>Ga0209157_1004218_pt1 | contig 10793 bp, 5 predicted proteins | sample GraSoiAngelo_135_FD_185892 | JGI IMG/M metagenome (GOLD analysis project Ga0209157, IMG submission 185892) | Grasslands soil microbial communities from the Angelo Coastal Reserve, California, USA - 14_0929_05_40cm (SPAdes) (version 2) | ecosystem: Environmental > Terrestrial > Soil > Grasslands ... | reverse complement strand
GCGACGATGGCCGACGCCGTGGTGCTCGTGGTGAAGGGGCATGCCACCCCGCGCGAGCTCGTGCGCCATGCCCGCGACCGGCTGGCCATGGCGGGCGCCCGCCTCCTCGGCGTGGTGGTGAACAACGTCGACCTCGCCTGGGGAGACCTGTACTTCTACGACGACTACTACCGCGAGGACCAGCGGCCGCCGACGGAGGCGCGGGCATGAGCCCCGTCGATCGCAGGCTGCTCTGCACCTTGCAGGCGCTCGTGCTCGGGCTGCCGCTCTTCCTGGGCGGGCGCCAGGCGTGGGCCGTGACCGCCGCCTCGGCCGTGATTCTTCTCCTGCTCGCCGTGACGCTCCGCGAGCGGCGGCGCCGTGGCGCCCCATACCCGCCGGGGATCGCAGCGCTCGTCGGCCTGGTTGCACTCGCGCTCGCGACGACCCTGCCGCTGCCCCCGGCCGTGCTCCGCTGGATCGCACCCGCCACGGCCCGCCTCTACTCCGAGATGCTCCCGGGCTGGCCCGGCGCCGGCGGCTGGGCGCTCTGGCGGCCGCTCGCCCTCGACCCCTACGCGGCGTGGGCCGCGCTCGGCCGGTTCTCGATCGGGCTCGGAGCCTTCGTCGTCGCCGTCTCCTATCCCTGGCGCACCCGGGACCCCGCAGGAGATGGACGTCCCATGGTCTTCGCGCGGCTCCTGCTGACGCTGATCGCCGGGGGCGTGCTCCTCGCCTGCCTCGGGCTCCTGTCGGAGCTGGCCGGCAACGGAAGCATCCTCTGGGTCACGGGCGTTCCGGCGTCGAGCGAGCGGGTATCGGGCCCCTTCGTCAACCCGAACCACTTCGCCGCGTGGCTGGAGATGGTGATTCCTGCGACCGTCGCCTACGTCCTCGTAGTCATGGACCGGGTCCGCCGCCGGCTCGGCCGGGCGGCCCATGCGGCGCGGGGGAGGGGCATGCACCCCCGGCAAGCGTGGGTCTCGGCGCTGATCGTCCACCAGCGACGTCTCTGGGCGCCGTTGGCCGCGTGCGCCGGCCTGCTGCTCATGGCGCTCGCCCACGTGGCGAGCGGCTCGCGGGGCGGAAGGGCGGCTCTGCTCGTCGGCCTCGCCGTCGCCGGCGCGGGGATGGCGTCGAGCGCGGGCCGCAGCCCGCGCAGGCGGTGGGCAGCCGCGGCCGTGGCGCTCGCCCTCGTGCTGGCGGCAGGCCTCTCGGTCGCCCTCTGGCGCGCCGCCGACGAGGTGCGCGCCGCCAAGGCCGTGGACGTGAGCCTCGCGAGCCGCCTCGCCGTGAGCGCCGCAGGCTCCGCGATCGTCCGCGACCATCCGCTGTTCGGCACCGGTCTCGGCTCGTGGCTGCATGCCTTCCGTCCGTACCAGGCGCCGCCCGTCGAGGGCGGCATCTGGGATCATGCCCATAACGACTATCTCGAGCTCGCGGCCGAGGGCGGACTCGCAGGGGTCGCACTGGTGCTCCTCTTCGCGCTCGCCCTGGTGCGCGCCGCGGCGCGGCGGCCAGCCCCCGCCGCGCCCGTGGCCGCGCCGTCCCCCGACCGCGAGCGGTCGGCGGCCCATTCCCGCGAATTCGAGCTCCCGGACTGGCGTGCGGCGCTCGGGCAGCCCTCCTTCCTGCGCTGGGGACTCGTGGGCGGTGTGGCGGCGATTCTCGTGCACAGCCTGATCGACTTCGGGCTGCGCATGCCGGCGAACTTTCTCTCTCTCATGGTCGTCCTCGCACTCCTCGTGCTGAGCGGGGCGCCCCAGCCGGCGGGCGGCACCCGGGCGCTCCGTGTGCTCGTCGTGCTGTTGCTGGCGGCCGCCGTGCCCCAGGTCGCCAACCGCGCGCGGATGCTGGCCGGCACCTCGCCCCTTTCACCCGGCGACTGCCTGGCGGCGGCGGACCTCCTGCTGGCAGAGCAGGGCGACGGCGCGCAGCCCCGCGCCCTGGCGCTCATTCGCCGCGCCCTCGATCGCTCCCCGGCGAACCTCGAGGCTCACCAGGCGCTCGCCGCCGCTCTCGGGCCCGGGCCGGAAGCGGAGGCGGAGCTGCGGCGCGCACTCGCGCTCAGCCCCTGGTCCGGCGAGATCCGCGACGGCCTCGGGCTTCGGCTCTGGGCGCGCGGCGCACGGGCGGAGGGCGCCGCCGAGCTCGAGGAGTCGATGTTCCGCTTCCCCTCGCTGGCGTCGCACGCCTATCTGGGCCCGGCCGGCCAGCTCGAACCACGCGATGCGGGACAGCTCATCCAGGCGCTGGACGAGGGGGACGTCCTCGGCCTGCGCTTGGCGGCGCTCGAGGACGCGACGGCCGGGGCCTCGACCGTGCCCTGCGCGAGCCGCCGGCAGGGGAGGAGCGCGCGGCGATCGTGGAGGATCTCGCGACCTTGCTCGAAGCGCGCGGCCGCTGGAGCGAGGCGGCTCGAGCCTTGGTTGCCGAGGCGGACCACGGCGCCGGCAGCGGCCGCACGCTGGCGCGCGCGGCGCGCGACTATCTCGAGGCGGGCGATCGGGCGGGCGCCGAGCAGTCGCTGCTGGCCGCGCTGACTCAGGCCCCCGAGCGGGGCGATCTCTACCGCACGCTCGCGGTGGACGTCTACGCCGCCCGCGGCGACTTCTCGGCGGCGGAAAATGTCCTCCACGCCGGGGAGCGCAACGCGCTCGACATGCTGCCCGTCTACCACGGCGTGACCGAGGTGCTGGCGCGGCGCGAGTCGACGCGTGGCGACGAGGTCACGGGCGCCGCCCTGCGGCCGCGGGCGCCGGAGGACCCGGAGGTCGTGCCATGATCGGGCTGCAGGTTCACCCGTGATCCGAAGCTCGTTTGCCGCATCGATGCCGAGTCCGCCGGCGCCGCAGGGCGCTCGGTCGCTGCAGCGCAACGTGGCCTGGGCGCTCGTCGGCAATCTCGGCTACAGCGCCTGCCAGTGGGGCGTCCTCGCCTGCATCGCCAAGCTCGGCACCGCCGCCGACGTGGGGCTCTTCGCTCTCGGGCTCGCGCTCACGGCGCCGGTCATCACGCTCACCAACCTCAACCTGCGGCTGCTGCAGGCCACCGATGCGCGCGAGGACTACCCATTCAGCGTGTATTTCTCCGTGAAGCTCCTGGGCACCGCCCTCGGCCTCGGGGCCATCGCCGCCATGGCCCTCGGTCTCGGCTACCGCGGCGCCACCCTCTCCCTGATCCTCGCGGTCGCGGTGGCCAAGTCCTTCGAGGCGGTGAGCGAGCTCGTGTTCGGGCTCCTGCAGAGGGCGGAGGACATGCGGCGGATCGCGGTCTCGATGCTCGCCAAGGGCACCGTGAGCGTGCTGGCGGTCGGGGTCGTCCTCAAGCTGACCGGGAGCCTCGTGCTCGCAACCCTGGCGATGGCGGTGTGCTGGGGAAGCGTGCTCGCGGTCTACGACCTGCCGGCTGCCGTCCGGCTGACGACCATTCGACCGAGCCTGGCGCTCGGCTCCTTGGGCGGCCTCACCTGGGTCGCCCTGCCGCTCGGGTGCGTCGCGGGTCTCGGCAGCCTCACCTTCAATGTGCCGCGCTACGCCATCGAGGCCAGCATCGACCCCCGCGCGCTCGGCCACTTCACGGCGCTCGCTTACCTCTTCGTCGCGGGGAATCAACCGCTGCTCGCCTTGGGAGCGGCGGTGAGCCCCCGGCTCGCGCGGCACTTCGCCACCGATCCGAGGGCTTTCCGGCGCCTTACCCTGCAGACGACCCTGATCGCAGGCGGTCTCGGGCTCGTGGCGGTCGCGATCTCGGCGCTCTGCGGCCGGGCTCTGCTGACCGTGGCGTACGCTCCGGAATACGCCGAGTACGCCCCGATCCTCGTGTGGCTCGCGGTGGCAACGGGCATCGCCTTTCTCGCCACCGCCCTCGGCAATGCGGTCACCGCGGCCCGGCGCTTGCCGGAGCAGCTCCCGATCGCGCTGCTGAGCCTCGCGATCTGCACCCTCGCGAGCTGCCTCCTCGTGCCACGCTATGGGCTGCTCGGCGCGGCGTGGGCGGTGCTCGCCACCGAAGCAACGAGGCTCGCCTGCCTCGCCGTCGTGTACGCGGCGGCGATCGCGGCGCGCGCGGGGCACAGGTCGCCCGCTCCGAGGCCGCGGGTGTCGACCAGGCGGCAGCCGTCCCGGCCCGCCGGCGGGCGGAAGGTGACCGCGCACGAGGGCTCCGCCCGCCTGCTGGTAGAGATCACCGGCTGCTCGGGGAGCGGCAAGTCGACGCTGCTGAAGGCAGTCCTGGATCACTGTGCCGAGCGCGGCGTAGGGGTGGCGACTGCTCCGGAGGTTCTGCTCGGCGGGATCCCCGCCCCGATCGTCTCCAGCCGCTTTCTCCTGAACCTCGCCTTGGACTTGAGAGGGCTGCGCGAAACCGTCGTCGCCCGCCAACACCTCGAGTTCCTGGCGTTCGCGAAGTCGGTGATACGACGCGACACCGACTGGCGCATCACGGGTTTCAATGCGTACCGCAGCGTCGTGCGAAAACTCGGCGTGTATGCGGCGCTGTCCCGGAGGCCGAGCAGCCAGCCCGTGCTGGTCGACGAAGGCACCATCCACTCCGCCCACAACATCCTGGTCCACGTCCACAACCCGCCGCGCGCCGAGGACATCGACGCCTTCTGTCGCCTGGTCCCCATGCCGGATCTCGTCGTTCACGTCACGGCGCCGCTGGAGGTGGTGCTGGCCAGGACCTTCGCGCGCCGAGATCCACCGCTGCGAGGACGATCACGCGAAGAGACCGAACGCTTCATCCGCCACGGCTACGTCCTTTGGGATCAATTGATGACGCATGAATCGCTTGCGCGAAGAACGGTGAGGGTGACCTGCGATGGCGAGAGCCCAGGAACATGCCGCGTCCCGGCAAGAGAGCTCGTGGACTTTCTCCTCGGGCCAGGCGCGAATACTTCCCGTGCTGCTGCCCGTCTTTGATGCGCTGGACGGGGCCGGCGTGCGCTATTGCCATTGGAAGAGCAACCGCAATCTGGCCAGCGCTCTGCGTGGCGATACCGACCTGGACCTCCTGGTTCATCGAGGCGACGCGGCCCGGTTCCGCTCGATCGTAGAGCTCGCGGGTTTCCGGCCCACCAGGAGCAGCGGCCATCCGTCGATCGCCAACTACTACGGCCTGGACGAAGAGAGCGGCAAGCTCGTCGACCTCCACGTCTACTACCGGACCATCACCGGGGCCACGATCAAGAACTACCATCTGCCGGTGGAGAGCATGTTGCTCGAGGGAGCACGGCGGACGGAACACGGGGTCTACCTCCCCGCCCGCAGCGCCGAGCTCGTGCTGTTCGTCATCCGCAAGACCCTCGACTACGCGGTGCTGAGCGAAGCGCTCCGACCCCGGCAATGGAAGAGGAACGCGGAGGAGCTCGGGTGGTTGAGCGAAGGGGTCGGCGAGGAGGAGGTCGCGGCTCTGCTGCGCGAGCACCTTCCGACCATCGACTTCGCGTTCTTCCAGCAGCTCCGAGATTCCATACGGTCGGATACATCCAGGGTCCGTCGCTTCCTGCTCGGCCGCGCGCTGGCATCCCGGCTGCGACCCCATCTCCGGTATCGATCCCCCCTCGCCATCGTCCTCCGGACCCGCCACCTCTGCACGAGGGTCTGGCTTGCGCTGCGGCGCGCGCGGCGGACCGAGACACTCCTCTCCGGGGGCGCCGTCGTGGGGGTGGTCGGCTCGGACGGCTCGGGGAAGTCCACGCTGGTCCGCGAGGTGAGCCGCTGGTTGGGAGGGTTCCTGTCGGTGGCAACCGTGCACGGGGGGAAGCCGCCCCCCACGCCGGCGACGCTCGCGCCACGCGCGCTCCTGCCGCTGCTGCGGCGGCTCGTGCCGAGGTATCGCCTCTCCCGCCTCGAGGCGGGAAGCGCGACGGGGCTCGAGACGCTGCCGCGCGGGCACCTGCTCATCCTCCACGCGCTCCGCGCCGTGATGCTCGGCTACGAGCGGAAGCGGCTGCTGGTGCGCGCCCACCGCAGGGCCGCAGGCGGCACCATCGTCATCGCCGACCGCTACCCGACCCGGCAGCCGGGTGTGCCCGAGGGTCCCAGCCTGCACTTCCTGCTCGAGGACGCCCGGCTGCTCTACCGGTGGCTCGCCCGGGTGGAGGAGCGGCTCTACCGCTCCATCCCGCCACCCGATCTGATCCTGTCGCTGAACGTCCCGCTCGAGGTCGCCATCCAACGCAACCTGACGCGAGCCAAGCCGGGCGGGCCCGAGCCGACGGAGTACCTGCGCCGTCGCCACGCGCAGTGCTCGAACCTCGATTTCGCGGGGGTGCCAGTGCACCGAGTCCACACGGACGGGAGCCTCGATCACACCCTGCGATCGGTGAAGACGTTCATCTGGAGGACGCTGTGAGCCGCGTTCCGAGGCGTAGCCATGGATAGCGCCGCCCTCGTGGCCGTTGCCGTGATCGTCGGCGTCCCCGCGGCCTTCGTCGCGGCCCGCATCTGCACGGAGCCGTTCACGGGCCTGTGCCTGTGGGTGCTCCTGCTGCCGGTCACGAAGACCGTGGCGAGCCTCATGGGATATCCGTTTGGCGCGGGCCCGATCGTGCTGCAGAAGCTGACCCTCGCCGATCCCGTCCTGCTCCTCACCGCCTTCGGCGCCTGGGTCAGCGCGAGCGGGGCGGCCGGCGCGCTCGGCGAGCGGCAGGGGCGCCGCATCGTCGGGCTGCTCGCCGCCTTCTGCACGGTCGGCATCCTGTCGGCGACCCTGGGCCCGACGGGCTCGGAGTCGTTGATCGAGCTGGCCACCTACGTCTGGCTCTGCGTGTCCCTGGTCGTGATCTGCAGGTTGCTCGGCTCTCGCGAACGAGCCCGGCGCGTCCTCTCCGCCTGGCGGTGGGCAGGCGCCGTGGCGTGCGCGGCCGGCGGCGCGGCCACCGTGCTCTTGTGGCGCGGGAGCCTCGACAACCTGCTGGTGCAGGGCGGCAGGGTCGCGGGCCTCTTCGAGGGGATCAACCAGCTGCAGTCCTTCATGATCGCCGTCATCCCCTTCCTCTGTGCCAGGGCCCTCAGCTCCGCGGCGTCGCGCGGCGCGCGCGCCCTGCACGGCGCCCTCGTCGTGATCGCGTTCCTGAGCGTGGTGGCGAGCGGGAGCCGCGGCGGGGTCGTCTTCGCGGCGCTGTCGATCTGGCTGATGGTCATGCTCACCTCGCCGCGCCTCTGTCTCGTCTGGACCTGCGCGGCGCTGCTCGCCGCGGGATCGGCGTGGCGGCAGTACGAGCGGCACCACGACGAGCTGCCCTACGGCATTCGGCGGGCCGTCTCCTTCCTCGAGTCGGACTCCCACGATCTGCGAGACATGAGCCCGCGGCGGGCGGACCAGCTCGTCGCCTGGCGCACGGTCTTCGCCGAGCACCCTCTCCTGGGCGTGGGACCAGGGGGGTTCGCGGCGACCATCCCCGAGCTCGTGCCGGGCGGACTCGCGCAGGAGATGCACAACTCGTATCTCGGGGTGCTCGCCGAGACCGGTGCCGTCGGCAGCCTGCTCATGTTCGGGTTGCTGGCCGCGGCGATGGCGAGGAGCGTGAGGTTCCTCGGCTGGACCCGGCGCGCGCGCGACCCGGAGGCCCTCACGGTCGCCCGGGCGCTGCTCGTCTCCTACCTGTCGCTCCTCCTCTACGGGATGCTGAACTACGGGCTGCGACAACGACACTTCTGGTTCGTCATCGCCCTGATCGTCGCGTTGCCCCACATCTATCCGAGGGCGCGCCCTGGCGTTCGCGTCGCCGAGCACGGGACGCCGCTCGCGTACGGCACCGTCCGATGTGCGGTATCGCAGGCCTGATCAGCGTCGGGACGGGGCCCCTCGACCCCGGGCTCGTCCGCCGGATGACCGCCGCGCTCGCCCACCGCGGTCCGGACGGCGAGGGGTGGTGGACCGACGGGGAGGCCGCGCTCGGGCATCGGCGGCTCGCCATCATCGACCTGGAAGGCGGCGCACAGCCGCTCGAGAACGAGACGGGCTCCGTGCGGGTCGTGTGCAACGGCGAGATCTACAACTACCGCGAGCTCCGCGTGGCGCTCGAGGCACGGGGCCATCGGTTCCGCACGGCGAGCGACTGCGAGACGATCGTCCATCTCTACGAGGAGCACGGACCCGACGCCGTGGCGCGGCTCAACGGAATGTTCGCGCTCGCCATCTGGGATCGCACGCTCGAGCGCCTCGTGCTCGCCCGCGACCGACTGGGCATCAAGCCGCTCTTCTACAGCAGCGTGGGCCCCCGGGGGTTCGGCTTCGCATCGGAGATCAAGGCGCTCCTCGCCGCCCGGATGTCGCGGCGCGAGGTCGACCCGGACGCGCTGCTGCACTACCTGAGCTGCGGGTACGTCCCCGGGACGGACACGATCTACCGCGACGTGCATCGCCTCGCTCCCGGAGAGCTCCTCGTCCTCGACCCCCGCGGCCTGCGCCGGCGGCCGTACTGGACCCTCGAGCCCGGAGCGCCGCTCCGTTCGAGGACGGCGGCCGCGGAGGAGCTGCGCGCCCTGCTGACGGCGGCCGTGCGCGAGCACCTGGTGTCGGACGTGCCGGTCGGCGTGTTCCTGAGCGGCGGCATCGATTCCTCGGTGGTCAGCACCCTGGCCGCCGCCTCGGCCGGCCCGCTCAGCACCTTCTCCGTCACGTTCCCCGAGGATCCGATCTTCGACGAGGCGCGCTTCAGCCGGCAGGTGGCGAGACGGATCGGCAGCGTCCACACCGAGATTCCCTTGACGCGGGCCCAGATCCTCTCGGCCGTGCCGCCGGCCCTCGACCACCTCGACGAGCCCTTTGCCGACCCCTCGCTCGTGCCGTCTTTCGAGATCGCCCGCGAGGCGCGCCGGCACGTCAAGGTGGTGCTGTCCGGCGACGGGGCCGACGAGCTGTTCGCGGGCTACGCGAAGCACCTGGGCGAAGTGTACGCCGCATGGGCGCCACGGCCTCTCGTCTGGCTGCTCGGCCAGGCGGCGTCGGTCGCGCCCGCCGGCCGGGGGAATCGCCTCGAGGAGACCGTCCGGAGGCTCGGGCGGCTGGCCGACGGCGGCGGCATCGCCGACACGGGGCGGCGGTATGCGCGCTGGGCAAAGGTGTGCGGGGAAGCCGAGGTGCGCGCGCTGGTCCCGGACCTGAGCCCCCGCCGCACCGCCACCGACCTGTTCGCGGCCGAAGCGCTGCGCTTCGGCGCGCTCGACCACGGCGACCGGATCAACCGTATGCTCTACACCGACACTCGGCTCGGGCTCCCGGGGGACATGCTCGCCAAGGTCGACACGGCGAGCATGGCCAACGCCCTCGAGGTTCGCGTTCCGTTCCTGGACCATCGGGTGGTCGAATACGCCTTCCGGATCCCGGGCCGCTGGAAGATCGGCGCGCTGCGCGGCAAGCGCATTCTTCGCCAGGCGTTCCGGGACGTGCTGCCCCCCGAGGTCGTCCGCCGGGGCAAGCGCGGCTTCGAGCCCCCCGCTGGTGAGTGGTTCCGCCGCGAGCTCCGGGACCTCTTCCGTGACGTCATCGCCACGGGGGGCCGCTTCCTGCCGTGCGTGCGGCGGGACGCCGTCGACGCGCTCTACACGCAGCACGTGACCCGCCGAGCCGATCGCTCGAAGGAGCTCTGGGCCCTGTTCGCGCTGCACTGGTGGGCCACCAGGAACGGCGCGGGCCTGTGACGCAGCCATGTCAGCCACCCTTCGCATCGTCGACGTGATCAACACGGCCGCCTCGGCCAAGGAGATCCTGCTCGATCGAGCGCGGCACTTCCATCGCCCGCCCGCGGTCGAGAGCTGGATCGTCTGCAGCGCCGGCGACCACGTGGACCAGATCCGGCGCGCCGGTCTTCCCGTCGCCGTCATCGACACGCCGCGCGGGCTCGACCCCGCGGCGCTGGCGCGAGCGACCTGGCGTCTCGCGCGATTCTTCCGGCGCTGCAAGCCGGACCTCGTCCACACGCACAGCTCCATCCCGGGCGTCGTGGGCCGGCTCGCCGCGCGGGCCGCCGCCGTGCCGATCGTCGTCCACACGGTACACGGATTCCACTTTCACCGCGGCTCGCGGCTGCCGTCGCGGCTGCTCTCGTGGGCCGCCGAGCGATCCCTGGCGCGCTTCACCGACATGCTCCTCACCCAGAACCAGGAGGACCTGCGGGTGGTCCGCCGCTGGCGGGGCGTACGGGCACGGTGCATCGGCAACGGCATCGACGCCGAGCGATACGCCCGCGCCGCGCACCTGCACGCCGGCCCGGGACGCGTGGTCGCCTGCATCGCGCGCTTCGAAGCCGTGAAGAACCATCACGACCTGCTGCACGTCTTCGCGCGGGTCCACGCCGCGTGCCCGCAGGCCCGGCTGCGCCTGGTGGGTGACGGCCTGCTCCGCCCGGCCTGCGAGCGCCTCGCCGCAGACCTCGGCATCGCCGCCGCCACGGAGTTCGCGGGCTACCGCGAGGACGTCGACGCGCTGCTGGCGGACGTCGACGTGGCCGTGCTCCTCTCCTGGAAGGAGGGCATCCCCCGCGGCCTCCTCGAGCCCATGGCGGCGGCCATCCCGGTCGTCGCCTGGCGCGTCAAGGGGAATCGCGAGGTGATCAGGCCCTCGCAGAGCGGGCTCCTCGCGGCGCCGGGCGACCTCGACGAGACCGCCGCGCACATCGTCCGGCTGCTCCAGGACCCCGCCCTGCGGGCACGGCTGGGCGGAGCGGCGGCCGAGCGGGTGCACCGTCGCTTCGAGGAGACCGCGGTCGTCGCGCGGCTGCGCGATGCCTACGGCTCCCTGCTCCGCGAAGCCGGCTACGTGCTGCCGGCCCACTGGCATCCGCATCACGTCGCGCAGAGCCATGA
>Ga0209157_1004217_pt1 | contig 10793 bp, 8 predicted proteins | sample GraSoiAngelo_135_FD_185892 | JGI IMG/M metagenome (GOLD analysis project Ga0209157, IMG submission 185892) | Grasslands soil microbial communities from the Angelo Coastal Reserve, California, USA - 14_0929_05_40cm (SPAdes) (version 2) | ecosystem: Environmental > Terrestrial > Soil > Grasslands ... | reverse complement strand
GTCCCCGCGAATCGTCACTTCCTCGAGTGGCGGGAGATCCGACGCTTCCGGATTCCGAGACGGATCGAACAAGTATGCCGCGGTCGCCGCCACATCCCTCGGACTCCAGCCGCAATGCGGGAGGACGAGGTTGCAACGCGTGTGGAACCGGCAACCCGCGGGGGGAGCGATGGGACTCGGGACGTCACCGGGAAGGATGATTCGTTCCCGCCGTCGCTTCGGATCGGGGACGGGGACGGCGGAGAGGAGCGCCTTCGTGTACGGGTGCATTGGATTGGCGAACAGCTCGGCCGTTCGCGTCCGCTCGAGGATCCGGCCGAGGTACATGACCGCGACACGGTCCGCCATGTGCCGCACCACGCTGAGGTTGTGCGTGATGAGGAGGTACGTGAGGTTCTGCCGTTGCTGTATTTCCTTGAGGAGGTTCAGGATCTGGGCTTGGACAGACACATCGAGGGCGCTGGTCGGTTCGTCGAGGAGCAGGAACTCCGGTTCCGGCGCGAGGGCGCGGGCAATCGCGATGCGCTGACGCTGGCCCCCGGAGAACTCGTGCGGGAAGCGGTAGAGGTGCTCGGGTCGCAGGCCGACCTCTTGCAGCAGACGGGCACTCTGTTCGTACGCCTCCGGACGGGTCGCAAGACCGCTGACCAGGAGCGGCTCCGCGACGATGTCCTTGACGAGCAGGCGAGGATCCAGCGAGGTGAACGGGTCTTGGAAGACGGGCTGCATGAAACGGCGGAGCGCCTTCATCGACCTGCGGCGCAGCCGGGTCATCGAGTACTGGCGGAGCAGATCCTTCGTCTTCCCGTCGTCACGGAGGGAATCGCGGCCACTCGTGCGCAGGCGCTCGAAGACCTCGACGGGCACGTTGAAGAGGACATCGCCTTCCGTGGGCTCGATGAGGCGCAACAGGAGCCGCCCCAAGGTGGTTTTACCGCAACCGGACTCGCCGACCAGCGCGACCGTTTCCCCGCGGCGAATCACGAGGTCGACGCCATCGACGGCGCGGACGGTCGCAATAGCCCGTTGAAGGAGGCCGCCTTTCACCGGAAAGTGTTTCTTCAACCCTCGCGCGGCCAGGAGGATTTCGTTCCGGTCCCTGCTAGGTCGCGCCACTCGCCACCTCCTCCGCATAGAGATGGCAGGCAACCCTTCGATTCGGACCGTGGGAGAGGAGCTTGGGCTCCTCGATCCGACACCGATCGAAGGCGAAGGCGCATCGGGGGTGGAAACGGCAGCCCGGTGGCGGCGTCAACAGATCGGGGACGACTCCCGGAATCGTGGGGAGCGGGGCTCCCGGCTCGAGCTTCGGGCTCTCCGTCGACACGATCGATTGGAGAAGGCCCTGCGTGTACGGATGAAGGGGGTTGGCGAAGAGATCGGCCACGGGAGCGTCCTCGACGATTTTCCCGGCGTACATGACGGCGACTCGGTCGCTGAGTTCCGCGATGACCGCGAGGTCGTGCGTGATGTAGAGGATCGCGGAATCGATTCGTTTCCGCAGGTCTTTGAGGAGCCCGAGGATTTGCGCCTGCGTCGTCACGTCGAGGGCCGTCGTCGGTTCGTCGGCGATCATTAGGGCCGGCTCCCCCGCGAGCGCCATGGCGATCATCACGCGCTGTTGCATCCCTCCGCTGAGCTCGTGCGGGTACGCGTCGTAGACCTTCGTCGGCTCCGAAATCCGGACGCGTCGGAAGAGCTCGACCACATGTCGCCGAGCTTCTTCCTCGATCGGTCGGTCTAGGACCGAGCGGACGACCGGGATCGAGGTGACGATTCGGTACAGCAACCGTCGCGACCAAAGCTCGGTCTCCGTCCGGAACAAGTCCGTCGCCGGATCCCGGAACCGTAGTTCAATCGCGTCCTTCTCGAGCGCGACAGATTTCACAATGGCGAAGATCGCGCCGAATGGCCCGGAGGCGCTCTCTCGAAGGAGCGCCTCCACGCGGGCCCGAAGATCCTCGGACGGCATGAGGAGCTCTCCCCTCCTCCGGTCGCTCCCCGAACCGCCCGCGGATCGGAAGTAGAGACGGAGGGCATCCGGGCGCGGCGAAACGGTCGCGAGCGGAGGCAAGCCCTTGGCTCGCGGGTTCCTCGCCGGATCGAACAGATCCACTGCCGGTTGACCCAGGGAGAGCCTCGACAGTCGTTCCCACTCGCGCGTGTAGTGGGTTTCCTCCATGGCATCGAGGCGCTTCAGGAACCGGAGCCACCACCCGACCCCTTGCCGGCGTCGACCCGCGAAGCGCTGGACTCGAGCAACCCGTTCCTCGACCGGCAACCCCGACGCGTCAATCAGGGCGTGGACCTTGTCCGGCCGCAGTCCGGTCCGGACGCAGAAGTCGGCGACCAGGCGCTCTCGCTCCGACGCATCTCCGGTGGCCACCGCCTGGCGGAACAAGTCGAGATCTTGGTCCGTCAGGTCTTGGCGTGAGAGCAGGCGGTCGCAAATCTCCTGTCGGCGCTGGAACATCAGCACTTCGGCGACCTGATATCCGACTCGGAGGACGGGGTTCAGGGAGGACATCGGCTCCTGGAAGATCATCGACATGCCCCGTCCTCGGACCCGGTTCATCCGGGCCCGGTGCTTCTTCAACAGCGGGTCCGACGGCAGAAACTTAGGCGGGGCATTCGTCCGCGGTACGACGCGGATGTCATCCTCGCTCCCGGCGAGGAGGTTGAGGCCTCGGAACCAAATTTCACCGCCGGCGATTCGCCCCGGCGGTTGCTGAAGCAGGTACATGATCGAAAGCGCCGTGACGGTCTTGCCACAGCCCGATTCGCCGACGAGCCCGAGCACCTCGCCTTTCCCGATCTCGAGGTCGACCTCGTCGACCGCGCGGAGAATCCCGTGAGACGTCGAGAACTCCGTCTTCAAACCTCGGACGACCAGGATTGGCTCCACGCGCTACCTCCGGGCACGCGGATCGAGGACGTCGCGAAGGCCGTCACCGAGGAGGTTGACCCCGACCGTGAAGATAAGCAGGGCGATCCCCGGGACTAAGATCGTCCAGGGGTTCTCCCGGAAACCGATCGTCCATCCGATGTTGATCAGGTTGCCCAATTCCGGGAGGAAGAGGTTGCCCGCGTTGAAGCCGATGAACTCGAGTGCCGCGAAGATCTGGGTGACGACGCCGAGGTCCAGCGAGATCTGAACGAACACGGGTGCCAGCGTGTTCGGAAGCACATGCCGGATCATGATCCGTGCGTCCGACGCGCCGGCGGCACGGGCTGCTTCTACAAACTTGAGTTCCTTCACGGAGAGCGACTGCGCCCGGACGAGGCGCGCGTAGGGAGGCCACCAGAGGATGAGGAGGATGAAGTTGATCGTGAGAAAGTCCCTCTTGTTCAGGGCGAATGCGACCGCAATCGCGAACACGAGAAACGGAATCGAGTACGTGACATCGGTGACTCGCATCAGCGCCTCGTCAAAGAACCCTCCGCGAAACCCGGCGAACACCCCGATCAGACTTCCGACCGCCGCGCCCGAGAGAACGACAAAAGTAGAGTACATCAGGTCGATGCGAATCGCTTTCAGGACGGCGTCGCCCAAGTCGATCCCGGGGTACGTGGTCCCCATCCAGCCGCCCGCCGCCGTCCCTCCGGGCCACCACAACGGTGCCTTCGGAAACGGGTCGGAGAAATTCGGGAGCATGATGTCATTGTGCGCCACGAAGAACTGATCGTAAATCACGATGCCGAGGTATCCCAGCACGATGATCAGACCGGCCGCGGCGGGCGGGCTCTTCATTAGGAGGCGGAGCATGAGCCAATATTCCCGCAACCGGCGACGCCAGCCGGACATGTCGAATCCGGCGGTCTCCCCCCGACGCACCGTGACCGTGCTCATGGTCGGACCTCACAAACTGATTCGAGGATCCAGATACGCGTAGATCACATCCGCTGCCAAGTTAATCAAGACGAGGAAGAGGGCGAAAATTAGCGTCGTCCCCATGATCCCGCCGGCGTCGAATCCGAGGATCGCCTGGGTGGCCCAGTAGCCGATGCCGGGCCAAGCGAATACGTCCTCGACGAGCACGACGCCGCCGAGGAGGCCGGCGAAGAGCAGGCCGATGACCGTCGCGGCCGGGAGGAGCGCGTTCCGGCGGATGTGCGTCCTCGTGACGACCCAGTCCGGTAATCCCTTCGCCCAGGCGGTGCGGACGTAGTCCTGGTTCATCGAGTCAACCATCCCGGATCGCACCATGCGCAGGATCACGCCGAGGATCCCGATCGTGAGCGTAGCGGTCGGGAGGACGAGATGTCTCAGGGCGTCCATGAAGACCGCCCACGATCCGTGGAGCGCCGCATCAAGGACCAGGAAGTGAGTGGGCTGGGAGAACAACTGGTACGTCCCCCCGAGGTTGACAAAGGCCCATGGTTCCGTGGACGGACTGATGGAGCTCGGGCTGTATCCACCGGTGATTTCCCATCCGGGGAGGAGCGAGATCGCCAGCATCTGCAGGAGGAGGGCGAGCCAGAAGAATGGAATCGAATATCCGATTAGGGCAAAGATACGCGTCGCATGGTCGGGCAACCTATCTTTTCGCAACGCCGAGACGGTCCCAGTGGGTACCCCAATCAAAGTGGCGAACGCGGTTCCTGCAACCGCGAGTTCAACGGTTTGCGGGAAGAAAATGGAAATCGCCTGCGTCACGGGCATACCGCCCTTGATGGCGGAGGTCGTGTATCCCCAGTCTCCGCTCAGGAGCCCCTGCATGTAGTAGACATATTGAACAGGGATGGGATCCCGCAGGTGGAACTGCTGCACGATCGGCTGCAGGAGCGGGTTGTTGATGTCGCAGGCACCCAGTTTCGGCGTGCAGTAGACCGCAATCGCGAGGTTCGGGCCGAACGCGTGACTAAGTGTAAACGTGATGATCGTCACGCCGAGGAGCGTCGGGATGAGGATGAGAAGCCTGCGCACGATGTAGAGAATCAGGCGCATCTTCGATCCGACCTAGTGAGGTGGCGTGGCCTAAAGGATTTTTCCCGATTCCCGAAGTTTCTATTGGGAACTCGAGACCGAGCGAACGCATCGGACCTGGAGCCCAACAGCCTTCCCCGGCATTCGCTGTTCCCCTCCGGCGGTCCGGAGCCCAGCGGCACGCCACTCGCTGAAGCACGACCCCGCAAGTCTACCGCTGCCATCCGCGCTCGAACGTTCGACCGCCGAACGGTACGAGAGCCACCCGGGAGAGCGTCGCCGCAGTCGCGTCAACGGAGAACGGTACCCCCGTCGCGACGAAGTACCCGCTCGGGGAGCCGCTCGTCGTGGTCGTACTCGGCTTCGTGATCAGGTTGTACAGCAGATCGGTCCCGCCCAGCGTCGGGTTCAGCTCGTTGTCCATGCCGGTAATCCAGGTCCGGAATGTGAAGAACGTGTATTGCTGGAACGCTGGCACGTAGTACCACAGATTGGCGAAGGCCTGTTGCGCCTGCTGCGAGTCGATCACGACCTGGTTCACGTTCGTCGCATTCGGGGCGCTGATGCTATCTAGGATCAAGTTCCGGATGTTTCTCGACGAGGCTACCTGGTCTATCGATCCCCTGGTCCCGTTCGGGTCCGCGGCCAAATAGCGGATGTTGTACCCGTTCGCGTTCGGGTACGTTCCGCCATCGGGTGTCGAAGACGTCACGGGGCTGTCCGCGGGGAGCAGCATCGGCAGGGTGTAGTCGGTCGGGAACGGATAATCCGCGAGCCACCCGAGGTAGTAGATCCCCATCGGGTTCTGGTGCGGCACCGAGTTGACGATCATCTCCTCGAACGAGATGGGCTTGATCAGGACCGTGATGCCAGGCGCGAGCTGTTCGATATTCTGGGCCCAAGCGCTGGCCGCGGCTCGATTCACGATATCCGCGGTCTCGACGTTGATTGAAATCTTGAAGCCCGAGGTCGCCCAACCGTGGTCTCGGACCCATGCGGTCTGGTTGTAGTACGTGCGCGCCAGGCTCAAGTCGAAGACATTCAGGGACGACAGGTCTTGATAGCCAATCATGCCTTTAGGGATGATGCCGTTGAAGGGCAAGCCAAACGTCGCATTGAACTTCTTGTTGCCCAAAATCTGGTCGTAGTATTGGCCGTAGTTGAAGGCATATGCGAACGCCTTCCGCATGTTCATGTCAACGAAAAAGTTCGGCGGTACCTCGTTCCCGTATGGATTCGGGTTCGGACCAATCGTCGACTGATAGATCTCCAGATTGAAGTTCCACCAGAACATGTTCAGCGTCGGGTTGAACTGGATTTTGATCAGTCCTTGGCCCGAAAGGCGCTTCGCGACGTCGAAGTGAGCACTCGGAATCCCGGCGATGTCCGCCTGGCCGGACTCGAGGGACAGCTCCCGTGTGGATGCATCCGCAACGTACTGGAGCACGACCTTGCTGACGGTCGCCGCCGGTACGCCAGGCAGCACCTGGAACCCGGGGTTCGGCTTCAGCACCACCGAGTCCGGGTTCGCCACGTAATCGATCATGAACGGGCCCGAGCCGACGGCGCCGTTGCGCCAGGCGGGCACGTAGTTCTGGAGCGCGCTGTACTTCTCGTAGTCGATGAATCCGGCGGGGTTCCACACGAGTTTCGGACCGGTCGCCTCGAGCCACGCGTGGTCCATGATCGCCGCGCCCAGCGGATCTGCGACGACCTGGTAGAAGAGGAGAGGCGGCGCGGGGCTGATCAGGTGGAACGTCACCGTTTGGCTTGCGTTGTCCACAGAGATGGCGCCATCGACAACACTGAAGGTCTGAGCGGCGTCCAGCGAGCACCCAGGAGTGCTGAGGTCGCAGCCGGGTGGAGTCGTGAGTCCCGCGATGAACGTCCCCGGGACGAAGAATTGGGAAATAATCCATCCGGGCGGGAACGGCGAGCCGGAGTTGAACAGCATCGTGCGGCTGATCGAGTACTTCACGTCCCAGGCCGTGATGCCGTCCCCGTTCGAGAACTTGAGTCCGGGGCGAATGTGGAACGTGTAGTTCATGAAGTCCGGCGAGACTCTCCCGTTCGCCACTGTAGGAATCACATCGGAGACGACCGGGACGAACGATTCGGTCGAGGTGCCGTTGTACGCGATCAGCGTCTCATAGATGTTCGAGATGACCTCGAAACCCGTGGATTCGTAGTCAAGTGCCGGGTCCAGCGTCGTATATCCGCCGGTCACGGCCTCCATGTTCGTGATGATCCCCGGCTTGATTACATTCCCGGAATACGTGATCTCGCGGTACGAGCCAACGGCCACGGTCAACCCCACGACCGTCGTCTGCGTCTGTCCCGTTGCCGTCAGGACCGGTTGCGCCGGAGTCGAGTTCGTCTGCGCCGCCGAGAAGTTTCCCGTCGTGACGGTCAGGGACGCGCTGTGAATGCCCCCGGAATTGTAGGTATGCGAGACCATGTACGGATCCGCGACCAACGCATTCGTCGTCGGGTCATCGACCCGAGAGTTGTTCGTCACCGGACCCGAACCGTCGCCGAAGTCGAGGGTGAGCTTCGTGACTTGCCACGTGTAGTTCACCCAAGAATTCGCGACCGGGTCGACGAGGTCATCGAACGCGAAATCCGGTGGCTGGGCGACCGCACCGACGAAGGCGATGTGCCCCCCGACTCCAATGAAGGGCGTGCCGGGTGAAGACTGAGTTTTGTTGAATGTAAGGGCCCCGAGAGAAGTAGTCGTCCCGAGCGGATTCGGGTTCGTCACGGGTGCGGCGCCGACCTGCACGGGGAACAGGCCTTGCGCATTGTCGACGGTCTTTCCGTTACTCAGGGACGCAGTCGAGAGGACGAAGTAGTTTCCTGGATTCGCATACGTGTGACCGATCGTGTCGCCCGTCGAACTCTGTTTGTTGCCGTCGCCAAAGTCCCACTGCACGCCCGTCCTGCTCACGAACGGCGGGGGCGTGACCGTCGCGGTGAACGCCGTGGGCTCGCCGGCCGGGATGAACTGGTTGTTGCTCGTCACTAAGATCGAACCCGAGCCAAGGTAGAGAACGAAGAAGGTCGCGAGCCCGGCGATGATGAGGACCGCCACGACGACGAGCACGATGAGAACTTTCCGTCCTCGGGGTTTTGCGGCCGCAGGCGTAATTTCCGGTCTTAATGGCTCAGAAGGCGCAGGTTGGACTTGAGGCTCCGAGGATTCCACGCTAATCCTCCTCCGACTGAAGGGCGGTCAAGTCGGTCCCTATATACGATGATTTTGGCACATTGCCCTGCCGCGAGGCATAATCTACGTTGCGAACGTGCGGCCTGCGGAGCTCCGTGGTGCGAATGGTGACCGTTCGAGAGCGGCTTTATGGTCACGCGCGGAATAGACGGGATGCAAACCAGGCGCTTCGGGGGAGTGTCCGGACATCGATCACGAAGAGCCTCACAATCGCGTTGTGATCACCGAAGAAGTCGATGCGCCAGAGGCCAGCGGTCCGAGCGAGAGCGGTTTCGCCCGTCGGCACCCGGTCGTCGCGTATGTGTTCGGGGACATGATCCGAGGTTTCTACGTGGTCGCGTGTTTAGGCTTGGACCTGTTCGCGCCCGTGCAGCTCCGTTTGTGGTTCCCCGGGATGGACGTCATCGTACTGCCGCCGGTCGTCGCGGCCATCCTCGTGCTCGCGTACGGCGAGTGGCGACTTTACTGGCGACTGTGGCCTGGTTCAAGAGGGCAACGCGTCGTCAAGGATCGTCGGCCGTGGCAGTGAGACCGGCGCGTGAAGGGTGAAGGAACGAAGTCCTAAGACGTTTCGGGATGAGTTCTCAGAAAGCCACGCGCGCGAGCGTTTTCGTGGCCTTCACGCCCTCGATCGACCGGATCTTCGACACGACTAGCTTCCCGATCGCGTCGTAGGAATCCGCTTCGACCTTCGCGATCAGGTCGTATTCCCCGAACAGCGGATACAGCTCGACGATGTCCTTGATTTTCGTGAGCTTCTGATAAACTTCCTTTTCCCGCGTCGGTTCGATGTCGATCAGGACGAATCCGATGGCCGTGGAAGCCCCTCTTGTTTTCTGCGTACATCCGTGTTGTAGATAAGGATATCGAGCGCCGCAACAAAACTCGAAATTACCCGGATGGAATAATTCCGGCACAATGTACTCTCAGGTCGGATTTTCGAGACTGAGGTTACAAATAGCGCGCAGGCAATTTTTCATCGGTGCAACGCAAACGCGGTGCGCCGGGCAACCCGGCGCCCACCTTCCCGGTCGAGACGTTGCGGCACTGGTACGTGACGCCGTTCGGTGGCATGTCCGTCGAACTCGAGCCGTTCCAGGTCGGCATCAACCGCGAGGCCATCGAGACGAACACGTCGCTCGATCCGTCGACGGACCGGGTCCGCGTCACGGTCCTCGGCCGCGTGCGTCGGCCTCTCCTCCTCGATCGATTCTTCGAGGTCGTCCCGCTGGATGAACGTCATCCGGAGGCGCTGAAGCGGTCCCCGATGGGGGAGGCCGTGCTCCCGGAGGGAGACGACGTCTTCCGCCCGCGGGAGTCGCCCCACGCAGGAGATGACGTCGTCATCAGCAGCGTCGCGAGCCAGCGCCTCGGTCTCCTCGACTCCGATGCGTTCGCGGAGATCCTGCAGGAGCTGTTCCGCAACCCTCGGAACTCGGATCAGGAGAACGCCTGACGCCTCGCCTATTCCCTGCCGGCGCCGCACGGTTCGAAATGGTTTTTATCGGGCGCCGTCCTAGGTCCATCGGATGCGAATCGGCGTCATCGGGGTCCAAGGCGACGTGAGCGAACACGTCGACGCGGTCGCCCGCGCGATGAAGGACTACGGCAAGGAAGGCGAGGCAATCGCCGTCCGCCGACGAGAGGACCTCGCGCGCGTGGACGGCCTCACGATTCCGGGCGGAGAGAGCACGACAATCTCGAAGCTCCTCGTGAAGCTCGGCCTGTTCGACGAGATCGTCCGCCGGGCCACCGACGAAGGGATGCCGATCATGGGGACGTGCGCCGGGTGCATCCTCCTCTCGAAGGACGCGGGGACACAAGCGGAGAAGACGAAGACTCGGCTGCTCGGCCTCATGGACATGGCCGTGGACCGCAACGCCTTCGGGCGGCAACGGGAGTCGTTCGAGGCGGAGCTTCAAGTCACCGGGCTGGATGCCCCGTTCCACTGCGTGTTCATCCGCGCGCCGGCGATCTTGCGGACCTGGGGGGATTGCACGCCGCTCTCCCGCTACAAGGACCGCATCGTCCTCGCGCGACAAGGCCATCTCATCGCCTCCGCGTTCCATCCGGAGTTGAGCGGCGACCTGCGCATCCACCGCTGGTTCCTGGATCTCGTCTAGAACAACACGATCACGAGAGCGCCGAGGGCGATCGCTCCGCTGAGCGTCACGTAGAGCGCGGGACGAAGCACCGCCATCGTCGAGTTGATCGACGTCGTCAACCGAGATGCGGACTGCGGTCCGAAGATCCGGAAGTTCGCGATCTCGCCCGCGAACGCGGCCACCTCGACCTCCTCGAGGTTCGCGATCGCCTCCCGGACCGCGCCTTCCGCATGCGCGAGGATCGTCCCGCGGTCGAGGGCCGCGCCGACCGCGTTGAAACCGTCCATCGACAGGTTGACGGAGTGGTTGTCCGTGGTCATCGCCTCGGACTCTTGGACCAGGCCGGCGAGGCGCGATCGGATCTCGTCTCGGATCCCAGGGACCATGTTGTTCCCGTCGAACAGCACGTAGGCGGTCCGCTGCCCGCCCGTCTCGATCACGAGGGCCTCGATGCCGCGCGCGCCGATTCCCTGATCCGCCGTCGCGAAGCCGCGTCGGGAGGCATAGCCCACGCGGACCCGGTCCTTCGGCGCCT
>Ga0209157_1004216_pt1 | contig 10794 bp, 9 predicted proteins | sample GraSoiAngelo_135_FD_185892 | JGI IMG/M metagenome (GOLD analysis project Ga0209157, IMG submission 185892) | Grasslands soil microbial communities from the Angelo Coastal Reserve, California, USA - 14_0929_05_40cm (SPAdes) (version 2) | ecosystem: Environmental > Terrestrial > Soil > Grasslands ... | reverse complement strand
TGCTCTCCGTGGGCATCATGATTCAGCTGTACGAGGCGATCGGGCGGGAGCAGATGATGGAGATGCATCCCGTCTTGCGGCAGTTCTTCGGCGCGACCGGATAACCATCGAGCATCCCGGCGGGCATGGCGCCAGGTCGACGGAGACTCCGATTCCGGCCGGGATCGACCTCGAGAGTCATGGATTGCCTGCGCGTCAGATGTATACATACCGTTTATTTCCGACATCGGCGGCTAACGGGACCTCGCTGAGGAGCCCCCCGGGGGGCTGCCGGGGCGGATAGGCTTGCCCCACGGACGAAGGGGGCGCTCCAAGCGACGGGTGACGAAGCCGAGTGGGGTGAAGACATGGAGGCTGATTGGGACGAGTACGAGGCCGACACGGGCGTCGATGAACTGTGGACTGAGCTGGAGAGCATTCGGAACGGGGTGCCGGGCCGTCACCCGATCGTGAGGAAGTCGCTCACCCGCGGGTTCAAGATCGCGATCGCCGTGGTCGTCGTCGTGATCGCGATGGGCGTCACCGCGGCAGTGGTCCTCTTCTCCCATTCCTTGAGCTACACGGCACCGACTCAGAAGCTGACGACGACTTGTTCTTCGCCCACGGGGACGTTAGGCGCCTCCACGATCGTGTTTGCCTGTTCGACGAATCCGGCGATTAGCGTCACCACGGGGGTGTCCGGAACGGTGACGTACTCGGCGTTCAGCCCGACTCCACCCGTGAACGTCTTGGACATCTATTTGATTGACACGGCCGCCACGCTCAGTGCGACATGCGGCACGACGAGTAGCCCTGGGAACGAGCCGGTCTCGCTCGCGGTAGGAGGGGGCTCGGTGACGCTCTCACAGACGGCGGGCAACCTGAGGCCGAACCACAACTACAACTACTGCATGGATTTCGCGGTGCTTCCACCAACCTTTACGACGGGCGTGAGCTGGTCGCAGTAAGAGGCGGTGGGACTCGACCTTCGTTCCAGTCACGTCGGTGCCACGCGCACCGTGAGCTGCTCGGACTCGCTGTCGTACCGCACCAGTTCTGCGTACCGGCCCCAGTAGACCAGGGCCTTGAAGACGTCCTCCGCTTGGTGGCTTCCGACGCGGTCGGCGAGGGCTTGGAGGACCTTCTGCCGTTCGAGCGGGGTGCCCGCGTTCCGCGCCATGTCCATCACGAGGCGGAATGCCGGCAGGTCGTCGATGATCTCCCGGATGATCTTCTTGCGCTCGCGCACGTTCGCCATCAGAAGTTTGCGGCTCAAATCGGTAATCCGGATGTCGCCGTCCTCGACGGTCACGAGGCCGAGAAATTCGGCCGCCCCGAGGATCGGGCCAAGCCGGTCGATGTCCATGTCGACTTCCCGCGCGATCGTCGCGGCGTCCGCCACGCCGCCGACCTCATCGACCGCCTCCACGAGTCCGAGAATCTGACCCACCGAAACCTTCGACATCGAGCGAAAGTCCGTCACAGGGGTCTCCCGTCCAACGCCGTCCCCGATATTTGACACTTCACCTGCCCTCCTCAGACGATCAGCGAGTAGATTTCGTCGACCCAACCGTAGAATTCCGGCTCTTTCCGGTTCCGCGGCCGCGGCAGGTCGATCTCGAGTTCCGCGACCATGTGTCCCGGTCGACTCGACAGCACGATCACGCGATCCGCGAGATACACGGCTTCCTCGATTGAGTGCGTGACCATCAGCACGGCCTTCGGTGGGAGATCCGGATTCGCCCACAATTGGAGGATCTCGTCCCGCAGGTTCTGGGCGGTGAGCGGGTCCAGGGACGAGAACGGCTCGTCCATGCAGAGCAGCAAGGGCTCGATTGCGAGGGCGCGCGCGAGGCCCACGCGTTGCTTCATGCCGCCACTGAGCTCGCGAGGGAACGCGTTCTCGAATCCGGTGAGCCCAACGGCGTCGATGAACTTGCGCGCGCGGGCGTGCCGGTCCTCCGGCGGCATGCCCTGCGCCTCGAGGCCCAGCTCGACGTTCTGGGCGACCGTGAGCCAGGGGAAGAGCGCGAACGACTGGAAGACCATGGCGACCTGCGGGTTGTCCGCCCGGATCGGGGAGCCTTCGAACAATACCTGCCCGGACGTCGGCGGCTCCAGTCCCACGATGATCCGGAGGAGGGTCGACTTCCCGCATCCGGAAGGCCCGACGACGCAGATGAAGTCCCGCTCGGCGAGTTCGAACCGGATGAGGTCGAGGACCTTGAACTCCTTCCCGTTCTCGAAGTACGACTTCGTGACGTCCTTGACCTCGAGAAGCGGTGCCTCCATTCTCACACCTCAACGCGGTACTTCACCGCGGCCCGCTTGTACAGGGGCCGCCAGAGGAGCTTGTTCATCGCGAGGACGATGACGATCATCATCAGGATCGTGAGGAGGATCATCTCGTTGTCCGGCGGCTTGCTGAACGTCGCGAGGTCGAGCAGGTAGCCGAGGCCGCTCACGTGGGGCGGTGGGCTCAGGAACGGGATGTACTCGGACACGATCAGCGCGTTCCATCCGGCGCCCCAGGCCGTGATGCTCCCCGTGAGGAGCGAGGGGACCATCGCCGGCAGCAGCACGCGCCGCCAGTACGCCTTCCCCCGAAGTCCGAACGATCGCGCGGCCTCGTTCAGGTCGTCCGGAATGCCTCGAACGCCGGCGATCAGGTTGAACAACAGGTACCACTGCATGCTGAACAACGCGATGAGGACCGCGGAGAGCTCGGCCGCGGGCCCGAGACTCGCGGTGGCGAAGAGCGCGAATCCGACGATGATCGGCAACAGGGCGGTGGCCGGCAGCGAAGCCGCGACCTCGAGGACCGGAGTCACGTAGCGAGATCCGCGCGGGTTCCGGCCAATCCATGCGGCGAGCGGGATCGTCCACGCCAGGGCGATCGCGTACGCGAGAGCGAGTCGAATGAACGACGAGGCCGCCGCGCGGGGCAGTTCGGTGGCGGCAGGCGGAAGGGGGCTCAGGAACAATCGCGCCAGACCGACCAAACCGGCGACCACCACCAGGAGCAGAATCGCGAGGAACAGGGCGAGATCCAGGTATCGAATGTCCCGGATGATTCGACGATGCGCCGTGAAGCTGCGGTCCAGGCGCACGGATGCCCGGCGGTACTTGGTGACGACTGGCTGTACCGCCGTCACGAACGTGTGTCGCAGGCGTGGAAACCGTGGAAGCCAGCGGAATCGTTCGTACGGCGAGGGTACCCGCGGGACCTCGTGCCCCGTCGTCTCCATCCGGAACCGCTCCGACCAGATGCCGAGGGGACGCCAGACGAAAGTGTCGAGGGCCAAGACGACCGCGGCGAGGACGCCGACCCCGAGGGCGATGCCGGTACTGTCGCCCGCAATGCCCGCGTTCGTGATGAACGAGCCGAGTCCGGGTCGGGTAAACGTGCCCCCGAACGCGGTGAAGGTCTCGCTCGCGACCAGGAAGAACCAGCCGTTGCTCCACGAGAGGATCGAGTTGTAGACCAGCTTCGGGATTGCCGCAGGCAAGGCCAGGAGACGGAACCGGAGCATGCCTCGGAGGCCGAAGCTCGCGGTGGCGGCTTCGAGGTCCACCGGGATTGTCGTGAGGGACTCGTAGACGCCGAAGGCCATGTTCCACGCCATGCTCGTGAAGATGAGGAAAATCACGGCGAGCTCGATGCCGATCGGGCTCCCTTGAAACGTCACGACGAAGAACACGAGCGCGGCCGGGAAGAAGCCGAGGATCGGGACGGACTGGAGGACGTCGAGGACCGGGAGCATGATGACCGCGGCCCTCTTGTTCGCCGCCGCGGTGGCCCCGTACGTGATCGCGAAGACCAAGGACAAGAGGTAGGCGAGGACCATCCGGGTCGTCGAGAACAGGGCGAAGAGAGGAAGTTGGATCGCGTTGATTGCCGCCGGGGGGTTGAGGATCGCGACCGCGGTCGCGGCCAGGACCACGATACCCGCGAGGATCCGGAGCCGCCCGCGGAGGCCGCGCATCTTCGCCCGCAAAGGACGGGGGCTATATACGGGTTGTCGAGAGCGTTTCAGACGCCAGCGAGGAGCCGCGAAAGGATCGCCTTCTGCGCGTGCAGACGGTTCTCGGCTTGATCGAAGACGATGGACCGCGGGCCGTCGATCACCTCGTCCGTGATTTCTAGACCGCGATGCGCCGGGAGGCAGTGCATCACGACCGCGTCCCTCTTCGCGTGGTCGAGGAGCTTCGAATTGACCTGGAACGGCCGGAACACTTTCTCGCGTTGCTCTTTCTCTTTTTCCTGGCCCATCGAGACCCAGACGTCGGTGTACACGACATCGGCTCGTTGCACGGCGACGACGGGATCGGCGACGACGTGAATCTTGGATCCGCTGTCCTTCGCGATGCGCCGCGCCGTCGCGAGGATTTCGGCGTCGGGCTCGTAACCGCTCGGGCAGGCCGCCGTCATGTCCATGCCGACAATCGCGGCGCCGAGGAGGAGCGAATTGCATACGTTATTGCCGTCCCCGACGTACGCGAGTTTCAGCTCCTTGAACGAGCCCCGGTGCTCCAAGATTGTGAAGAGATCCGCGATGACCTGGCAGGGGTGCTCCTTGTCATCGAGGCCGTTGATCACCGGCACGCTCGCATTCTGCGCGAGTTCGACGACGTTCTCTCTCCGGAACGCCCGATACATGATGCCGTCCACATAGCGGCTCAGGACTCTCGCGGTGTCGGCGATCGTCTCGCCCCGTCCGATTTGCAGATCGTTCGGGCTCAGGAAGAGGGCGTGGCCGCCGAGTTGCGTCATCCCGACCTCAAACGACACCCGCGTCCGGGTCGAGGCCTTTTCGAAAATCATCGCCAGGCTCTTACCGCGGAGCGGCTCGTACGGCTCCCCCGCCTTCGTGCGGTTCTTGATGCTCGCCGCGAGCTCGAGGAGACCCACGAGATCGTCCTTCACGTCGAGAATCGAGACGAGATCGCGCTTCGTGCCCATGGACCGCCAGACCATCCGACGATTCGTACAAAACCCTTGTGCATCCTCCGGCGTCGGAGGCATCAAATAAGCTCGCTCGAATGAGGGAGCGTGGAGCCGAGACCTTCGAGGGTAGCCGAGCGGCGGCGGGTACAAGAACAGGTGGCCGCGCGGAAGAGAAAGACGAGTATCGTCGCCGGCATCCTCGGCCTGGTCCTTTTGTTTGCGGGGAGCATTGGCGTCCTGATCTCGCCGTCGATTGCCCTCGTCATGATCGTCGTGATGGGCACCGGAATTGTCCTCCTGCTCGTCGCGTTCCTCCTGGTCCGAGGCCCGGTCGCCGCGTTACCCGGAAAGACTCGAGACAACTGAGGGCCGGACCGGATCAGTGTTGTCGCACCGCGACGGAACGGAGGACGCCCTGCGCCGCTTTCGACGTCGGGCTCGGTCGCTTGCGGAACAGTTCGGAGAAGAGCGCCTCGCCCCTCGCGCCGAGTCGATACGAGGTGACTTGCCTGCCTTCCCGCTCGTAGGTGACGTCGACGACCCCCGCGGCCTTCAAGACGCCCATGTGATACGCGAGCAAACCGCTCTCGATCCGGATGCGCCTCGCGATTTGGTTGAACGGCACCCCGGGAGATTCGTGGATCAACCGGAACGCCCGCAGCCGAATCGGATTGTCCAGGGCCGTGTAAGCTCTCAGACGGTCGATGACCTCGGGATCCGTCTCCTCCCGGTCGGCCAGCTTCTTCATGGGTCAGCGATATTCTACGTGGTATAAATATATTTACTTAGTAATGTTCAACGGCCGAAAGGCCTTGATCTCCCGATGACGTTCAACGAGCATCGGGATGAGGGCCTTCGCCGAAGGCACGGGTGCTTGGCGTCCTCCATCGACGGGGTAGACGTGGCCATACCGGACGAGATGGGTCAGGTACAGGTCGGTGAGGTAGCTGCCCGGGGGACTGTGGACCGGGTGGTATTCGGGTCGGACCAGGACCCGGAGTTTCGGGGCGATCCTGGGATTGGACGAGAATTGGCCAAACTCCGTGGCGGCGCCCCACGATTCAATGCTCAGGAACACAAGATCCACGTCGCTCCGTTCGAGGACGTCAACCTCGAGCACCGAAGGGCCGATCTCGACGGGAAAATCGTCCTCCGGGACGAGAGCGACGATTCCCCGACGCGCCAAGACGTGCGCCACATCCCGTCGCTCGTCGAGTCCCCTTCCCGAGGACCCCAACAGAATGATGACCAAGCCCGACCGCTGGAGCCGGCGCTCCGCCTCTCTGCGGAACCGGTGAACGGATCGGACCGTACTGCCCTTGGACAAGCCTTCCCTCGGGGACCGCATTCGTCGTGCGGCTAGTTGAGCACCGGCATGAGGGGTGTGTGAAACAACTCCGATCCTCTCTGATCCATCGCCCGCGGTCGAGCAAAATACTATATTCCTCTCCTCGGTTGGGCGGCGTGCGGCCGGGATGGGCTAGCCTGGTGATGCTAGGGGGCTGTGGATCCCTTGACGCGAGTTCAAATCTCGCTCCCGGCCCTCGCGTCCGGGTTGCCCGTCTCCCCGTCCTGAACCGTTCCGTTCGAGAATCGCGGTATCTTCATGAACCGCGACGTCCGCATTAGGGCTGAGTGCAGCCCTCGTGAACGTCGTTGTGTTCGGCGCAACCGGTGACACGGGCCGATGGATTGTCGGTCGAGCCGTGCAAGCGGGTCACGAGGTCACCGCCTTCGTCCGCGATCCCCGCCGGATGCGCGTCGGCCTCGACCGAGTGAAGGTCGTGCCGGGCGATGTCCTCGATGCCGCCACGGTGGATGACGCGGTCGCGGGCCAGAATACCGTCCTCAGCGCCCTGGGAAGCACGGCTCGGAATCCGGCGCCTGTCCTGTCGACGGGCGTGCGACACATCCTCGACGCCATGGAGAGGCATCATGTTCGGCGAATCGTGGCGCTGTCAGCCGCCGGTGCGTTGGGTGAGTCGGCGGGATTCCTGTTCGGGAATATGGGCCTGCGAATCTTTCGAATGTGGCTGCCCGCGGTCTACCGGGAACATCGCGAGATGCTCGAAGAACTCAAGCGAAGAAATCTAGAGTGGACCGCGGTGAGGGCCGTCTTGCTGACCAACGGACCTCCGAAAGGTCGCTATCGCGTCGCCGTCGATGGCATCCCGCGATGGGGAATCCGAATTTCTCGCGCCGATGTTGCCGAGTTCATGGTCCGGCAATTGACGAGCGACGAGTTCGTCTGCAAGATGCCCGCCATCGCGTACTGATCGACTCACAAAGAGACTCGGTCGATGCGCGGGTCCGCAACCGCGACCGCATGCTTTTATACGGCTGGCCAGATAGGTCGACCGCTTCTCGAGGCGAGGAAGAAGTCTCGCGGGGCCCGATTCCCCGGGAAGGGGCTGCGATGATCAAGCAGGCGGAGAAGTCGTACGCTCCACTAGAGGTGGAGAGGCAAGTCCAGGAATTCTGGAGCCGGACGAAGGCCTACCAGAAAACGGTCGCCGCGCGGGAGACAGGCGAAGACTTCTATTTCGGCGACGGCCCGCCATTCACGACCGGATCGATCCATCTCGGTCAGGTCCTGAACAAGACGATCAAGGACCTGGTCGTCCGCTACCACCGGATGCGGGGCTACCACGTCCGGGACCAGCCGGGCTACGACATGCACGGCCTTCCCATCGAGGTGCAGGTCGAGAAGACCCTCGGCATCACGAACAAGAAAGAGATCGAGGAGCTCGGCATCGAGAGGTTCGTGAATACCTGCCGGACCTTCGCCACGGACCTCCTGCAGAAGATGACCGCGCAGTTCCAGTCGCTCGGGATCTGGCTCGACTGGGACCGGCCCTACATGACGATCCGCAATGAATTCATCGAGGCCGCCTGGTGGACCCTGAAACACGCCCACGAGCGCGAGTGGGTCTATGAGGCGTTGCGATCAATCCAGTGGTGTTCGCGGTGCGAGACAGCCCTCGCGGATGCCGAAGTCGAGTACGCCGATGAAACAGATCCCTCGATCTACGTCAAGTTCGGGGTCGCCCGCAAGCCGAACGAGTCCCTACTCATCTGGACGACGACCCCGTGGACTCTTCCCGCGAACCTCGCGATCGCCGTTCACCCGGAGTTCCAATATGCGAAGGTCCAGGTTCCCCACGGGAAGAAGTCGGAATACATCTGGGTCATGGAGAGCGCGGTGCCCGACATCATGGCCCGCGGGGGCATCACGAAATATTCCGTCGTCGAGACGAAAAAGGGAAGCGACCTGGTCGGGCTCGCATACCTTCATCCCCTCCGCACGAAGCTCCCGTACCAGAAAGCCGTGAAAGGGGAGTGGGTCCACAAGGTGGTCTCGTCGGAAACGGTGGTCGCGGAATACACCGGGCTCGTGCACTCCGCCCCCGGCCACGGACCGGAGGACTTCGAACTCGGTCAGAAGCTGGGCCTGCCCGCCTTCTCTCCCGTCGACGCCCGGGGCCGCTTCACCGACGACGCCGGGGCGTACGCGGGCCAGAGCGTGAGGGAAGCGAATCCTCGGATCGTCGCGGACCTCCGTGCCGCCCATGCGCTGTTCGCGGAGGAGACGATCGTCCATGCGTACGGCCACTGCTGGCGGTGCAAGACGCCGATCCTGTTTCGTGCGACGGTCCAATGGTTCCTCAAGGTAGCGGACGTCAAACCGAAGATGGTCGAGGAGGTCGGGCGGGTCACCTGGTTCCCGGACTGGGCGGGATCCGCGCGACAACTCGACTGGACGAGCAACCTCCGAGATTGGTGCATCTCGCGGCAGCGCTACTGGGGCATCCCGCTCCCGATCTGGCGGTGCGTCAAGTGCACGCATTGGACGGTCGTCGGATCGGCGGACGGCTTGCGGAAGGCACAGGGCTACGTGGACGGAATGGACCTCCACCGGCCCGGCATCGACCGTGTCGTCTTGCCGTGCGAGAAGTGCGACGGCGAGATGCGGCGGGTGCCCGACACCGTCGACGTGTGGTTCGACAGCGGGGTCTCGAGCTGGGCGAGCCTTGGCTATCCGGCCCGCGAGGACGAATTTCGTCGCTGGTGGCCTCAGGATTGGATCGTCGAGGGGCCGGACCAGACTCGTGGTTGGTTCAGCTCCCAACTCGCGGCCGGCGTCGTGGCGTTCGACCGGGCCCCGTACGACCAGGTGCTCATGCACGGATGGGTGACCGGCCCGGACGGTCGGCAGATGCACAAGTCCCTCGGGAACTACATCGAGCCGGAGACCGTCATCAGCAAGTTCGGCGTCGATCCGTTGCGATTCTACGTCATCGCGGTGAATGCGCCGTGGGACGACATCACGTTCCAGGAGGAAGGCGTCCGGACCGCGCATCGCACGTTGAACATCCTGTGGAACGTGCTCCGATTTGCGACGACCTACATGGTCTTGGACCGCTTCGATCCATTCGCAGGCGATTCAACCTCCGTCGAGGGCCACCTGCGCCCGGAGGACCATTGGCTCCTGTCGCGGCTGGAGGGTCTCAAGAAGACCGTGAATGTGGAGATGACGACGTACAACCTCCACCGCGCGGCTCGCGCGGTCGAGTCGTTCATCCTCGACGACCTCTCCCGCTGGTACGTCAAACTGGTCCGCGGGCGCACCTGGACGGAGACGGACGACCCGGACAAGCTGGCCGCGTACCACGTGCTCTTCGAAGCCTTGAGCACGTTGGCTCTTCTCCTCGCGCCGGTCACGCCGCACATCGCGGAGGCGATCTACCAACGTCTCGATGGACGAAAGCTGAGCGTCCACATGCTCGACTGGCCCAAGGTCCGCGAGCCACGGCTCCTCCCGGAGTTGGAGCGGTCCATGGCGATCGTTCAAGAGCTCGTGGAAGTCGTCTCCAAAGAACGGCAGAAGGGAGGCCGCAAACTCCGCTGGCCCCTGAAGCTGATCGCGGTTCGGACGGCGACCCCCGAAGCGGCCGAGGCGCTCGCGGCCCTTCGAAGCATTTTCTTGGATCAGGTGAACGCAAAGGACCTCGCGATCTTGGGGTCGACGGAGGAATTCCCTGGAACGATCGTCGTGGCGAAACCCGATCTTGCCGCGATCGGGAAGACCTACAAGGCCCTCGCGCCGAAGATCGTCAAGCTCCTCGAAGCCCGCCCCGGGGAGGAGATTCGGAGGGCCTTTGAGCGAGGGTCCTACGCGCTCCAGGTTGAAGGGCAGACGCTCTCGATTGACTCTTCCATGGCGCGCGTCGAGAAAGGGCTTCCCCCGGAGGTCGCCCGTGTCGAAACGCCGCACGGCGAGGTGTACCTCGACCTTCGCGTGACACCGGAGCTGCAGGCCGAGGCGTACGCGCGAGAATTGATCCGTCGGATCCAGCAGATGCGGAAAGACTTGGATCTCGACGTGGACGACTTCATCGCGACGGTCATCAAGACGGACAAAGAGCTCGCGGCGAGTCTCGATTCCCAGAAGGCTTTCATCGCGCGCGAGACACGGTCGCGGAGCCTCACGTTCACAGACAAGCCCGTCGAATCGGAGCACGTCGTGGAGTGGAAGGATGTCGATGGTCACGCGGTCACGATCGGTGTGACGCCGCTCCATCTCTCGGAGCCGATCCGCGAGTTCACGCGGATTCCGGGCATCACGGTGCAGAAGGCGATGGCCCTGTTCGACGCCGGCTACAAGAGCCTGGCGACGCTCCGCGCGACGACGAAACAGGAACTGGCCGCCGTCGACGGCCTGACCCCGGGCGACATCGATCGGATCTTCGAGTTCCTCGCCTCACCGGAGAAGAGCGAGGCCATCTGTCGCATCTGCCAAGCCTCGGTTCCATCCGGGATGCGGCGCTGTCCTCGATGCGGGGAGGCGCTGACCAGCGAGGCCATCC
>Ga0209157_1004212_pt1 | contig 10800 bp, 8 predicted proteins | sample GraSoiAngelo_135_FD_185892 | JGI IMG/M metagenome (GOLD analysis project Ga0209157, IMG submission 185892) | Grasslands soil microbial communities from the Angelo Coastal Reserve, California, USA - 14_0929_05_40cm (SPAdes) (version 2) | ecosystem: Environmental > Terrestrial > Soil > Grasslands ... | reverse complement strand
GCCGGCGGTGCAGTGTTGGCGGAGTGGTCGCGACCGTTGACAGAGTCGCGCGCCGGACCCATACATCCAGTATGCGCACGCGCCGCGTCTTCCCCTTTCGCAGCGCCGGATATCTCGCCATCCTGGCGCTCTCACCGACCCTGCTCGGCGCCTCCTTCTCGGTCGCGGAGCTGACCAAGAGCGCGGCGCGGATCTTCCGGGGACGCTGTGTCGCCGTTCGGCCCGCGACGGCCGACCTCAAGGGGAGGCCGCTCCCGGCGACGGCCTACACGTTCGAGGTGAGCGAGTACCTCAAAGGGGACGGGTCCCGGTGGCTGACCTTCCGCCAGGTCGGGACGCCGGAGCGGGACACCAGCGATCTGGGGCGGATCGCCGGTCTGACGGTCTTCGCGCCGGGCAACGAATACGTTGTGTTCCTGCGGCCGGAGAGCAAGGCCGGCCTGACCTCCGCCGCCGGCCGCGGGCGCGGCGTGCTTCTTTTGAGCGGCGAGACCGTGCAGGTCGTCGATGTGGCCGGCGCCCGACACCGAGACGATCGCCTACCAGGCTCTGCGCCGCGCGGTCCTTCAGGTTCTGGCGAAGCCCTCCGCCCGCCGCTGACCGCCGGGCGCCGTCCCCCTTTTCCCTTGATCGCCCGCCGAGCGATTGTGCTATAAACGTTTAGCAGCGCCCGAACTCCAACCGATCGTCCGCGCGAGGGTCGCGATGTTCGTGTCGAAGAAGATGTTCCTGACCAAGGGTGTCGGCCGGCACAGGGAAAAGCTCAACTCGTTCGAGATGGCGCTCCGGGACGCCGGCATCGCCCACTTCAACATCGTCCGCGTCAGCAGCATTTTCCCGCCGGGCTGCAAGATCATCTCCAAGAAGGAGGGGGTCAAATATCTCAGGGCCGGCGAGGTGGTCTTCTGCGTCATGAGCCAGGCCGAGACCAACGAGCCGCACCGTCTGTGCGCCTCCTCGATCGGCATCGCCATCCCCGGCAAGCGGGGCGGCCACGGGTATCTGAGCGAGCACCACTCATTCGGGCAGACCGAGACGGTCGCCGGAGACTACGCCGAGGACCTGGCGGCCCAGATGCTGGCGACGGTCCGGGGGGTCGAGTTCGACCCGGAGACCTCCTACGACGAGCGCAAGGAGATCTGGAAGATCAGCGGCGAGATCTACCGCACCATGAACACCTGCCAGTCGGCCGTCGGCGACAAGCGGGGCCGCTGGACCACCGTCGTGACCGCCGCGGTCCTCATCCCCTGACGCCCATGCCGCTCCATCCCGACCTACCCATGAATTATGGCGGCCTCGACGAGAAGAGCGCCACGTTCGACAAGGCCAGGGTGGTCATCCTGCCGGTCCCCTACGATCGCACCGCGTCCTACATGAAGGGCACAGCACAGGGGCCCGACGCCATCGTCGAGGCCTCCCGCTTCATGGAGCTGTACGACGACGAGCTGGACTGCGACCCCTACACGATCGGCATCCACACCGCGATGCCCGTCTCCGGCAACGACGACCCGCCGGAGATCATGACCAAAAAGGTCGAGGATGCGACCGCCAGGCTCCTCGAGAAGGGCAAGATGCCGGTCGTCATCGGGGGCGAGCACAGTGTGGCGGTCGGGGCGATCAAGGCCTACCACAAGAAGTACCCGAAGCTGTCGGTCATCCAGTTCGACGCCCACGGCGACCTGCGTGCGACCTACGAAGGGTCGGAGTTCAGCCACGCCTGCGCCATGTACCACTTCGCGGGGCGCCTGCCAACCCTCCAGGTGGGGATCCGCAGCATTTCCCGCGAAGAGCGGGATCTGATCCGGGCCAAGAGCCTCATGGTCGTGCCGGCGCGCGACTTCGTGGCGCGCCCGGAAAGGGCGCTGGAACTGGTTGACCGGCTGACGGAGGAGATATACCTTACGATCGACGTGGATTACTTCGACCCGGCCATCATGCCGGCCACAGGGACGCCGGAGCCGGGCGGTCCGGGGTGGTACGACACCCTGGCGTTCATCCGGGGGGTGTGCCGGAAGAAGCGGCTCGTCGGGTTCGACGTGAACGAGCTGCGTCCCCTGGGAGACGACGTCGCTCCTGACTTCCTGGCGGCGAAGCTGATCTACAAAATCATCGCGTACCGCTTCTTCGCCGACGGCCGCAGGGACTGACGCGGCGCCCGGCGCGGAGGCGGGGAAGGGTCGGGCGCATACGATGAGCGGACCGGGCAACAAGAAGAGCGGCGCCGACAAGGCGACCGAGCGGCTGATCGACAAGAGCACCGCCGAGAAAATCGCCGCGGCCGGGCTGCGCGCGCACGGCGAGATGCTCGCCTGCGACATCCCCGCCGAGCTGCCCATCATCCCGCTGGCGTCCACCGTCGTCTTCCCGCAGATGGTGGTCAATCTTCAAGTGGTGAGGAAGAAGAACCTCAACCTGATCCGCGACATGGAACCCGAGTCCATCATCGGGCTGGTGGTGCAGAAGTCTTCCTCCATCGACGTACCGCCCATCGAGGAGCTGTCCACCGTCGGGGTCGCCGCCCGCCTGGTCAACAAGATCAATGTCTCCGGCAACACCATCCAGATCATCCTGCTGGGGCTGCGGCGTTTCCGCGTCGCCTCGTACATCCAGACCGAGCCGTACTTGAAGGCCCGGGTCGCCTGCATCGACGAGAAGGAAGAGGACTCGATGGAGGCGAACATGCTCATGGGGAACGCCCTGCATCTCCTCGAGAACCTGATCCAGCTCGACCCGCGCGTCCCCGGCGAGATCCTGAATCTCATCAAGAACAACCTGTCGGGCCCCGGCAACCTGGCCGATCAGATCGCCAACCACCTCAACGTCGAGCTGGAGGAGAAGAAGGAGATCCTGACGACCCTCACGCCGATCGACCGGTTGAAGGTGGCGATCCGGCTGATCGAGAAGTCGATCGGGTTGGCCAAGGCGGGCCAGGAGATCAAGGAGCAGACCGAGGACGAGATCCGCAAGGCGCAGCGCGAGTTCTTCCTGCGCGAGCAGCTCAAGGTCATCAAGAAGGAGCTGGGCGAGGAGAGCGACACCGCGGCGACGGCGCGCGATCTGCGCGACAAGCTCGAGAAGGCCGGTCTGCCCGAGGAGGCCAAGAAGGAAGCCGACAAAGAGCTGGGCCGCCTCGAGATGGTGAACCCCGCCTCGGCGGAGTACAACGTCATCACCACCTACCTGGACTGGCTGGCGTCGCTCCCGTGGAGCACGACCACGGTGGACCGGCTGGACGTCAAGGATGCGGCCCGCATCCTCGATCGGGACCACTACGATCTGGAGAAGGTGAAGGACCGCATTCTCGAGTTTCTGGCGGTGCGGCAGCTCAAGAACGATATGAAGGGTCCGATTCTCTGCTTCTATGGCCCGCCCGGCACCGGCAAGACGTCGCTCGGAAAGTCGATCGCCGAGGCCCTCGGACGGAAGTTCGTGCGCATGAGCGTCGGCGGCATGCGCGATGAAGCCGAGATCCGCGGCCATCGCCGCACCTACGTCGGCGCCATGCCGGGCAAGATCCTCCAGAGCCTGAGACGCGCCGGCTCGCGCAATCCCCTGTTCATGATCGACGAGGTGGACAAGATCGGCATGGACTTCCGCGGCGACCCGGCCTCGGCCCTGCTCGAGGTCCTCGACCCCGAGCAGAACAACACCTTCACCGATCTGTACCTCGATCTACCGTTCGACCTGTCGCGGGTCATGTTCATCACGACGGCGAACCGGCTCGACACGATCCCCGACCCGCTGCGCGACCGGATGGAGATCCTGCACCTCCCCGGCTACGTGGAGGAGGAAAAGCTCGACATCGCCCGCCAGTACCTGATTCCGCGGCAGGTCGCCGACCACGGGCTGGGGAAGGATCAGATCACCTTCACCGACGATGCCCTCAAGGACATCATCCGCGGCTACACCGCCGATTCGGGGCTCAGGAAGCTTGAGCAGCAGATCGCCACGGTCTGCCGCAAGATCGCCAGGGACTTCGCCACGGGCAAGACCCGCGCGCGCTCGGTCGACGCCCGGGATCTTCAGGAGTATCTGGGGCCGATCATCTTCATTCCCGAGGTGGCCGAGCGCACCGACGAAATCGGCGTGTCGACGGGGCTGGCCTGGACCTCGGCCGGCGGCGACATCCTGTTCATCGAGGCGAGCAAGATGAAGGGAACCGGCACCCTGTCCATCACCGGCCAGCTCGGCGACGTCATGAAGGAATCAGCCCAGGCCGCCCTGACCTATGTCAAGGCGCACGCCAAGGAGCTGGAGATCGAAGACACCCTGTTCGAGAAGACCGACATCCACATTCACGTCCCGGCGGGCGCCATCCCCAAGGACGGCCCGTCCGCCGGGGTGACCATCATCGCGGCCCTCTCGTCCCTGATGTCGCAGCGTCCGGTGCGGCACGACATCGCCATGACCGGCGAGATCACCCTGCGCGGCAAGGTGCTGGCGGTGGGCGGCATCAAGGAGAAGATCCTGGCCGCGCGCCGGGCCGGGATCACCACGGTCGTCCTGCCGGCCCGCAACGAGAAGGACCTGGTGGACATTCCCGAGCACATCCGAAAGCAGATGAAGTTCACCTTCGTGCGCGAGGTGGGCGAGGTGCTCGACGCGGTCCTGTGCTCCATCGTCCTGGCCAGGGTCGAGGCGATCCCGGTCGAGGCGAGGCGTGCCCGGGTGCGCGAGCGCGTCCAGAAGCGTCGCGAGCGCGCCAAGCCCCGCCCCGCCGTCAACAGCGGCCGCTAGGTCGCCCGGCACCTTCACCGCCCGAGGTGCTCATGCCCCCGCCCCCGCCCCCCCCCCCGCAAACCGCACCAGCGCCACGAGGACAGACGCACCAAGCCCCCCAGGCACAAGAAGAAGATTTTCAGCGAAGAGTGAGATCCTGGCGGCTCGACCGGAGCGCTGAGACCATTTGACGTGGTGGAGCGTGGGGGGATCGAACCCCCGACCTCGAGACTGCCAGCCTCGCGCTCTCCCAGCTGAGCTAACGCCCCACGTGAGTTGGCGAACTATAGCATGCGTGTAAAAATGGGGTCAACGCGCCCGCTGGACGGGGGTCTCGCCGCGGCGCCCGGGAGGACGATGATGACCGTGAAACGACTGCCACCCGCGCTGTGCGCCCTCGTCGCCTGCCTGATCTTCGTGCCGGCCACGTGGGCCGCCCCCCGCCGCTACGCCGGCGGGTTCCGGCGCGGCTTCGAGCTCAACGCCTACTTCACCTTCGACAACTTCGGGACGAAGACCGCGCTCGACGACGATTTCGGCGGCGGCTTCCGATTCGGCTACCTCTACAACCCGCAGCAGGAGATCGAGTTCCTGGTCAATGGCGTCTCCACCACGGGCACGGTCGATGACGGGTTCGGCAATCTCCTACTGGCGAATGATGACATCACGCATTTCCAGACGGCGTATGTTTTCAACTTCACGACGCACGACGTCGTCCCCTATGTCACGGCGGGGATAGGGTTCATCCACACCGATGATTCCCTCCTCGGCACCGAAACCGACGCCACCCTGGGTCTGGGGGCCGGTATTCGCTTCTTCCTGGGACGGGTCGCCTACGCCCGCTTCGAGGCCCGCCAGAACTTCTTTTCTGGAAACCTGCCGGTGTACCAGGACGGGGAGGGGTTCACGTTCCAGGAGATGTCGTTCGGAATCGGCTGGCGCTTCCCCACTCCGTGACTAGTTGATGTATCCGAGGGAGCGGAGCCTCTCGAGGACGTTCCGGTTCACCTCGGACTGGTCCGGCTCGCCCGCGTGCTCCGGCGGGCCGTAGGCCTCCACGAACGTCACCGGATGGGCGCGCACGAAGCCCGGGTCGATCGCATCCTGTAGCACTTTGCCCTCGAGGTCCCTGGCGATCGGCAGGTCGAGCAGGTAGAGAAGCGTCGGCAGGATGTCGAGAAGGCCGGCACCGTCGATCGTGTGAGCGCGCCTCGCGCCGCGCCCGAACAGTGCGAGGATCCCCTCCATCCGATGGTGGCCCGACGTCGTCGGCTTGCCCGGGAAGAGCACCGGCTTGAAGCCGTGGTCCGAGAGGACGACGAGCGTCGTGTCAGGGCCGAGTCGTTCGAGGTACTCGCCCAGGAGCCCGTCCACGTAGACGTAGTACTCGTCGATCACGCGGCCCAGGACGGCCGCTTCCTCCGGACCGACGCGGTAGTCGAGCGCCCCGGGATGGGCGAACTTCCAGAAGCGGTGCGAGGCGACGTCCACGCCGCCGAAGTAGATCGCGAACAAATCGACCGGGTACTTGTCGAACAGCTTCAAGCCGATCCGGCGGTAGGTCTCGTCGCAGGCGAGGCTCCACAGGAAGCCCAGGGCGCAATCCCGATCGTCCGCCGACAGGCCGCGCACCCGCTCGGGATCGTAGAAGCGCCGCACCGTCTCCGGTGGGATGTCGCCGGGCTTCACCTTCTCCGCGTTCAAGTCGTCGATCAACGCTTCGGGAAAGGTCTGCTTCGGGATGCCCGAGACGATCGTGCCCTTGAGAGGGCGCCCGGTCGACCAGTTATAGATGTAGGGCAGGTAGGACGACACGATGAACCCGTTCGTCGGCTCCGCCGGCCAGGTGACCAACCAGCCGACGACACCCACTTTGCGGTCGTAGCGCGGCAGGATGTTCCAGAAGGCGGGTGCGCGGCGCATTCCGCTTGTCACGGGCCGCACCATGGCACCGCGCCCCGGCGGTCCCGCCCCCGGCTCCTCCGCGTGCACCGCGTCGGCCGGGCCGCCGTCCCCCTCGATCACGAAGCCGTAAATACCGTGGCGCTCGGGCCGCACGCCGGTGGCGATCGTCGTCCAGAGGGACGGCGAGGCGGAGGGATCCATGGAACGCAGGGTGCCGGTGGCCCCCTCTTCGATGAGACGCTTGAAGTGCGGCAGCCGGCCGCGCGTCACGAGCGGCTCGATCACCTGCCAATCCGCGCCGTCGACCCCGAAGACGACGAGCCGGCCGCGGTCCGCGGCGGCCGCCCCGCCGCCACCCGCGGATACAGCCCCCCCCTTCGACGCATCGTTCCCGCTGCAGGACCACAAAAACGCCGCGACCGCGCACGCCAGAAGGGCGCTGGGTCTCACCGGGCGCCCTGCGCCGCGGGCCCCTGGCCCTGCGGTCCGCGGGACGGTGCCGTGGGCGCGGACTCGAACTCGTCTTCGATCTCTCCGAAGATCTCCTCGATGATGTCCTCCATCGTCAAAATACCGATCGCCTTTCCCCCCTTGTCGACCACCGCCGCCATGTGCAGGCGCCGCCGCCGCATCTCCTTCAGGACGGCGTCGATGCGCCGATCCTCCGGGACGCGCAAAAGCTCCTTGACGATGTTCGCGTCCTCGATCCTCTGGCCTTCCCTGTCGGCCGCGTCCTTCTCGCTGTAGAGCGCCAGCGCCTTCAGGTTGATGACGCCGACCAGGTCGCCGCGCCGCGGGTCGAAAACCGGGTAGCGGGTGTGCTTCTCGGCGCGCGCCAGGGCCAGGTTCTCCTCGATGGGACGATCGAACGACCACGTGACCACGCGCTCGAGCGGCACCATGACGTCGCGCGCCGTCCGGTCGGCGAAGCGCGTGGCGCGCTCCATGATCTCCGCCTCGCTATGCGTGATGACCCCCTTGCGGAGCGACTCGGCGAACAAGAACCGGAGCTCGATCTCCGACAGGCCCGGCTCCTCGTGCCCGCGCAGACCGAGCAGCGACAGGATGCCGTTGGCGCTCTGCGTCAGAAGCCACAGGGCCGGGTAGAAGACGCGGTTGAACGTCATCAGGACCGGCGCGGCGATGCGCGCAATCCTTCCCGGGCGGCGGATCGCCGCCCGCTTGGGAACCAGCTCCCCCAGGACGATGTGCAGCGCCGTGATGATGGCGAAGGCGAAGACGGCGGCGAGCGTGTGCGCGGTTGGGGCGGCGAACGTTCCCAGATCCTGCAGCATCGGGAGAAGAAGACCGGTGAACGCCTCCTCTCCCACCCACCCCAGCCCGAGGCTGACCATCGTCACGCCGAGCTGGCAGACCGACAGGTACTGGTCGAGGTTCGCGACCAGCTCGGCCGCCAGGTGCGACCCCGGGAGACGCGACGAGACCATCTCCTGGATGCGCGACGCGCGCACCTTGACGATGGCGAACTCGGCCGCCACGAAAAAGGCGTTCCCCGCCACCAGGAGGAACGCCAGGGTCAGATACAGGGGTATGTGTGGCTCGATCATCGGCCCTCCTCGGGACCCTTCGCCCTCCTACAGTTTCACGTACTCGGGGCCGCCGCCTCCCTCGGGAGGCACCCAGGTGATGATCTGGTAGGGGTCCATGATGTCGCAGGTCTTGCAGTGGACGCAGTTGCTGGCGTTGATCTGGAGTCTTCTGCCGCCGCCCTCCTTCGGAACCATCTCGTACACCGCCGCGGGGCAGAAGTGCTGGCAGGGGTTGCCGTACTCGCGCGCGCAGCGGGTTTCGCAGATCGACGTGTCCGAGACCAGGAGGTGCACCGGCTGGTCCTCGTCGTGCTTCGTTCCGGAGTGGAAGACATCGGTCAGCTTGTCGAGCATCAGAGGATTGTCGTAGCGCGGGACCACCTCGTCCGGCGGGAGCGGCGTGTCTCCGAACTGCTCGCGCAGCGTCCGCATCCGCGTGTGCCCCGGCTCCGACGGCAACGGGTCGCGCAGGCCGCGCCCGCCCGTGATCATCTGCAGGGCGGAGTGGATGAGCCCCGGAACGAGACCGTTCCTGAATCCCGCGTGGAAATTGCGCACCTTCCATAGCTCCCGTCCGGCCCACGACTCATGGAAGCGCTTCTCATACCGCGACAGGAACGCCGCCGAGGTGTCGTTGGCGACGAGCGCTTCGAGGATCACATCGGCCGCGAGCATCCCGGCCTTCATGGAGGTGTGGATCCCTTTAAGCCGCATCGCGTTCAGCATCGAGGCGGAATCCCCGGCGATGAGGCAGCCCGCGACATGAGGCCTCGGCATGGCATAGATCCCTCCCTCGGGGATCGCCTTGGCTCCGTACGACAGGATCTTCGCCCCCTTGAGCATGCGGGCGATCGCCGGGTGTGTCTTGAGGATCTGGAACAGCGCGTGCGGATCGAGCCGCGGGTTTCTGTAGTCCAGGCCGACCACCAGGCCGATGTCGAGCAGGTCCTCGGCCATGCTGTAGATGAAGGCGCCGCCGAACGTCTCGCGGTCCAGCGGAAAACCCATGGTGTGGATGACCCTGCCGGCGGGGAGGCTCCCCTTCGGGCACTCCCAGACCTCCTTGATGCCGATGGCGTAGACCTGGGGCTGTCGCCCCTCGTCCAGGCGGAAGCGGTTGACCAGCACCTTGGTGAGCGTGCCGCGCGGCCCCTCGCCCAGCACCGTCACCTTGGCGCGGACGTCGATCCCCGGCTCGTAGTTGGCTTTCTTCTTCCCGTGGCGGTCGATCCCCTTGTCGCCCGTGCGCACCCCGATCACCCGGTCGCCGTCGAGGAGCGGCTGCGCCGCCGCGAACCCGGGGAACAGGTCCACCCCTTCCGCCTCGGCCTGCTGCGCCAGCCAGCGGACGACCTTGCCCAGAGAGGCCACGTAATTGCCGTGATTGCGCAGAGGCGGCGGAACGATCGGCAGGGGGAATTTACGCTGCTTCGTGAGGAGCCAGACGCCGTCGTCCGTGACCGGACTCTCCAGAGGGCAGCCGCGTTTCTCGAAGTCCGGATACAGCTCGCGCAGCGCCTTCGGATCGAGGACGGCGCCCGAAATGGCGTGTGATCCGATCTCTCTCCCCTTCTCCAGAAGCGCCACCGTGACCTCGAGCGGCGCGCCTGTCCCCTCCCGCTTCACTTTCTCGTTGTGCGCTTTGACGAGCTGCCGCAGGCGGATCGCTCCGGCCAGCCCCGCCGGCCCTCCGCCGACGAACAGAACGTCCACGTCGAGTGTCTCGCGCGTGTCCGATTCCATGCCCTCTCCCGCCTTACGGCGTCATCATACTATGGGCCGCGCGCCATCCTCCCGCGGGCACAGCCTATCTGCTACACTAGCCGCGCGCGCGGAAGCGCATCGGGGCTGGTGTCCTGCGCGGACTTCAAATCCGTTGGGAGCCGGGGGAACCCGGCTCCGGTGGGTTCGATTCCCACACGCTTCCGCCAATTCCTCCGGATCCACACATTCTGAGGGAGGTTCCATGAAGAAACTCGTCCTTCTGATCGTGGTGCTCGTGGGCATCTGGCTCGGCGTGAACTACGTCAGGACCGGACAGTTCTCCTTCCTGCCGACCGCCCTGAGCGGCGAGGAGCAACACGTCCGGGATCTCGAGAAGCAGATCGCGGACGTCAACGCGCAGATGGCGCAGGCGGAACATAGCGCCAGCCTCACCGGCGGGGACACGACCCACGACGTCTCGGCCCTGATGGAGAAGAAGACGCGGCTCGAGAAGGAGCTGGAGGAAGCGCGCAAGAAACTCCACTAGGGCGCGGCAACGAACCCGGGAGCGTCTTCCTGGAACGCGTCCAGCTCCCATAGACGGCACTCGTCCTCTCCTGCGAACACCGGCGCCTGCGGAACCTGATCGAGCGGCCTGAGCATTACGAGGTTATTTCTCCTGCGTCTGTCCGAAGTCGGGTAGAGGGGCTCGACGGTCAGGACCTCGGGCATGCACCACCCTTCGATCCGCTGCAGGCGCTTCCCGCGCGCCCAGCACAGAGCGCTCCAGAAGAGATCGGCCAGAGGGGCCCGTGCCTCCCGCCGCGCCCCGTGCTCGCGCCAGCGCAGCGTCGGCGGCCCGGCCCGCAAAAGCACGTACGCCACAACACGGCCGCCTCTCTCGATCACCCAGAACGGGTCG
>Ga0209157_1004209_pt1 | contig 10803 bp, 12 predicted proteins | sample GraSoiAngelo_135_FD_185892 | JGI IMG/M metagenome (GOLD analysis project Ga0209157, IMG submission 185892) | Grasslands soil microbial communities from the Angelo Coastal Reserve, California, USA - 14_0929_05_40cm (SPAdes) (version 2) | ecosystem: Environmental > Terrestrial > Soil > Grasslands ... | reverse complement strand
GTCATGCGGACATCAACTTCCCGCTCAACGTAGCGCCATTCCTCGGCACTCCGTAGACGCTCCACGAGCTGCTCGAAGGCAGCCGCGTCGTCCGGCACATACTCGAACCAGGTGAGGAAGTCGAAGGGCTCGCCGAGATCGCGACTGTGGTAGAGTCGCCGGGCCACGGCAGGGAGATATTCGATTCCGGTTCGGATGTGGTGGGAGCGCTCTTCGAGGATCGCGCGGCGCTCGTCGTGCGGCAGGTCCCACCAAGCCGCGGATTTTCGGATAGGGATCAAGGCCGCGCGCGTGGCCGATGGCCTGCCAAGGCTCTCTTGGCGCCCCTCTAAAAGAGAGCGCTCAGCCCGCGTCACGTACCGTTCGAAGCTTGTGACGCCCGTGAGCACCCAACCTCCGATAGGCTGCTGTGCCTCCTCTTCGGTAACCTCTAGTCGTGATATCCAGGCAAGAGGAAGGCCGCTGACCGGATCGACTCGTAGGACCCGCCAAGATCCTACGCTGCTTCCGACGAACCACGTCCGTGTCGCCAACGCCCCCGTCACCGCCGGCGACCACATTACATTGCTGCAAGTTAAGGCGCCTCGATATTGCTAATCGACCGGTAGGTCACAGTACCCGGACGGACCCATCTCTCTCTGCCGATTCCGGGCCGTCTCCGTAACACTATATACCGTCGCTCCAATTCCTGAGGGGCTTGTTCGAGGGGGGTCGATGATGAATCGGATTGCGCGCTCGTTCCTGATCGGGACCATGGCTTTCGTGCTACTCGCGCTGACGCCGCTCTCCGTGCAAGCCAGTCAGGGCCTGACGCGCGTCGAGCACCCGAATGTCTTGGTGACGATCGATCCGGAGGCGAGTTCGCAAAACGAGGTGACGATCGCCGCGTTCCCGAGCGACCGAAATGTACTCGTGGCGACCGCGCGCGATACGCGGCAGGCGAGCGGCTTCTCGTGGGCCGGGTACTACCGATCGACGGACGGCGGGGACACGTGGCAGAACGCCCTCGTACCGGGCTTCCCGGGAGACACCTCTCCTGAGGGCCTCGCATCGCCCGTGCACGACGCGGGATGGAAAATCGGAAGCGATCCCGTGATCACCGCGGACCGCGACGGCCGAGTCTACCTGGCGTGGCTCTCGTTCGGACCGACGACGACAGAATTCGCGGGTTGGCTCGTCCTCACTCGGTACTCGAACTTCGGGGCAACGTACGACTTCACATCTGTTGTTTTCGCCGGCCACGACACCCCGAGCGACAAACTCGGCGGTCCAGGGAACTCCCGCGTTACCGACAAAGAGTGGATCGCGGTCGACGACACGGGCGGCACCTGTGACGGGAACGTGTACATCCCGTGGGCCTTCTTCGAGGGGAGCCACGGCACGAAGATCGTGCTCCAGCGGTCCACGGACGGGGGCCTGACCTGGACCCCGATCCTTTCGCTCAGCCATTCCCCGAACGCGCAGAACCAAGGCGCGACGGTCGCCGTCGGCCCCGGAGGGGAGGTGTACGTCGCTTGGGAGGATTTCCACAAAGACCAGATCCTGTTCACCCGGTCCCTCGACTGCGGCCAGACGTTCGACGTGGAGCAGGGAATCGCGTCGATCGTCCCGGTCCCGGAGCCACTCCCGGGGAGCGCATACCGCCTCGACAGCTTCCCGCGGATGGCCGTCAGCCAAACCACCGGCTCCATTTTCATGACGTGGGCGGACTATCGAAGCGGAGATGCGGATGTCCTGCTCGCCCGGTCGACGGACCGCGGCCTGAGCTGGTCGCCGCCATCCCGCGTGAACGACGTCACGACAAATCACCAGATCTTCCCGGCGATCACTACGTTCCGCGGTCGAGTGGACGTCTCGTTCTACGACAGCCGGAACGATCCAGAAGGGAAGCTCCTGGACATCTATTATGCGCAATCGAACGATGATGGACTCACCTTCCTCCCGAACGTCCGGGTGACCGACGCGGCGTTCGACCCCAACCTCGGGGTAACGGGCGGCGGGGCGGCGTTCCTCGGCGACTACAACGGCATTGCCTCGAATGCCGCGGGCGCCCACCCAATCTGGGCGGACAATCGCAACGTCTCGATCAACTCGCTCCGTGACCAAGACATCTATACCGCGACGATTTCATGAGCCAAGCCGCGAGAGACTCTGCACGGCTACGAAGAAGCTATCAGTCGGATCTGAACGGGTCCGCAAGAGTGGGAAGAGGAGGAGGGCCGGGTGGTCCTCCTCATGATGGGACGGGACGACCTTCGCCTCTCGGCGTCCCTTAACAAGCCCGCCCTTCCGTCAGACATTGACGTGTCCTCATGGAGAAATCACGGATCCCTCCGGGCCCGCGAATCCTCCATGACGACGCGTCCGCGGGGGGTGGTCCTTTTCGGGCATGCCGCGTCTGACGTTTTGCTGACGCCTAGACGCCACGATCCTTGACCTTGACGACCGGAGTCTCCCACGCTTCTTGGGCAGCCTTCTGCCCTCGGCCGGTCCGCAGGTCTGCGCAATGCCTGACCGCCGTTTGCATCGAGTCGCGCAAGCGCTTTTTCGAGGCTCTGTTACTCGGCTCGGCGGGCCGGCTACAAGGTCTACGGACGTGGCTAAGTGCGCGTCTCGAGGCTGCAAAAGGGTATGGGTCCGACCGTGATTACGCCGGACGTGGTATCCTCCGTCTTCGCCAGCCGGGAGTGCGGGCTCTTGCTTGGAGATGCCCGAGAAGTGCTCCGAACCCTGGCTGATGACTCCGTGGATTGCACCGTCACGAGCCCGCCGTACTACAGCGGACGTCGGCACGTGGGCGACACGATCCACGAAATCGGAAGCGAAAAGACCGTGGAGGAATACGTTGAAGCCCTCGCGTTCGTCGGGAGAGAGGTGTATCGTGTCACAAAGCCCACGGGGAGCTACTGGCTCAATCTCGATGACAAGTGCGAACGGAAGGAATGGCTCGGAATCCCGTGGCGAGTCGCATTCGCGATGCGAGAAATCGGATGGAAAATCAGAAGCGAGGTGATCTGGCACAAGCCAAGGCATGTTCGTAACGCGGCCAAGGACAGACTGACTCCTGCCCACGAGCTGTTCTTTCACTTTGTGAAAAGCAAAGACGCGTACTACGACATGGATGCGATTAGACCCTCATCGCCACCGATTTTGGGGAAGCATGGCGTCGTAAGAACTCCGAGGGGCAGTGTGCCGACAGATGTCTGGACCATTCAAATCGAGGACTCCATCTTTCCTGACAATCAGTATGCGGTGTTTCCCGAAGCGTTGGTTGAACTGCCAATCCGAGCGACGTGCCCCCGAGGCGGAACCGTGCTCGATCCCTTTGTCGGGAGCGGCACGACGGCGGTGGTCGCGCTAAGACTCGGGAGGAAGGCCATCGGGATAGACGCCTCGGCTGATTACCTAGAGTTCACCAAGAAACGAATCCTGGAGTTCAGCAGACAGCCCGCAACTCCTCGACAAGCCCCGTTCAATCATGCTGTGAAGATGAGCCATGGGCGCATGCGCTGAGTGCGGGGCGGAAACACATTTCGAATGGGTCGCCGGATTTGAACCTCTCTCGAAGAAAGCGGAAAGGGAGGGGGCCCACGCATTCACTAATACCGACGAGAACGACGACACATATAGACCCGGTTCCATAACACACGCGGTTGCCGAAAAACGACCCGGGGGAATGCGATGAGCGAAGAGAAGGACGTCGCGGCGTTGACCCTCGACGGAAGACCCATTGCGCTCAGACCTCACGACATCGAAGCTTTCCAAGGCAGCCTCCGCGGTTCGTTGGTACGGGCCGGAGATCCGACCTACGAAGACTCCCGAAAGCTGTGGAACGGCATGATCGATCGGAAGCCCGCACTCGTCGTCCGACCGACCGGGACGGCGGACGTGGTCGAGTGTGTGAACTTCGCGCGAGGCCGCGGCCTCCTCCTCTCCATCAAAGGCGGCGGCCACAACATCGCCGGCACCGCCGTGGCGGAGGGTGGTCTAACCCTCGACATGTCCCGGATGAAGGGGGTCTTCGTGAATCCGAAGGACCGGACGGCGCGGGTCCAGCCCGGATGCATCCTTGGCGACGTGGACCGGGAAACCCAGCTCCATGGACTCGCGACACCGTTCGGATTCGTGTCCGAAACGGGAGTGGCCGGCCTCACGCTCGGCGGCGGTTTCGGCTACCTCACTCGCCGTTTCGGCTGGAGCGTCGACAACTTGTTGGAAGTCGAGATCGTTACGGCAGACGGCCGCGTGCTCCGAGCGAGCAGTGAGGAGCATCCGGAACTGTTTTGGGCGCTCCGAGGGGGCGGGGGCAATTTCGGCGTCGTCACGTCGTTCACCTACCGGCTGCATCCCGTCGGCCCTAAGATTGTCGGAGGCCTAATCGCATGGCCCGCCGATCGTGCGGCGAAGATCCTGGAGCTCTACCGAAGGACCGCGGCTTCGGCACCCCGAGAGCTCACGCTCGTGCTCGTCCTGCGCTTTGCGCCGCCCGCGCCATTCATCCCCCCCGAGTGGCGAGGCAAGCCCATCGTCGGCATCGTCGCGTGCCACACCGGATCCCTCGAGCACGCCCACCGGGACCTGGCCCCGTTGAAGGAGTTCGGCGGCGCCATCGTCGATGTCATTATGGAGAAGACGTACGTCCAGCAGCAGAGCATGCTCGACGCCAACCAGCCCAAAGGGAACCACTACTACTGGAAGTCCGAGTACTTGGCCACGCTCCCCGACGCGGTGTTGTCGGTCATCCGAGAACACGGAGCCCGCGAGACCAGTCCGTTATGTCAAATGGTCCTGTTCCACATCGCCGGAGCGATCGGCGAGAAGGGTCTGCAAGACGGTGCGGTGGGGAATCGGGATGCCTCCTTCGCCATGGTCGTCGCCGGAGGATGGCCTCCGGATGACGGCGCGGGCCAGCGGCATATCGCCTGGGTCCGCAGCGCGTGGGAAAGCCTGCGCCCGTTCTCCACTGGCGGACATTACATCAACTTCCAGACCGCGGACGAGGGCGAGGAGCGAATCCGTGCCTCGTACGGGCAGAACTTCGCCCGCTTGGCCGAAATCAAGACGAAGTACGACGCCGAGAACCTGTTCCGAATGAATCGAAATATCTCGCCATCGGCCTAGGAGCGGCGCCTCCCACCGTAGGCGCAATGGCGGTGGCAGTGCCCTGCGCCGAATCCGATTAACGGACACGTCTTGGACGCTCGCGATCAACTGGTCGACCTGACGTCCCCTGGACTGAGGCGCGGAGGCGCAAAGCCGTCGCCTTGACTTGTGCGAGCACCGTGGATCCTCTCTTGAGCCCGAGGTCGCTGATCGCGGAACCGGTGATTGCCGCAACGAGCGTTGCGGCCCCGACTTTCAAGTCAATCCGCCGAATCCCCCAGCCGCCTTCACGACCGACGCGGACCACGCGCGCAGTCCAAAGGTTTCGAGCGCTGGTTCTCGCCTTTCTCCCGCCAAGTTTGCTTAGGGTCACGGCCGAAGAAGGAATCTCCAGCTCGAATTCGTCCCCCGACATGTACCGCGGACCTTGCGAACGCCGCGGTCCCGGAGCCGACGCGACGAGAACCTGGACGCCTGCATCCGGAACCGCAACGAGCACCGGAGAGCGTGGCAAGACGGAGCCGACAAGGTGGCAGCGCCATCGTGTGGTGGTCGGAGGATCTCGGCGGACCCGTTTGCGGGCGATCCTCGTTCCCCTCGGCGTGAGCGTTGTATGCCCGCCCCTGCGACCCCCGGTCTTGCCCCGGACCAACGCAGCGCCCAGCACGCTCTCCGCACTCCGGATCAGGCGCAGGCCGTTGCCGGGATCCATTCCGAGGTGCCGCGCCCCCGCGCGAAGGCTCCCAGTCCGTTCGACTTCCCTTAGGAGAAGAACCAATCGGTCTTCCGAGTACCGAAAGTCTCGCGGTTTCGAGGAGGAGGGCCGTTCCCTCCTCGAGCGAGGGTAGACCATTGACCATCGATGCAGCGAGCCGCTAATAATCCTTGCCGCGGGCCGTTCAGCCAGCCAAGTCATCGAGTTCATAAGGTGGTCAGCGATTGCGGCGTGTTGTCATGACGACGCGTTTGAAATGGATGACCGTCGCTGTCGGGACGGCCGTCGTTGTGTCGACGCTCGCGGTTTGGTTCCTCTGGTTGGCTCCGCGGCCCCGGGTCCTGATTGTAGGGAGTACGACCACGACACAGGACACTGGCCTGCTCGACGTATTGCAAGGGGAATACACGGGTCAGACGGGAATGCCGGTGAGAATCGTCGTCGCCGGCACCGGCGCAATTCTCCAACAAGGCCGGGATGGAGACCTCGATGTCCTGTTGACCCACGATCGGGCGCGTGAACTGACGTTCGTTGCCGATCAACAGGGAGTCTGGCGGAAGCCCGTGATGTACAACTGGTTCGTCCTCGTGGGTCCCGGGGTTCGCACCTGGAACAGTTCGCTGTCGGCGGCACAGCTCGCGCAAAATGCGTCCGCGTTTCTGGCCCTGCTCTACGAGCACCGAACGGAGATCACGTTCGTCAGCCGCGGCGACGGCAGCGGGACGTATACGAAGGAACTCGCGCTATGGGCCTCGGCGGGCGTCGACGCGTCCCTCCTGAGCGGTTCGTGGTACAAGGAGACGGGTTCCGGGCAAGCGAACACCTTGCGGGTGGCAGCGGAGTTCGGTGGCTACGCCTTGACCGACGAGGCGACGTGGAACCTCTTGCAGGCGCAAGGGCTCACGGGGAACCTGACCGTGGTCGTCCGGGACTTGGTCCAGATGAAAAATCTGTACGCGGTTATCCCGATCAACGCCGCCGTCCACCCAAAGGCCTACGAGGAAGGTGCGTTGGCGTTCGCGGCGTGGCTGACGGGAGCGGCTGGGCAGGCGGTCGTCGAGAACTTTCAGGTCGCCGGCAAGCCGGCCTTCTACCCGGACGCAGGAGACCCGAACGCATAGGACGCACGATTTGAAGGAGTTCGAAGGATGGCCATCCCGCTCGATGAACTCGTGAACATCACCTTGCTGACCGTCGCCGTGACGATTGGTGCGACGGCCCTGGGCTCCTTGCTGGGCATCCCCCTCGGTTTACTGCTAGTCCTCGAGCGATTTCCCGGACGAGGCGCGATCCGGACGATCGTCTACGCGCTGTACGCCTTTCCACCGATCGTCGCCGGTGTCCTCCTCTACCTTCTCCTCCGTCGGGAGGGTCCTCTCGGGGACCTCGGACTCCTCTTCACGCCTGTCGCCATCCTCTTGGGGGAGACGCTTCTCACGACGCCCTTGATTGCCGGTCTGACCGTTTCCGCCGTCGCAGAGCTCCCGCCGGAGGTCATTGAGATCGTCGACTCGGGTGGACCCTCGCTCCGTCAGCGCGCGATCGCCCTTCTCAGGGAGGCCCGATTCGGCGTGACGGCGGCGGTCCTCGTGGGGTATGGGCGTTCCCTCGCGGAGGTGGCTGCGGCGCTGATCTTGGGCGGGAACATCCGCGGGGAGACACGGACCCTCGGCACCGCGATTCTGCTCGAAGTCAATCAGGGCGACTTCGAATTTGCCCTGGCGTTGTCGGCTCTCATCCTGGCCCAAGCTCTCTTCATGGCGTTCCTCCTTCGTCGGCTCCAGCGCGCGGAGCGAGCGTTTGCGCACCGCATCGACACCTCGCATGGACGGCCGAAGCGACCGACATCCGAGAAGACCGGCGTGGAGGGATGACCGGTTGGCCGACCTCCGAGCTAATAGCGAATGCAATCCGCCGGAATTCGCCTTGGCCCGGGTGGAGGTGGCCTTGGAAGGCCGCCCGCTCCTTCAGGGGGTGGACCTCGACTTGACACGCGGCTCCTTCCTCCTTGTCCTCGGACCGACGGGGGCGGGAAAGACGACCATCCTCCGCTTGCTGCTCGGGCTCCAACGTCCCGGCGCCGGGAAGACCCTTGTGGAAGGGAGGGAGTGGTCCACCTTGAGTCGCGCAAACCGGGCGCACATTCGGCAACGAATCGGGTACGTTCAACAACAGGTAGGGCTTCTCCAGGCGCCCGCCCTGTACAACGTCACGCTCCCCCTGCGATGGCGGGGAGTTTCCCGAGACGTCGCCGATGAGTGCGGAAAAACGGCCATGGCGTCCGTTGGCCTTTCCGGGTACGAACGAGAGCCGGCCTTGAGCCTCTCCGGCGGCGAGCGCCAACGTCTCGCGATGGCGAGGGCGTGCGCGGTCGAACCGGACGTGTTGTTCCTAGACGAGTTTACGAACCATCAAGATCCGGCCCACGAAGACTTGCTGGAATCCTTGGCCCACGGTTTTCATGGTCGAGGGGGCACCGTTGTCGTGGTCAGCCATCGTCTGGATCAGGTCCGCCGCATGGCCACGCGGGGCGGCGACGCGGTTCAGATAGCGATCGTCATCGACGGGCAGGTGTACGTCTGCGCTTGGCCTGCGTTGCCGAGCTTTGCCACAGAACCGGCCGGACCAGGTCCCTTTCTTCGCCGGCTCGCCTTGGCGAGCGAGTCGGAAGTCGAGCTCGCAGCCGTGCCAACGTCTTGAACGCCGGGCTCCGTCTCGCGTCAAGGAAGGATCTTGACCTCGGAGCCCAAGGCTTGCGGAGGAAAGCCCCGGTTCCAGCGAACCCGGACCGCCCCGTTCGAACCGTGACGTGCCACGACCCGACCCTGAATCCGGACACCGTCCGCGCGAAGCCACACCGCGCGGGCTCCGATGGCCTTCGAAGCGACGTCCACGCTGGCCATCTGGACGATCGTCTGGTAGCTGTCTTGTTTGAACTTGCTGTGGCGGAACGCGGTCACCTTTCCAGACAATTCGGTTTTCGCCATACGTGCACCGCCACTGCCCGCTGGCGGATAAGCGCTTCGCAGCGCCTCGACCGGCGTGGGAACGTATCGGAGGCCGCTCGACGGATCAACGTAGAAGTCCGGCCGCTTTCAGCTCGCCCGTGATCCTCTCGACCGCCTGCTCGACGTCGGAGGGCTTCCGCGCACCCGTGCAGACGAGCTTGCCGCTCCCGAACAGGAGGACGACGACCTTCGGCTCGTCGATTCGATAGACGAGGCCGGGGAACTGCTCCGGCTCGTACTCGACCTTCCCGGCGCCGAGCGAGATCGCGATCGCATTCAGGTCGATTTGCCCACCGAGGTCCGAGGTCGCGACGATGTTCTGGACCACAATCTCCGGGTTCTTGTGGACGGAGATGCCCGAGGCCGCGATTTGCTTCGCGACGAGGTCGATCGCCGTCTTGACGTTCTCCAGGCTCTTCGCGCCGGTGCAGACGACCTTGCCGCTCCGGAATAGCAGGATCGCCGTCTTCGGTTCCTTGAGCCGGAAGATCAACCCGGGGAACTGCTCCGGCTCGTACTCGGCCCCGCCGAGGACGCGAGCGATCGCCTGGAGATCGAGTTCCTCCCCAAGGGATGTCGAAGCGACGACGTTTTCGATCTTGATGTTCGCCAAAGACCCACCATCGAGGGCCGGAGGCGGCGTTCCGGCACACCGGCTCCGACCGGACGCAGGTAGTCCGTTATATAGTTAGGTCGTCCCCGGCTTGGATTCGGAGCCAGCCATCTGTTTCCGGCGAGGAGCACCTTGGCGGCTTGGCGGGCTCGGCGGCGTGACCGCGACTCGCGGGAAAGGCAGAAGGCCTCCGGGACCTCCCGAATGCCGTCCCGTCTGTCCGATGGCCGAAACGGGCATGCTATCAGATACAGTCCGGTTGTCGAATCGACGGGGAGAGGGGGAACATGCTCACCGGGAGGACGAACTCCACCCTGCTCGGGGCCCTGGATCGCGGTAGATCGTCCTCAGTGGGCGAGTTCGCTCGACCGGGCATTAGCGTTTTCCATTGGAATGTATCTCCGGGTCGTGGCATTTCGTTTTGAGGTCGACCTTCGTGAGCCCGTCGCGACATGGCTCCGGGATGCCGGATTCGATGTCCGGATCGAGGTCCCGATCCTCGGTCGGCGAGCGGATCTCGTCGGCTCGCGCGGAACGAGCGTGACGGCGATTGAAATGAAAATGCATCGATGGGCCGAAGCGCTTCGACAGGCGATCGCGTACCAGCTCGCCGCCGATCGCGTCTGGGTCGCGATGCCGCTCGATGCAGCATGCCGCGCCTATCGCCAACGATGGAACTTCCAATCGGAAGGAGTCGGGCTCCTCGCGGTCGATGACCGGGGGCGCGTTCGCAGTCCCATCCTTGCTGCGCCTTCCCCAAGGCTCCTGCCGTACGTGCGGGAGAAGGTCCTCAAGAGTTGTCGTACCGATGCACTTCTCACGCATTCCTCGGGTGAGGCTCGGACGCTCGTTCGAGCGCCCGTAGGCGCGCCCGATGCATCGTCAGGAGGCGTTCCTTCGTGCCAACCTGCGCTCGCGCGTGTATCCGAGAGCGAATAGTGCAATCCCGATGACGACCAGAGGGATGCCGAGTTCGAACGTGCCAAACGCAAACGAGATGGCCGAGAACCCGATGAGGAACACGCCCACATGGGTCAGCCGCTCCCCTCGGCTCAGGTGAAAGACCTCCTCGAGGATTTGTTTGCGGTATCGGATCATCAACGCGACGAGGATGAAAAAGGCCGCGGCCGCGACGAGGAACTCGAAGGTGAGCTCGGAATAGTAATCGTCGAACGTCAGGAGGAGCCCGACCTCGTCGCCGACGAACCCCGCCCCGACGCCGAAGACGACCGCATAGACCCGAGCGAACTTTTCGTCGTTGTCCACGATGCCCAACCAACCGGCGACCCCCATCATCGCGAGCCCGTACCAGAAATGGTGGAAGTGGATTCCTTGGGTGATGACCATGAGACTCGGGAACGCGA
>Ga0209157_1004207_pt1 | contig 10808 bp, 14 predicted proteins | sample GraSoiAngelo_135_FD_185892 | JGI IMG/M metagenome (GOLD analysis project Ga0209157, IMG submission 185892) | Grasslands soil microbial communities from the Angelo Coastal Reserve, California, USA - 14_0929_05_40cm (SPAdes) (version 2) | ecosystem: Environmental > Terrestrial > Soil > Grasslands ... | reverse complement strand
AGGAGCTGGAGGACAACGCGCGGCTCATCAAGGCGGCGGGCATCACGCCGAACTGACTATTCCCACAGCCCCTTCGGCATCGGCAAGCCGGAGTAATCCTTTTCGGTCAGCGGCTCATTGGGCCGGGTGCCGAAGCCCTCGAGCACGGCGATGAGCTGCCGCGCATGCTGCGCCGAGTGCCAGGTGCAGCGCTCGAGCAGCTCGTGCAGCGGCCGCGCGCCGTAATAGGTCTTCACCGTCTGCCGGCAAGACTTGTCGGGCAGCGCGGCCCACCAGCGCTGCACGCGCGCGGCGACGCCGGCGCCGTAGGCGCGGATCTGCTCGACGGTCTTCACCTGCGCCGGCGGCGGCGCGTTGTAGACCGCGGTCAGGTCCTCGACGCCGTTTTCGACCGCCTGCAGGAAGGCGTCCGGCACCTGGTAGACGTGATACGCCAGTTCGCGGATGCTGCGGTCGCGTCCGGGGGTGGCGCGCTCGCCCAGCCTCGCGGCGGGAAGCTGCACGACATGGCGCTGCGCCGCGGCGAGAACCTGCAGCCATTTCTGCACCAGCGCCGCGGGCGGCAGGCGCTTCATCTGCACGTCCCTGCCGAGGAAGCGCGACACGTCCTCGAGCGCCTGCGCGAACACGTATTCGCGCCCGCGCGCCACCACCGGCACCGTGCGCACGCCCATCTCGCGCAGCTCGTCCATCGCCTCGGGCGTGGCCGAGACGTTGATCGACTGGTAGTCGACGCCGAGCTGCGACAGGAACTCCTTCACCTTGACGCAGCTCGAGCAGCCCGGCCGCCAGTACACCCTCAGCGCTTGGGAGTCCATGCGGTGATTATGCGCTCGATGCACCTCACTCCATGTATCCGTAGGTCGTCAGCGTCACCTTGCCGGCCTCGGCGTCGACCAGGCACAGATGGCGCGAGGAGGCCGTGATCCCGGTGTACCCGATGGCGATATGGTCGCTGAGCAGGACGCGCAGCCCCGGATCGCCTTCGGACGCAGCCGCTTTCGTCACGTCCTGCATGGAAGTGCCGATCGGGAAGCGCTCGCAAAAGGCGCGCGCGTGCATCTCGGCGCGGTATTCGACCAGCTCGATTCCCGCGATGGCAGCGACCGGTATCGCCACCAGCGCCGCGACCCACCTGGACAGGCGCCGAATGTTCAGATTCACGGCTTCGGCGCGGGCGGCGCAACGGCGGCGTCGCGCTGGCCGCTTCTCTCCAGCGCGCGCGCGACGAACCCCGAGTCCTTCATCTCCTCGATGAACTCGCGGAGGTAGCGCGCGCCGAGCACTCGGCCGATGGGCGTGCCCATGGCCTGCTCGATCAGCATGAAGCGCCCGTCGATCACGCGCAGATGCGGATTGCTCCTCGCGAGTTCGGCGAGCGGCTGCTTCACGCCGGCGGCGGCCTCGAGCCTGTCCTGCACGAACAGCTCGATCGACGCGGGCGGGCTGGGCGCGCGCACGAGCTGCGCGCGCTTCAGCGTGCGCGTCAGGTAGAGGTCGTAGGCGCTTTTGCTGCTCACGGCAATGCGCACGCCTTCGCGATCGACGTCGGCGATGGCGCGCAAAGGCGAATCCGCGGCGACGAGGTAGGTCCCCTCGATCACGACATACGGCGGCGTGAAGGCGATCTGCGTGGCGCGGGCCGGATCGATCGCGACGAAGGCGATGTCCCACGCGCCCGTCTTGACCGCGTCGGTCACCTTTCCCGCGGCTTCGTAGGCAATGAGCTCGACCGGAACGGCCAGGCGCCGGCCCAGCTCGCGCGCCAGGTCGACCGAGATGCCGCGCAGCTCGCCGCGGGCAGGATCCTTCTGCGCGAGGACCGGATTGCCGAGGTTGATCGCGGCGCGCAGCCGGCCCGTCGGCGCCAGGTCCTGCGCGACGTCGCGGCGCACGCCGTCGGCCGCGGCGCAGGCCGCGAGCAACGCCAGAGCGGCGAACGCGAGCCGCTTCATGCGGCGCCCGCCTGCGGAGCCACCGACACGCCGCGCACGCTGTGCTTCTCGATGGCGCGGGCGACGAAGCCCGACGCCTTCGCTTCCTCGACGAACTCGCGCAGGTACTTCGCGCCGGCCTGCCGCGCGAGCGGCGTGCCGATCGCCTGCTGAACCGCGGTGACGCGCCCGTCGAGGATGCGCGCGCCCGGCAGCTTTTCGACGTCCTGGATCAGGCGCGGCTTCAGCCCGCCCAGCGCCTCCAGCCCCTGCGAGACGAACAGCTCGTACGAGGCGTCGATGCCTTTCGCACGCGCGACCTGCGCATGCTTCAGCGTGCGGCTGAGGAACAGGTCGTAAGCGCTCTTCTCCGAGACCGCGACGCGCACGCCAGGGCGATCGACATCGGCCAGCGTGCGGATCGGCGAGCCGGCGGGCACCAGGTAGGTGACCGGGATCTCGAGGTATGCCGCGGTGAACGCGATCTCGTTGGCGCGCTGCGGCTCGGCGCCGAGGAAGCCGACGTCCCAGGCGCCTTGCCTCGCGCCTTCGGCGAGATCGCCGGCCTGGCGGTACTCGACGAACTCGACCGGCACGCCCAGGCGCCGCGCCAGCTCGCGGCCGAGGTCCGGCGCAACGCCGACCGGCACCCCGTCGCGCATCCCCGAGACGATCAGGAAGTTGCCGTGGTTGACGCCGGCGCGCAGCCTGCCGCTCGGCGCGAGCTCGGCGCGCACGGCTGCCGGAACGGAGCTCATGCCCGGGATTCTAGCGGCAGCCGATCTCGCCGCTTTTGGCGAAATATTTCGTGCCGCCGCCGCATTTCAGCGCCTGCGCCGGCGGGTCGGCGCGGCAGGTGTAGCGCTCGCCCTTGAAGGAATCGGCCACCAGCGTCCAGCCTCTCGGGCACTTCGGCCCGGCAGCCGTCTTCTCCGACGCCTTCGCGCTCTGCGCCGCAGTAGCCACGCTGATGCGCGCCTCGCGCGTGCCCGCGCAGGCGTGCTCGCCCGTGCCGCTGACCTTCACGCGATAAGTGCCGGCCGTCTTGTAGGTGTACTTGATGATCTTGGTTCGCCGGTCGCCGAGCCCGTACTCGAGGCGCTGCGGCTTGCGGCCGTCGCCGGTCTGCAGGATCGCGTCGCAGCTCAGGTCGAGCGGCGTCGGGCGATTGATCGAGACCGCGATCTCCACCTCGGTCGGCGCGCCGCCCGAAGGCTTCACGGTAAGGTGCTCGATATTCGGAACCGCGTGCGCAGGCAGCGCCACGAACGGCGGCGCGGCCACCAGGAGCAGGGCAAAGACCTTCCTTTTCATGTGCTCACCTCCTCTGTAGGCGGCCCCCTGGCTCCCCCCGAGGCTGAAGCGCGTACTTTCGCATTATAGTCAGGCGCACGTCAGACAAGAACGCCGATGCCTCTCGCCATGAGGGCGGCGCAAAAGATCAGCACCACGACAGCTGCCAGCTCCCAGTGAATCAGCGAGCGGATGCGGCGAATCTTGCGCGCATCCGCCCGCGGCGGCTGGCCCAGCTTGACCGCCGGCCTCCACGACGCAAATACGACCGTCGGATAGATCGATAGCAGCGCGACCAGGGCGAAGAACGAGACCTTGGCGATGAAAGGCGCGCTGTGGAGGTAGTAGTGCGGGCCCTTCTCGAAGAAAAAGACGCGCAGCAAGCCGACCGCCAGGACGCTGCCCGCCGCCGCGCCGTAGACGAGATCGGCAAGCAGGAGCCTGCGGGCGGCCAGCAGGGTGATCTCCTCCCGAATCAGGACGAACTCGACCGCGAGCGCTGCGACCAGGGTGAAAGCCGCGACATGGTGCAGGAAAGCAAACAGGGCCGGCAGGGTCATTCGATCTTCCTTGATCGCTTACAGCGGGATGGCGAGGAGGGTGTCGAAGCGGCGGCTGTCGCAGATCACCACGCGCTCCTCGTACTGCGGCTCCTCCGAGAGAACGATGCGGTCGACGTAGCGGCCGCTCGCGAAGAGCAGCGTGTCGCCGCTTTCCATGATGCGGATCACCAGGAAGTTGGCGACAGAACGAGCATGGCCGTCATCCAATTGCTCCACCAGAACCGAAGACACGATGTGCCGGTAGCGCTGCGGCTCGTAGATGTTGGCGTGGCGCAGCGACTGGATGCGGTCGCGCAGCATCGGGCGGCCCTCGGCGTAGAGCACCGGGAGCGGCAGGCCTCGGTCTTCGTTCTCGGCGGTGGTGATGCGGTAGCGGCCGTTCTGCGCGAAGAACTCCGGCCAGTCTTCCAGCCGGCCTTCGTCGAGCGCGTGAGCATAGCGGGCGTGAAGGCGCTCCACCGCCTGCTGAAGATCCATGCCTTATAGATCCATGTGGCGACGCCACGCCTGCCACAGGCCGCGCACCGCGGTTTCCGTGATGCGCGAGTCGCCCGAGCCGACGCCCGAGCCGCCCATCTCGATCACCGAGGCGCGCTCGGGCGAGCCGGCGACGCCGCGCTGCACGAAGCCGGTCGCGGCGCCGTCCTCCATCGAGATGTAGCCCGCCGGGCCGACCAGGTTCGCCTGCATCAGCCGGCGCCGGGTCATCGCCTCGTCATCGTCGGCGAAGCCAAACAGCGTCCAGTTGAGCTCGGTGCGGTCGATGCCCTTCGGCACGACCTGGCGCGCGGCGAGCGAATTGCGGATCTGGTGCAGCACGAACCCGGGGAACAGCGACAGGATCTGGATCGAGACGCGGTCGCCGAATTCGTCGGCTTGCTCGAGAAGCTCAGGAGCCTCCAAGCGAAATTTGTCAGAACCAGCAGAGCGCATGCCCCCCTTTTCGTATGCGTCGCCCTTGTCCTCGATCATCTCGGTGAAGGTGCAGTGGTGCGCGCCGTCCTTCGAGACGAAAACGCCGCCCTCCTGCGTCAGGCGGTTGATGCGAAAGCGCGTGAAGAACAGATGCAGCAGGCTCGCATGGTAGGTGTCCTTCACGTTGTCCATGTAGAGCTTCCAGTTGTTCGGCAGCACCTGCGTGTACGCGCCGAGGACCTTGACCGGCTTGATCATCACGCGCTTGATGCGCGGCAGGATCTCGGGGCCTATATAGCTTTTCAACGAAGCAACTTCTGAAGAAAGAGTCCCGAAGACCAGGCCGTGCACCGATTCGACACGCAATTTCTTGGGCGCCTGGCTCTCGGGCCTGGCCTCGGCCGGCATGCCGCCCTTGCCGGCGATGCCTTTGCGGAACGCGACGTTCAGCAGGTTGCCAGCGTGATCGTAAGTCCAGTTGTGATAGATGCAGGCGAAGCGGTCGGTCTTGCCGCGCGCCTGCATGGCGATGAGCGCGCCGCGGTGCGCGCAGCGGTTCTCGAACGCGTGGATCGCGCCGTCTGCGTCGCGCGCCACCACCACTGGCATGTCGCCGACGAAGGTAGTGAGGAAGCTCTGCGGCTCGGGCAGCTCCGCTTCGAGGCACAGGTAGCTCCACGTCGGGCCGCGGAAAATGCGCTCCTGCTCGCGCTGGTAGATGTCCGCGTCCTGGTACACCCAGTACGGGACGCGCGTCAGGCCTTCCGCCGGCCAGGTCCTCTGCAGCATCGGCTCATTATAATGAGGACATGCAGCCGCTCCTGCGCTTCCTCGGAGTTTTCCTCTTCGCTGTTTCGGCTGCCTCCGCGCAGGAGTGGCCCGCCAGGCCGGTGCGCATCGTCGTGCCGTTCCCCGCGGGCGGGAGCGCGGATCTCATACCGCGCATCGTCGCCGAGAAGCTCTCGGAGAAGTGGGGCCAGCCGGTGATCGTGGAGAACCGGCCGGGCGCGGCCGGCAACATCGGGGCGGACATCGTGTTCCGGTCCGAGCCCGACGGCTACACGCTGCTTTCCGCGCCGCCGCCGCCGCTCGTCATCAACCGGCTGCTGTATCCGAAGCTTTCCTACGACTCGACGCAGTTCGCGCCGGTCACGGTGATTGCCGCCAACCCGAATGTGCTGCTGGTGCATCCCAGCCTTGGGGTGAACTCCGTGGCCGAGCTCATCGCGCTCGCCAGGCAAAACCCCGGCAAACTGAATTATGCCTCCCAGGGCAGCGGCTCGACCTCCCATCTCACCGCCGAGCTTTTCAAGTCGATGGCAGGCGGTCTGCAGATCACCCACGTGCCGTACAAGGGCACGGCGCCGGCGCTCACCGATCTCCTCGCCGGGCAGGTCGATATGATGTGCGACAACCTCGGGGTCTCGCTGCCACACGTGCGTTCCGGCAAGCTCAAGGCGCTTGCGGTGGCGAGCAAGCAACGCTTCGCCGGGCTGCCCGATGCGCCGGCGCTGGCGGAGACGCTGCCCGGCTTCGAGTCGCGCGCTTGGTACGGCATCGTCGCGCCGCCAAGGACCCCTGCGCCGATCGCGGCGAAGGTCTCCGCCGGCGTCGCCGATGCCCTGAAAAATGCTGACGTCTTGAAACGGCTGCAGGAGCTTTCGGCCGAACCGATGGGGCTCACTCCGGCCGAGACTGCGGCGTTCATGAAGGCGGAGAGCGAGCGGTGGGGCGCCGTCATCCGTTCCGCGGGAGTGAAGCTCGAATGATCATCGACATTCACGGCCACTACACCACGGAGCCCCAGGCGCTGCTCGCGTTCCGCGACAAGCAGCTCGCCGGGCTTGCCGACCCCATGCGCAAACCCGCGACGAATGAACTGGGGATTACCGATGAACAGCTGGTCAAGAGCGTCGAGCCGCAGATGAAGCTGCAGAAGGAGCGCGGCTCGGACCTCACCATCTTCTCGCCGCGCGCGGCCGGCATGGCGCATCACGTCGGCAGCGAAGCGACCGGCATCGAGTGGTCGCGCATGTCGAACGACCTGATCCACCGCATCTGCACGCTGCTGCCCGACAACTTCGCGCCGGTCGGCCAACTTCCTCAGCACCCGGGCGTGGCGCCGAAGAACTGCGTCCCCGAGCTCGAGCGCCTCGCCCAGCTCGGCTTCGTCGGCGTGAACCTGAATCCCGATCCCGCGGGCGGCTACTGGACCGACCCGCCGCTCACCGACAAATGGTGGTATCCGCTCTACGAGAAGCTGTGCGAGCTCGACATGACGGCGATGATCCACGTCACCTCGTCGTGCAATCCCAATTTCCACTACACCGGCGCGCATTACATCAACGGCGACACGACCGCCTTCATGCAGCTCATCCAGGGCAACCTGTTCAAGGATTTCCCGACGCTCAAGTTCGTCATCCCGCACGGCGGCGGCGCGGTGCCGTTCCACTGGGGCCGCTACCGCGGCCTCGCCCAGGAGATGAAAAAGCCGCTCCTCGGCGAACACCTGCTCAAGAACGTGTTCTTCGACACCTGCGTCTATCACTACCCCGGTATCGAGCTGATGAGCAAGGTGATCCCGGTCGACAACATCCTGTTCGCCTCGGAGATGCTCGGCGCGGTGAAGGGCATCGATCCGGAGACCGGCCACAATTACGACGACACCAAGCGCTACATCGATCAGCTCAGGACGCTCTCCGAGGCCGACCGCCACAAGATCTTCGAAGGCAATGCCCGCCGCGTTTACCCGAGACTGGACAAACGATTAAGGAAAAAGACATGAGCGCATCGATGCGCATCCTGGAGATTCCCAGGCGTCCCGATCCGCGCCTGGTCGCCGAGTTCGCGAAGATGGTCACGCCGCACCTGTCGGACAGCATGGAGCGGCTTTACGCGGGCGGACCGCAGCTGCGGCCCATGCACAGGGAAGGCAAGCTCGCCGGGCCGGCGTTCACGGTGAAGACCGCGGCGGGCGACAACCTGCTCGTGCACAAGGCGCTCGACAGCGCGCGCCCGGGCGACGTGATCGTCGTCGACGCCGGCGGCTTCCTCGACAACGCGATCATCGGCGAGCTGATGATGACGCGCGCGAAGCAGCGCGGCGTCGCCGGCATCGTCATCTGGGGCGCGATCCGCGATTCCGCCGAGATCGGCGCCGGCACCTACCCCGTGTTCGCCGCCGGCGTCACGCACCGTGGTCCGTACAAGAACGGCCCGGGCGAGATCAACGTGCCCGTCATGATGGGCGGCACGCCGGTCAACCCCGGCGACATCATCGTCGGCGACGCCGACGGCCTCGTCGCCGTGCCGCAGGACATGGCCGAGCGCGTGCTCGCCTCGGCGAAGGCGATCCTCGAGAAGGAAACCGCTTCGATGAAGCAGATCCTGGCAGGCACCGTCGATCGCGGCTGGGTGGACAAGGCGTTGAAGGAGAAGGGTTACAGGATCTGATGAGCCTCGCGGGCTTGCAGCAGATGAAGCGCGAGGGAAAAAAGATCGTCGCGGTCGTCGCCTGGGACTACCAGATCGCGCAGATCGCGGACCGCGCCGGCGTGGACCTCGTCTCCGTGGGCGACTCTGTCGGCGTCAACCTTTGGGGCCGGCAGGAAGGCGAGATCAGCCTCGACGAGATGCTCATCGTCTGCAAGGCGGTGCGCCGCGGCGTCAAGCGCGCGCTCCTGAGCTGCGATCTGCCGGAAAGGGAAAACGCCGACGCCGCCATGCGCCTGGTCGAGGAGGGCGGCGCCGACCTGGTGAAGCTTTTCGCTTCTCCCGAGCTGGTCCGCGCTGTGGCTCAGAGGGGAATTCCGGTGTTCGCCGAATTCCATGGCGACCAGGGCACGCCGGAGAACCTCGTCAAGCAAGCGAAGCATCTGGAACAGGCCGGCGCGTCGCTTCTCGATTTCCGCCATTCCGGGCCCGAGGCCGGCGCGGCGGTCGCGAAGGCAGTCTCGATCCCGGTGCTCGGCGGGCTCGGCGGTGGCCCGTGGCTCGATGGCAGGATTCGAATGGTGCACGCCGCGATCGGTTACGCAGCTTCGAATTTGAATTCAGAAATCGAAAATTACGCGAACGTAGCGCAAGTCACCCTCGAGGCCATCGCGGCCTACGCCGAAGACGTGCGCGCCGGGCGGCACCTCAAAGGACAACGCCCTGCCTGACGTCGTCATCGGCGGCATCAAGACGCGCTACGAGCTGATCGGCTCCGGGCCGCCTTTGCTGATGTACGCGCCAGGCGGCTTCGATGCGACGGTAGAGAAGTGGAGCACGCAAGGCGTCTACGCCCGGATCAAGCTCCTCGAGCACCTGCCGAAAAAGTACCGCTGCATCGTCTTCGACCGGCGCGAGTGCGGCCAGTCGGGCGGCCGCGTCGAGCGGATCACCTGGGCGCATTACGCGGCGCAGGGCAAGGGACTGCTGGACCACCTGAACATCAAGCGCGCGCACATCATGGGCGCTTGCATGGGCTGCTGCCCGGTCGCGGCTTTTGCCGTCGCGCATCCTGCAAGCGTCATCAGCATGCTGCTGTACTGGCCGGTCGGCGGCGCGAAGTACCGCATCAAGGCGCACCAGCGCTTTATGGACCATCTGGCCTTCGTGCGCGAGCATGGGCTGCCCGCAGTCGTGTCGCACGTGAAGAAAGAAGGCAAGGCATTCAACGCGGATGCGCGAGGCGGCCCATGGGCGTCGGTAATCCGCAGCGATGCCGCTTTCGCCGAGTCGTACGTGAAGAAAGACGCGCAGGAATACCAGAACCTTGTCCTGGGGATGTGCCGCGCGCTCTTCGACCGCGATACCGCGCCCGGCGCCGAGCCCGAGGATCTACTCAAGCTCGACATTCCTGCGCTCATTGTTCCCGGGCGCGACGAGTCGCACGCGACTTCTGCCGCGCGCTACCTGGAGGAGTGCCTGCCGAAATCCCAATACTGGGACGTGCTGCCCGAGCAGCAGACCGAAGCGTGCGCGCCTGCAAGAGTAGCGGAGTTTCTCGGCAGCGCTAAGTAATCGTCATAGCCGCCGTCTTAGTAAGTCGCGAAGATGCGCTGCAGCTCGGCCGAGTCGCGCGTGCGGGTCAGCGCAAGCATCAGCAGGACGCGTGCCTTCTGCGGCGTGAGGTTGTCGCCCCAGATGAGCGGCCGGCCCTCGACCGGCCGCGTGTCGATGACCCGCCCCATGCCGCCGCGGTTGGTCATCACCACGGGGATTCCCCGGGCCACGAAGCGCTTGGTCACTTCGTCCATCGCCGGCGTGCCCGACCCGGTCGGAAATCCGGCGATCACCAGGCCTTCCGCCCTGGCCTGCGCAATCGCGGCTTCCATCAGGACGCCGTCGGCGCCGGCGTAGGTGTAGATGACATCGACGCGCGGCAGCTTTTGAAGGCGCGTGACGTCGAATGGCGCGGGGTGCCGGGTCGGCGCACGATAGAACGTGACCCGGTCCTCGTCGACGAAGCCGAGCGCGCCGATGTCCCGGCTGCTGTAGGTCTCGAGGCGATAGCTGATGTTCTTGCTGACGTCGCGCGCCGCGTTGATCACGTCGTTGGTGACGACCAGCGCACCCTTGCCGCGCGCCTCGTCCGCCGCCGCGACGCGCACCGCCTGCAGGAAATTCTTCGGGCTGTCGGAGCTGAGCGTCGTGAACTGCCGCTGTGCCGCGGTGAGCACGATCGGCTTGTCGCTCTGCACGGTGAGGCTGAGGAAATAGGCGGTTTCTTCCACCGTATTGGAGCCGTGGGTGACCACGATGCCTTTGACTTCGGGTTCGCGCGCCAGGATCTCGTTGATGCGCCTCGAGAGCGTGAGCCACTGCTCGACCGTGATTGCGCTGCTGCCGACGCGCATCACTTCCTCGACCTCGAGCCGCGCGATTTTCTTCAGCTGCGGAATCGCCTCGGCCACCTCGCCGGCGTGGAGGCGGCCCGACGGCGTGTTGGCGATGGTGCCGCCGGTGGCGAGCACTTTCACCAGCGGCAGCTTGTCCTGCGAATGCGCCAGACTGATGCCGAGCACCAGCGTGAGAATCAAGAGCGTTGGCAGTTCAGCGCGGACTTTCATCGTAGCTCCCATCGTGTGGTGGTGGTGGCGGTTTCAATTATCATTGC
>Ga0209157_1004202_pt1 | contig 10812 bp, 9 predicted proteins | sample GraSoiAngelo_135_FD_185892 | JGI IMG/M metagenome (GOLD analysis project Ga0209157, IMG submission 185892) | Grasslands soil microbial communities from the Angelo Coastal Reserve, California, USA - 14_0929_05_40cm (SPAdes) (version 2) | ecosystem: Environmental > Terrestrial > Soil > Grasslands ... | reverse complement strand
CAAGGCTGGCAGTCTTGGGGTCAGGGGTTCGAATCCCCTCAGCTCCACCAATCCTTCCCCGATAGTTACCGCACGATCCTCGATCTGATCTGCTCCACTGGTTGCGCGGGGGTTGCGGCCGGTTAGCCGATCGACCGCCTCCCTGTTCGATCCGGGCACCAGATGGCCGTAGATGTCGACGGTGACCTTGATCGAGTGATGGCCCATCTGCCCCTTCACGTAGGCCGGGGACTCGCCGTTCTGGAGGAGCCGCGACGCGAACGTGTGGCGCAGGTCGTGGAAGCGGATGCGCCGCAGCCCCGCCTTCGAGAAAATCTTGTGGAACACGCGGCGCTCGAAGTCTGACCTCCAGAGCGGCTTCCCGTCCTCGTTGCAGAAGATCCACTCGGGGATCTGGCCCCAGCCTTTCGCCAGAGCCTCCTTCGCCCGCGCTGCCTTGAGCCGCTGGAGCTCCTCCGCGAGCTGGCGGGACATGTCGACTCGACGAATCTTCTTGTTCTTCGGCAGCTCAACCCTGCCGCCATCGTGGAGACTCCGGCGAACTTCGATGAAGCGGCGCTGGAAATCGAGATCGCCCCACAGAAGCCCTGCCAGCTCGCCGAACCGGAGGCCGGTTCTCAACGCGCAGAGCAGCATCGGGTAGTGGCGCGGGAAGTGCCCCTGCGCCACATCCAAGAAGTGGGCCTCCTCCTCGACGCTGAACGGATCGATGCGCGAGCGCGGATCGCCGGCATCCCTGAGGAAGCGCCCGATCTTGGCCGCCGGATTCGTGGCGATCGCGCCATCCTCGATCAACTGGTTGAACGTCTGCCGAACGGGAGCGATGACGTTTCGCACGAGGCTCCGGCTCCGGCCCTGAGCAAGCAGATCGGTGACGAGCCCGCGAATATCGTCCCGCGTTACGGCCGTCACCGCCTTGCTGCCGAAACGAGGGAAGGCGTAACGCTCGAGTGCGCTCTCCGAGCGCCAGGCGCGCCTGGATCTTCTCCGCCGCTGCCTTCGCGGCACGCTGAGCTTCCCTGCCGGTGCCGACGCACTTGGCCTTCCGCTTCCCCTTGTGATCGATGAACAGCCACCACGCGCCGTTTCGCTGCCTGATCTTGACGCCCACGACCGGGGCCCTCCCCGTTACTTCACGAGATCCACGAGTGTGACTCCCAGCGCTCTCGTGATCTGTTCCAATGTGTCCAGCGTCGGAGGATGCATTGCTCGCTCAAGACGGGCTAGCGTCACACGGTTGATATGCGCCTTCTTTGCGAGAGCTTCCTGGCTCATGCCCTGCTTATGCCGAAGCTCAGCGATCCGGGCCGCGACCTTTCTGGTAGCTGGTGTCACAGTAGCATGCACGCTACTACAGAATTGGTCCATGTCAACAGCGAGCACGAGAGCGGGGGTCCAGATCCCGAATGACTTCATCAACGACCCGGGCAACGCGGGAGTCGGCCTGCCGGAAATGGGCCACCCACGTATCAAACTCAGATCGGCGGACGAGGATCTTGCCGCCCACCCGGTAGTGGGGCAGCGGCCGGGCCGGGTGGTCCAGGTACTCCCTGAGCGTCCTGTTCTTTATTTCAGTTTCTTCAGTGCCTCGTTTGCGGCGTCTCTTATCAGTGTCGACGGATCGCCCGTCGCAAGATTTCGAATCAACGGAATAACGTCAAGGTCCCCCAGTTTTGCGAGCCCCTCGACGCTCTCAAGCCTTACATACGGCGAGCTATCCCTCACGGCTCGAAGAAGCGCGTCTTTGATTTTTTGTCTGGACAGAGGATCGCTCACCCTTGAGACATTTTGTGTGTCTAGCATGTGAGCAAGCACAAAACTTGCCGAGCCCCTTGTGCCGGTGTCGCCGCGATTCAGCAGTTCTATCATGCGATCGAGTGCCGCATCACCAAACCCCGCCAGAGTGCTCGTTACCATATAGCCCGTTCGTAAAGCTCCAATCAATGCCTCGAGCGATCTTGTGTCTCTCAAAGAAGTGACAGCCGCGATTAGATCCTCATAATATTCCATCCTTTCCTCAGCGTCGGGGAACGGGTGAGGGAAGTCCGGTCCTTCCTTAGCGTATTTCTGTAAAATGACGGCTTCTCGCTCCTTTTCTAGTGCATTTTCTCTCTCTAGGACCTTCACCAGAGCCAGCTTAATGTCATCGGATCTTTCGGGCCACTTTCGCAACAAATCTGATAATGCGCGCCGAGGCTCCACGCGCGCACTATCGGCCTTCAGAAGCCTATAAAACGCCGTGCTGCGATTTCTCCAGTCAGCATCTTCCAACTGCTTTATCGATTGCTCAAGGACCGAGAGATCGGATCGCTGGCCGTAGGAGGGAACGACAAGCAGCAGGATTCCGCAAACGAAGACGGACATGCCTACGAGTCTCTTCGCCGAAGTTCTATCTTAGTTTCTGCAGTGCTTCATTTGCAGCATCTCTCACTGGTTTAAAAGGATCGTTCATCGAAAGATTTCGAATCAGAGGAATAACGTCAGGATCCTTCAATTTTGCCAGCCCCTCGACACCCCCGAGTCTCATAAGACCCGACTGATCCCCAGCGGCTCGAATGAGCGCATCTTTGATTTTCTGTCTGGACACAGGATCACTCACCTTCGAAGCATTTTTCGCGTCGAGCATCCCCGAAAGCACTCCACATGCCGAGTGTCTGGAGACCTCGTCACCGTTATTGAACACTTCGAGTACGCGGTCGAGCGCAGCATCGCCGAGTTCTGCCAGGGCGCTCGTTACCATATTCCCCGTGTTTATGGCGCCGACCAACGCGTTCACCGATCTGGGGTCTTTCAAACCCCTGACCGCATCGACTAGATACGAATAGTAAGAATCCCTTTCCGCAGCATCTGGGAACGGATGGGGAAAGTTGGGTCCCTTGTATTCCCGCAAAAAGAAATCTAGCCGTGCCTTTTCTACTTGATTTTCTTTCTCTAACAGCTTGATCACGGCGAGCACAATCTCATCGGATTTTTCGGGCCACCTCCGCAACAGAACCGATAATGCGTCCCGAGTGAACCCTGGCTCATGGACTAGCCCCATAAGCCTCTCAAACGCCACGCTGCGGTTTTTCCAGTCTGGATCCTTCAACTGCTTTAGCGATTCCTCAAGGACCGAGAGGTCAGATTGTTGACCATAGGAGGGAAAGGCAACACTCGTCATTGCAAACAAGATAGAGATGCTCGAGAGTCTTTTCATTGAGAGCCTCCACGCACCGTGCGATCGATACCGAGTCGGAGCGCCTTGAGCTCCTCGATCAGCGCCCGCATTGACGAGGTCGGCCATCGGCTTCTGGCAGGAACGATCCCAGTTGATTGTCGTTCGCATCGGTCATTCCTCAGCTTCCTCCATCAGGTTGGGCGTTCAGAGAGCCTCTGCCAGAACGTGGGAATGTCGAGGATCGGGATCCCTCGAACCTCGCGGAGGCTCAGGAGGTCGGCGTCGGCACTGACCACGTAGTTCGCCTCGCCCGATACTGCGCATTCGAGGAACTTGTCGTCTGTGGGATCCCGGCTCATGCGAATCGCGACATCAGGACGAACGAGCGTGGCCCGACGTTGGAGTCGAACCAGCACAGCTCGAGCCTCGCGTGGCGTCACTCGGAGTTTTCGCAACACGTCCGGGCGCATGGTCACCGCGTCGACTTCGGCGAGGATCTGCTCGGAAACGAGGAGGACGAACTGGTCGGCTCGCCACGCCTCGTAGGTGCGAGCCGTGAGGCTCTCGGTACGCGCGAGCGCGCCCCTCAGGAGGACCTGAGTGTCAAGAACGACTTTGGGCCCGGACAGCGCGCACCGCTTCGTCGATGATGACGGCGATCGCCTCGTCCCCGAGCGACGCGGCCCGCCGCCGCGCTCGCTCGATCACGGCGTCGAGCTCCTTATCGGACAGCGTCTGGAGCGAGCGGTCGATTTCCTCGAGACCAGCGCGCGTGGTCAGGAGGTCGGGCAACACCTCGTGCGCCAACTCCTGACGCTCGGTCTCAGAAAGAGCCCGGATCTCCGCGATGAGCGACTCTACCCTCTTCGTTGCCACGGCGCCGCACCACCTCTCGACGGGGTATCTCCCCTACAATAGCATGCTGGCCACCACGAGCTGGTTGCGGCTGGGTTGCGTCCGGCGCATCGATTTGCCACGATTTGCCGAGATGCGGTTCATAAATTACGAGGATTTATCGTCCACCGGTCGGCCTGGCAGTCTTGGGGTCAGGGGTTCGAATCCCCTCAGCTCCACCATTTCTCCCCCGATAGTTACCAAGCGTGTGGGCGAGTGGCGCAGCGTACGAACCTTACGTAGGTCGGTGGAGCCGTCTCGTCGCTCGCGAGTTTGTCGAATGGCTCGCGATCCCGCCTGCTGCACGGTGGTTGGACGTCGGCTGCGGCACGGGTGCGCTCACTGAAACCATACTTCGCAACGCCAACCCGACGCAGATCGACGGCATTGATCCTTCGGAGGGCTATCTGGAGCTCGCGCGGCAACAGCTTCACGATCCTCGCGTTCGCTTTGGCGTCGGCGACGCGCGCCACCTCTCTGCCGAATCGGAGCGGTACGATGCAGTCGTATCCGCGCTCGTGCGCAACCGCTGGCCCGAAAAGGCTCTGCATACGGAGGGTATCGATGGCGAACACGGCATACATGGTGGTAGAGCATTTCAAGGACAAGGACGCCGTGCCCGTCTATCGCCGTTTTCGCGAGCGCGGCCGTATGGCGCCTGAGGGCCTCGTCTATGTCGCGAGCTGGGTCGATCACAAGCTCGAGCGTTGCTACCAGGTGATGGAAACGCACGACCGTGCACTGCTCGACGAGTGGATGGCAAACTGGAGCGACCTGATCGATTTCGAGGTCCATCCCGTCGTCACGTCGAAGGAGGCTGCCGAGAGAGTCGGGCCGCTACTCGATGACCGACCGAAGCCATGAGGCCCATCACTCGCCTCGCGACTCGCCGGATCCTGTGGTTCGTCTTGCCGGCAGCCGTTCTGGTGTTCGCGGCTGCCTTCTTCCCGTCGATATCCCAACGAGTGCCACGATTTGCCTTTCCGGCCTCGGCAACGGTAGGGGCCGCGCTGCTCGTTTTTTCCTGCGTTAACTCCCTCGTTCAGTTCGTGCGGCGCTACCGGAGAGAAGGGCGCCTTCGCGTCTTCCCCGTCATCGTCAATGCCATTGCAACCATTTTTCTGGTGGTCCTGCCGTTAACGCGCCTTCTGGGAGTGCTGACCGCCTCCGGAGGCGGAGCTCCGCGAACTCTCGCAGGCTTTGGTGATTGGCTGGGGGGAGAAGGGTATCCGAGGCTGAGTCCCCATCGCGGCGTCGACATCGCAGGTAGCATCGGGACGGACGTGCTCGCCGCGGCCGACGGTCGCGTCACCGTGGCGCGGGACACCCAGGACTTGTGCGGTTTGATCGTTGCCATCGCTCACGATCCTTATGGATACCGGACGATCTATTGCCACTTCTCCGCGATCTCGGTGAAGCCGGGAGAGATGGTCAAGCGAGGCCAACGGATCGGTGCCATCGGAACAACTGGGCAGCGCGCGTGGCCCGGCTATGAGCACGTGCACCTGGAGCTGCAGAGAGGCACGGATGCCAAAGACGTCGAGGACCCTGTCCCAAGGATCGTCGGATGCTTCGATGGAACAAAGCTCTACCCGACGGACCGCCTGGTGCTGACGTATCCGGTCCGGTGCTGAGAATTCGCCAGCGAATGCGGAGACGATGTCGTGCGGACGGCCGTCGCCGCAAGCGGAGGCCGCTATGCCCTACGCCCCGATCAGCTTCGCCGCAAAATTCGCCAGGTTCAGTGAGCACTGGTCACCGAGGATCATCGCTCAAATGAACGACTACCATTTCAAGCTCGCAAAGATCCAGGGGGAGTTTGTCTGGCACTCTCACGCCGACACCGACGAGGTCTTCATTGTCCTGGACGGGCAAATGACGATTGATTTCCGCGATGGAAAGGTCGCTTTGCAGTCAGGAGAAATGTTCGTGATTCCGAAGGGCGTGGAGCACAGGCCGTTCGCCGATCGGGAGTGCAAGATCATGCTGGTTGAAAAGGCCGGCACGCTCAATACCGGCGACGTGCAGAGCGGTCTCACCGCGAAGGACGGCGTGTGGGTGTGATACCCGATCGCATCCCTGATCTCACCTCCGGCAATCGCATGTGTCCGTCGCCTGACACGGCGCGTTCGACCTCGTAACGCCCCCACTGCGTTCGTAGTGCGGGGTTCGCCTGACGTTCGGCCAGTAAGTGCGCAGGGCTCTTGCTTCGGCAGGCACATTGCGAGAGTTGGGACGGGCACCGGGCTGGCGCCCGTCAGCGGACAGGACGGGGGAGGCGATGAGCCATCGAAGTCACGGGCCGCGGAGGCCCAGAAACGGAGGATGAAGCGTGTCGCGTGCAGATCGCAAGGACAAGTCTCGGGGAGGCGGGGCCGTTGTCGGTCTCGCATTCGTCGCCCTTGGGCTGCTGGGAGCCGTGCCAGCGCTCGCGGCGCGGACCGACAGCGCCGTGCATGCCCCGCCAGCGACGGGCCAATTCGCGTACAACGCGTTCGTGCCCGCGCGCGCGCCAGGCTTCAGCTACGTCGACCCGGTGTTCCACGAGACGGTGCGACGGCTCACCACCGACCACGCGCATGACGACATCTACGCTCGTAACATGTGGTGGTCTGCCGACGAGACGCGGTATCTCCATCGCACGTCGAATCCGGATTTCTGGGACGTGATCGATGTCGCAACGGGGACCGTGACGCACACCGGGATTCCAAACGGTGGTGGGTTCGCGGCAGACGGGGGCTTCGATCCCGTCGATCCCAACGTCCTTTACTATCTCACGGGCACAGATGTCCACCAGGTCACGCTCAATCCGGACGGCACCTTTACGGACGCAATTTATTTCACCCCACCCGGCGGCGCCCCCCTCGGTGACCTCGGCGGCAAGATGAACTGGCTCGACGCCAGCGGGCGCTACATGCTCGTCCGATACGGCGCGGAGCCCTCTGTCCATCTCTATGACCGGACGAATTTCAGCGCCGGTCCTTATGCGAATCCCATAGACGCGACCAGGTCCGTTGGTTTTGGCCTTGGCCTGTCCCCCGACGGTCAATTCGTGGTGGGCTACGACGGACGAGCCGTCGGGTATGGCGGCATGGGCCAGGGGCTGAGCTGGCGGATCGACCACGTCAACCGGGCGCTGCCCGTCACACCGAACTATTTTTGGGGCCTGTGTGGGAACCACGGCGCATTTGTCTCGGCCTCGGACGGGCGAAATTATATGGTCGTCTCGGACTGCTTCAGTGGCACACAACTCTGGCGTGTGGACATCACGAACGCTGTCGGAGATCAGAGCCCCGGCACGGGGCCCGATGTCGATGCCCAGCACGCGATGCCGAACAACAAGCTTCTTGCATCCTGGCCGACTCCGGGAGAGGGAGCGGGCCACGTGTCGGCAGTCGCGGCGGGACCGCTTCGCGACTGGGTCTTCTACGCGACGGAAGACAGAGACGACACCTTCGACGGCGGAACGGGCGACAACACCGGCCGGATCACGCCCTGGCACGCCTACCGCCAGGAGATCATGGCGATCAACGTCATGACGGGCGAGATCCGGCGTCTCGCGCACCATCGGTCGCGGCTCGACGACGACTACTACAGCCAGCCTCACGTGTCGGCCTCCTGGAAAGGGGCAGTGGTCGGCTTCTCCTCGAACTTCAACCAGCCCGGAACCCAAGGCGAGCCTCCGGTCACTGACGTCTACGCGATTCCGTTCGTGTTCCCCGCGCCGTCGCTGAGCTCATTGTCACCCGTCAACGTCGGTGGCGGCCCCGACGGCTTCGTCTTGACGGTGAGCGGAAGGAATTTCGTTTCGAATTCGATCGTCCAGTGGAACGGCACGAATCGGACGACCTCGTTCGTCAGCAGCGCAGAATTGCAGGCAACAATTCCGGCCGCCGATATCGCGACGCCAGGCACGGCCGAGGTGACGGTGATCAATCCAGCGCCCGGCGGCGGGACATCGAATGCCCTGACGTTCACGATTCAGTCGGTGTTGTCCCGCCACGTTGTTCCCCGGATCTTGTGGCCATCGACCTGAGCCATGTGCTACAGTCCCCCTGCCAGCCACTGCGGCCCCGAGGGTTGACGCGGGCATGTGCGTCGAGACCCGGTGACGAGGCGTGACCCCACTCTCCTTCACCCAAGAGAGCTGCCATGGAGCCTATTCAAGATCGACTCACCTTCTTGCTCCGAGCGTACCGTACGGTCCGCTTCTGTGACGCCTGTCTGGCGCTGAAGATGGGCGCCTTTCCCCGAGAGGTGCGAGAAGCCGTGGTCCTGATCGGGGACGGATTTCAAATCGCTTCGGGAAAGTGTTCTGAATGTCTGCAGGAGAAGACGGTCGTCCGGGCCGTTGCCGCCTGACCCCGATTCGTCGCTCACAACCCCCTTGAAGACCCTCCCAAGCAGGCGTAGAATCCGGCCGGGCTGGACGCCCACGCATTAAGCAGGCTAGCTTCGACTAGCTTCTCCTGCATGAGGAGCGGGATGCTCGCAGGAGCGCGGTCAGCGTCCGGCCCGCTCTCTCTCCTTGATCTTGCCCCCGACGAACCGTCACTTATGGGTTCGTTCGCCCTCGATTTCAGGGCCTTTCCTTTCGGAAGCTCGGGCGTTCACCCGGTTCAAGTCCCCTCCGCGCGTCAGTAGAGTTCGGACGTCCCATCCTGGTTTCCCCGTAGGAGGCAGGGATGATCCCTTTGGTGGCGCTCGTCCTCACGCTCGTCACGACGGTTTCCGTCGCCCTCGCCCAGCAAGGCAGGCCCGACACGCAGGCTTTCCTCGTCAAAGACATCAATGACACCTTCGACACCGCCGCCGGCTCCTCGCCGGGCCCATTCGTAGAGGCCGGCGGCGCCGTCTTCTTCATCGCCGATGACGGGACCAGCCCCGCGCTGTGGCGGACCGACGGGACGCCGGCCGGCACCGTGATGGTCAAGGCCGTGGGCGGCCGTACCCACAGCCTCTTCAACTTCAACGGCACGCCCTACTTCGTCTCCCAGTTTTCCCCATTCTCCCAGGACACGAGCGACAAGCTCTGGAAGAGCGACGGGACGGCCGAAGGCACCGTGCTCGTGGCGGGAGACAGCGGCTCGCAGCCCCCTCGGCCCACATTCTTCAGCGGGTTCACGGTCGTGAATGACACGATATTCTTCGTCAGCAAGTTCGACATTCAGTGGAGTCTCTGGAAGAGCGACGGGACACCCGCGGGGACCGTGAGGATCCGGACCTGGTGTTGCTGGTCCCCCTCCAACCTTACCGCCGTCGGCGGCACGCTCTTCTTCACCCAACTTCGCCCCGACATCGGCGTCGGCATCGAGCTCTGGAAGAGCGACGGGACGACCGAGGGGACCGTGCTGGTCAAGGACATCAATCCTGGGGCCGGCTCCTCCGGTCCCTCGAATCTCACCGACGTCAACGGCACCCTCTTCTTCAGGGCGTTCCGCCCCGACACCGGCACCGAGCTCTGGAAGAGCGACGGGACGGCTGAGGGCACCGTGCTCGTCAAGGACATCAATCCCGGGGCCGCCTCCTCCGGCCCCTCTAACCTGACCAACGTCAACGGCACGCTCTTCTTCACGGCGTTCCGCCCCGACACCGGCTACGAGCTGTGGAAGAGCGACGGGACCGAGCAGGGCACCGTGCTCGTCAAGGACATCGAGCCCGGGGCGGGCTCCTCCTCCCCCGGCAACCTCGCCAACGTCAAGGGGACCCTGATGTTCTCGGCCCTCCAGGCGGGCACGGGCAGAGAGCTCTGGCGGAGCGACGGGACGCCCGACGGCACCGTGCTGGTCAAGGACATCGTGTCGGGGAACAGCTCGTCGTCGCCAGCCGCCCTCACCGCCGTCGGTGGCACGCTCTTCTTCACGGCCTCTGACTCCGGCACTGGCACCGAGCTCTGGAAGAGCGACGGGACCGAGGCCGGTACCGTGCTCGTCAGGGACATCCACCCGGGCCCCGGCGACTCCAACCCCACCACCCTCACCAGCGGCATGGGCAAGCTCTTTTTCTCGGCATCGCCGCCGAGCACCGGCAGCGAGCCGTGGACCAGCGACGGGACAGAGGCCGGCACCGTGCTCCTCAAGAACATCAACCTCGGGGCAGGGTCGTCGTCCCCCGGCGAGCTCACGCGGGTCGGGAGCACGCTGTTTTTCACGGCCATCCACCCCGACAGCGGCAGCGAGCTCTGGAAGAGCGACGGGACCGAGGCCGGCACCGTGCTGGTCAAGGACATCGTCCCAGGGCCTGGCTCGTCGCACCCGTTCTGGCTGACCCGGGTCGGGAGCACCCTGTTCTTCCTGGCCACCCACCCCGACACCGGCACCGAGCTCTGGAAGAGCGACGGGACCGAGGCCGGCACCGTGCTCGTCAAGGACATCTACCCGGGGCCGGGCTCGTCCCTCGGCAATTTCGCCACCGGACGTCCCACCGAGGTCAACGGCATCCTCTTCTTCGCCGCCTTCCGCCCGGACACCGGCTGGGAGCTCTGGAAGAGCGACGGGACCGACGCTGGCACGGTGCTGGTCAAGGACATCGTCCCGGGCGCCGGGTATTCATTATTCGGGACCTCCTGGTTGAGTGTGAACGGCACGCTCTTCTTCAGCGCCTGCCACCCGGACACCGGCTGCGAGCTCTGGAAAAGCGACGGGACCGAGCAGGGCACCGTGCTCGTCAAGGACATCAATCCCGGACCCGCCGGGGCCTTCGTTTCCAACCTGACCAACGTCAACGGCACGCTCTTCTTCAGGGCGTTCCACTCCGACTTC
>Ga0209157_1004201_pt1 | contig 10812 bp, 8 predicted proteins | sample GraSoiAngelo_135_FD_185892 | JGI IMG/M metagenome (GOLD analysis project Ga0209157, IMG submission 185892) | Grasslands soil microbial communities from the Angelo Coastal Reserve, California, USA - 14_0929_05_40cm (SPAdes) (version 2) | ecosystem: Environmental > Terrestrial > Soil > Grasslands ... | reverse complement strand
CCGGAGACCAGAAGGGACTCGCGTTTTCGGTCAGGAGGGTAGTCATGAAGCTGGGTACGTACCCGAGGCTGTGGAAGACGGAGCAGCTGCAGAAGCCCTCCTAATCAGACCTCGCTTATCTTGGTGCGAGCCGCCCATAACGCGGGGAAGAATCTCCTTCTGAGGGTCGTCTTGAGGTACGCGACCCCGGACGACTGGAAGGAGTAGGAGTTCATAGTCTCCTTCACGACCTCAGCACCCGTCCCGTGTTTCCTCCCTATGATCCGCTCGACCATCCCCATGTGGTGGTTCCTCCACAGCCAGAAGTATTTGTCGTACTCCAGGAGCGCTTCGGCGAGGTCTACTACAGCGGAATACCCGCTCTCCGAGTAGACAGCGACGACCGCGTTGACCTCCTTCTCGAAGATTATTCTCTCCCTCTCCTTCGGTTCCTTGTCCGCGGACGCCTCGACCGCGAACCCGTTGCTCTTCAGAACCTGCCTGAAGCCGTCCCAGAGGGCGGGCGACTCCCACTTCCTGAAGAGCTTCTGGTAGTCGGGCTTATCTTGTTTGTGAAGGTCCAGGTACTTCTCCTCCTTCTGCCCGGAGACGAACTCGAGTTCGCGGAACTGCAACGACTGGAAGCCGCTGGCCGGGCTCAGGACACTTCGAAACTTCAGAAAGTCGGTCGGCCTGATCGTCTCGAGGACCTCGAGCTGCTGTATGAGCACCTTCTGGATCGTGACCACTCGCCGAATCAACCTCGCAGCCTCGTACAGGTCCCCCGAGGACATCAGCGAGATGGCTGTCTCGAGCTCATCCACCATCAGCTTGAACCACAGCTCGTACACCTGATGAGCGATGACGAAGAGGAGCTCGTCGTGCTGGGCGGGCTTCGACAGAGGTTTTTGCAGACTGAGAAGCTCGTCGAGCTTGAGATAACCCTTGTAGGAGAGGGGCTTTCTCTGTGCCGATTTCACCGATACAGCCATGGGTAGAGGGCCTTCACTTCAGCGATCGATTTCTTGATCGCGGCTGGGTCAGCATCGTTTGCCTTCATCTTGCCCGCGTAATACTCGCGGTAGGCTTCTATATCGAGCAGGCCGTGTCCGCAGAGGTTAAAGAGGATTACCTTATCCTCCCCGCTCACTTTGCACCTCTTCGCTTCGTCGATCACCGCACGGATGGCGTGTGCCGTCTCGGGGGCCGGGAGAACTCCTTCTGTCCTAGCGAAGAAGGACGCTGCCTCGAAGGCTTCGATCTGGTTGTAGGCGACCGCTTCGATGACCCCCAAGCCGCGAAGAAGACTCAGGGTGGGGGCCGTCCCGTGAACCCTGAGGCCTCCCGTGTGCACGACGGGGGGGACGAAGGTGTGCCCGATCGTGTACATCTTGAAGAGAGGGCTAGTCCTCATTATGTCCGCATGGTCGTAGATATATTCGCCCTTCGTCAGCTTCGGGGCGGCGGACGACTCAGCTCCCAGGAATTGAACCCTCTTCGGGCTCTTCCTTGTGACGCCGTCGTGGTAGAAGGGCCAGAATATTCCCGAGAAGTTGCTTCCACCTCCCACGCATCCGACAACCATGTCTGGATATTCATCGAGTCGCTGCAACTGTCCCCTCGCCTCCTCTCCCACGACCGTCTGACTGGCCAGGACAAAATTCATGATGCTCCCCACGGCGTTCCTCGCGTCGGGGTCGCTGCGGGCGTCCTCGAGAGCCTCGCTCTTCGCGATGCTCATCGTCCCGGGTCCATTCGGGTCTTTCCTGAGTATCTCTCGCCCCACCTTGGTCCGTCTGCTAGGGCTGGAAAAGATCTCGGCCCCCCAGCCTTCAGCCAGGTCCTTTCGATAGGGTTTACCCTCGTAGGAAGAGCGGGACATGTATATCGTGCACTTTACCCCAAAGATTGAGCAAGCGAACGCGAGCGCCGTCCCCCACTGACCGGCCGTGGTGCTCGTGACGAGCCTCTCGATTCCCTCCTTTGCCGCATAGTAGGCTTGGGCCACCGCAGCGTTCGCCTTGTGCGAGCCCGGAGGGCTCCCTGTTTCGTTCTTGTAGTAGATTCTCGCGGGTGTACGCAGAGCCTCTTCGAGGTGCCTCGCCCTGACGAGGGGAGTAGGCCTCCAGATTGAGTAGACCTGTCTCACCTCTTCGGGGATCGGTATGAACCGCTCCCCCGAATACTCGTGCCGAGCGAGCTCGCTGATGAATGTCCGGTGGAGTAACTTCTTGTCAGCGGTTTCTCTGGTCTCCGGGTCCAGGACTGGGGGAAGTTTCGCGGGGAGGTCGGGTACTATGTTGTACCACTGACGTGGTATCTCAATCGGCTCTTCGAGCCTTGTGACCATCCAAGAACTCCCCTCTACGAGGTCAGCCTTTCCAGTGGGCGATTGTTTACCAGCTGTTCGTACGTGATTGGTCTCTCCAGGAGACTGTGACTCGTCATCCACCCCTGAATCGTCGAGAAGGTCTCCTTCGAGTAGGGCTTCATCTCCCCCCACTGCACCACTTGGATAGAATCTTCAATTCTGCGGGTTGCCTCGGTGGCTTTTCTCTTCAGCGGCCTCGGATAGCCTCCGAACGTCTCTAGCAGGATCTTCAGGTAGAGAGGCTTGTACTTCAGTGGCTTCTCCTTGATCGCCCCGATGGCCCTCCCGACGGCGCGGAGAAAGACCGAGATTTCCTTCTCGGAGAGGTTGCTCCTCGCGATGTACGCCAAGACATCGACCATATCCGTCTGAAAGACGTTTCTGTAGCCGAGTTCCTCGGCAACCTCTGTGTAGGGAGAGATGAGGGAGGCTGCGGTGCAGCGTCCCTCCATCAGGGCGAGCAGCCTGTTGTGAGGCGCACCGCCGTGTACGAGCCTGATTCTTTCGTAGGGGACGTGCTCCTCGAGCTGTCGCAGGTTACAGTAGTGCGAGCCGGTTCTCAGGTTGACCAGAATCTCCTTGTCTGCCAGGTCGGTGACCTGCCTGATCTTCGAGTCCGGTGGAACGAAGATCGAGAACGCGTAGTTCATGGAGCTCGTCGCGCCGACGATCCTGTTCTTCCCCCCGTCTGAGAGTCGGTCGAGCGCGGCCCACGCGCAGCAGTTGTAGGCGTCGACCTTCCCCTCATCCACGAGCCCCCCATACCACTGGACCTTGTTCCCCGGCTCGACGTCCGAGGGGTCGAGAGCGTAGAAAGTGACATCAATTCCCTCAGCCGCGAAAAATCCCTCCTCCTTGGCGACTATCTCGGGGAAAGACCAAGGGATGAAGGAATTCTTTATCCTTAGCTGCATTATCTCCACCCGATTGAAAGGGGACGGAGGATGCATGTAGGCGTTGTGTTAGTATAATCCGAACTCAGTACGAGGCGGCAGCGCTCACATCGACGGTCCCCGAGTATCCTCTCCCCTCCTGGGTGAGACCGTGCTCGAGGAGGAACGAGTGGATTTGAAGGAACTCCTCCTTCTGTAGGGTTCTCGCCTCCGCCCACACGGGCAGCGTCAGTCTGGAGGCAACGGCCGAACGACTGGGTTTCAGCTCGGGGAGATATCTGTCGACAACCTCTTCGAACTCCTTGACGTACCTCCTTCTATACTTCTCCCGCTCCGCGTTTATCAGAGTGATTGCCCTGTTGATCGACTTCACGAACGCGGCCAGCGCCTCGTGACCCAGCTTCTCGTTGAAGACCACCACAGTCGGTTCCGTGCGCGAGAGAGCGAGGACCCTTCTGTAACCGATCGCCTCAGCAGCCTCTGCGTACGGCCCCGCCAGAGTCGCCGCATCGACCTCCTTCGACATCAGCCCCTTGAAGCACCTCTCTACTCCGCCAAGATGAGAAAGTCTTATGCGGTCCTCCGGGACAAGCTCGGAGAGATTCTTCAGTGTGACGTAGTGGGCATCGGCATTCTTGTTCACCGCTATCGGGGTCCCGCTCTCAACCAAGTCAAGAACCGAGGTTATTCTGGTGTCGGGACGAGTGTAAATTGCGAATGTCTTGATGAGGGATGACTTCAGGGCGGCTCCGATGAGACCCTTCCCCGTCTCGCTTGTGCTGTAGATTCCCTGCCAGGCGCAACAGAAGTAAAAGTCGCGTGATTTCGTTTCGAAGGCCTCCTTGTACCACTGAGCCTTCCCCTCGGGTTGTCCCTGCGGGACTATGTCGTGAACTTCAAGCTCTATTCCGTCCTGCTCGAAGAGGTGCTGTTCCCTCGCAACAAGTATCGGATACATCCAATAGAAGTACGGCTGATAGTAGCCGTGAGAAATCTTTGTGAGAGTCTTCAAGGTTCCAACCTCTTGGCCGCCTCCTTTCATTTAAGGGTTCCCGGGCTTGGACGAAAATCACTACGGCAGTTGCAGTCTCTTGAAGGTCGTCAATGCGGTTGAGACTTCTTCTAGGTCCGTGGCGTCGGGATGAAAGATACTCCCCGGTTCGTACTTTATCTCGAATGGATAGGCGGCGCCGATTCCAGGCCTCGTAGGCGCTATCCCGGCTATCGTCCCGATTATCCTCTGAGCATCCTCGCTCAGGAGGAAGTCCAGGAATCTACGGGCCGACCCATTATCTTCGGCACCACTGACGAGTCCCGCCGAGGTGAAAGTCAGCATGGGGGGAGCTTCCTTCATTCTCAGGAGCTCCACCGGGGAGCCGCTCGTCTTCTCTCTGAAGTATGCGAGGGAATAGACTGTCAAACCTATTCGGACCGCCCCGTCAAGCAACCCTTGAAGGAGGTGGTCGATACAATCGTAGGTCTTCGGTCTGCTCGGACCCGCAAGGCTGTGAAGAAAGTTCATCCACTTCTTACTCCCCACAGCTCTCTGCAGGTAGGCGATGTAGTGGGCTCCTAGGTTACCTGCCTTGCTGGCTGTCAGAGACTGCATCCCCAGTTGGCCTTTCATCTTCCCTGAGGAGAGGTCGTCGAGGCTCCTGGGGAGGTCCTTCTCCCCGAGTTGGTTGGAGTTGTAAGCCATGCTCATGAAGGTGACACCGATTGCGAGCCATCGGCGGCCATCATCTCGGAACTTCCGAGGGTACGCATCGACCTCGCCCGAACGGTGGCGGGCCAGTACTCCCTCCTCCCTCAACTGGAGGGCCATGTAGTGTGGGACGAGAACGACATCAGCCGTCCTCATTCCATTCTCCCTCTCCCTCCTGATTCGCTCACGGATCTGAAAAGGATGGTCGTCGAGATAGACGGGGAACTCCTCGAGTTTGTGTTTCTTTCTAAACGCCCAGAGCAGCTCTGATAGCCCGGGTCTGAGACCCAGAGACCCGTAGACTACGACTCTGTCAATCTTCTTCATACTCGAATCTCCCTCTTTTTTCGTTCATCGAGGCTCTCGAGAAATAACCTGCGCGAGCCCAGCTCCTCCCTGGGCCGAACGCGTGATTTTTTTCTCGTGGACAGGGGAATCGACGACCGTGTCAAGAAACACGACCCTCGAACCCGAATCCTTCAATTTAAACCTCCCCGCCTCTTCCTTGACGGGAATGTGGATTGCTTGGTCGAGCCGACAACCGGCCTCTGCTCGTTCGGCATCCAGCAAGCTTAAGATTACTTTGTGAATCCCGTTCCGCTGCAGGGGTCGCCTAGCTCGGTAGGGCGCAGTTTAACAGCGTAAGCCTGGAGTCCGGTGAGGCGCGTCAGCCTGTCTCCCGCAAGGGACTCGTGGGTTCAAATCCCACCCCCTGCGCTTTAGGTTTGCCTCATGGGGCTGGTTCCAACTCATACATTTGCTAGACTCGATATGGGCGGTTAATAGTCCAGTGGTACTCTATCTCTGATGAGAGACGACGAGTCGCTCGTAGAAGCGGCAGTCAAGACCCTCGTACTCTGCTTCATAATGTATCTTCTCGCCAGTACTTGGTATTTCACTTTCCTCCAGTACAGGAACGGGTCGTCGTCAACGAACACCCCGGACGACATGTCCCTCGCGGGCCTCGCACAGCTCTCTTTCAACGATACCAGCACCAACTCCCAGCTGCGCGACCCCGGCTTTTGGAGCACTGTCCTGGCCGAGTCTGGAAGGACAACCACCTACTTGGTGCACGACACCATCTTCGGCCTCATGCAGTCTAGCAAGCAATGGAACGACCTCTTCAGAGAGAACATGGACAACCCACCTCCGTGGCTCTCCCAGGGTCTCCCGCTGTACCTCGCGAACTTCTTCGCGAAGCTGGACGCGGATGCCATCGGTGCCGAAAACGCGGCTGCCGCGGCGAGGGTGATGAAGAACTTCACCTCTTACGTCGCCGGCCTCTCCGCCGCCGGGGTGGACCTCGCCTCGTACAACGGGCTCTCCGCACTGAGGCAGTACCTCAGCACAGGCAGCGTGACAGAGTCCGCCGCGACGACCTTCCCGGGCCAGATCTACAAGCTCTACTCACTCGCCTTCAACTCGAGCTACCCAGAGGAGGTAAGGGCTCAGTTCTTCGGAAGGGCTCTCGCGATAACCGGTATAGTGATTGTCACCGCGGGGGCCGGAGGCTTCACAGACAAGTTCGAGGCGATGCTCTCGAGACTGAACCTCCTCGAGGCCTGGCCGAAGATCAAGGCCTACCTGAAGGATATCGGGACGACCTCACCAAGTGTTGCGTACGGAGCCGCGATGGTTCTTGAGAAGCTGGCTTCCAGATTTCCGGAAACCTTCAAAGACGCGTCGGGCCTCACGGCCGAAAGAATTGACACGATGGTGCAGGTACTCAAGGACAAGGGACTTACCGCAGACGAGATCAAGGGAAAGGTTGACGAAGTTGCCAAGGTAGCCGAAGAATCGAACGATGTCGGAAGCTCTGCCGAAGCCGCAGACAAGATTAGTTACAACTACGAGGGAGCGATACGAGTCAAAATTGGCAAGAACCTCATCCCATACCTCCACTCCGAAGGGACGGCAGTGAATTCGATTACAGCATCATTGTTGGAGAAGATCGTCCCCGGCTTTCAAACGGGCAGTGTCGCTGCTCTGAAAATCACAGTACATAGAGGGGATGAGCTGTTCAATAGTTACAACATCTACCAAGGAGGCAAATCGTTCGAGCCAACCTTACCAGAAGAGCAAGTTAGACCAGGGGAAACGATCCCTATCTCTATCGAGATCGTGCCCGTCCAAGCCTTTGTCGGAGGGCTCCGAAGCTTCGAGCTCACCAACCCGGCCATGATAAAGTGGGCCGCGGACCGAGAGACTGTTGAGCAGTTTAACCTGGTAGGCAATATCTTCTCGATGAAGATAGCTCAGGATTATTCCCTCGCGGACCTAAAAGAATTCGTCTTCGGAGGAAATGTCGAGAAATACCCAGGGCTAAGCAACCAGCAAGGCGGCGTATACATGCAGTTCAGCATGACTGACTATGCGGGAAATACCGAGGAATTCAGAATACGTCACGACGCTTTCGACACTCCCACCCTTCAATTCCCGATGGGAGACAAGTTCAAGAGCGTCTTCTTGGTTTCATACGATGGATACAGGCTTTCAGTTATCTATGGCCCGGAGAAGAGTGTCGCGACTATCTACATTCATTCGCCCTCCGAAGCAATGTACAGACTAGGCGAGGCGCACGCGTATTCCGGGCCTTACCTAGTCCCTGTCTCAGGTCGGTACTCGGCCGCCTACGCAATCGACGGGATCGAATTTGTGAGAAACTTGGAAAAGACGATGCTCAAGAATGGCAACACCTACGATACCGGCAGACTCGGCGCCGAAATAGCGTATGTGGTGGGAACGAGCAAGCTGGGCCTGAAGGATTTGATTCTGGTGGAGCCTTCCAAAGGCGGAAGAGATCTCTATACGCGGGACGGAACAGTTGCGATACAGGCTAGGTTCCTGATCCAGAGATTGCCGGTAGATCAGTTTAGAACGGCCATTCAGAACGCTTTAGTCGACCTCACCAGCAAACTACAACAAGACTACGAAAACCAAGACAAGATGGTACAAGGATATGCTATACTGTCTTATGTTGACACCGATGGAACAGTGAAAAGCATAATTCTTGAGGTGCCAAAACTATGACGAGATACGTTCTCATCAAAGAATACAATCCAGCGTATGATTTCTGGCTGCGCGCTCACCTCAAGGAAAAGAGAATCATGGGAGACCGGGAGTACTCGTGGAAGGAGGCTCAAGAGATACTTATCGATATGGATGAGAGGGGAACGACTGAGGAATTCTTCCAAAGCCACTTCCTTGCATGGCGAGACCATCCTGAGTATCCTCCTGCTTACCTCTACCTTCTCCGTTTGGTTCTGCCCATCTATGAAAACGGAAAAATTGACTTGGGCAAGATGGCGCAGCTTGACAGGGAAGCCTCAAGTCGACATCAGAGGATCGTGTTCGGTCTTGAGGATGCCGCAAGTGATTTCTATGACTTTTATGCCAACGTCATGACCCAGCCCCTTCAGCGGGATTTGGAGCGCGGTGCGAGCGGCAGAACACTTTCAAATTACTTCGAGTTTGAGGAACATGGCCAGGTTCCGGCCGCGAGGGCTGTTGGACTTGATACGGTTGAGAAGGCGGTGCATAAAGTCGCCATCGAGCTTCTCAGCTGGCTGCAAAAGATAACACTCGACAAGATCCTCAGCGACATCAAGATTACGCTTGACCAGCACTATGATAGAGGGATGATCGAGGCAACTTCAGAACGAACCTACATACACACGTCTGAGTTTGTTCGATTGATGATTCAACGATCTTCGGGACCAAGCGATCCTGCAACCGTCATCCTTTGTCCGGCTCGGGGTCACGGCGTGATAAGGGAGGGTTACGAGGGGGTTTTCTACCCCACGTATTACGTTCAGGAGACGCCGTAGTCCGACCTTAGCTCATCTTGCAGCTGTTCGCTAAGAATGGTCTCGGGTCCCGGCCCGCGTCATTTGGATCTTCAGGCCAAGAACGTACCAGATTCATATCGATACCCAACCCCATATACGACCGGCCAAACGATGGAGACGGTGACGAGCTCATTGCGTTATTTTCAGATACTACATGCGGCCGGAACTCGATCCGGCGCACAACGTTCCATGCACGTCTCTAATATTCCAACTTTCGTCTGATATCAACCACTTACTACCTGATCCTACGTAAGACGCAGTCACAGTTACGAGTGATTGGAATTTGCATATCGGGGATCCGTTCATGTAGAATGTTGCGTTTACGACCGCCGTCCTTCCTGTAGCTTTCATCGTGTAGGTAACATTCTCAATAGTAAACGGAGCAGTGTCGGAATCGCACAGAATATAGGCGCACCAGTACTCACTAATGTTCCCGACTCCGCTGTGTGTCCCGGCAGTGGAAATATTGTCGGGCGTAGTGGCCCTTATGGTGAGTGTTGCATTATCCGCATATTCCCTCGTCACTGCAGAATCGTTCTTGGACTCTATGTTGCGGAGATGAGCGAGAAAAGTGCTCCCGACCTGAGCGGAGGCAGTTAAGGTGTTGGAAGGGCTGAATGAGCTCGATAGAAGGTAGGTCGTGAGAAAGGTTGTACTCCCCACCACGATCACCGTCAAGAGTACGGCTGCGAGAAATCTTTTTTTCGTATACGACACATCCACATCGCTCAACTTCTTAACACACCAGACCTACCTGCTTACCCTCCTCTTACATCTAGTAATCAGATGGCAGACAGGCAGATAAGTATTTTGAAGGATTGTTAGGCTTCTACTATCCTGAAATTAGTTCATCCCCTTGCCAATGGCACCAGTGTGTCGTCCCATGAATGCCTACAGCCTGGGGAACTCATAGCATTATTCTCAGATAGATGACTCAGCGCAGAGAATATTGCAATGTGTTCGACGGAAAAACGCCTATAAACCCAGAACCCTTGGCGCAGTCAAGTGAGGGTTTCTCACCAAGAGTTCCGGACGGGCCTCACTTACGATGACGTCCTGCTCGTTCCCAAATACTCCGAGATCAAGTCGCGCAAGGACGTAAGCACCACGACGAAGTTCTCACGAAACATCTCGATGAGCATCCCCATCGTCAGCGCCAACATGGACACCGTGACCGAGTCGTCGATGGCGATTGCCCTCGCCCGCCTCGGCGGGATAGGCGTCATCCACAGGTTCCTCCCGGTCGCAGACCAGGTCGCAGAAGTCTCGAAGGTCAAAAGGTCCGAAGGGATTGTGATCGAGGACCCAATCACCCTCCTGCCAGACCGCACCGTGGGGGAGGCTCTCGAAGTAATCAGGAAACACGATATAGGAGGCATCGTGGTCCTCGACGCCGATAGAAGAGTCGCCGGGCTCGTCACCAGGCGCGACATCCACCTCGAGGAGGACCTCAGCGTGAAGATCAGCGAGGTGATGACTCCCCTTGGAAACCTCATCACCGCTCAGAAGGGCGTCACGATGGAGCAGGCGAAGGAGCTGCTGCGGAAGAACAAGATCGAGAAGCTACCAATCCTGGAGAAGGATGGCAGGCTAGCCGGGCTCATTACGTCGAAGGACATTGTCAAACGGAGACAATTCCCGATGGCCACGAAAGACGCGAAGGGGCGGCTGAGGGTTGCCGCCGCAATAGGCGTGAAGGGAGATTACATGCACAGGGCGGAGAAGTTGCTGGAGGTCGACGTAGACGCTCTCGTCGTCGACATCGCTCACGGCCACTCGGCAAACGCGATTGACACAGTGAAGGAGATTCGGAGGCGACTAGGGCAAGTCGATGTTGTGGCCGGGAACGTGGCAACCTCGAGCGGGACGAGCGACCTGATCAAGGCGGGTGCCGACGCGGTGAAGGTCGGCATCGGACCAGGCTCCATCTGCACCACGCGGGTCGTGACGGGGGCCGGTGTGCCGCAAATCCACGCGATCCGAGAGTGCGCGAAGGCCACGAGGGGCACGAACGTG
>Ga0209157_1004199_pt1 | contig 10820 bp, 8 predicted proteins | sample GraSoiAngelo_135_FD_185892 | JGI IMG/M metagenome (GOLD analysis project Ga0209157, IMG submission 185892) | Grasslands soil microbial communities from the Angelo Coastal Reserve, California, USA - 14_0929_05_40cm (SPAdes) (version 2) | ecosystem: Environmental > Terrestrial > Soil > Grasslands ... | reverse complement strand
CTACGCGACGTTCGAGCGCGCCGCCGAGTCACGCCGGCCTTGGGTCGAGGCGCTCGTCGTCCGCGAGGTGAACTCGACGTGCCGTGAAGACACCGTCGACCTCGACGCCTATCTGCGGCAATACGGCGTTCCCGGTATCTCGGGTGTTGACACGCGCGCCCTCGTACGGCGCCTTCGCGCCAAGGGCACGCTGCGCGGCGCGCTCCTTCAGGTCCCGCCCGACCTCGCGCACGACGGGGGTGTCGCGCAGGAAGCTGTCGCGAAAGCGCGTGCCTCCGCGCCACTCGGCGCGCGTCCCCTGGTCGTCGAGGCGAGCGGCATCGGCCGGCAGGTCGGGAGCGGTCCGAAGATCGCATTGCTCGACACCGGCGTGAAAGAGAACCAGGTCCGGTGCCTGGTGCGACGCGGCGCGACCGTCCGTGTCTTTCCCGCGACCGCGAGCGCACGCGAGGTGCTGTCGTGGTCGCCCGAGGGCATCGTCATCAGCAACGGTCCGGGCGATCCCGCGGCGATCCCGCAGATCGCACACAACGTGAAGCTGCTTCTCGACGCGGTGTCACAGCGCGGCACGGCGCGCCCGGTCCCGATCCTCGGCATCTGCCTCGGTCATCAGCTGATCGGACGAGCGATCGGGGCCACGACATCGCGACTACCGTTCGGGCACCACGGGGCGAACCACCCGGTGCAGGACGTGCGGAGCGGCAGCGTCGTCATCACGAGCCAGAACCACGAGTTCCGCCTCGACGAGAGCTCCATCCCGAGCGGCAGCGACTTCTACGTCAGCTCGCGCAACCTGAACGATGGGTCGGTCGAGGGCCTCGCGCATCGCACGCTGCCGATCAAGACCTATCAATACCACCCCGAGGGCGCGCCCGGGCCTCGTGACAACGAGCCGGTGTTCGACGAGTTCATGAGCGACGTGCGCGAAGCCGTGTCTCGGAAGTGAGCCTCGTCCGCCGACGGTCGCCGAGGTGAAAGTGCTCATCATCGGCTCGGGGCCGATCACGATCGGACAGGCGGCGGAGTTCGATTACGCCGGATCGCAGGCGTGTCGCGCTCTGCGCGAAGAGGGGATCGAGACGGTCCTCGTGAACTCGAACCCCGCGACGATCATGACCGACCCCGGTGTCGCGGACATCACGTACATCGAGCCGCTGACCGTGGAGGTCCTCGAGCGGATCATCGCGAAGGAACGACCGGGTGGTCTGCTTCCGACACTTGGCGGGCAGACAGGGCTGAATCTCGCCGTCGCGCTGGCTGAAGCTGGAGTGCTCGAACGATACGGCGTGCGTCTTCTCGGCACCCCGCTTTCCGCGATCCAACACGCCGAGGACCGCGAAGCCTTCAAGCAGCTGCTCATCGGGATCGGTGAGCCGGTCCCCGAATCGCTGACCGTTCACAGCGTTGACGAGGCGATCGGTTTCGCGGACCGCGTCGGGTACCCGCTCGTCGTGCGTCCCGCGTACACGCTCGGGGGCACCGGCGGCGGCTTCGCAACGACCCGCGACGAGCTCGTCGAGCGGAGCGCCCGAGGCATCGCCGCATCGCCGATCGGCCAGGTCCTCGTGGAACGTTCGCTGGTCGGCTGGAAAGAGATCGAGTACGAGGTCATGCGCGATGCTGGCGACACCTGCATCACCGTCTGCAACATGGAGAACCTCGACCCGATGGGCGTCCACACCGGCGACTCGATCGTCGTCGCGCCGTCACAGACGCTCACCGACAAGGAATACCAGATGCTCCGCAGCGCGGCGCTTCGGATCATCCGCGCGCTCGGCATCGAAGGCGGCTGCAACGTGCAGTTCGCGCTGCACCCCGAGCGTTCGCCGTCGGCCGACCCGGACGCGCAGGTCCCGTACTACGTCATCGAGGTGAACCCACGCGTGTCGCGGTCGTCGGCGCTCGCGTCGAAGGCCACGGGTTATCCGATCGCGCGCGTCGCGGCGAAGATCGCCATCGGCAAACGGCTGCACGAGATCCCGAATGCGGTCACGAAGCGGACCTCCGCCGCATTCGAGCCCGCGCTCGACTACGTCGTCGTGAAGATCCCGCGTTGGCCCTTCGATAAGTTCCCCGGCGCCGACCGATCGCTCGGAACGCAGATGAAGGCCACCGGCGAGGTCATGGCCATCGACCGCTCCTTCGAGGCGGCGATGCAGAAGGCGCTGCGCTCGCTCGAGGTGAAGGGTCAGGGTCTGCTGTGGGAGGCGCCGTCCTGGGCATCGAGCTCCGGATCGAGCTCGGGATCGAACGACGTGGCGGAGCCGATGCGATTTCTCGACCGATTCCTCTCGAGCGGTCCCACCGATGATCGGCTCTGGCGTCTTTTCGCCGCGCTCCGTCGCGGGGCCACCGTGGAAGACGTGCATCGGCGCACGCAGATCGATCGGTGGTTCCTGCGCAAGCTCGCGTCGATCGTGCGCTTCGCTGAGGACGAGCTACAAGGAAAGACCCCGACACCGACGCTGCTCCGGCGCGCGAAGCGGCTCGGCTTCGCCGACGCGGACGTCGCGACGCTGGCTGGGATGCTGCCCGCTGACGTGCGCCGCCTGCGCGCCCAGTGGGGGATCCGGCCGGTCTACAAGATGGTCGATACATGCGCCGCGGAGTTCGAAGCTGTCACACCGTATTTCTATTCAGCGTACGAACAGGAGAACGAGGCGCTGCCGCTCGAAGGACGAAAGGCCCTCATCCTGGGATCGGGACCGATCCGCATCGGTCAGGGCATCGAGTTCGACTGCTGTTGCGTACAAGCCGCCGGAGCGCTTCGCGAACTCGGAGTCGCGTCGATCATGGTGAACTCGAATCCCGAGACCGTGTCCACCGACTTCGACGAATCCGCCCGGCTGTACTTCGAACCGCTCGACGAGGAATCGATCGCCGCTGTTATCGAGAACGAACGACTGGGCGACGCTGGCGGCGAGGAGGCGGGCTCGCGAGCGGAAGTCGAGCCCGCGGTATCACATGACGTGTCCGATGCAGCACAGGAGCGGGCCCGTTTGCAGCGAGCGAGCCCGCCTCCGTCAGCCGCCGAGGCGTCGCCCAGTCGACTGAGTGTCTTCACACAGTTTGGGGGGCAGACGGCGCTCAATCTCGCCGAGAGGATCGAAGCGATGGGCGGCGTGATCGCCGGTACGTCGGCGGACGCGATCGGGCTCGCTGAAGATCGGCGACGCTTCCACGAGTTCGCGGATGCGCTGGGTATCCCACAGCCGCCCGGCGGGACAGCGGAGTCCTTCGTCGAAGCTCGCCGGATCGCTTCAGAGATCGGCTACCCGGTCCTCGTTCGCCCGAGCTACGTACTCGGCGGTCGTGGGATGGAGATCGCGTACAGCGATGACGACCTCGAGCGCTACTTCCGATCCGCACTGGAAGCCGGCACGGGTCGCGTGCTCGTCGACAAGTACCTGCGCGGCAAGGAGGTCGAGGTCGACGCGGTCAGCGATGGGCGCGACACGCTCGTCGCGGGGATCATGGAGCACATCGAGCGCGCGGGCGTCCATTCCGGCGATAGCTATGCCGTCTATCCCGCGCAGAATCTGCTGCCGGGCGAGCGCGACCGGATCGTCGAGCTCACGCGTCAGATCGCGGCCGCACTTCCGGTCCAGGGTCTCCTCAACATCCAGTTCATCGTCGAAGAGGGGCGCGTGTGGGTGCTCGAGGTCAATCCCAGGTCCAGTCGCACCGTGCCGTTCCTCACCAAGGTCACCGGCGTTCCGCTGGTCCGACTCGCGGTCGCGATCTCGCTCGGATCGACACTCGCGGCCGAGGGGTACGCGCGAGAGGACGGCCTCTGGCCCAGCGGCGATCTGGTCGCGCTGAAGGCGCCGGTCTTCTCGATGGCGAAGCTGCTCGATGTCGACACCTACCTGGGGCCGGAGATGAAGAGCACGGGTGAAGTGATGGGCGTCGATCGCACGTTCGCGCCCGCGTTGTGGAAGTCACTCGTCGCTGCGGGGCTCGCACCGGTGCCGAGCGGAAGTGTCCTCATCACCGTCGCCGACAAGGACAAGCCGGAGGTCGTCCCGATCATCGAGGGCTTCCACTGGCTTGGGTACGAGCTGGTCGCGACCAGCGGGACGGCCGCACTCGTCCGGTCGCTCGGGATCGACGTACGCGAGGTCGGCAAGCTCTCGGAAGGCGACGACGAGATCCTCCGCATCGTGCGCTCTGGACGCTGCGCCGCCGTCGTCAACACGCCGACGCTCGGCAAGAACGTCGACCGCGACGGATTCCTCATCAGGCGCGCTGCGGTCGAGGCGCGCGTGCCGTGTCTCACCTCGCTCGACACGGCGCTCGCGGTCGTGACGGCGCTGCGCGCCAGTGCCGTGAGCTACTCGGTCGCGCCGCTCGCCGAATATCGCGCGCCCGCCGCCGTGGCGGCCGCGGACTCAGCCGATTGACCGAGGCGCCCGACCACCGCGAGGCGCCGGCGCTCTCCACCGCACTCGTGGTATCGGCATCGCTGCTCGGCGACACGCTCCTCTACACCGTGCTTCCGGTGAGCGCGGCGTCGCTGGGAATCTCGCGTCCGATGGTCGGCGTGATCCTTTCTCTGAACCGCTGGGTGCGCCTCGTCACGAATCCGCTCGCCGCTCGGCTCTACGAGCGATCTCCCGCCGGCGGCCTGATCGTTGCCGCGATCGTCCTGAGCGCGGTGTCCACGGCCATGTATGCCTTGCCCGCGGCGCTGGCGGTGTTCCTCCTCGGCCGGCTGCTCTGGGGCTTCTGTTACTCGCTGCTGCGTCTCGGTTCGTTCCTCGCCGCATTGGAGGACGCCGCGTCGCACGCGGGCCGTCGCATCGGCAACACGCGTGCGGTCTGGGGAGTCGGCTATTTCGCGGGCGCGGTGTACGCGCCGTTCGCGATCGAGAGCTTTGGCTGGACGGGCATGTGCGTCATCGCGGCCGCGCTCACGCTGGTAGCCGGCATCGGCCCCGCGTATCTCGCAGCGAGCTGGCGTCGGCACATCCGCGTCCCCGAGGAGGGGCACGTTCCGGCGTCGGTGTGGGAGCCACGACTGCTCGCGCTGTTCGTGACCGCGACCGTACAGCTCGGTCTCTACGCCGGCATCCTCGTCGCGGCGGGCGGCTTCCGTGTAGACGAGCTGTTCCACGACGGTGCGCCGATCTTCGCATTCGTCGTGCCTGCGACGTTCGTCGCCGCAGCGTTCGCGCTGACACAGCGGATCGCGCAGGTCCTGTGGACGCCGATCGCAGGCCGTTGGAGCGATCGCTCCGCGAACGCCGCGTTCGTGATCTCGACCGCGGTCGCGCTCGTATCCGTCGCTCTCCTTGGGGTGCTACGCCTCGATCCGATCCTGTTCGTCGTTGTCGGCGGCTGCGCGTTCGTGAACGGGCTCACCACGACGATCGCGGTCGAGCTCGTCGTGTCGCGTCGCTCTCGCGATCACGACCGCCCGCGCATCCTCGCCGCGCTTCACACCTGGCAGGACGCGGGTGCCGCGGGCGGCGCGCTGCTCGGCGGCGTCCTCGCGGCGATCGGCGCCGCGCCGGCGTTGCTGGTCGGCGCCGCGCTCCTCGGCCTCACACTTCCTCTCTGGTGGGCGGCGATGCGGCCATGAAGGGATCGTTCATGAGCGCGGACGAGTACGGCCGCACGCTGGCGGGGCTATCGCTCAACCTCATCGTCCGCGACGTCGCGCGGAGCGCTCCTTTCTACACAGAGGTCCTCGGGTTCCGCCTCCTTCACCAGACCGCGGACTACGCCGCGCTCGAGCGCGACGGCGCGACGATCCAGCTCCATGCCGATCGCACCTACTCGCGACAGCCCTGGGGTTCGCGCCTCGGCGAACCGGGGAGACGCGGCTTTGGTGTGGAGATCCGTCTCCTCGGGATCGATCCGGACGAGGCGGAGCGCCGCGCGCGCACCGGTGGTCACACCGTGCTCGTGCCGGCGAAGGACTGGCCGCCGCACGGCTGGCGCGACTGCCTGATTGAAGACCCCGACGGCTACACGTTCTCTGTGGGCGTGCCGCTCCTGCGAGACTTGGACCCGTGATGCTCGAGGAAGGCCGCGTCGTGGCCAACGCGCAGATCGGCGAACTGGGGACGCTGCTCGCGGTACGCGCACCGGAGATCGCCGCGCAGGCGCACGCTGGGCAGTTCGTGCACGTGCGCCCCGGCATCGGATGGGATCCGCTGCTGCGACGCCCGTACTCGTTCTGCGGCATAGACCGGCGCGCGGGCGAGATCGAGCTGATCGTGAAGCCGCTCGGGACCGGCGGAGAGTGGATCGCCGAGCGCCACGTTGGGGACGCGCTGGACCTCCTCGGCCCGCTCGGCACGTCGTTCGTCGTGCGGCGCGACACGCGGAACCTGCTCCTCGTCGCCGGTGGCACGGGCATCGCACCGATGCGCGTGATCGCCGAGCAGGAGGCACCGCGGCGGAACGTGACGCTTGTGATGGGCGGTCGCTCGGTCGCGTACCTGTGGCCGTCCGACCGTTTGCCTCCGGGCGTCGAGTACGTGACCACGACGGACGATGGCAGCTTTGGGACGCGCGGCCGCGTGACCGACGCGCTGCCTGCGCTGCTCGGGTGGGCAGATCAGCTTCTCGCATGTGGACCGTGGCCGATGCTCGCGGCGCTCGGCCGCCAACGCGACGCCGCCGATCGCGCGGCCGCGGCGTTCCCGGGACGGCGCACGCTGCTCGATGCGCAGATCGCCGTCGAGCAGCACATGGGCTGCGCGATGGGCGTCTGTCGCGCCTGCGTCATCGTGACATCGGAGGGCAACGCGCGCGTCTGCCGTGAGGGTCCGGTGTTCGCGCTCGGTGACATCGCGTTCGAGGCGGGCGAGCCCGCGACCGTGGGTGTCCACTAGTGCCCTGGCGTCGGCCGAGGAAGCAGGTCGAGCGGCCTATCGACGTGCGCCGCTCGCTCGAGGAGTCGCTCGAGGATGCCGCCGAGGGCGAGGAGGAAGAGGACCTGGTGGAGCTCGTCGATCTCGATGGGGCGTCGATCGCGGAGGCCGCCGCCGGCGAGCCTGACGCCGAACGGCACCCGACGGAGATCGCCGACAAGCTGCGCGAGAGCCTGGCCGGCGCGGCGATCACCGAGGTGCGGGCCGTCCCGCACGCGCCGCCCGAGACCTTGCCGGAACACGGGGTCGATCTCGCGGTCGAGGCCGCGCGCGGCCTCTGGCTCAAGAACCCGGTGCTGACCGCGTCCGGAACGTTCGGCCAGGGCGTCGAGTACGCCGAGCTCATCGACGTGGGTCGACTGGGCGCGATCGTGAACAAGGGCACGACACCGCGGGCGCGCCCCGGCAACCCGCAGTACCGGATCGCGGAGACCCCGGCGGGCATCCTGAATTCGATCGGCCTCGAGAATCCCGGTGCCGAGGAGGTCGCGCGCAAGTACGGGAAGGTCTGGGCGAAGCTCGGCGTTCCCGTGATCGTCAACGTGGCGGGCTACAGCGTCGACGACTACGTCTTCGTGGTCGAGGCCCTCGACGGCACCGCCGGCGTCGTCGCCTTCGAGCTGAACATCTCGTGCCCCAACGTCGAAGGCGGCATGCTGTTCGGGTCCGACCCCCAGCTCGCGGCGCAGGTGACCCGGGGCGTGAAGGATGCGACCGACAAGCCGGTCATCGTGAAGCTCACGCCGAACGCTCCGAACGTCGTCGCGGTGGCGCAGGCTTGCGAAGCGGCCGGCGCCGACGGTTTGACGACGATCAACACTGTCCTCGGTATGCGCATCGATGTCGCAAAGCGGCGCCCGATGCTCGGCACCGGAAGCGGCGGACTCTCCGGGCCCGCGCTCCGTCCCATCGCGGTGCACCTGACCTATCAGGTCGCGCAGGCCGTGTCGATCCCGATCATCGGCGCGGGTGGTGTGACGAGCGCGAACGACGCGCTCGAGTTCCTGATGGCCGGCGCGTCCGCGGTGCAGGTCGGGACCGCGACGTTCGCCGATCCGACGGCGCCGCTCAGCGTCATCGAAGGCCTCGCCGCATACGTGCGCGCGCAGGCACTCGCGTCGATCCGCGACATCATCGGAGCGGCGCTCCCGCGAGCCGAATGAGCAAGCTGCCGGACCCGTTCGCGTTCGGACCGCTCGCGTTGCTCGAGAAATCCTCCCGCGACCGTTTGAAAAAGCTCGCGACGAAGCGACAGCTCGACGTCGGCGAGATGCTGATCGACGAGCGCCATCCGCTCGACGAGGCCTACGTGATCGTCGACGGCACGATGCGTGTCGTCGGGACCGTCGAGCTCCGGACCCTCGCCATCGTGAGCGCCCCATCGCTCGTCGGCGAGCTCGTGTTCTTCGACGAGCAAGAGATGGCGGCCTCGGTGGTCGCCGACACGCCGTGCACGGCCTTCGTACTGCCGGGCAAAGAGCTGCGTCGCGTCATGGACGAGCAGCACATCTTCGCTGTCGCCATGCGCGAGCGGACCGACATGTGGCTCGCGGACGTCTTCCTGAAGCGGCAGAGTCCTCTGCGCGACCTTCCCTCCGACATCGTTGCGTCGCTCGCGTCGCAGCTGCGTCCGCGGATGCTCGCGAAGGACCAGCTCGTCGAGGGGAGCGATGATGATTGGTATCTCGTCCGGCGCGGCGCCCTCGAGCCCGTTGACGGCGGCGTACGCTCGGAGCCCGGGGATTTCATCCAGCGGCAGCATGGCCTCGGGTACGCGGCCGTGGGCGAGACCTGGCTCTACGAGCTGCGCCTGACGGACGTGGCTCGGGAGATCGTGCGCTATCAGTCGCGGCTGCGCGAGATCCAAGACACGCTCGACGAACGATCTCGAGTGAAGCTCAGTCCGAATCTCACCATCGTGCACGACTCCCGTCTCGGGGGCGCGCTCGTGCGCGACCGGCACAACCGTGCGGTGGTGTCCGAGCGCGTCGCTGCGCTGATCCCGGCCATCGATGGCCACACCGAGGTGACGCGGCTCACCGAGCTCACCGGGATCGCGCGCGGACCGGTCATCGAGGCGCTCGCGGTACTCATCGCCTCGGGGCTCGCGAACGACGAGTCGCGCTGGCCCAACTTCCGGCCCGATTAGACTCGGCCGCATGCAAACGAGCCTCGCGCGCCGCGTTGCACCGTCGGAGGAATGGCGTGCGTCGCTCGCTCAGCGCATCGCGGCCGTGCATTCGCTGTGGCAGCAGGGCGTCGCCGATCTCACGAAGGATCAGGTGAACCATGTCGAGCGCGCGGGCGTCCTCCCGATCGCATTCACGCTCATGCACCTCGTCGTCGGCGAGGACCGCAGCGCTGCCCGATATCTCGGGGCAGACGCGCTGCTCTGGGACGCTCAGGGTTGGGCCGGACTCGTGGGCCTCGTCGGCGAAGCGCCGGTGCGCGGCACGCCGATGGCCGACGCCGAGCGTATCCGTCTTGGCGATGTCGACGCGTGGCGCGTGTATCAGACGGCGGTGTTCGCGCGTACCGAGCGCGCGCTCGCGGCACTGCCACTCGACCGCTTCGCGGCGAAGGCCATGGACCGGCCACCTGCCGACAAGCTCAAGGGCTCGTTCCTCGCGCTCATCGTGCCCGCGGGCGAGATCCGCGTCAGCGACGTCTGCGAGGCATATCTCTTCCAGCACGCGGTGCGACACCTCGGCGAGCTCGAACACGCACGCGCGCTCGTCGGCCTCGGCGGTCTTTCCTAGCGGCGCAGCACCAGACCGATCTTTCCGAACGTCTGACGCGGCTCCGCGAACACGCGCACGTCGCCCTTGCCCTCGGCGACCGCGTCCGGAGTGTGGTTCTCCACGGCGAACTCGATCTCGCTGAGGACCGGGAAGCCGTTCAGCAGACGCGTCCCCATGACGTGTACGAGATGCTGGATCGAGCGACTGTCGAACTCGTGGAAGGTCTGCTCGAGTGCGCGACGAATGAGCCTGCTCGAGATGCGGCTCCCTCGCTGCGGGTCGTCATAACGCCAGTAAACGTCCAGGCGGATCGTCAGCGGGCGGTCGACGAGGTCCGGGAGGCTCGTGTACTGATCGCGCGCGAACGACGCGAACGAGCTGCCCGTGGTCTTGAGCAGGCGCATCCCCTCGATGCCACTCCGTCCTGCCGTCGCGACGATCTCATCCGCGCGACGCTCGAAGTCAGCGTCCGACATCGCGACGTCGCCGCGCGTCAGTCGGAAGACGACGTCGCTCTCGTCACGCGGGCCCCTCGGCGGCGCCGTGTAGCTCGCTCCGCTGCGCATCGGCGTGATGTGGTGCGCCGGATCGAGCGGCACCTCGTGCGCGGTGACGCGGATGCGCTCCATTTGCGGATAGGTTTGCAGCAGACGCTCGCCGAGGAACATCACGTATTCATCTGTCGAGCCGCCTTCGAAGTCACCGGCCGTCGCGTAGACGAAGTTCTTCATCGTGTCGGTGGCCACGACCTCGCGGTTGTCACCCTCCGTGTATGCGGCGCCGAACCGCTCGCCGAACACGTCGATCGTCACGCTGGCCGCGAACGGAGGCGCAGAGCGCTTGGCGAGTCGGAAGAACACGACCCGCGTTTTGCCGTACTGGATCTCCATCGGCGTCATCGCGGGCGCTCCAGGCGGTCGAGCGAGATGGCGAAGAACTCGTCGAGCCCCGCCCTCAGCTCCGTCTCGCGGGTGTTCGCGAGACGCGCGCGCAGCACCGGCACGATCTCCTGCTTCGAGCGTCCGGCAACGAAGACGACGAATCGGAAGCCGAACTTCTTCTCGTATGCGTCGTTCAGCGATGCGAGCTCACGTCCCGTCGTCGCATCGGCCGCGTGGCCCTGCTCGCGCCGTGAGCGCTGCGACAGCGAAGTGGGGTCCGCGCCGATGCGCGGATGCGCGTTGAGGACCGCGAT
>Ga0209157_1004197_pt1 | contig 10823 bp, 8 predicted proteins | sample GraSoiAngelo_135_FD_185892 | JGI IMG/M metagenome (GOLD analysis project Ga0209157, IMG submission 185892) | Grasslands soil microbial communities from the Angelo Coastal Reserve, California, USA - 14_0929_05_40cm (SPAdes) (version 2) | ecosystem: Environmental > Terrestrial > Soil > Grasslands ... | reverse complement strand
GCTACACAAGGACAAGCTGCTGAGTCCTGAGCTCCAGTTCCTGCAGAGCGAGGCGAGCCAGTCAGGCGCCCTCCGGCCCGACGGCTCGATCGACCTGAGCGGCAATTGCAACGCGTGGGGAATTCCATGGGACTGCGTGGCGCTGCGGCGGGTCGAGGCCCGGTTCGGCAACGGCGACCTGCTGTACACGCCCGCCGAGCAAACCCGGGCATTGGACACCTATTACAACTCGCTCTTCGGCCCCTGGCGCTTCCACGGGCCGGCTCGTACGGTGCGGGTTGGTGTGGAGGTGGCGTTCTGAAGTCCGGTCAAGACCTATATCCACCGGGCCCGCAATGAATTGCGCGGTTACCTCACGGCGGGAGTGAAACCGCGGCTGCGGGCGCTCCGTAGGACGGCACAATGACCGACCTCTTGTTGCAACACCTCACCGCCGATGAGACCGAGCTATGGGCTCAGGGGCTGCTTCCCGCCGCGCGGGAGCTGCACCTCGCGCAGTGCGCGGAGTGCCGCGGCGTGGGCGACCGCGAGCGGAAGCTGTTCCGCGCGCTGGCGCAACTGCCCCGCTTCGCGCCCGAGTTCGGCTTCGTCGAGCGGGTGATGGCGAAAGTGCAGATCCCGAAGACGGTAGAGGACGGTCCAAGACGGTCGAGGTAAGACCCCCCAACCGTCTTCGACCGTCCTGGACCCCCGTCGACCGCCCTCACGCACGCACCTCCGCTCCCACCCCGACCCCCAGCATCCGCGCCGCGCTGCCGTCCCGCACCGCGATCTCCACCGTTCCCCCGCTTCCCACTAGCGCGACGAGCTGCCCGCGCGCGACATCGCCGAACGTGCGCACCAGCGTACCGATGGCCGTCCCCGCCACTTTGATGCGCACGCCAGGCTCCACCTGATCGCCGGGAATGTTGGTGACCAGCGTCCCGAACCGATCGACATAAAGCACCTCGCCGACGACCGCCGCGCCGTCGTGGCGGGCCACAGGGAGGGGAGAGCGGTACGGATCGGTGATCGCGTGACCCAGGTGCGTGAGGGAGGCGCCGATGGCGAGCTGGGCCGCCGCGCGGGCGAACACATCACGGGCGTGAAACGTGGGCGCGGCGCCGGGCGGAATCGGCAGCGACACGTAGTGGGCATCGCCGGGGAGGCACGACAGGAGGCCGTTGTCCGGCGCGACGAAGAAGTGCCCTGCGGCGCCGGCGGCGAGGGCGCGCCGCGTCGTCCCTACGCCGGGATCGACCACGGCGAGGTGCACCGTACCCTGGGGAAACCGGTGCCACACGCGCCCCAAGATGTACTGGGCCGCCCGCAGATCGCCGGGCGGCACCTGGTGGGTGATGTCCAACAACGCCGCGCCGTGCACGTGCGACAGCAGCACGCCCTTCACCTCGCCGACATAGCTGTCGGCGCTGCCGAAGTCGGAGAGCAGGGTGATGATGGGGGGCATCGGCCGTCAGCAGTCAGCCATGAGCCGTCAGCTGCATCATACAACGGCCCGCCGCCAGGCGCCCGAGGTCCAGAACAAAGCCATGGCGACGCCGCGCGCAATCGCGGTCACTGAGAGGGCCAACCAGATACCGAGCAACCCGATCGTGGCCGACCACCACGCTGCCAGCGGCAGCCGCAGGAGCGTCAGCCCGGTGCTCACGGTCTGCGGCCAGAACGTGTATCCAGCGCCCGCGAGCGCGCCCTCGAGAATGATCTCGAACGTCTGGCCGATCTGCGCAAACGCGATCACCCGCAGGTAGAGACTGCCGTCGGCGATCACCGCCGGGTCCGTCGTGAACAGTCTGGCCGATCTGCGCAAACGCGATCACCCGCAGGTAGAGACTGCCGTCGGCGATCACCGCCGGGTCCGTCGTGAACAGTGCCACGAGCGTTCGCGGGATGGCGAGAAACGCGAGCGCGGTCGCGGTGGTCACGAGGAGGCAGTAGGCGACCGTCATCCGCACCGCCTGGCGGGCGCGCTGCTCCTGGCGGGCGCCCAAGTTCTGGCCCACGAGCGCGCTGGCCGAGAGGGCGAACCCCGAGATCGCCATGAAGCCGAGCCCCTCGACCTTGTGCCCCACGCCGAGGGCGGCGAGCGCGGGGGTACCAAACTGCGACGTGAACCGCGTCAGCCACATGTAGATCAGGCTCAAGAGCACGCCCGCGAGCGAGAGCGGTGCGCCCACGCGAAAGATCGTGGGCACGGCGCGCCAGTCGGGGGCGTCGAGCCGGACGAGGCCGCGTCGCAGCGCGATCACCACCCCGATGAGGAATCCGCCGCCGCGCACCATCACCGATGCCGTCGCCGCGCCCTCGACGCCGAGCCGGGGGAACGGGCCCAGCCCCGCGATGAGCAGCGGGTCGAGCCCGACCGACAGGAGCACCGACGCCGTCAGGATCAGGAACGGCGTGCGCGTGTCGCCCGAAGCGCGGAAGGTCGCCTCGACGGCGAAGAAGCCGAACACCAGCGGCCCGCCGAGCAGCCAGGTGTCCAGGTACGCGTGCCCGAGTTGCGCCACCTCGGGTGGCACGCGCATGAGGCGGAACAGGTCGGCGGTGAGGGCGAAGCCGAGCAGGCTCACGGCCGTGCCCGCGGCGAGCGCATAGAGCACGGCGGCGCCGGCGGCCCGGGCCGCGGCGTCCGGCAGCCCCTCGCCGTGGCGCCGCGCCGCGACCGCGATCAGCCCCACTTCGACCATCTCGCCCAAGGACAGGAGCACCCACACGTAGAACCCCGCCGTCGACACCGCGGCGAGCGCCGCGGCGCCGATGAGCCGGCCCACCCAGATCGAGTCGATGAGGTTGAAAGAAAAGTGGCACGCCATCATCGCCACGGCGGGCGCGGCGAGCCGCAGAATCACCGGCCGCAGCGGCCCTACGGTGAGCGAGCCCGGCGGGCGGGCGACGGTCGTCACGCTCGGAAAGCTACCGGAGCGCGGGCCGGGCGGGCAACGAGCGACAGCTGGAGATCAGTTGCTGACCGTGATCGTGACCCCCGCGGAGGTGGTAGTGTGGCCGGCGGCGTCTCGCGCGATGGCCGTGAGCGTGTACGTCCCGTTCGGCACTCCGTGCGAATCCCACGCCAGCGTGAACTTCGTGATCGGCGAGTCGGTCGTCACTTCCGATCCGATGTTCTGCCCGCTCACCTGGAACTGGACCCCGGCCATGGCGCGATCGTCCACGGCCGTGGCTGTGAGGCTCACGGTCCCCGTCAGCGTCGCGCCATCGGACGGCGCGAACAGGGAGATGACCGGCGGCCCCACGTCCGGCAACGTGGTCGGGTGATTCGCCTTCCACTGCGCCACCGCATTGTTCCAATACTGGAGACCGGCGGCCCCCGTCATCACGGTGAAGCAGCTCGGCAGGGTCTCCGGGAAGGGACCGGGACCGAGCCAGATCATCACGTTGTTGGAGCAGTCCGCCAGCTTACCGGGCGGCGGCGCCAGGAACTCGTCGTGATCGTTCGAGTTCTGATCGACGCGGAAGACGTCGTTCTGGAGCGACAGCTTGGGAGATGTCGCACTCCACTCATAGAAGCCGCCGTGGCCGGGAGCGGTGCCTGTGAAGACTCCGTCCATCGGCTGCAATCGAATCAGCGTGTTCTTGATCGTGATGACGTTATTGCTGCCGTCCTGGGCTGTCGTATACGGCCGCGAGGCAAACCCGATGAAGCAGCCGTCCAGCAGCGCGTCGTCGACCGTGCCGGAGAACACGAAGTGATTCTCGACGCAGCCGTCACGCGCATAGTGGATGTAGGCACGTCGCAGCGTCCAGTTCGGAACGTTCTTGCCGAATGCGACCCCGTCGCCACGATCGAACGTGCGAACATTCTCGACGATCACGTTGGGGCCGTCAGGCACCACGGAATAGTGTGCGAGCGCGCTGCTCCAGGAAGTCGCAGGCGGCAGGTCGCCGATGCTCTCTCCGCCTGAGAAGCAGGTATTCGAACCGCCGCCCAGCCGGATCGAAATATTGTCCGACGTCAGGAACTGAGCCGTGGAGGCGTCGATCTGAGTGTTATCCGGCAAACTTATGTTGGCGAAGGCCGACGTCTGCACCCCGCTCAGCGTGATGGTGGGACTCGTAAGACACGAGATAGCAGTCGGAGCAGTGACGCTAATCGCCGAGCTGCCGCTCTTGCCTTCCGAGGTCGCGGTGATCGTCGCTGACCCGGCCACGAGCCCCGTCACGAGCCCGCTTCCATTCACGCTGGCCACCGCCGCGGCGTTGCTGGCCCACGTCACGACCCGCCCCGACAGCGCATTCCCGCTCGCGTCTTTCGGTGTTGCCGCGAGCTGCACGGTTCCCCCGACGGTCAAGCTCGCTGACGCCGGCGTCACCGTCACCGACGCCACCACCGCGTTCACGGTGATGGCGGCGGACCCGGTCTTGCCTTCGCTGGTGGCCGTAACCGTCGCCGGGCCGGCACTCACGCCGGTCACCAGGCCCGTGGTCGACACCGTCGCCACTGTGGGGGTGCCAGAGGTCCATGTCACCACGCGCCCCGTGAGCACGTTCCCCGCGGCATCCTTCGTCGTGGCGGCGAGCTGCACCGTGCTACTGACGGCCACGCTCGCCGACGCCGGCGTCACGGTCACCGACGCCACAGGGGCGGTCACTGTGATGGCAGCGGACCCGGTCTTGCCCTCGCTGGTCGCCGTAACTGTCGCCGTGCCCGCGCTGACGCCGGTCACCAGCCCCGTGGCCGACACGGTGGCCACGGTTGGGGTGCCCGAGGTCCATGTTACCACGCGCCCCGTGAGCACGTTCCCCGCCGCATCCTTCATCGTCGCCGCCAGCTGCACGGTGCCACTCACGCCTACGCTCGCCGACGCCGGCGCCACGGTCACTGACGCTACCGACGCCGTGATGGTGGCTTTGAACACCGCGAACGTCAGCGCCTGGCCCGTGACGTTGTCCACGGCCCGCGCCTCGACGCGCTGACTGTCGGCGGGATTGGTCCCAAGCGTCCACCGCTCCTGCGCGATCCCGCTCACACTCGTGAGGGCTGCGCCGGCAAACACACTGCCGCCGCCGCTCGTGACGCGGAAGTTCACGAGCTGCCCGCTCTGTGGCAGCCCGTTCGCATCCACCACCTTCACGACCAGCGGATTCGGGAGCTCCTTGCCGGGCGGACCGGACTGGAGATCGCCGCTCACGACCTGCACCGACACGGGCGCGCTGGGCTGCAACGGCGCGGCCGCCTGCTTCTCGCAAGCGTACACCAGCAAGCCCGCGCTCAGCAGCAACAACGCGCTCGACAGGGGCTGCGTCAGACTCTTGATGCTGGCCATGAACCCACCCTGGAACGAGGTGGAACCGGTAGGGACCCGCACTGGGCGGGAGACGCTGCATATCGCGTGCTGTCGAGTTCGTGATTTGTTCGACGCAATACTCTCCGGCGGCGACACTTAGCCGACGCCGCCCGTTCAGCTTGAAACGGACCGGTGCGATTATGTAGTGCATCAGCAACGGAATGCGGCGCTGCGCACTCAACGGGTCAACGCGCTCGAGCTTTGGAGCGTCGCCGCGCCTTGCTGTCGTAGAGTGAGCGGTCCGCCGCGCTCAGGAGCGCTTCCAACGAGTCGCCGTCCCGCGGGTATACCGCCACCCCGACGCTGACAGAGAGCGGGGGCTTCTCGCCATCCCGCGCCACCCGCTCGGCGACGCGCCGGGCGACGTGCCACGCCGCCGCGTCCCCCGTCTCGGGCAGCACCACGGCGAATTCATCGCCGCCGAATCGGGCGGCGGTATCCATCGCGCGGCACGACCCGAACAGCGTTTCCGCCACGCGACACAGCGCCAGGCTGCCCACCAGGTGGCCGAAACTGTCGTTGATCTTCTTCAGGCCGTCCATGTCGAGGAGCACGACGGCAAACGACCGCTCGGTCCGCTGGAACCGCTTGATCTCCGCGTCGATCGCGTAGGTGAGCTGGCGATAGTTGGCGAGGCCGGTCAGCGGATCGCTCACCGCGAGCTGGCGCAAGCGGTCCTCCACCTGGTTGCGCTCGGCCACCAGGGCGGCGAGCGCCAGGGTCATCACCGACGTGACGCCCATGAACGCCTGCAACAGCAGAAGCGACTCGTTGTGCGTCGCCCGCACGAAGGGCCCGAATCCGTGCAGCGTGCCCCAGATGGCGATCGCCGACAACACCACGACGGCGCTCGCCGCCTCGCGCTGCGCGAAGCGGAACGCCGCCCAGATGAGCAACGGGACGCACAGGAACTCCAACGGATAGTTCTTGACCCGGGACGGAAACAGCCCCCCGAAGACGGTGAGGCCCACGACGATCACCCACAGCAGCAGCGCCGCGGCCTCGATCAGCTTGGCCCGTAGCCACGGGCGGCGCGGCGTCACGAACCACAGCATTAGGGCGGGCGCAACGACCAGGTCGCCCGCGGCGTCGCCGAGCCACCACGTCCACCAGATCGACCCGTACTCGGCCCAGCGCGCGTATCCCGCCAGCGAGATGGTGGTCACCCCCACAGTGGCGCTCACGCTCGTGCTGACCATGGCGGCGAGCGCCGTGAAGACGAAGACGTCCTGCGGGCGATCGAAAGCACGGCGACCGCGGGCGAAGCGGTTGACCAGATACGCCCCCACCACCCCTTCCAGGGTGTTCCCCAGCGCGATGCCGATGGAGGTCGCCACCGAGCCCGTGGTTGTGAGGTTCACGAGAAAGGCGCTGGCGAGAATCGCGGGCCAGACGTCGTAGCCGAGCAGGACGAAGGCGACGAGGGCGATGCCGGTGGGAGGCCAGACCGCAGTCGCGCTGGCGTTCACGAAGGCAAGCCGCAGCCCGAGCTTGCCGGCGATGAAGTACGCCGCGCCGAGCGCAAGCAATAGCCCCACACGTCTGAGCAAGCGCGACTGGATCATCCAGTCCCCGATGTATCAGGACGGCGGGGCGCGCGCCCTTACTTTATGCAAAGACTCAGCTGGTCGAGGTGAAGTCACCCCCGGACCCAGCTCCCCTACCTTATAATGGTCCTGGCGCAATGCCAGAGTGGCGCCGCCGCAACGGCCCGAAAGGCTCATGGCGGCGCGGCGGGGACCTCCTCGAGGAACCGCTGGAACACCGGATTTCCGGGGTAGCGCGCCGCCAGCCGCCGCACGTAGCCGCGGGCTTCACGCTCGAGCGCGGCGCGGCCGCCGGGGTCGCGCGCGGCCTCGCGCACCAGCGCCGCTGCGAGCACCCAGTTCGCCTCCACCCGGGCGAGGTCACCGTCGCGCGCGACGCGGCGCAGATAGCTGATGCCGAGCTCGGCGCTCCCCGACCCGAGGCCGATCAGCTTCGCCACGAGACGCGCGAGGGCGCTGGCCCGCGCGAGGCCGTATTGGTAGACGCCGAGCCCCAGGTAGCAGTCGACGCAGGTCGAGTCCGCTTGCAGCACGCGCCGGTAGGCGTCCCGCATCGCTTTGCCGTCTTTCGCGGCGCCCCACGAGTGGCCCTGCAGGTCGCGCTGGCGCGCGCGGTAGCCGAGCGCGGTGGCGAGCCAGAACTCGCGCGTGGGGCCGGTGGGCTGCGCGGACGCCCGCGCGAGCGCGACGCTCAACAGCGAGTCGATGCGCCGCGCCTCGTACGCGTCGTTCTCCAGCGCCGCCGCCCACCAGATGTAGGCGCCCGCCTCGAAGATCAGCGGCGCGGGGTCGGCTGGGTCGTGCGTGGCGAGGGTGGCGAAGTACGCGGCGGCCGTGGGGAAGCCGCCCGCGTACAGGGTGTCGAGCCCGGCGCGCAGCTCGGGCCGATCACGGTCGGGAAGACCGGCGCCGCTCTGCAGCAGCAACAGCGTGGCGACGACGAGCGACACGTCAGTGAGCGAGCGCGGCGAGCTGCTCCGCCACGTGGCGGGCGACGTCGCTCAGCGCCTGCGCGGCCGGTGAGTCCGGTTCGGCAGCAACGATCGGGCGCCCGGTGTCGGCGAGGTCCGCCATGTGCGCCTGGAGTGGCACCTCACCGAGCAGCGGCACGCCCAGCTCTGCGGCGAGCCGCTTGCCTCCGCCCGTCAAGAAGATCTCGGTGCGCTCGCCGCACTGCGGGCACGCGAAGTAGCTCATGTTCTCCACGACACCGATCACCGGAACGCCGACGCGCTCGAACATCTTGGCGCCGCGCAGGCTGTCGCCCACGGCTACCTCTTGGGGGGTGGTCACGATGATGGCGCCGCGGATGTGGAGCGTCTGGGCGAGGGACAGCTGGGCGTCGCCGGTGCCGGGCGGGAGATCGACCAGGAAGTAGTCGAGCTGGCCCCACTCCACGTCCCGCACGAACTGCTGGATCACCTTCATGATGATCGGCCCGCGCCAGATCGCCGGCGCGTCGCGCTCCACGATCAGCCCGAGCGACATGATCTTTACGCCGTGACTCTCGAGCGGCTGAATCTTGCCGCCCCGCACCTCGGGCTTCTGGTCCACGCCCATCATGCGGGGAACGTTGGGCCCGTAGATGTCCGCATCCATGAGCCCGACGCGGTGCCCCTGTTGGGCGAGGGCGACCGCGACGTTCGCCGAGACCGTGGACTTCCCCACCCCACCCTTGCCGGACGAGACCGCGAGCACTTTGCCGAGGTGCGGCAATTCGACCGGCGTGGGCGGTGGCGGCACCGCTCCGGGGCCGGGCCGGCGAGCGGTTTCGCGTGGGGTGGGCCCGGCCGCTGCAGCGCCGGCGTCGGTGACGTTAACCCGCACGGCGGTTACACCCTCCACGGCCTGTACCGCCTTGCGAGCCTCGCGCGCGAGGGTCGGTGGGTCGGCTTGCGTGAGCGTGAACGTGAACGTGACCTGCCCCGCGCCGTCCACCGCCACGTCCTTCACCATGCCTGCCGAGAGGACGTCCTTACCGAGGCGGGGGTTCTGGAGCTGGGCGAGGGCGCGCTCGACGCGCGCTTGCAGGGTGTCGGAGGCGGGCACGGGCGGAAAGCTACGCAGGAATCAAGCAGGGGGGCAACGAGCCGGCCGAATCGCCGGTCCGCATCCCTTAGAAGGCATAGGGATTGCACGGGGGGGAGGCTGGATCACGCGCCTATGCCCGACGACCTGAGCACCGTGCGCCGCGCCGAGCACGCAGGGGCGCGGTGGACTACGTACCTCCTATTCGCCTGCCTGGCGCTCGACGCGATTGCGATCGTGTCCGGCTTCTCGCAACGCTCGTTGCTCGCCCGCGCCATGGCGGGCGCGCAACTTGTGCCCGGCGAAGCTGCGGCGAGCCCACCACGACCGGGGCCTCTCGGCATGCTACAGCTGGCGGCGTTCGCATGCACCGGCATCGCGTGGCTCGTGTGGCTGCATCGAGCGTACGGTAACCTTACGCTGATCGGCTCGAAGCGGTCGCGCTTCAGTCGGGGCTGGGCCATCGGCTGTTGGTTCATTCCCGTCGTCAACCTCGTGCGCGCCTACCAGATCATGAGGGATCTGTGGCAGCGGAGCGAATCGATGAACGACCGCGACGGGTATGACGGCCTGCCCGCCCCCGCGCTGCTCGCGACGTGGTGGGGGGTGTCCCTGACGTGGGGAGCACTGGGGGTGGTGGTGGCCCTTCTGGCACGGGACGCCTATACGCTCGAGCAGCTGACCAACGTGACCGACTTGGGGCTGTTCGTCCACGCCGTCGGACTGGTCGCGGCGGTGCTCGCCATGATGGTGGTGCGACGAATCGACCGTCACCAGCAGGGGTTTCGACAGATCGGCGTAGCGGCGTGATTCAGCCGCGGGCTGAGAGCCCGCGGTGTGCCCTCCGACGGTGATGTCCAGAACCTTCTGCCGCAGACGCTAACGTGCATCTCCACGGTGCGCGTGCGGATGTCGGGCTGCTCCTGCCAGACCATCTCCACTCGCGGGGCCAGGATTTCGCGGGCTAAGAGCCCGCGCTCGGCTCCAAGGTGCGCCCCGTAGGGGCGCATGCGCGCGCCGAGCGTGCTCTCTCAGGGTGCGTTCCAAACGATGCGGCCGTGCGCTTCCCGTCCCTCGGCGCTACGAGATCCCTCATAAGGTCGTCCCACGTCGATGACCCACGACTCGTTTGATGCCGCTCGACTCATTCAAGGATTGACGGCGGCTAGGGTAGGGATTGAAGGTTGCTAGGGATTGAAGGCGGCTAAGGTAAGGATTGAAGGCGGCTAGGGATCGAAGGCTGCTACTGCGCGATTGATTTTACGCGGGCTGAGAGCCGGCGCTCGGCTCCAATGTGCGCCCCGTAGGGGCGCAGGTGCGCGCCCTCTTACCCCACGCCACGAGGGGCTCTATGATGGAGATCATCCCCCGCCGGGACCCTCTTCTTGGCCGACGCTCTGACGCGCCTGCAGGCTGCCCTCGCCGGCCACTATATAATCCAGCGCGAGCTCGGCCGCGGCGGGATGGCGACCGTGTACCTCGCGCACGACCTGAAGCACGATCGCGCAGCCGCCATCAAGGTGGTCGACCCGGAAGTATCGAGCGCGATCGGGGTCGAGCGGTTCTTGCGGGAGATCCGGCTCGCGGCCCAGCTGCAGCACCCCCACATCTTGCCGCTGTACGACTCGGGCCAAGCCAGCGGGTTCCTTTATTATGTCATGCCGTTCGTCGCCGGCGAGTCGCTGCGCGAGCGGCTGGAGCGTGAGAAGCAGCTGCGCCTGGACGAGGCGCTCCGGATCACGCGCGAGGTGGCCGAAGCGCTCGACTACGCCCACCGCTACGGCGTGGTGCACCGCGATATCAAGCCCGCAAACATCCTGCTGGCCAACGATCAGGCGATGATCGCCGATTTCGGCATCGCGCGGGCGTTTGCCGCCGCGGGCGAAGACAAGCTGACGCAGACGGGGCTGGCGGTCGGGACGCCCGGCTACATGAGCCCCGAGCA
>Ga0209157_1004196_pt1 | contig 10824 bp, 10 predicted proteins | sample GraSoiAngelo_135_FD_185892 | JGI IMG/M metagenome (GOLD analysis project Ga0209157, IMG submission 185892) | Grasslands soil microbial communities from the Angelo Coastal Reserve, California, USA - 14_0929_05_40cm (SPAdes) (version 2) | ecosystem: Environmental > Terrestrial > Soil > Grasslands ... | reverse complement strand
CGAGGTTACGCAACATGAAGCGCGGGACAGGAACTCCGGCCTTGGCCAACAGCTCGCGCTGCAGGTACTTATCACTCGCCGCGATCGCCGCGTGCACCGGATTCCCTTTGATCTTGAGCTTGGTCGCGATGGCGGCGGCGATCACCGCTGTTGCGTCGTCCACGCCAACCACTCCGTTGATCGGGTATTGCTCCGCGAACGCGCGCACTGCGTCAGCGGCTCGCTCCGGTTGCTCGAAATCCAGGGTGAGAAGACCTGCGGGGTTCGTCTGTTCGAGCGCGCTGGGCCGCTCTGAGGCGACGGTCAACTCCACGCCCATCTGCCGCGCGGCCTCCACGAACGCCGCGGTGCGGTAGGTCGTTGTGGGCAACAGCAGCAACAGTCGGGGCGCGGAGGGAGTTATTTCTTTGCGGCTTGGAAGTAGGGGTTCGCGCCCGACGTGTGATCCGTGATGTCCACGATGCCGCGCACCTCCGGCGCCGCCTGAGCGAGCAGCCCCTCGATGCCCTGCCGCAGCGTGACATCCGCCATTCCGCAGCCCTGGCAGCCGCCGCCCATGCGGAGCATGACGACGGCATCCTGCACGTCGATCAGCTCCACACGGCCGCCATGACGCGCGACCATCGGATTGACCTGCTCCTCGAACACCTTCGCCACTTGCTCATACAGCGCGTCATCATTGACGGCGTTCGGGAGCCGCGGCGGGGCCGAGAGGGGTGGGAGGTCGCTTGCCATCGCCGCACGGATCGCCAGGCCAACGGACTTACCAACCGCTTGCCAGGGAGCGGCTGACTGCTTCACGACGGTCACAATATTGCCCGAGACGATGAGCTCGCTCGCGTCGAGACCGGGGATCGCAAATATCGCTTCAGCGAGCGGCGATCCCTTCGCGTCGTCCGCGCCGGCGAAGCGGCGCACACCGCCCGCCAGCACCGGCTCGCTCACTACAAACTTGCACCGGTTGTTGTCGATTGGCTCAGCCGTAATGCGAATCTCAGCAGGCATAACAGCAACTATACTCGGGAAACGTGCAACGGGAAACGGGACACGCAGGAGTTTTTCACGTTTCCCGTTGCTCGTTTCCCGTGTCCCGACCGTCCCGCATTTGTTTCGCAGCTTGAACCATATTCCGCAGCGCGGCGAGCGTTTCGTCCCACCCTCGCGTTTTGAGTCCGCAATCGGGATTCACCCAGATCTGCGTGTCGTCGAGGACCCGCGCCATGTTCTTGAGCGCGCCTGTGATCTCCGTCGTAGCCGGCACGCGGGGCGAATGGATGTCGTAAACGCCCGGACCGATTTCGTTGGGATACTTGTACTGCTCGAACCCCTGGAGCAGCTCGGAGCCGGAGCGCGCATTCTCGATCGAGATCACGTCGGCGTCCATCCGCTCGATGACGCGCAGCACATCGTTGAATTCGCTGTAGCACATGTGCGTGTGGATTTGCGTGGGGTCCCGAACCCCCGCGGTCGCGAGCCGGAACGCGTCGACCGCCCAGTGGAGGTAGTCGGCCCAATCGGCGCGGCGCAGCGGCAGCCCTTCCCGCAGCGCCGGCTCGTCGATCTGAATCACGCGAATCCCCGCCGCTTCCAGGTCCAACACCTCGTCGCGGATCGCGAGCGCAAGCTGCTTCGCGGTCTCGGCGCGCGGCTGGTCGTCGCGCACGAAGGACCACTGGAGAATCGTGACCGGTCCGGTGAGCATCCCTTTGACCGGTCGTTTCGTGAGCGACTGCGCGTACCGGCTCCAGCGCACGGTCATCGCGCTCGGCCGTGACACGTCGCCGAAGATGATCGGCGGCTTCACGTACCGGGTGCCGTACGATTGGACCCAGCCGTGCTCGGTGAACGCGAAGCCGGCGAGCTGCTCTCCGAAATACTCGACCATGTCGTTGCGCTCGAATTCGCCGTGCACGAGCACATCGAGACCGATCTCTTCCTGCAGTGCGATGGTCTTCCCGATTTGGGACTCGATGAAGGCGTCGTATTCCTCTGCCGTGAGCTGGCTATCGTGCAGCTTCCGTCGCGCCGCGCGCACTTCCGCGGTCTGCGGGAATGAGCCAATGGTCGTCGTCGGATAGCGTGGCAGGGCCACTTGTGTCTTCCGGCGCACGGCGTACGGCGCGGGGCGCACTCGGTCTTTTTCAGAAACGGCGGCCGCCCGGCGCTGAACGGACGCGTCGTTGATACGTTTCGAGGCCCGCCGCGACTTCGCCGCCTTGCTGCTGGCTTCCACAGCACCACGATCGCCTTTCGCGAGCGCGACGACTTCCTGAAGCTTCTGTTTCGCGAAGGCGAGCCAGCTCTTGAGCTCCGGATCGAGTTTCGTCTCGAGGTCGAGATCGAGCGGCGTGTGCAGCAGCGAGCACGAGGGAGCGACCCACAGGCGATCCTCACCGACCGTCTTCGCGGCGCGGTCGAGCAGCGCGCGCTGCGCTTGGAGATTCGCTCGCCACACATTCCGGCCGTCAATCACGCCGGCCGACAGGGTTCGACCCTTCGGCCATTCCGACAGCAGGCGATCGAGTTGCCCCGGTGCCCGTACGAGATCCACGTGCAGACCCTGGACGGGCAACGCCAGCGCGGTCGCAACGTTGTCGTCCAGTCCCGCGAAATACGTCGCGACCAGGAGCTGAGTCTTATCGCCGCGTTTGGCAAGATGACTGTACGCGTGTAAGTAGGCCGCGCGCTCCGCTTCGCTGCGGTCCAGCGCGAGGCATGGCTCGTCCAACTGGATCCACGTCGCTCCTGCGGCGGCCAGCGCGCTCAATGCCTCGGCGTATACCGGCAGCAGCGCGTCGAGTAATGAAAGCCGGTCAAACCTCGTGCCCTTCGTCTTCGCGAGCAGCAGAAATGTGATCGGTCCGATGAGTACGGGCGTTGCATCGATGCCGAGCGCCTTCGCTTCACGAAACTCGGCGACGGGTTTTTGCGAGGCCAGCCGGAACGACTGGCCGCGCTCCAGCTCCGGCACGATGTAGTGGTAGTTCGTATCGAACCATTTCGTCATTTCCATCGCGGTGACGTCGCGGCCTTTGCCTTGACTCCCGCGCGCCATCGCGAAGTACGTGTCGGCGTCGACTTCATTCCCCTTCCAGCCGTACCGCGGCGGCACCGCACCCACGAGCGCGCACGTGTCGAGCATCCGGTCATAAAACGAGAAATCATTTGCCGGGATGCGATCGATACCGATCGCGCGTTGCAATTCCCAGTGACGCCGCCGGAGCTCGGCTCCGGTCGCAAGTAATTGCTGCGCTGAGAGCTTACCGGCCCAGTATCCCTCGGTAGCGCGCTTCAATTCGCGCGCGGCGCCGAGGGGTGGGAAGCCCAAATTCGAGGCGATGGTCATAGGAAGAACGGAATCTTAGGGGGTTGGTTGCCGGATCAGCAAGTTACTCGGGTGATGCAGTCACGCTCTCGATTGTCTACGGATTTCCGCGGTAGCTAGGGATGGGGCGGATGGGGAGGCGGCCCGTCACTCTTTCCCGGAGGCGGACCGTGACGTGGACCCCCAGGTCCCCCTGGCCCGCCCGGCCCTCCCGCCTGTGCGGCAGCGGCACGCGTGAGGCCTGCGGCAGCCTGCGCCGGCGTAGCGCCGCGCGCGACCTCGGTCTCCACGCGTCCGGGTAACGCGAGCAGATCGGCGGGCGGACGTCCTAAGCGCAACTCCGTGCTCACCAATTTCACGCTCTCAGGCGGTGGTACGCCGAGCGCCGCGAGCGTTCCGGCGACACGCAAGCCGACCGTGACATCGGCGGCAGGCCTGCCGGTACGAGCCAGCTCGGTGATGTCGCGACCGCGCAAGCCAGCGGTAATCGCGAATTCACCGGCGGCGATCGCGATCGTGTCTCCGCTGATCCCCCCGTCGCGCAACGACGCGGCTGCCGTGTCGAGCTGATCGACGATCACACGCAGCGCCGCCGTCACGCGCTCGGCAGGAATGCCCTTCGCGCTTCCCTCTATTGCTTTCTCGATCACGGGATCCACGGGCAGCCCACGCGCCGCGGCAGCAACGCCGAGACTCTCCACGACAGCCGCGATGCGGCCGGTGAATCGCTGTTGCCCGGCGAGCGGGGAGGCAGCGACAACTGCGAGCGTGAGAATCGAGGGGACGCGCATCGTCACAATGTGAGCACGCTGTTACGACGACCGAAGCCGTCGTCGACCGCGGGGGCGGTGGGGTCGGGCACCCAACGGGTGCCGTCCACGACAAAAGCGTATTGATGCTGTCCCGGAGGAAGCAACAGCGTCGCGGTCCAAAGATCGCCTGCACCGGAGCGCACGAGCGGTGTGGCGCGCGGATCCCAATGGTTGAACGTGCCGGCGAGACTCACGTGCTGGGCTCCGGGCGCGACCAGCACGAACCGTACTGTGACGACGTTACTGGCAGCACTCGGGCCCACCGCAGACGGTCGCACGATCCAGAGCACGAGCGCCGCGGCCATCGCGAGCGCCGGGACAAGCAGCCACGACCTCCGCACACGCTGTCTCCGGCGCTCGAGCGCGGCCATCACGCGCCAGGTCACGGCGGGCACCGAGACGGGAGTGCGATCCACAGCGGCGAGCAGCCGGAGGGCTTCCTCGCCCTCGACGCGCAGCTCGAGCGGCAGATCGGCGATGGTAATTTCGCCGTCCAGGAGCCGCCTCACCTCAGGATGAAATTCCCGTTCGTTCATGTATGCTCCCGCAGTTGCTCCCGCAGTCTGTCGTATGCGCGGTGCATCCGCATTTTGAGCGACGGCACCGACGTGCTCAGCCGCTCAGCGATCTCTTGATACGACAGACCCTCAACGTGCTTCAGTACAAACACCTCGCGCTGCTCGGGCGTCAGGTCGAGCAGCGCATGCTGCAGGGCGCGCCGCCGTTCCGCGGTTTCCGCGACTTCGTCCGCGCGCTCTTGCGTCGCGACGCCATCGGCTGCTTCCAACGGCGCCGTCGTCCTGGTGCGCCGTTGCTCCGCAAAACAGCGGTTGCGGAGAATGAGAAAGAACCAACCGACAAACTTGTTCGGATCCTCACACTGCGCCAACTGATCGAAGGCCCGCACGAAGGCGTCTTGCACGGCATCCTCGGCGGCGTCCGTCGAGCCCAACATGCGCGCGGCGTAGCGGGCGTAGCGGTCTCGGTACCGGTCCACCAGCTCGGCATAGCGCTCGCGGTCGCCCGCGAGCACCGCCCGAACGATGTCGCCATCTCCCGCGTCCGTCTCAGCGCGCAACCAGTACCCCCCGCCCCCGCTAAAGAGCACCCCCGGGCTGGCCCGGTAACGTTACTTTCGCCACCCCGCAGCAATCTTTAGCTCGCTATGTCAGCGATGCTAGAGCCGAGACCCCCGGTACCCCCCCTCGTTCCGGATGGTGTATTGATCGAGCGACTGGTGCAACATGACTCGACCGCATTGGTCGAGCTGGAGCGCCGTCATCGCGGCTCGTTGTACGCGCAGGCGTACGGCATCCTGATGGATTCGAATCTGGCGGAGCGCGTCGTCCGCGACGTGTTTGCGCAACTCTGGTACGCAGCGGCGCGCTTCGTCGGGTCCAGTACTCCCCTGCGTTCGCTCCGCGCCATGGCCACTGAGCTGGCGCGTGCCGAGCTCGCTTTGCGAGACGTACGTATGCCACGGAGGTAGCATGTTGAAGCGACTGTTTGCATTCGTTCCCGCGCTCGCCCTTCCGGCGCTGCTCGCGGCCCAGACGCCCAAGGTGGCGGCTCCCAACGAGCACGCATCTGACGTCGCCAAGGCGAAGGTGGCAGCGAATATGGCGCGCCGGGCCACGCATGTGCGCGGTGAAGCGGTCGGGTTGGATAACCGGCCCGTGACGCCCGCCACGCCCGCGACCCGCGCGACGCGCGCGACCCCCGCCGTTCCGAATCCTGACGGCGGACCCGCGACGCCTGCCAAGCCCGCGACTCCGGCGACGCCGGCCACACCGGCATCGCCATCGCATCGGCCCGATAATGCCGGACATGGCCGTCGCCCATAACTGAGATCGTCTGTCCCGCTGTATCTTACCGGTCCCATGAAGTTGGGACCGGTTTTTTTTCTCCCGGCGCTCGCACTCTTCACCCTTCCTGACTCCGCGCGAACACAGGCTTCGCTCGGGATTGGGACGGGCATCGTTCGTTACGCCGGCGGCTCGAGTTTCAGCTCCTTCACGGCGTCTCCGGCCGCTCAGCGCCTCTCTCCTTCCTCTTATGTAGCGGCCAGTGGCGCGGCATCGCTGCTCGCTGGCGGGGTCTGGGCCGGTCAAGGTCGCGGAGACCTGTGGGCGGCGATTCCCACCCTTCCCGCCGCCGTGCGCGTGGCGGGCAGCGCGTCCATCGCTTTCAGCACGCGCTCTGACGGAGTCGCCGCAGGATCGGGAACGGCGCTGCTCGAAACGTTGTGGACCGCGAAACACGGCGGCATCGCGCTCGGCGCTGGTTGGGCGACGGGGGTCATCCAGGGCGCGCCCGGCGTCGGCGCGCTGCGTCTGCGCGCGCGCGGTTGGTGGCAGCCGGTCGCGTCGCCTGCCCAACTCTCGCTGACAGTCGAAGGCACGCAGTTTTACGGGTCGTGGTACACCGATCTCGTGGGCGGCGCGACCATGGAGAAACCGCGTCTGCTCGCATCGCTGTGGCTCAGCGCGCGCGTGAGCGCCACATACGCCTCGACGGGCGGGGCGAGCGCCTCGCTGCAGTACTTCGTCACTCCAGCGATCGCGGTGGAAGCGTCAGGCGGCAACTATCTGCGCGATCCGTTTCAGGGACTTCCGCGCGCCGGCTTCGTCGGCGGCGGCGTTCGGTTCTTTACGACACGCCGTGCGCTCTCCTCACCGAGCACCAGCTCCTCCGCCTCGGCGGCACCGCTGCTCCAACCGCTTGTCGCGCAGCATCGCGGCGATTCTCTCGTCGTGCGTTTCCGAATGAGTGGTGCCCAATCGGTAGCGATTGCGGGGAGCTGGAATGCGTGGACCCCAGTCGATATTCACGGCCTCGGCGAGGACATCTGGGAGGCCGCGCTGTTACTGCCGCCGGGCACCTACTATTTCAATCTGGTAGTCGATGGAAAAGAATGGGTTGTGCCCGGTGGTGTCGCGGTAGTGTCCGATGGAATGGGCGGGCTGGTCGCTGTCTTGATGGTGCCGTGACTTGACGATTGCCGTCCAAGTCCCTACCGTGGCGGCGGTGATCTAGGGTCGGGGAGTCGGGGGGTCGGGCCACGGCTGTCCTCTCTTGTTTGCGGGGGTGCTCCGATGGGCAAGATCAACATGCAGAAGGTGCTGATCGGCGGCCTGATTGCCGGGGTCGTGCTGAACATCGTCGACTATGTGCTCTACGGCGTCGTCCTCAAGGCGCAGATGGCGGCGGCGATGCAGGCGTTGGGTAAACCACCTATCGGTGGCAACACGATCCTTTGGTTCGTATTCCTCGATTTCGTCGTCGGCGTGTTCCTGGTGTGGTTGTATGCCGCGATTCGGCCGCGTTACGGCGCGGGTCCGGCAACGGCGGTGAAGGCGGGGTTGGCCGCCTGGTTCCTCGGTGGCCTCGTGAACGCCGCGTTCATGTGGCCGATGGGACTGATGCCGCACAATCTCACAGTTATTTCAACGGCCGTGATGCTCGTAGAATTCCCACTGGCTGCAGCGGTCGGCGCCAAGTTCTATATGGAAGGCGCAGGGATGGGTGCGGGAATGGGCACGGGCGCAGGGATGGGCGCCAGGATGTAAACGTCGTACCCAGCAATAATAAACCGCCGGGAGGCAACTGCCGCCCGGCGGTTCTCTTTTCCCGAGCGTTGGGGCTATTTCCGCGCGAGCACCTCGCTCTGCGGAATCGGCAGCGTCGGGAAGACCTTATCGACGCTCGGACGATCGATGATGATTTGCGCGAGACGACCCGTGCGGCGCATATCGACCCAGCGGTGCCCTTCGTAGAGCAACGAATACTTTCGCTCTCTCAGAATCGCACTGAGGATATGTGCTTGGGTCCCTCCGACGAGGGTCCCATCTACGGCCAGACCGCCTGAATGCACGCGGATGTAGTTCACGTCGGCAGCGGCAGCCACCGCATTGGGCGCCGCGTTGTTGGCCTCCGCGCGCAGGAGAATCAATTCTTCGTTGCGGATGATCGGGACCGGTGAGGATGCGGTGTTATAGCGAATCCATCCCAGATCCGACGACAGTGGCGGCACGCCCGCGGAGACTTGCGGACGACCGATGACCTTCGCCGTGTAGCGATTGTCGTTCCCACCGCCGGGCTTCGTCTCCACGCTGTCGCGAATCGACGGATGGACGAAGTTCTCGCCCGTCTGCGGATTCTGGAACAGCGGATTGGCGGCGTCGCCGGAGTTGGTACTGTAGTTGAAGAACACGCCCGCATTGAGATCCGCGGTGGCGCTGGTATCGATGAACGACGCACCCAGCGCGGTGAGTGCTGCCGTGTAGCAGGCGGCGCATCCCCGGCTGCCGCGATACACCTCCACGCGGGCCTTGAGCGCCCGGTTGAACTTCTGGAACGTGGTGGGCGTGGTGAAGCCGGTGAATCCGGACGGCAGGCTGAACGGGAACGCCGCCGACCCGGCCGCCGCGAGATGCGCGTTGGCCGTGTCGAGCAGCGCCGAGACGAAGGTATACGCCGAATCGTTGGTGACGAACGGCGCGGGCGCGGCCGTCACGGGCACGTTGACCGCGATGGGAATCGAATCCTGGTTGCGTGCCATCAGCACCATGAGGAACGAATACGCCTGCATCGTCTCCGCGAAGCCGCGCGTGGCATTCTGCTCCTGCGCCGACAGGGCGGAAGCGGTCCCGATCACGTTCAGCAGGTTGTTGGTGCTGCGAATCGCGGCATAGTGCTGGGACCAGAAATTGCCGCCGAATGCGCCACTCCCGGGATCCAGCGGCCCCTGGAGCAACTCGGTGATGAAGCGCGGGTCTGAGCCGTCGAACCGGAACGCTTCACGCCCGAGGATGCCGGCATCGAGGTTCCAACCGGCGGCGTTGGAACGCGCCGCGATGATGATGCCGGCCACCGCCGCCGCCACCACCGGCTGCGATGGATTCGGTCCGATTTGCGGCGGATTATTCGGATCGCTGATGTTGAAGTCGCAGGCACCCGCTCCCATGACGAGTGCCGCGACGGTGAGAATCAAGCCAATGCGTTTCATGGTCGTGTGCCCTCGCTCAGAAGTCGAAGTCAACGGAGACGAACATGCTGCGACTCGGCGGGAATGGCGCTACGTCGATGTTTCGCGCAATCGCCTGGTTCCCGAAATTCGAAACCTCCGGATCGTTGCCATGGAATTTCGTGAACCGGAGGAGGTTCCGTCCCGACAGCGAGAGCCGCGCGTCCGTGACCCGCGAGCCGAAGAGCTGCGACGTCACCCGCGCGGGCAACCGATAGGACAAGGACAGCTCGCGCAGCTTCAGGTACGACGCGTCCTGCACGTAGGGCTGTGTCTTTCCGCCCAAGAACGCGTTCGCGCGTTGCTTGCCCGCCGTGTTGTAGTCGGAGCTGTTGCCGAACAAGTCGAACAGCAGGTCCGTCAGATTGATGACGTCGCCGCCATGCTTCCAGTCCCACGTCATCCCGAGGCTCACCCGGTGATAGTCGAGATCCGACGAGAACGACATCCGGAACCTCGGCTCCCCGTCGCCCACGACGCCCTCCTGACCGACGATTTGGGTGGCCGACTTGCCCTGCTGAATCTCGTAGGCGCCCAATGCCGTGCCGAAACCGCCCGTCAGGAACGCCGGCACGGGAAGCTCGACGACCAGGCTCCGGTTCTCGGAGAAGGTCGAGTGGACGATCCAGGTGAGGTCCGGGCTCTGCGCGATCGAATAGCCGGCACCGATCTCGATGCCGCGGTTGCGCAGCTTGCCGCCGTTGAACACCCGCTGCCCCTGACCCATCGACGGCGCGAGCGTCTGCACCAGCAGGAGGTCGCTGATGCTGCGATTGTACAAGGTGACCGAGGCCTGGAGGCGCCCGTTCAGAAGCGTGCCGTCGACGCCCCCTTCCAATTCCGTCTGGCGTTCCGGTCGGATGCCGGGATCACCCGCGAGAACAGGAACAAACGTGCCGAAGAGACCGCCAATCGTGGCGGTGGCGCTGTTCACGTACTTGTTGCCGAAGACCGGGGGGTTGCCCGTCTGTCCGAGCGCGACGCGCAGCTTCAACTCGTTGGCTGAGTTGCCGCCGAGGTCGGTCAGCCGGTAAGCGACCGCCGCCTTGGGATAGAAGAAATACTTGTTCGGATCACCGTTCACGCTGGACCGATCGGCGCGGATGCCGAGCGTCACGTTCGCGCGCTGATCCATCAGCAAGACCTCTTCCTGCGCGAATAGACCGACGTCGCGCTGCGGTTGCTCATCCTGATTGATGTTGATGCTCGTCGCCTTGTCGACGTTTTGCTGCCCCGGCGGCAAGTTGCGCCCCACGACGTTGGTGAAGTTGAAGTTCTGGTCGACGTACTGAACGCCGAGCGACGTCGTGGCCTGCGTGCCCGACGAGGTGGTTAGGGTGTGCACGCCGCTCACGAGCAGGTTCAGGTTGAGGTTGGACGCTTTGCCCAGCACGACCGTCCCGGGTTGGCCATCGTTGGGCTCAAACTGCAGCTCGGGCGGCGAATAGATGTCATTCTGCTGCTGGTAGTAGTCGAGGCCGCCGGTCGCGCTGAACCGCAGGCTCTGATGCTCGCTGGCCACTGCGCCCCAGGAGAGCTTCGCCGAGCCGAGCGCCCGCCACACGTCTTCGTTGTTGCGCAGCAGCGCGTAGGTCTGGAGCGGGTTCGACCGTTCGAATGGATTGCGGGGGAAGACGCCGTTCTTCTCGCGCAGATCGACG
>Ga0209157_1004192_pt1 | contig 10832 bp, 9 predicted proteins | sample GraSoiAngelo_135_FD_185892 | JGI IMG/M metagenome (GOLD analysis project Ga0209157, IMG submission 185892) | Grasslands soil microbial communities from the Angelo Coastal Reserve, California, USA - 14_0929_05_40cm (SPAdes) (version 2) | ecosystem: Environmental > Terrestrial > Soil > Grasslands ... | reverse complement strand
TGACACTGAGAAAATAGCTGGACAGATCTTACGTGATCTCAAGTTTGCAACCGGGAAGCTCATTAATATTTCAAAATCTGGAAAAGGATATGCGCTGCAGCACGGACTAGAGAGCACCTCTGGCGATATCATATTCAGAATAGATGCCGATTCTGTATTGGACGAAGGTGCAATTGGCCCCATTATCAACCACTTCAAGAATCCCGAAGTGGGCTGTGTAAGTGGCATGATCTTCCCATTAGAATCAAATACAATATGGCAAAAAAGTCTTGGCTTGATGTTCATCTATTATATGTCTGTTATCAAGAGGGGACAAGAATTGTATGATTCTGTTCTGGTTCAAGCTGGTGCTTTTTCCGTTTTTAGAAGGGATGCCCTTCTCAAAATAGGAGGATGGGCAACAAAACAGTTTGGAGAGGACGGCGAAATAACTAATAGGATGGGAAGATATGGCTATAGACAGGAACTGGAGTTAGACTCCCTCTTGTACAGCGAGGTACCTGCCAGTCTGACTCATTTCATATATCAACGCTCAAGATGGAGCATTGCATTTTACCATGCTCGTGGAAAAAATCTCGATGTTGTAAGAAATCCTGCGGCGTACAAATCTCCTAGAGCGATAATATTCTTGATTGCTTTGCTAACACATGGCCTGTCGTTCGCGCACGGCTTGGTATTGCCATACATCGCTGCGACATTTGTTACGGGTACCCTTGTTATTTGGTTAGCAGACATACCATCATTTTTGGATTTTGCTTACAAATTTGCACTGTTACAAGGAGTAATCATGTTAGTGCAGATCGCAGTTATTGCTTATAATCTACCGCGTTTCAAGAAATTTGGCGACATAAAATACTACCCGATGCTGAGAGTAATGAGTTTTGTTCTATCAACTATAGTTAGACCGCAGGCTTTGGAAATTCTGCTATCTTGGTCGTCCAAACACAAGGAGTATAATGAGAATGCATATGACGAGCTGGCAACAGAGATGAAAAGAAGCGTCGACCCTGTTGGAATGTAGAGGGTGATATGGAATAGTTGCAACACTCACAGAAACTTTTTCCACCCACGGTTTCGGCGAGGACCGGAGGACCCTTAATAACATGAATTCTAAGAAAAAGGTCATAGTCATTGGTCTCGATGGAGTCCCGTCAAATTTACTTTTTCAAGAACTAAGCAAGAGTCTGCCAAACATACGTAAGATGATGGATAACGGTCTTTACGCGACACTTAGGAGTTGCGATCCACCGATAACGATCCCTGCATGGATGGTCATGATGACGAGCAAGACTCCTGGCGAGCTGGGCGTCTATGGTTGGCGACACCGTACGGGTTATTCTTATAACGAAGCGTGGATTGCAAACTCTTTATCGATAAAAGAACCCAAGGTATGGGACTTACTGGCAAAAGAGGGCAAGAGAGCGTGTTTGATAGGAATTCCGCCATCCTATCCGCCAACTAGCGTTAAAGGCAATCTGATCACTTGCAACCTAACTCCAAAGAATTCAAAGAACTTTACATATCCTCCAGAGTTAGCTGACGAAATCGAAGGTTTGGTAGGTGATAGTTACATGTTTGATGTTCGACGGACCGATGATCGGGATGAATTCCGGAAAAAGCTGTACGAAATGACCGATGCGAGATTTAAGGTGATCAAGCACCTGCTTGGCAAAGAACAATGGGATTACTTTATGGTAGTTGAGATTGGCTTTGATAGGCTGCATCACATGTTCTGGAAGTATTATGACAAACTTCATCCAAAATATCCGCCAAACAACAAGTACGAGCAAGTCATCCCCGATTACTATAGATATTTTGATGGAATAATAGGAGAAATATTGTCACTAGCCGATGATGACACGTATGTCGTACTAGTTTCAGATCACGGCACTGGAGGTATGAAGGGCGCCTTTTGCGTCAATGAATGGCTGATAAATGAGGGCTATCTCGTACTAAAAAAATATCCCAACGACATAACGGAGCTTGACAGGTGCGAGATTGATTGGGATAAGACCACTGCGTGGGGCTGGGGCGGATATTACGCAAGGATATTCTTGAACATGAAGGGCAGAGAATCAAACGGGATAGTACCCGAAAGTGAATATGATAAAGTTAGAGATGAACTCAAAGCAAGAATCTTAACGATCGCTGGTCCGCACGGAGAAAAGCTGGATAACTGCGTCTTCCATCCTGAACGACTATACGGCAATTGCAATGGATCAAAACCAGACCTCTTGGTGTATTTCGATAATCTTTTCTGGCGTTCGGCGGGCACTATAGGCCATAAAGCGCTATACTTGTCAGAAAATGATACAGGTCCAGATGATTCTGTGCACCTTATGGATGGAATATTTGTCATATACAACAAGAGAGGAAAAAATGACCATGATGGCCGATTAGATACGTTGAGCATCTATGATGTTGCTCCAACTATACTCGATATTATGGGAATACAACCGCCGTATGATTTCTCGGGAAAAGTTTCGAAGGAGGTGTCACAATGGGCTCACAATTTGTAATATGGCTGACTGGTCTGTCAGGGGCAGGAAAAACTACAATAGCGCTACAGCTAGCGACAAAGCTAATGCAGCAGGAATTTAAGGTTGAATTACTAGATGGAGATGCGATAAGAAACGATCTTAGCGCAGATCTTGGTTTTAGCAGGGAGGACAGAAGGGAGCAGATAAGAAGAGTAGTCTATCTCTGCAAGCTCCTTTCCAAAAATGGGATAATTTGCATAGTCTCTGTTATTTCACCATACAGGGATCTTAGAACGTTTGCGGGAGAGGAAATACGAAAAGTCAGTCCTTTTGTTGAGGTATATGTGAAATGTTCGCTTGAAAGTTGCATAAAGAGAGATCCCAAAGGACTTTACAAAAAAGCTCTATCCGGAGAGATAAGCAATTTTACTGGTGTACAGGATCCTTACGAAGAGCCACTAACTCCCGACGTTCTATTAAACACAGATAGTGAAACGGTCGAAGAATGTGTAAACAAAATAATCTCTGTTCTAAAGATTAGGGAGGAGACAGTTACGATATGAAATATTGTCAGGAAATGATATTCGGCTTTGCATGCTTTGCGATAGCTTCCCGGCACTTTCGTTATCAAGGTTGAGTAAATGGAATTGAAAAGACTCGTCGCTGCAATCGATTCCTTAATCGGCTTGTGTGGCTAACATAATGGCCCTCGAGCAAATTTTTGTAAGCATAGTTTTGCTGCTCGCACTGGCTCGGCTGCTCGGCGAACTTTTCAAACGAATGAACCAACCCACTTTAGGTGGAGAGGTCTTGGCCGGTGTCATCTTGGGACCTACGCTATTAGGACTAGTTCAACCAAGCGAAAACCTTGACCTCATATCAAGTATAGCGATATTTTTCATAATGCTCTTTATTGGGCTTGAAATGGACACAAAACAGATTAGAAAGTCCGGTAAGGAAGCTGTAATTATTTCTGTAGTATCACTTGTTTTCCCCTTTCTAGCAGCATATGGGATCTCGACTTATTTTGGGATGGAGTTGCTGCCCGCACTCTTCATAGCATTGCTTCTGTCAGTAACCTCTGTTCCGGTAAGCGCCATGATACTCTCGCAGCTTGGCTTATTGAAAAGCAAGCTTGGAACGACAGTCATGTCTGCAGCGATTGTAGATGATATCATAACTCTGATTATTTTTGCAGTTATACTTCAAGTCCACAATCTAGGCGTTGCAGATCTGACCCAAATTGACTACGGGGCGTTGGGAATTTCAAGCTTGAAGATGGCAATATTTCTGGTTGGAATCGGAGGCCTGGCCTTTGTGGTGCACAAGCTCAACGTATGGTTCCCCAAGAAAGTTGAGTGGTTCTTCGCTAAGGCAAAGACGAGAGAAGCGATATTTGGGATACTGATAATTTCTGCGATCACAATATCACTTTTGGCTGAACTGGCAGAGCTTCATTTTATCATTGGAACTTTCTTCGCGGGTTTGATTTTTAGTGAAAGATTGTTAGGAAAGAGAGAAACTGACAAGGCGTATGGAATAGCTTCTGGGATCACTTTTGCTTTCTTCGCGCCGTTGTTCTTTGCGATTCTTGGCATGAAATTTAGTGGTCAATCAATTGCCGAATCTATACCCTACCTTATCTTGCTGATAGCAGCAGGATTAGCGACCAAGACTGCAGGAGGGTATCTGGGCGCAAAGATCTGCAAATATAGCAAAAATGAAAGCCTCGCCCTTGCAACTCTGCTTAACGGCAGAGGAACCGTAGGTTTGGCCATTACTGCTCTGGCGTTCTCAGCCGGAATTATTTCTATCACGTTATTTTCAATCGCAGTCATTATCTGTTTCGTGACAACCATGCTAACCCCAGTTCTTGCGAGGCCATTCCTTCGCAGGATATTGGTTGTAGATGCAGAAACAGGAAATGAGAATATTAAGAGCAGTCCAGGAACATCGTCCCATTAGTGCACTTACAGATTTTAGGGTCAATAGTAGCTTGAAAAACTAGACATAAATGTGGCAAAAGGCTTTGACTGATCCTATCATTGTCACATTGTATGGACACCATAATTCCTACAATGGCATCAGGAAAACAGCAATAGAAGACGGACAAGATTTCCATCCTTTGATGCAAGAAGCTCTAAGAATTGGGCGTTCAAACTAAGCTGATAGGGATCATGATCGCTTTCAGCCTGCTGGGCAAGACGGACTGAGCTAGCGGCGTCAACATTTAGATATCCTTTTATTCATTAAACATTCACTATTCACGAACATTGTCTGCCGCCAATAGTTCAACCCCGGTTTTTTACACGATTGGATATGAGGGTCTTGGTATCGATAAATTTCTTGACAGATTGTCCAAATATGAAGTTAAGACCTTGGTAGACATTAGAAATAACCCTTTGTCACGAAATGCCAGCTACCAGCTTGATCGTTGCTGTCCCTAACATATTTAAAAGATCTTAATTTCTACTGGAGCATGTCAGATACCACTTTGCTTCCTGGATATCTATCATTATGTTCACTTACATTCTTCCGGCGCGCTAGCATAGGAACTTGAGCACGTGATACTCTACAAAATTGATCTAGTATTAAACGCCATCTTTCTTAATAGATCTAGCCCGATAGCTTTTACACCTTATGGCCTTGAGCAGGTCGGTAACTGAGCCTAAAGCTCCAGGAATTGATGCTGATAATGATGCGACATGGAAGATTTACGCTTTTGAACCCGAGCTTCTAGAAGTAGAAGAGAATCCGGGGAACCTGTACGACAGCGATTATGCACAAAGACGCTCAGGAAAAAAAAGGGATTAGTGAAGACACCTGCATATCGAAGACCACATAATTATGTGGGGAATAATCAGCTTTGTAATCATCGTAGTATTCATTGTGCCAAAACCGCAAGACCAGCAAGCAACAATACCTCACGTCGGTCAGCAGATCATTAACCAGACTGGGGATGACAAACGCGACATTCAACTGAATGATGATCATGACCAAACCGACATCACGGCAGCAGTACCCTTAGAATTGTCCGAATCGAACCTATTAACATTCTCAATATCAGACAATGTTGAGATAACGCTTTCGCAAGCAGCTGCGAGTGAAGCGGTCTATAGAATAAGCGGAGGTGGCTCAGGTGGAGGTGGCTCTCTCGATACGACTGCTCCCACAGTCATAGGCATCTTTTCGAGACCGTCCGATACAATCAACGATGAATACAACTACCCCGTCACGGTAACTTGGGTTGGAGATGATGGGTCAACAGGCAGTGGAATAACATCCTGTGACGCTCCAACAAACTATTCTGGTCCTGATGGTGTTGCGATTGTGCTAATAGGGCATTGCATCGACAACGCTGGAAATAAAGGCACAGGTAGTGTAACACTAAAGTACAATTCGGCGGACACCACGAATAGTTCTTATGCTCTTTCGCTAAACACCAGCGAAATTAACGTGGGTTCTGACATATCAGCCACAGCAACGACTAACAATACCAGCATTAAGGATATCAAGTTTGTCTGGAAAGATCCGACAAATACAGTCGCGGCAAATAATACAAGACCAATAATACAGGGCGCTGGAAATAATAGCAGTGCTACCAATCTGTTCACAGCACCCAATCAGACAGGACTATGGACAGTAGAAGCTCACTTTCTAAATACTGCGGGCAATGAAGTGATCCCATTCACAAGGTCGTTTACCGTGGTTGAATCAGGCGGAGGCGGAATTGTTAACGACCCGCCCGTTGCTGTGGATGATAATGTTACGACTCCTGAAGATACGCCGATAGTCATCAGCATCTTGGCTAATGACTTTGACGTCAAGAATGACACTTTGGTTGTCTCCTCATTTACCCAAGCAGGCAATGGATCAGTTACCGATAATCACAATGGCACCTTGGCGTACAGCCCCAATGAGAGCTTTAACGGACAAGACAGCTTTGTGTATAGAATATCTGACGGCATCCTGCAAAGCAACAACGCAACCGTGACGCTCTTGGTTACTCCGATTAATGATTCTCCAATTGTTAACGCAGGCCTAGATCAAAACGTAACAGAAGAAATCTTGGTAGCCTTGGATGGTTCGGTTGCTAACAATAGCGGCGAATTGTTATTCCTTTGGACCCAGGTTATCTTGGATCCACAAGATCCAGTAGTTACACTTTCAGGTGCTGATACTCTTTCGCCGACATTCATTTCACCACCAGTTAATCATACGGTATCTCCTCCATTGCCTATAACGTTGACATTCAAGCTTGTGGCCAATGACACGAGTGGGGCTACAGGTTCTGACACCGTCCTTGTCACCGTAAACGATGTTAACAAGCCGCCAGTAGCTAACGCAGGACCAAACCAAATCGTCATTGAAACATCCGCCGTTAGCTTGTATGGCCTAAACTCATCAGATGCGGATGGCGATGCATTAACATATAGTTGGAATCAGACAGCTGGCCTTTCGGTGGTATTGAGCAATGTTAATTCGGCCACCCCCTCGTTCACAGCTCCAAGAGTCGTTGGAAACACTGTCCTAACATTTGTGCTCACCGTGAGCGACCCATTTGGCGCCAAGTCTACAGCTTCAGTCAACATAACTGTAGAAAGAAGAAGCCCATAGAATCCAATATGGTCCAACGTCGCGAAATAGATCGAGCAAGTCTTGTAAAGGACAAGATATTGAGCGCAGTCCTGTTTGTAGACTTTCAACAGATGATTGCTATTTTGGTGCGGCTGACTTTTTTACACAAAGCAAATCCCTACTGAAACATATCAAAAATTACTTTGCCTTCCGAATTCTTTGGAGCCGGGATATTCAAGATATGCGCAATAGTGGGTGCGATATCTGTAATGTTTATTGGCTTTTCTCTAACATAGCCTTTCTTTATTTTTGGACCATGTGCTATGAACGTAGATCTAATTGTTCCGTTCTTGCCAAGATCAACAGACGGAAGCTGTTGCCCATGTACACTGCCGCCACGCAAGCCTGTCACGAGGTCTTCGAACAAATCACCTTCCAGTCTTATCCTATTATCTAACACGTAGGGGGGATTGCCCGCAAAAATTACGTCTCCAGTCCGCTCGCCAGCAAGTCCCAATAATTCACAGTCTTTGTTGCTCAGGGCAAGAGAAACAACTCTTACGCCCGTAGCTGGGTCTTTTATGTCATAAAGCATGTCAATCAATTTCTCTGCAATGGCATTGAACTCCTCCCCAGGAGCCACAGAACCTTCCGGTTCTCTTCCCTTCAAGTTGATGTAGATGCTGACCATTCCCTGTGCAAAGGCCTGTGTATTCTTCCAGTCGATGATTACCTTCCCAGATGTCGGATCCCTCTTGAACTTTATGAAACCGTGTTGATACAGGTACTCGTTGATAAAGAATCTTTTAGTACTGATCACCTGACCGTGGTCAGATACGACAAGTATGTAGGTATCATCATTTTTTCCAAATCCATTTGCCGAATTTACTATCTCCCCAACCATTTTATCTGCGATCTCGTACGATGTTGATACCGTTTTTTCAGATAGTTTTGATTGCTCTTCTGTTAGTACCGATTTATCAAATCTAAGAAAAGCATGCTGCGTATTATCTATGCCGTGCCAGTGTGTCAAATACAGGTCCCAGCTATTCTTTGACATCAAGTATTTTGCGGCCTTACTCAGCCATTCTGCTTGGTAAGAGATATCATCCAAGTATGTAGATTCATCAACCCAGCCAAAAACATACGGAAAATGGCTAATAGATTCAAGGAAAGGTCCACATTGATCAATCAAGTCCGCAGCAACATCCTCTGGAAAAGTCCAGCCCTTTAGGGGGAAGATTTGTGAGACAAACAGCCTAAAACCTTGTAGATTACCATTCGAACCCATATCGATCAGCTTCATCCTGAACGAGCCTCTGATTGCTTTCTTGTTATCTAGATTGAAATCCTCATAAAGCCAGTCAGACATTTCTCCCTTCTTTAAAAGAATCCCTTCGTCAAAATCTTTGTTTTTCGATACAACCACTGCATCATAGGCACTTTCAGAACTCAATGCCAAGACAAGAATCCAAAAGCGCACCCCCTCTTTAGGTCCAATTTTTATTTGAGTTTCAAGTGGAGGAAGCGACGACCTTTTTACAACATTCCTCCAGCTTGAAAGGTCTGCTGTAGAGAAATCAATCGTTGTTGCGTTTTGCAATGCACCGGTTGTGTAGCATGAACTGTTGCTGATCGCTAAAGGACTAGATCCCCAGGGTCTTGAACCGGGGCCGCCCGGTGCACCAAATCCTTCAAGCTGTATGCCTTTCTTGATATTTGGCGGCCATGAACACATGAATTTTGATAATATGACTCTTTTATCAAATCTCTCAGCAGTTACCCATATTTGTTCAGCTTGACACAGGTCGGAATAGAATCCACTTCTAAACTCTGTGAGATGTGTGCCTGGCAAGTGCACTACCATGTCAGTCACGCCATGAGTTTTTGGCCATGCGCCGGTGGAAATAGAGTTCCAATTGCTGGGAGACGCAGTCGGAAAAACTGGTATGATCTCTGACCAGGTTCCGTTGTCAACCAGTTTTTTCATATTTGGAAGCTTGCCTAAACTAAAGTATTTCTTGACAAGTGTCGGAATCGCAGAATCTAGACCTATTAAAAGAACCCTTGCCAGAGCAATTCAGTCCTTAAAGGTAACCTAAACCGTTAAGTTCGTCTTCGATTTCTTTAGTTTCAGCTTTTGTAAATACCTCTGAATTACGTGCACTGTTCTTCTCTACCACAATTCTTTCCAGAGTTGACATGATAAACCTCTCTACCTCATTTTCAGACAAGTTGAACTCTTTAATTATTGATGAAATCAGCTTTGTTGGAACATTTATGGATATTTTTTCATCATTTGCTATCATGCTTTTCACCAGCTACTTTGTGCCGTTAATTGACATGTTTTTTTGATTTTTCTAGTGGTATTCGAGAAAGGCAAGGCTTGTATTTGCTAAAGCTTACCTAATAAAATTATCTCTGGGCAGATCACTTGCTGGAAAAGCACATAGGTATTTTCCACATTAGGACACTAATCGTGCAGTAAAAGGCAACCATTTTGTTGAAATTCTTTCAATAATCCTAGTTATGCCTACCTTTTTATGCCTTGAGCCGTGCCTACCTGAGCCTAGCCTCTCAATGAACTCCTATTGAAAACAATGTAACAACGAAGCAGGCGAGTTTATCGTCGCGTATCCTTATTAGCCGTTCGGAAATGAACCCGAGTTCGTCGTTAGCGGCGTCCCCTCGACAACTTTTTACAATCATTCCCAGCTCTCGCAGTTTTGATATTGTCCATCCCTTTGAGGACTTTGTGTCTTGCATCATTCCGCTCATGTTGGAAGGGATGTTATAAAAGAAAGCGTACACTACAAATCAGAATTTTAAGTGATCAAAAATCGGATGAAAACGCTTTAACAATAATGAAATTTGATATTGATCGCGATGTTGGAGATCGAATCATTGCAATATTCTGTTACATTCTTCCGGAGCCGTCTTAGGAACTAAAGCACGCGATACTCTATAAAATTGATCTAGTGTTAAACGCCATCTTTCTTAATAGATCTAGCCCGATAGCTTTTGCGCAGAATGGCCTTGAGCAGGTCGATCACTGAGCCTAAAGCTCTAGGAATTAATACAGATATTGATGCAACATACAAGATTTACGCTTTTGAAGCACAGCTTCTGGAAGAGAATCCAGGGAACCTGTACGACAGCGATTATGCACAAAGGCGTTTAGGAGAAATGAAGAAGAAAGGAATTGGTGAAGACACCTGCATATAGAGGACCACATAATTGTCTGGGGAATAGTCGGCTTTGTAATCATCGTAGTTGTATTTGCAGCAGAATCGCAAGAACAACATGCAACAAAACTTTCGGTCGGTGAGCAGATCATTAACCGGACTAGGGATGGCGTGAACAACAGTCAGCTAAACGATTTTCTTGACAAAAATAACATTATGCCAGCTGTACCGTTAGAATTGTCCGAATCGAACCCGTTAACATTATCTGTATCAGACAGGGTTGCGATAACATTCTCACAAGCAGCTGTGAGTGAAGGGGTCCAAATAAGAGGCGCAGGGGGAGGCGGAAACGGTGGGGCTCATAATGAGTATACGTACACTCTCAAGTTTCAAGGTTCTGAAGAGTCGGATCGCGTAATAGACCTTGGTCAGCAGGTTCGCGCCGTAGCCGGTACCGACGATCCACATGCTAGTAAAGTCATTTTTAGTTGGATAGGACCTTCTGGAATTGCTGCCAGGACATTCGAAGCGGCTCTGGACTCAGAAGAAAAGGCTCACGATGTCTTTGAGCTGGGCGAGCCAGGAGTTT
>Ga0209157_1004191_pt1 | contig 10833 bp, 10 predicted proteins | sample GraSoiAngelo_135_FD_185892 | JGI IMG/M metagenome (GOLD analysis project Ga0209157, IMG submission 185892) | Grasslands soil microbial communities from the Angelo Coastal Reserve, California, USA - 14_0929_05_40cm (SPAdes) (version 2) | ecosystem: Environmental > Terrestrial > Soil > Grasslands ... | reverse complement strand
GACGGACGAGGTCTACCTGGCCGCGCTGGTCGAGATCGCGCTCGTGCTGTTCGCGATCACGCTCGCGGTGAACGCGCTCGCGCGGCTGCTGATCGCCAGCGTCCGGGTGGCGCCCGGCGCCCAGCGCCCATGAACGCGACCTACCGGCATCGCCGCCGCGTGGAGCGGCTCATGTTCGGAGCGACCGCGGGCGCGACGTTCGCGACGCTCGGCGTGCTCGTCTTCCTCCTCGGCTACATCGCCTGGCAGGGCGCCACCTCGCTCTCGTGGAGCTTCTTCACCGCGCTCCCGGCGCCCGTCGGCGAGGCGGGCGGCGGCATGGCGAACGCCATCGTGGGGAGCGCGAAGCTCCTCCTCACGGCGGCCGTGGTCGGCATTCCCGTCGGCTTCCTGGGCGGCGTCTACCTGGCCGAGTACGGCCGCGGAGCGCTCGCCAGCTGGGTCCGCTACGCGGCGGACGTGCTGAACGGCATCCCCTCGATCGTGATCGGGATCACGGTCTACGCGCTGGTCGTCATCCCCATCGGCCACTTCTCGACCCTGGCGGGCGGGGTGGCGCTCGGCGTGATGATGGTCCCCGTCGCCCTGCGCTCGACCGAGGAGTTCCTGCGCCTCGTCCCCGACTCGCTGCGCGAGGCGGCGCTCGCGCTCGGCGCCCCGCGCTGGGTGACGATCGTGCGCGTCGTCATCCCCGCCGCCTCGCGCGGCATCACGACCGGGCTCCTCCTCTCGCTCGCGCGCGTCGCGGGCGAGACCGCACCGCTCCTCTTCACGGCGCTCAACAACCGCTTCTGGAGCCCGGGCTGGCTCCAGCCGACGGCGTCGCTCCCCGTCATGATCTTCACCTACGCGATCGCGCCCTACGAGGACTGGCACCGCCAGGCCTGGGCCGCGGGCCTCGTGCTCCTGGTTCTCGTGCTCGGGACCAACGTCCTCGCCCGCTTCCTCCTGCGCAGCGGAGCGGTGAGGAGCGCCTAAGTGCTCGACCCCGCGCTCACGCGCGCGCATCCGCCGGCGGCGGCGACCGAGGCCCCGCTCAAGATCGCCGTGCGCGACCTGGTCGTCCACTACGGCGGCACCCGCGCGCTCGACGCCGTATCGCTCGACATCCCGGCGCACCGCGTGACGGCGCTGATCGGCCCCTCGGGCTGCGGCAAGTCGACGTTCCTCCGCTGCTTGAACCGCATGAACGACCACATCCCGGGGGCGCGCGTCACCGGCCAGGTCACCATCGACGGCGATCCGATCTACGCCCCGGACGTCGACCCCGTCGAGCTCCGCCGGCGCGTCGGGATGGTGTTCCAGAAGTCCAACCCCTTCCCCAAGTCGATCTTCGACAACGTCGCCTTCGGGCCGCGCGTCCACGGTGAGCGCGACGCGGTGCGTCTCAGCGAGGTCGCCGAGCGCACCCTCCGCCAGGCGGCGCTCTGGGACGAGGTGAAGGACCGGCTCGACCGCTCCGCCCTCGAGCTCTCGGGCGGGCAGCAGCAGCGGCTCTGCATCGCGCGCGCGCTCGCCGTCGAGCCGGAGGTGGTGCTCATGGACGAGCCCGCCTCGGCCCTGGACCCGATCGCGACCGCCAAGATCGAGGAGCTGATCCACGAGTTGAAAAATGCCTATACTATCGCCATCGTGACCCACAACATGCAGCAGGCCGCTCGCGTCTCCGATCTCACCGCCTACTTCTACCTCGGCCGGCTGATCGAGTTCGGGCCGACCGAGCGCCTGTTCACCAACCCCACCCGGCCGGAGACCGAGGACTACATCACGGGACGCTTCGGCTGATGCCGCTCCACACCGACCGGGCCTTCGAGGAGCAGCTCGGCCAGCTCCGCACCGCGGTGCTCGAGATGGGCGGGCTGGTGGAGGAGCAGATCGGGCAGGCGGTGCGGGCCCTCATCCAGCGCGACGAGGCGCTCGCGCGCGCCACCATCGAGCGCGACCACACCGTGAACCGCTTCGACGTCGAGATCGACGACCTCTCGCTCAAGCTGCTCGCGCTCCGCCAGCCCGCGGCGCGCGACCTCCGCCTCATCACCACGGCGCTCAAGATCACCACCGACTTGGAGCGCATCGGCGACATGGCGACTCACATCGCCGAGCGGGCCATCGAGCTCGCCGGCGAGCTGCCGATCAAGCCCTACATCGACATCCCGCGCATGGCCGACGTGGCGCGCGACATGCTCCGCCGGAGCCTCGACGCCTTCGTGCGCGAGGACACCGAGCTGGCGCTCAGCGTCTGCCTCGCGGATGACACCATCGACCAGCTCCACGAGCAGCTCTTCCGGGAGCTGCTGTCCTACATGGTCGAGAACCCGGCCACCGTCAGCCGGGCCATGCGGCTCCTCTTCGTCTCCAAGTACCTCGAGCGGGTGGGCGACCACGCCACCAACATCGCCGAGATGGTGATCTTCATGGTGAAGGGGCGCTCGATCCGGCACCTGGACAAGCTGCCGCGCGAGCTCTGAGCGGCATGCCGCGCGAGACCGTGCTCTTCGCGTGCGTCGAGAACGCCGGCCGCTCGCAGATGGCGGCGGCGTTCTTCAACGCGCTCGCCGAGCCGTCGGCCGCGCGCGCGCTCTCGGCCGGGAGCGAGCCCGCGGAGCGGGTGCACCCGGCGGTCGAGCAGGTCATGCGGGAGCTGGGCATCGAGCTCGGAGCGACCCGGCCGCGTCGCCTGACCGGCGACCTGGTCGCGCGCGCCGACGTGCTCATCACCATGGGCTGCGGCGAGGCGTGCCCGGTCGTGCCCGGAGTGCCCCGCGAGGACTGGGTGCTCCCGGATCCCAAGGATCAGCCTCTCGAGCGCGTGCGGGACATCCGCGATCGGATTCGCGCGCGGGTCGAGGCGCTGATCGCCCGCTCCGGCTGGGACCGCCGGCCGCCGAGCGTCTAGCGTCCCACCGCGCCCGCCGGCCGCGACGGCATCGCCGCGGGCCAGAGCACCCGCACCGTCGTGCCGCGACCCACCGCGCTGGTGATGCCGAGCTCGCCGCCGTGGGCCTGCACGATGTGCTTCACGATCGCGAGCCCGAGCCCCGTGCCGCCGAGGGCGCGCGAGCGCCCCCTGTCGACCCGGAAGAAGCGCTCGGTCAGACGCGGCAGGTCCTGCGCGGGAATGCCGACGCCGGTGTCCTCGACGGCGATCTCGACCATGCCCTCGTGCTCGGCGCCCCGGGCGGCGGTGGCCCGCACGAAGACGCGGCCGCCTCCCGAGGTGTACTTGATCGCGTTGTCGACCAGGTTGATGAGCACCTGCCGGAAACGGTCCGCGTCGGCCTCGAGCGCGGGGGTGGCCGGATCGATCCGTGCGCCGAGGTCGACGCCGCCGCGCGCCGCCGGGTCGGAGAGGATCTGGAGCACGTCCTCCACCGCCGGCGCGACGGCGACCATGCCGAGGCGGAGGGGGCTCCGCCCGAGCTCCAGATCGGAGAGGGTGAGCAGATCGTCGATCAGCCGCCCCAGGCGCTCCGAGTGCCGGTCGATGACCGAGAGAAAACGCCGCCGCGTCTCGCGGTCGTCGCCCGCCGGGCCGAGGAGGGTCTCCGCGTAGCCCTTCATCGCCGTCAGCGGCGTACGCAGCTCGTGCGACACGTTGGCGACGAAGTCGCGGCGGATGACCTCGAGCCGGCGCAGCTCGCTCACGTCGTGCAGCACGAGCACGTAGCCGAAGGGCTGCCCGTCGGGGCCGCACAGCCGGGCGCCGTTCACCTGGAGGGTGGTGCGCTCGGCGCCGTCGAGCGTCAGGTCGCGCGAGATGACCGCGCTGCCCGCGGCGAGCGCGCGCAGCGTCTCGCTCACCTGCGGCTGGCGCGCGACCTCGACCAGTGGCCGCCCCGCGCCGTCGTGGCCGGCGGGCAGGGCGAGCAGCTCGCGGGCGCGCTCGTTCATGAGCGCCACCCGGCCGACGAGGTCGGTCACCAGCACGCCCTCCACCATGCCGCGCAGGATCGCCTCCAGCCGCTCGCGCTCGACGCGCAGCGCCGCGATGGTGGCCGCCACCTCGCGCGCCATGTCCGCGAGCTGCGCCTCGAGGACGCCCAGGTCGTCGTGCCGCTCGGGCGCCAGGTAGGGCGCGGGTGCGCCGCCGGCGACGGCGCGCGCGAACGCGACCAGCCGCTGGATACGTCGGAGCAGGCGGCGGGAGAGGACGAGCGAGGTCGCGAGGCCGAGGAGCATCGCGGCGAGGAGCCCCCCGACGAGGAGCCGGCGGAGATGCGCCACGTTCTTCGCCACCGCCGTGAGGGGCAGCGCCGTGCGCACGACGCGTACGCCCTCGCCGCGCGTCTGCCGCCAGGCGGTGTAGAGGAGCCGGACGCCGATCGTGCCGCTCTGACGGACGGCCCGCCCCTGGCCGGTCGCCAGCGCGGTGCGGACCTCGGGCCGGTCGGCGTGGTTCTCGAGCGACTCCGAGGAGCGCGTCGACTCGCCGAGCACACGTCCGTCCGCCGCGATCACGGTCAGGCGGACGCCGAGGTCGGCGGCGAGCCGCGCGCAGGCCGCATCGAGCTCCGCGCCGGCCGTCCAGGGCAGGGCCTCGCCCGCCAGGCGCGCCTCGGCCAGGAGGCGCTCGCCGAGCGTCTCGATCTGATGCCGCTCGAGCGTGAGCGCGACGTAGGGGATCGCGCTCACGAGCGCGGCGGCGAGCGCCGCCAGCGTCGGCAGGACGAACTGGAGGACGAGCCTACGGCTCGAGCGCGTCGGGGCTGAACTTGTAGCCCACGCCCCGGACGGTGAGGATGAGCTCGGGGTTGGCGTCATCGCGCTCGATGCGTCGGCGCAGCCGGCGGACGTGGACGTCCACGGTGCGCGGCTCGACGTGCGTCTCGGGGCCCCATACGAGGTCCAGCAGCTGGAGCCGATCGTACACCCGATTGGGGTGGCGGACGAAGAACTTGAGCAGCTCGAACTCGCGCAGCGAGAGGCCGAGACGCTCCCCATCGATGAACGCCTCGTAGGTGTCGAAGTCGAGCCGCAGGCGGCCCCGCTCGAAGACCTCGTGCGGGGGCGGCGTGTCCTCGCCGTGCGTGCGCCGCAGCACGGCCCGCACCCGGGCCACCAGCTCGCGGGGGCTGAAGGGCTTGGTCACGTAGTCGTCGGCCCCGAACTCGAGGCCGAGGACGCGGTCCACCTCGGTCGCCTTGGCGGTCAGCATGATGACGGGAAGGGCGTGCGTCGCCTCGGCCGCCCGCAGGCGCCGGCACACCTCGAGGCCGTCCATCGCGGGCAGCATCAGGTCGAGCACCACGAGCGCGGGCCGCTCGGCCGCCACGACGGTGAGGGCGCTCTCGCCCGACTCCGCCTCGCGGACGGCGTAGCCTTCCTGCTCGAGGTGGAAGCGGACGAGCTCACGGATGTCCTTCTCGTCCTCGACCACGAGGATGGTGCGCTTGACGGCCACGGGAATCCGCTTTCAGGCCACCGGCGCATTATGACACCCCGGTGACGAGACCGTGAACACTCGCCGGCCCGCGAAACGCCGCGCCTTGACTGCACCCCACCGCTAGGGAAAAGAGGGACCCCATGGTGCGTCGGGGTGGGGACGCGGACGCCTCGGGCGAGGGCACCTCCTGGCTCGTGCTCCGGCACGTGCAGGCCGAGGGGCTCGGGCTCCTCGCCAACGTGCTGCGCGACCGCGGCATCCATCATCGCTACCTCGATCTGCCGCGCGGCGAGGCGCCGCCGCGCGACCTGCACAACCTGGGCGGGCTCATCGTGCTGGGCGGGCCGATGGCGGTCTACGAGGCGGAGCGACACGCGTTCCTCCGGACCGAGAGCGGGCTCGTGGAGCGGGCCCTCAACGCAGGCCGCCCGGTGCTCGGCATCTGCCTCGGCGCGCAGCTCATCGCGAGCGTGCTCGGGGCGCGGGTCTACGCCGGCGAGCGGCGCGAGGTGGGCTGGGCGCCGATCACGCTCACCCCCGAAGGGCGCGACGACTCCGTCTTCGGCCTCCTCGAGCCGGAGCTCACCGTCTTCCACATGCACGGCGACACCTACGAGCTGCCGGCCGACGCCCGTCACCTGGCGCGCTCGGAGCTCTACGAGCAGCAGGCCTTCCGCTGGGGCGACGTCGTCTACGGCCTCCAGTTCCACCTCGAGTTCACCGAAACCATGATCCAGAAGCTGGCGACCGAGGCCGACTCGCGTGCCTACATCACCGGCGCCAGCGTCGATCCGCAGTCGCTCGTGCGGGGCGCCGCAGACCACGTGCGCCGCCTCGGCATGGTGGTCGAGAAGGTCTTCTCGGAGTTCTTCGCTCAGTGCGGGCTCTGACCTAAGACCGCGGCGATCGGATGCCCGGCGCGTCCGGGCGGCACCGGGTGGCCGTCGAGCAAGCGCGGCGCGCGCAGCCCGAGGAGGGCGGCGATGGTCGGCGCGACGTCGACCGCGCCGGGCGGCGGCGATTCCCGTGGCGCGGCGCGGAGCCCGGTCCAGCCGCCCGTCACCACGAGCGGCACGGCGAGGTTCTCGGGCCCGCCGTGGTTGCCGCGCAGGTGCGCCTCGCCCGGGTTGAACGGATCGACGAACTGATGGCCGGACGCGGCCACGAGGAGAAGCTCGCCGGTGCGCGGGTGGTCGAGATGCCAGCCGGGATGGGCGGCGTGGAGCGTCGGCACGCCCGGCACGGGCAGGCGCGCCAGCACCTCCGCGACGCCGGGTGTGGCGCGCGCGAGCGCGGCGACGCGCGCCAGTGTCTCCGCCGCGTCGCCCACCGTGGTCGCGCTCGCCGCCACGCGCTCGGCGTAGACGTGCTCGACGCCGCCGTCGCCGACCAGCGTCACCCCGCCGACGCCGGCCTTCCGGAGCACGGGCCCGAGCGAGATCACCGGCTGCGGGCGCTCCGGCGTCGGGCCGACGGCGCTCATACCGTGATCGGCGGTCACGATGACGACCGAGCGGTCCCAGCGCCCGCGGGCGTGCAGATCGTCGAGCAGGCGGGTGACGGCGGCGTCGGCGGCGGCCACGGCCCGGGCGTACTCGGCGCTCTCGGGTCCGTGTGCGTGGCCGGCGCCATCGACATCGCAGAGGTTCATCACCACCAGGTCGGGCTCGGCCTCGGCCGCGAGCACGAGGACCGCCCCGATCGTCTCACCATCGGGGCTGTAGCCGCTCGCGGCCTCCCGGCGCTCGGGCGGCAGTCGCTCCGGAGACCAGAGCACGTCGGGCGCGTACTGCCCGGGCACGGCGGCGAACAAGCGGGCGAGCTTCGGCTTCCCGACCACGCCCAGCGTCACGAGCGAGGGCGCCACCGTCTCGGCCACCGTGAACAGCGTCTCCACCTCGATCCGCGCCGCGTCCTCGAGCAGCTCCGGCGGCGCGCCGGGCGCGCGGCTCCAATACGCGTTCCCCGTGATGCCGTGCGCCTCCGCGTAGGCGCCCGTCAGCAGCGTCACGTGGTTCGGGTTCGTGCGCGCCGGCATGACCGCGTGCGCGCCCCGAAACACGGAGCTGTGCGCGGGCTCGCGCGCGACCGCAGCGAAGAGTCGCGGCATGTGCGCCGCGTCCGCGAGGCGCGCGTCGAGGCCGTCGACGATCACGAGGTAGACGTGCGCGTGCGGCGCGTCCGCCGGGGCGGACAGCGCGGAGACGAGCAGGTACGCGAGGGCGACGACGATCCGCATCCGGCGCCGTGTAGACCCCTCGCGGGCGAAAAGCTACAAGCCCGGCGTGCCGACGAGCGCACGCCTGACGGTCGTTCCCGGCGACGGCCCGCTCGTCCTGGTGGCACCGCACGGCGGGCGCCGGGACGCCGAGCGCCGGCCGTGGGCGGGCGGGCATCTCCGCATGAACGATTTGCACACGGCGTCGCTCACCGCCGAGCTGGCAGCGCTCCTCGGGGGCCCTGCGCTGATCAACGAGGCACACGACCGGAACGACGTCGATCTGAACCGGGTGAGCGAGGCGCACCAGCGCGCGCCCTGGTTCCTCGAGCGCCTCGCCGACCTGGTCGACGCGGCCGTCCGCCGCCACGGGCGCGCCACGCTCCTCGCGCTCCACGGCTGGAACGTGGTGCAGCCGGTCGTAGACCTGGGGCTCGGCTGCACGCCGGGCGAGGACCCGTTCGCCGTCGGACGCGCCGCGGCCGTGAGCCCGGCATTCGCAGCGCGCGCGCTCCCGCGCCTCGTCGAGGCGTGTCGTGCGCGCGGCATCGCCGCCACGGTCGGCGCGCGCTACCCGGCGCGCCACCGCGAGAACCTGGTCCAGCTCTTCACGCCGCGCTACGCCGAAGACGGCCGCCCGCTGGTGCGCGCGCTCGCCGCCCTGGCGCCGCTCGTCGACGCCGTGCAGCTCGAGCTGGGCATCGCGCTGCGCTGGCCGGGGCCGTGGCGGGCGCGCCTCGTCGCGGCCTGCACCGAGGCGCTGCCGGCGCCGCTCGCCGCGTCGCATCCCGCCGGCGCACCGCCGGGCGACACCGCGGCTGCCGCGCCCGCGCCGCCCGTCCCGCGCCGGCTCGAGTTCGCCGGCGCGGCGCTCTCGGGTCTGGTCGGGCTCGACGCGGGCCGCACGGGGCGACTCCTCCTCTTCCCCGAGGGCGGCGGTCTTTTCCTCTTCACCGGCGAACGCCTCGGACACACCCCGGGAGGGCTCTGCGTGGAGCCGACGGCGAGCGGAGGCCTCGCCCTCCGCTACGACGGGCCCCTCCTTCGCTTCCCGAACACGACGCCGTTTCTCGACCTGGAAACCGGCCTCGCGCGCGCCGAGCTGGTCGAGGGCGAGATCGAGCTCCGCTTCGCGCCCGGGCACGCACACGAAGGCCCCGCCGAGTTCGGCACGGTCACGGGAAGCGTCGCACTCGAGCGCGCGCGTCATCCCGTCACGGCGTCCGCCTTCGCCGAGGACGGCGCGCCCGTGGGACCGTGGCCGCGGCTCCGCGCCGCACTCGACCTGGGCGGTGGCGCGAGCCTCGCGCTCACGCTCGGACTCCACGGCGGCGAGGCGAGCGGCTTCCTCTGTCGCGACGGGCGGCACGTCGCGGTGGCGGCGGCGCACGCGGCGCTCGGCCCGGCCGATGCGCCGCTGGCGCACGTCGGGCTCGAGCTGGAGCTGGTCGACGGCCGCCGGCTCCGCATCGCGGCGCGCGCGCTCCACCGTCTGCCCGTGATCCGCGCCCGCGGTCGCGCGCCGGTGCGCATCGAGTTCGCGGCCTGCTGCCTGGAGGGCGCGCCCGCCGCCGGCCCGGCGGGCTGGCTCGAGGTCGGCGGGTTGTAGGGTCCCCGTGCGGGCCTGCGTCAGTCGTGCACTGGTGCGCGATCGGCCCAGAGCCGCCGGGTTCCGCGCCGCGGCGCGCCGTGGCACCGCCATTGCTCGTTCGGACGAGGCGGACGTTCCCCAAGATGGCGCTTCGGCATCGGCTCTCTCCTCGCCTGTCTTTCACGCTCGCCCTGCTCGGCGCGGCACTGCTCGTGCCGGCGGGCGAGCGAGCGTGGGCGACCTCGGCTTCTTCGCCGGGCGGCCCTTCTCGGCGCCGCACATGAACGATGCCGGCGACATCGTCTTCCGTGCCTACGTGGCGCGCGGGCCGGCCAGCATCGGACTCTTCCGCGCGCGCAGCGCCCTGATCGATCCCGAGCACGGCCTGCCGATCGAGACCGTGGTGCGCGCCGGGGACGCCTCGCCCGCGCCCGGCTCGCCGCCGTTCTTCGACTTCCCGGGCGAGCCCAGCGTCAATCGGGCGGGCGCGGTCGCCTTCGCGGCCCGGCTGCCCAGCGTGGGGCGCGGCCTCTTCGTCGCCGACGCGCGCGGGGTGCGCCCGATCGTGCTGCGCGGCGACCCGGCGCCGGGCGATTCCGGCACCACGTTCACCGGCCTCGGCACGCACCCGCAGCTCAACGACAGCGGCGGGGTGGCGTTCCGCGGGACGACCTCGTTCCGCGATCCGTCGACCGGATCCTCGATCAAGCGCGACGGCATCTTCCTGGCCGAGTCCGCGCGCATCCGCGCGCTGGTCTACGCGCACGAGCCGTCGCCCGCGGGGCCGCCGTTCCTGAGCCTCGGCGATCCGGTGCTCAGCGACGCCCCGGGCGTCGCCTTCCGCGCTCCGCTCGGCGACGTCGAGGAGGAATCGAGCGGCATCTTCACGGCCGGTCCGACGGGCACGGCTAACAACCTCGGTCCCCCCGCCTTGAACAGCCAGGCCCACGTCGTCTTCAGCGGCTCGTTCGACCCGCTGAGCGGGGGCGTCCCCGGCCTCTTCCTCGCGGCCAACGGCGGCCTCTCGCCCTACCTGCTGCGGGGCGAGATGAGCCCGGTCGGCGGCCGCCTCGCGGCCCTCGGCCGCGCGCCGTCGCTCAACGCCTCCGACGAGCTCGCCTTCGCCGCCACGGTGATCGGCGGCACGGCGCGGAGCGCGATCCTCATCGCCTCGCCCACCGTGCTCGCACCGCGCGCCGTCGTGCTCCGTCTCACCGGCGGCCGCGGGCGCGACCGCATCAGTCTCACGCTCGCGCTCGCACTCGGCCGCGTGTCGAACGGCGTCCGGCCGGCGAAGGAGCCCGTCATCCTCTCGCTCAGCGACAGGAACGGCATCCTGTGGACGGTGACCGTGCCGAAGAAGCAGCTCGCCCGCCACGGCCGGTCGTTCGCGATCGTCCCCTCGCCGGGGAGCAGCCTCGGCCACGACCTGCGCTCGTTCAAGCTGAAGCTCGCCGGCGACGGCACCGTGCGCGTCGTGGCGTTCTCCGCCCCCGTCGACCTGCTGCGCGGGGGCGAGCGCACCCTCGAGCCCCCGTTCACGCTCTCGCTCGAGGTGGGTGATGACGCCGGCACGGTGGCGGTGCCGTGCAGGCTCGGACCGAGCGGCGGGCGCTGCGTGTAGGAAGCCCGCCCGACGGC
>Ga0209157_1004190_pt1 | contig 10834 bp, 6 predicted proteins | sample GraSoiAngelo_135_FD_185892 | JGI IMG/M metagenome (GOLD analysis project Ga0209157, IMG submission 185892) | Grasslands soil microbial communities from the Angelo Coastal Reserve, California, USA - 14_0929_05_40cm (SPAdes) (version 2) | ecosystem: Environmental > Terrestrial > Soil > Grasslands ... | reverse complement strand
GATCGCGCGAGCGCTGATCCCGTAGCGGTCCAGCAACTCCTCCGGTTTGCCGCTGTGCGGGATCTCCCGGATCGCCATCTTCTGCACGCGGATGCCTTCGCGGCCGACCGCGTCGAGGACTGCGTCTCCCAGTCCGCCGTGGGCGTAATGATCCTCGACCGTCAGGATCCGTCCCTTGGTCGCGTGGGCGCACAGCAGGAGGGTAGGGCGGTCGATCGGGACGACACTGTACAGGTCAAGGACCCGCACCGGGATGCCGGCTGCTTTCAGCTGGTCGTGCGCTTTCAACGCTTCAAACACCGTCACGCCGGCCGCCACGATCGTCAATTGATCGGAGGGGCTTTGCCGGAGCACTTTGCAGCCGCCGACTGGAAACTTCTCATCATTCCCGTACAGGATGGGTGACTTGGGGCGGCCCGTCCGGATGTATACGGGACCTTGCTGCGCCGCGGCGGCTTCCACGAGCCGGTGGGTACAGACCGCATCCGACGGGTAGAGGACCACCATGCCGGGCTGGGCCCCCATCATGGCCAAGTCCTCGAGGCCCATCTGCGACGGGCCGTCCTCCCCGATGCTCACGCCGACGTGTGACCCCATCAGCTTGATGTTGGCTCGACTGATGGCGGCCATGCGGATGAAATCGTACGCACGGGTCAGGAAGCAGGCGAATGTGGCCGCAAAGGGAATCTTGCCGCAGGCAGCCAGGCCGACCGCAGCCCCTACCATGTTCTGCTCCGCGATGAAACTCTCGAAGAAACGGTCAGGGAACTGCTTACCAAACTTGTCGGTAAAAGTGGAATTCTTCACGTCGGCGTCAAGTCCCACCACGAGCGGATTGGCTTCCCCTAAGGCGACGAGGGCCGTCCCGAAGGCCTCGCGTGTCGCGACAGAGTCCGTGGGCTTGTAGGCCGGGGGGGCCATCGGTTTGGCGGGTCGGGCGCGGTTCCCGGCCGGCTCCGGCCGACGGATGTCCGGCTCACTCGTGCCCGGCTTCAGTTGACGCGTCAGCTCGTCGAGCGCTTTCTGCGATTCCTCGCCCTTCTTGAGCGGCTTGCCGTGCCAATCAGGACGGTTCTCGATGAAGGAGATCCCTTTCCCTTTGAATGTGCGCGCCAGCAGGACGGTGGGTGTGCCCTTCGTGCGGGCGGCTTCGTCAAAGGCCGCCAGCAGCGCAGCCGGGTCGTGCCCGTCCAGCACGATCGCGTGCCAGCCGAATCCCGCCCAGCGTGCGCGATGTCCCTCCATGTCATGCTGCAACATCGTCGGATCGCTTTGCCCGAGGCGATTGATGTCCACGATCGCGCAGAGGTTGTCGAGGCCATAATGACGCGCCAGCTCCACCGCCTCCCAGACCGACCCTTCCACGGACTCGCCATCGCCGAGCAAGACGTAGGTGCGATAGCTTGATCGGTCGAGCCGTTGTGCGTTCAGGGCCATCCCGACTCCCGCCGCCAGACCCTGACCGAGCGACCCGGTGGCCACGTCCACGAACGAGAGCCGTGGTGTCGGGTGGCCTTCCAGGTCGGATTCCAGCGTGCGCAGCTTAAGCAGGTCCTGTTTGTCGAACAGCCCGGCCTCAGCCCACGCCGCATAGAGCAAGGGTGCCGCGTGGCCTTTCGACAGAATGAAGCGATCGTTGTTGGGATTCTTGGGATTCTTCGGGTCGTACCGCATCACGGCGAAGAAGAGCACGGCGACAATGTCGGCGGCTGAACAGCAGCTTGACGGGTGTCCGCTCCCGGCCTCGGTGGTTGCGCGGACGCTCTCGATCCGGAGGATCGTCGCCTTGTTCTGCAGGGTGACCACGAGTGAGGTGGTGGCCATGGTTGGGGCAGGCATGGTGTCTCCTGTTAGACGGTGGTCGCGTGGTTGAATAGGTCAGTGCGCGCCCGTGCAGCCTAACAAAACAGCCGGAGTGAGTCAATTGACCATCTGGTCCATGGAGGGTGTCCTCGGAATCACGCAGAACTGAAGGTGCGACGAAGAGGAAGATTGTGGTAGTCGCCTCCGTGGATCCTAGAGGCGTCGCACCCTGAGGCCAGATTGCCCGCCCGTCCTTGAGGGGGAAGACCGTCGTTGGAAAAAGCGGTAGAGCAGGTAGGCATCAATCACCACGACAGCCGCCAGGACACCATAGGCAGCGGGGCTGGGGGCAAGCCGGAGCTCGATGAGAACCCTGGACATTCCAAATCCCACGACCAAGGCATCAAAGCTCATGCACAGCCTTCTGAAGACTTCAGGGTCCATCCGACTGATGAGGTAGGTCCCCAGAGGAATTCCGACCAGCACAGTGGGAACGATGTAGGGCAGGATCTGGGTGCTCTCAACGCTATACAGGCCTAAGAAATAGTAGGCGACAGCCGTCATGGTGGATTCAGCCACTCGAATCAGGCTCAACGCCGCCCGAAACTCCTGTTTGGCATAACCTTGATTATTAAAGAGGAGAGCCAGAGGAGGACCGGAGATGGTGGTCACGGAATAGAGCGTTCCAATTCCCATTCCAAATGGTACCCCGACCGCTTTCTCTGAACGAATCGGCCTTCGTACGCCGGCCGCTTGGAGGAGGATGAGGGGAAGCAGGACAAAATACGTGAAGAACTTGACCCACCCAGGTTGAACCATGAAAAGAACGTAGCTGCCGATCATGACCCCCGGCAGCACGCCGAGCAAGATGGGCACCACTCTTCTCCATGTGTGCGGCACACTCTTTCGGTTCATCAGCAAGACGTACCCATTAATGACCACTTCCACCATGACCAACGCCGGGTTCAGGATTCTGTTCGTGTAAAATAGCAGCGCAACCGGAACGGTGATGGAGGAAAACCCGTAGCCCAACGCCCCATTGACCGTCGCGGCCAAGAACGTGATCAGGATGAGAATGATGTGGTCCGTGTTCATCGGTTGAGCGCGTACGCGTGAAGATGTGGTTCAGTTCGGTGTCGACTGCCTTCGTGCGATGGCCTCTTTGCCAACATGCTGGGGAACGAGCTCCGCTCAGGAATGGGGTCGTTTGCAGTGACCCGACGCGAAGTCGCTGAGCTTGTAGTTGTCCAGGATGTCCGCGATGGCGTTGCGCACGCCGAGCATCGCGTTCTGGATCGGACAGCTCTTCTTCTCGGTATAGGGGCAGTCGCTGCATTTCTGATAGGCGGTCTTGCTGACGCAGCCGATCGGCGCGAGGGGGCCGTCCAGAATTCGGATCACCTGGCCGAGAGTGATGTCCTGGGGCGGCTTGATGAGGCTGTAACCGCCGGTGACCCCGCGTCGGCTGCCCAGGAGACCCGCGTTCTTGAGCGTCAGCAGGATCTGCTCGAGAAACTCGATCGGGATCTGTTGCCGCTTGGCGATTTCGTGACGTTGGAGGTGGGGCTGTCCGTATTGGGCGGTCAGCTCGATGAGGGCCCGGAGCGCGTATTCGCTTTTCTTGGAAAATTTCATGGTCGTGTCGGATTCTCTAGTGAGTCAGTAAAGTTTACACACAATACTCCAGTTGGGTGATCACGTCAAGTCTCTGGATAGCCATCTCAGAGTATCCACATCGGTTCGGGCGCGTGTTTTTTTGTTTCATGGGTACAACAACCCCGCGATGACGGGGGCGATCGTTCCTTGACAGCGCACCGGTTTCTTGTTAGTTTGACGCGGCTTCCGCGGTGCTCTGGACCCGGGGCTTCCTCTTCGATTGTCAAACCCTGACCCCGGTCCGAACTCGGCAACGACGGCAAGGACGAGCTGTGACCCTCCAGGAGTTGATCCTCTCCCTCCACCGCTATTGGGCTGACCAGGGCTGCGTCATTCATCAACCCTACGATCTGGAAATGGGAGCCGGAACCTTCCACCCGGCCACGTTTTTGCGGGCGCTGGGTCCGGAGCCCTGGAAGGCGGCCTATCCGCAGCCATGCCGGCGCCCGACTGACGGCCGGTACGGGGACAATCCGAACCGGATGCAGCACTACTACCAGTACCAAGTCGTCCTTAAACCGTCTCCCGACGAGATTCAGTCTCTCTACCTGAAGAGCTTGGCGCATCTCGGCATCAACCCTCGACAACACGACATCCGGTTCGTCCAGGATGATTGGGAATCTCCGACCTTGGGAGCCTGGGGACTGGGATGGGAGGTGCGGCTGGATGGGATGGAGATCACGCAGTTTACCTATTTTCAGGAGGTCGGGGGAATCGAGCTTCATCCGATCACGGTCGAGATCACGTACGGCACGGAGCGCATCGCCATGTATCTCCAGCAGGTGGACAACGTGTACGATCTGGTCTGGACCGAGACCATCTCGTACGGAGAGATCCACCGACAGACGGAAGTTCAGTTTTCCAAGTACAATTTCGAGGAAGCGGACGTGGCGTTGCTGACCGGCACCTTCCAGGCATTCGAGTCGGAGGCCAAGCGTCTGCTCGCGAAAGGCTTGACGCTGCCGGCGTATGATTACTGCATCAAGGCGTCCCACCTGTTCAATCTTCTGGACGCGCGCGGCGCGATCAGCGTGGCGGAACGGACGGGTTACATCGCCCGCGTCCGCGGGTTGGCCCGTCAGTGCGCCGAGGGCTACATGAGGGAGCGCGAAGCCTTGGGCTATCCGTTGCTGCACCAGAAGGCCCCGCCGGGAGCCGGAGTCGCAGTACAATGATCAAATCTCCCATCGCGAGCGGGCCGGATCCTCACTCCGCCGGGAAACGTCCCGGGACCAAGACGGGACAGGCGGAGTTGCTGCTGGAGATCGGAACCGAGGAATTGCCGTCTCAGTTCCTCCCGCCGGCACTGCGGGCGCTGGGGGATTCTGCGGAGCGCCTGCTGAAGGAGCACCGGCTGCCCCATGGAGCGGTGCGTACATTCGGCAGCCCGCGACGCATGGTCCTGGCGGTCGAGTCTGTGTCAGGCCGGCAGGCCGCGACCGTCAAGGAGGTGATGGGGCCCTCCAAGGCCGCGGCCTACGACGCAGCCGGGCAGCCGACGAGAGCGGCGATCGGCTTTGCGGGGTCGCAGGGCGTCACGGTCGGCGGCCTGGAAATTCGGCGGACTCCCAAAGGAGAGTACGTGTTCGCGGTGAGGCGGGAGGCGGGCGGCTCGGCCGTCGCAGTCCTGGGCGAAATCCTGCCTGACTTGATCGGCGGACTGTCGTTTCCCAAATCGATGCGCTGGAACGAAACTGGCATGCGGTTCGCGCGCCCGATCCGGTGGCTGCTGACGCTGTACGGCGGGAGAGTGGTCGGCATCCAGCTCGGCGGGATCAGGGCAAGCAATCGGACGTTTGGGCACCGCTTTCTCGGGTCTCCCGAGTCCGCCCACTCGCAAGGATTGCCGGTGAAAGACCTCAGAATGTACATGAAGACGTTGGAGCGTCACGGCGTCATTCCTGATCAGAGCACACGCCGTGTGATGATTCTGGCCCAGCTCACGGACCTGACCAAGGCCGCGCGTGGGCATCTGCATCGCGATGAAGATCTCCTGGAGCAGGCCATCTACAGTGTCGAATACCCGCACGCGATCCTGGGCGAATTCGAGCCGCACTACCTCTCGCTGCCGAAAGAGGTGCTGATGACGGCGATGAAAGAGCACCAGGGGTATTTTTCACTGATGGGTCCGGACGGGGCGTTGCTCCCGAAGTTCATCGCGGTCACCAACATGAAGCTGTCGAATATGCGGTTGATCCGCGAAGGGAACGAGCGCGTGTTGGCGGCCCGCTTGGCTGATGCCAAATTCTTTTTCGAAGAAGATCGGAAGACCAAACTGGCGGACCGGGTTGAGAAACTCAAGGGCGTGACATTTCACCACAAACTGGGCACATTACATCAGAAGATCGGGCGCCTCACGGAACTGGTCGTCAAGCTCGCAGACATGCTAGGGGACCAGGAGCTGCGCAACACGTGCCGTCGTGCTGCACAATTGAGCAAGGCCGACCTCCTGACCGGAATGGTGGGTGAATTTCCGACACTGCAAGGAATCATCGGCGGCGAATATGCCAGGCACGACGGGGAATCGGAAGAGGTGAGCCGTGCGATCGCCGAACAGTACTTGCCGCGCTCCATGGACGACGCCCTGCCTCAGACACTCGCGGGAAAGATCCTTTCCCTTGCGGACCGACTAGACACGTTGGCAGCATTTTTCCATGTGGGAATTGTTCCGACTGGATCGGAAGACCCTTTGGGCCTCAGGCGACATGCGACGGCGGTCGTTCGAATTATCATTGAAGGAAACTTGCGCCTGAACCTTGGCAAGGCTGCTGATAATGCCTGGAATATCGCAGCTGATGACTTAAAGCTCTCGGCTCCGCAACCCAGTACTATTCTGCTCAATTTTATCGCCGAGCGTCTCCGGTACTACTGTCGAACGGTCCACGGACTTCGGGAGGATGTCATCGAAGCACTAGTGAAGCGGTCCGATAAATGGATGTATGACTTGGTTGACGTCGTTTCACGAATGAAAGCCTTGCAGTCGATCACCGCGCGGCCGGAGTTTGATCCGCTCATGGTCGGGTTCAAACGGGCTCATCGCTTGGTTGAGAAGGAGCAGTGGACTGGCGAAGAGATACACACCGCTCTCTTTCAGCATCCCACGGAAGCGGAACTTCACAAGGTTGTGAATGAGGCTAGGCAGCTAGTGCAAGTTTCGATCAAGGGGGGAGATTATGCGAAGGCCATGGATGCCCTGGTTCGAATGAAGCCGGCCATCGATGGGTTTTTCGAGGGGGTCATGGTCAACGCCGACGATCCGGCGCTCAGGGCGAACCGGCTGTCGCTGCTCTACGCGATTGATCAGCTCTTTCTGTCGTTCGCGGATTTCTCTCAGATCGTGGTCCAGGGAACCTGAGGCGACGACCGCACGATGACTGCCTCGAGCGGAAACCTCGCGGCTCCACTGGAGCCTGCGCGCCGCGAACAGCAGGCGCAGGAGGAGCTGCAGGCCCACCGGGTACGACGCTACACGTACCGGGTGACAGCCATTCTGATCGTGGTGTGCAATGCGGTCCTGCTCCTCGGGGTGTGGGTCAGCGGCGTCAACCTGGATACGTTGTTCACGACGCCGGATCGCTTCAACACGGCCAAGGATATCTGTGTGCGTCTGAGCTGGCACAAGGTGGCCGGCGTCGAGCGGCCCGTCCAGCTTTGTTACGAGTGGATCAATCTGTCGGATCCCTCCGGCGACACGCACAAGTTTCAAGCGGAGACCCAGGTCGTCAAAGGCGCGGACGGGAAACTGTATTATGACGAGGGCGTGCGGGTGGATTACCGGGTGTTCGTCCTCGGCGCGTTTGTGGTGGTGGTGGTCGCGCTAGGCGTCACGCTCAAGCGCTATCTGATCGCTCGATACCGTAGGCGCTTGCCAACGCGGGTCAACGAGGTGTAATCAATTCAGTGGGTCCCGGGGCTAGCCAAGAGGAGAGGGCAGGCGTGGGCACGAAGAAATTTGTCTATTATTTCGGGGACGGAAAGGCCGAAGGGACCGGCGAGATGAAGGAACTGCTCGGCGGGAAGGGCGCCGGCCTGGCCGAAATGACCAATCTCAGGATCTCCGTGCCGGCCGGGTTCACCATCACGACCGAAGCCTGCGTCGAGTACTACCGTCGCGGCAAGGTCTATCCCCCGGGGATGTGGGAACAAGCCCTGCACTGTCTCAGGAAGGTGGAACGCTCGATGGAAGCCCGCTTCGGGGATCCCGACAATCCGCTCTTGGTGTCGGTGCGGTCGGGCGCCCGGGCGTCGATGCCGGGCATGATGGATACGGTGCTGAACGTTGGGCTGAATGACCGGACTGTCAACGGGTTGGCTGCCAGGACCCGGAATGAACGGTTCGCGCAGGACGCCTATCGGCGGTTCATTATGATGTTCGGCAGCGTCGTCATGGGTATGAGCCGTGAGCGATTCGAGGAAATCCTGAAGCGGAAGAAGGCGGAGCACGGGGTGGCGCTGGACACTGACCTGGATGCCAAGGCGCTGAAGGACCTGGTCGTCCGGCTGAAGGCGGCGGTCCGTGAAGAGACCAGGCATGAGTTTCCCGTCGATGCGTTGGAGCAACTCAGAATGGGCATCAACGCCGTCTTTTCGTCATGGTACGGCCCGCGGGCGGTCACCTACCGGCGCCTGTACAATATTCCGGACAGTTGGGGAACCGCCGTGAACGTGGTGGCCATGGTGTTCGGCAACATGGGGGATACGAGCGGAACCGGCGTCGCGTTCACCCGCAATCCGGCGTCCGGGCAGCCCACCTTCTTCGGTGAGTACTTGTTGAACGCCCAGGGGGAGGATGTGGTGGCCGGGATTCGGACGCCGCTCCCGGTCAGCTCCCTCGCCGGACATCTTCCACGCGCCTCCAAGCAGCTGACGAACACCTACCGGACCCTGGAGCGTCATTACCGCGATATGCTGGACTTGGAGTTTACCATCCAGGAAGGCAAGCTCTACATGCTCCAGACCCGGGTGGGGAAACGCACCGGCATCGCGGCCGTGCGCATCGCGGTGGATATGGTCAAGGAAGGGTTGATTAGCAAACGCGAAGCGGTGCTCCGTGTGGGACCGGAGCAACTCTCTCAATACCTGTATCCGATCTTTGATGCCGCGGCAGAGGCCAAGCACGTCTCCCTGGGCAAGGGCCTGCCGGCCGGACCGGGCGCGGCGGCCGGGAAAATCGCGCTGACGCCTGACCGGGCGGTCGAGATGCAGGCGCGTGGGGAGCGGGTCGTGTTGGTCCGTCAAGAGACCAGCCCGGACGATATCCACGGGATGAACGCGTCGGTGGGGTTCCTGACTGCGAGAGGCGGGGTGACCTCCCATGCCGCAGTCGTCGCTCGGCAGATGGGAAAGGTCTGCGTCGCAGGCTGCGAAGCGGTGGAGGTGGAAAACGGCACCACGGTGAAGATCGGGTCGCGTGTCTTGAAGGAGGGCGACTCTCTCTCGATCAACGGGTTCACCGGCCATGTGTATGAGGGCGATATCCCGGTGGTGGAATCCGAAGTGATCCAGGTCATCCTGGGCAAGATGGATGCGCGCCGATCGGAGAAGTATCGGTACTACTCCACGCTCCTCAAGTGGGCCGACGAGTTCCGGGTGCTGCGGGTCCGGGCCAATGCGGACGTGCCGGAGCAGGCCAGCATCGCCCGGGGCTTCGGGGCCGAGGGAATCGGCCTCTGCCGGACCGAGCATATGTTCTTTGCCGAGGATCGGGTCCCGATCATGCAACACATGATCCTGGCCCGCACGCGGGAAGAGCGGGAGCGCTACCTGGCGCAGCTGCTCCCGCTGCAAAAACAGGACTTCATCGGTCTGTACCGCGAGATGAAAGGCTTCCCCGTGACGATTCGTCTGCTCGACCCCCCGCTCCATGAATTCCTGCCCAAACGGGAAGAGCTGATGGTGGAGATCGCGCGGCTGGAGCTCATGGGCGGGAACCCGGCGCTGGTGGAGGAGAAACGGCGGCTCCTGGCTCGAGTGGAGGAGCTCCATGAGTTCAATCCCATGCTGGGCCTGCGAGGCTGCCGGCTCGGCATCACGATGCCGGAGATCACCCGCATGCAGACCCGCGCCATCCTGGAAGCGGCCTGCGAGGTGACACGCGAGGGCAAGAAGATCGTGCCGGAAATCATGATCCCGCTGGTGGGGATGGTGTCGGAGATGAAAGCCCAAAAGGATCTGATTCGCGAGGTCGCCGAGGAGACGATGCGGCGCCGCAACGTGAAGCTCACCTACCTGGTGGGCACCATGATCGAGTTGCCGCGGGCGGCCGTGACCGCCAGACGGATCGCCGAGGAGGCCGAATTTTTCTCCTTCGGGACCAACGATCTCACCCAGACCACCTTCGGGTTCTCGCGCGACGACGCGGCGAAGTTCGTCGGGTTCTACATGCGACGGCAGGATAGCTGTCCCCGGTGCCTGAGCTCCGACGTGGACTGGAAGAAGATGGTGTGCAACAGCTGCGGGGCTGCCATTCCCGGGAAGGCGGAGAACATCCTGGACGCCGATCCCTTCGCCGTCCTGGACCGGGAAGGCGTCGGCGCCATGATGCGCATGGCCATCACGGAGGGACGCCTGACGCGCCCCGACCTCAAGCTGGGGATTTGCGGCGAGCATGGAGGGGAGCCGAGCTCGGTTGAGTTTTGTCACCAGCTTGGGCTGGACTACGTGAGTTGTTCGCCGTACCGTGTTGCGATTGCGCGTCTCGCGGCGGCGCAGGCGGCCTTGACGGGATCATGGGGAGCCGGCACGAACCCGGCCGCCGGCAAGTCCGCCCCGCATCCCGCTCTCCATTCAGCCGGCCGGGCCGGTCGGACCCCCCGCGCCCGCCGGAGGTCCCGCGGCCGCAGACCTCCCTCCAGCAAGATGCGGTGAAGCAACCCGACCTTGATCGCAGGTATATGGCGCTGGCGGTCCGGTTGGCCGCCAAAGGCCGTGGGCGGACCAGCCCCAACCCGATGGTCGGTGCCGTCGTGGTGTCCGGACGCCGGATCGTCGGGCAGGGCTATCACCGGAGGCCTGGAGGGCCACACGCGGAGGTGCTGGCCCTCCGGTCGGCTGGCGGCCGGGCGCACGGCGCCACCCTGTACGTCACCCTCGAGCCGTGTCATCACACCAGCAAGCGAACCCCCCCCTGCGTCCCGGCCATTATGGAGTCAGGTCTTCGACGCGTCGTGGTAGCGATACGCGATCCCAACCCTCTGGTCAGCGGGCGCGGCATCAGTCGCCTGCGCCGTGCGGGCATCCAGGTGACCGTCGGCTGTCTTCGCGAGGAAGCCGAGCGGTTGAACGAAATCTATTGTCACTGGATGCGCACCGGCCGGCCGTTCGTGATCATGAAGGCGGCGATGACGCTGGACGGCAAAATCGCCGCGGCCAGTGG
>Ga0209157_1004187_pt1 | contig 10837 bp, 10 predicted proteins | sample GraSoiAngelo_135_FD_185892 | JGI IMG/M metagenome (GOLD analysis project Ga0209157, IMG submission 185892) | Grasslands soil microbial communities from the Angelo Coastal Reserve, California, USA - 14_0929_05_40cm (SPAdes) (version 2) | ecosystem: Environmental > Terrestrial > Soil > Grasslands ... | reverse complement strand
CGACTTTCCGGTCGACGGCCTCGGCGAACAACGCCGCGTTGACGCCGAGGAATCCGCCGACGGCCTGCTTGTCGCCGATTGCGCCCGCCAACGCGGGTCCGGCGAGGTCCCAGTTGCGCTCGTCCAAGATGAGGGTGAACAGCCACGTCGTCGTGGCCCCGCACATCTCGCGCGCGCCGTCGACCCCGTCGAGATGGGGGTTGACGTGAGCAATCGTCTCCGAATCGCGGATCGGCTTGTGGTGGTCCAAGACGACGACGGGATACGGCAGTCCCTCCAGGAGATCGAGCTGTCCCGAACCCATGTCGCTCACGATGAGCAATTCGTTCGTCTCCTCCCGCAGACGAGCCGCGGCCGCCCGGTCGAGCGCATGGGACAAGCTCGCATGGATCCGCTTTCCGCGGCGCATCAAGGCCCGCGCGAGGATCGCGGCGGAGGTCGTGCCGTCCGGATCGTAGTGGCAGAAGATCCGGACCCGAGAGGCGCCCTCCACCAGGGCCGCGGCGTTCCGCATGCGGTCGAGGAGACCCGCGGGCGCCAAGTCTTCGAGGCCCTGGGCCATGGGCCACCTACTTCACTTGCGTCTCCGCGAGCTTCACCGAATAATCCCACTGGGCCGGGAGTACGCCGCGCTCTTTGTAGTACCGCGACAGCCGACGGATCCGTGATTCGATCAGCTGCAGGCCACGCCGGTTGCTCAAATCCTTCGAGTGCCCCTTGAGATGCGTCTGCAGACTCGTGGCGCGCTGAATGAGACTCGCGAGATCCTCCGGCAGGGCGAATTTCACGCCTTTCGACGTGAGGATTTGGTTCACAGTCCGCCCGGTGGCGAGCCGCACGTTCGGCACTCCGAAGGCATCCCGGAGCCGGATGCCAATCGCGGCTGTCGAGAGGCCTTCCTGGTGCAAGCGGACGATCGTCTCCTCGATTTCCGCCTTCTCCATCGAGACCCATTCCGGGTTCGCCTTCAGGTACGGGCGGGTCGAGCCGCTCTTTCCTTTGCGGTGCGCATGGAGGCGGGCCATCGGTTCCTCGGGAGGGGCTGCGCATACCGCGGCCTCGTATATAAGAATGAGTGCAGAGGGAGGTGGCCAGTCTCGCCGGTCAGCGTCGGCGCGCGACGACCATCACGCGGAATGTGTCGCGGCGCACCGGTCGGAACGTTTTCCTCTGCGGCGTCGCCGCGTACGCGGCGATCAGCCGGAACCCTCCGCGTGAGAGGATTCCGCGCATCTCGCTCACCGTGTACGTGCGGAGCGCATGCGTCTCCGAGAACCGATCAAGAACTCTCCGCCCGGAAAACGCGAAGAAGTGATATTCCACCGACAGGACTCGCGTCCGAACGTCGAATCTTCCGTGTCCAAGTCGGACGAGCCCGTACCTGGGTCCCACCTTGTAGAACCAATCGTCGCGCGGCGAGACCGCCGGCGTGTGCCAGAACTCGTACACGAAGAGCCCGCCTACCCGCAGGTGCCGGTGTACAGCCTTGAGGCAGCGCACGGCATCGGACTTCTGGGTCAGATAGCCGAACGCACCGAACATGCAGACGGCGGAGTCGAACGTCCGTGCGAGATCGAAGGCGCGCATGTCGCCGCGAACGAAACGGACCCGCACGCGAGCAGCCCGAGCCTTGCGCCGAGCAATCGAGAGCTGGGACGAAGAACGATCGAGCCCTGTGACCTGATAACCGCGTTTCGCGAGCGCCAGGTCATGATTGCCTGTGCCGCAGCCGAGATCGAGGATGTCTCGAGGCCGTGTCCTCAGCTCGCGACGGAAAATGGCCTCGAGGAAGTTGACGTCGCCCTGATAGTTCACGAGGCCATGATAAATGAAATCATAGTACGTTGCGAAACGGCCGTACGGTTCGCGGGCTGAGACCACGGTGCCGATGAACCATCATCCACAAATGAGTCTACCGCTTTCGAACCACGATCGCCGCGTGGTCCGCCTCGAACGGATCGAGGGAACGGAGGTCGAGGATTTCCAAGCCGCGAGAACCCAGGCCCCGGCGGACCGCCGTGTAGACCGCTTTCGGGTCCGCGGACACGTCGACCGATCGCGCCTTCACCATGAGCAACCCGAATCCGCCAATCCGGAGGAACTCGAGGTTTTTCGCGAAGATCTCTTCCTGTTCCCGCTGGGCCACGTCCTGATAGATGACATCGACGGCGTTCACGTGCGAACGATACATGTCGGGGCGCGACGCGTCCCCAAGGACGGGCAGAAGGTTCTTGCGGCGCTCGGCCAGGGCCAAGAGATTTCGGAAGACCCGAGGAGACAGTTCGACGGCGACGATCGAGCCGGCCGGACAAAGATCCGATAGGTGACTCGCGGTCGTGCCGCTCCCGGCGCCCAAGTACGGAATGTGGGTCGAATCGGAGAAGGGCCATACGCGGCCTCCTCTCTTCAGGTACGCGGCGAGCTTGCTCCGGTTCGCGTCCCACCGACGGTATTCGACATTGCCGGAACGGACGAGTCCCTCGCCGTACACCGCGGCGCCAGGGACGAGATTGCGAGTCAGGAGCCACGGTCCCTCGGAGTAGACGCCCTCCCACTCCGTCGGCTGGACTGACATCACGGAGGCGATGGCTCGGACGGCTTTGACGTTTCCGCGGGAGAAGTCTTGCGGCTTCGTCGTTTCCGAGGCTTCGTAGTTGGGCTCGGTTTCGTGGCGACCTCGGCCTCCGTGCGTACGGACTCCGCTTTCTTGCGGGTGGTACGCTTCGGTGCTCGGCGTCGGCGGTCCGATCCTCCGACGCTCGCGAGGTTCAGCATGATTCGAGGGGAATCCGCGAGTTTCGCCGCGCGCCGGATGTTTCCGGCCGCGCCCTTCGCCTGGCCGACTTGGAGTTGCACGACGCCAAGATCGTTCAGCGCCTCCGCGCGATGGGGGTCGATCTTGAGCGCCTCACGGAACGCCGCGATTGCTTCCTGAGTTCGCCCCGCAAGTACGAGCGCAGCCCCCCGATTGATACGCGATTCCACATCCGTTGGCTCGACGCGAATCGCCTCGGTCAGCATGTTGACGGCTGCCTCGGGACGGCCGGCTCGGAGGAGCGCGGTCCCGCCGGCCCGCAACAAGCCGGGAATCTCCCGCCGCGACCCGGCGGTAGAGCGGAAAACACGCGCGGCCTCTTCCCCGAAGCCGGCCCGGGCGAGGAAGTCCGCCTGCATCGCAAGAGCCCGGAGGTCCCCTGCATGGGTTGCGAGGTACGACTCGCAAGCCCGGACGGCTCGCTCGTACTCGCCGGCTGCGGCCAAGACCCCCGCCCGGTGAAGGAGAGCGTCCGCGTCCCCCATCCGGGCCGCGCGGTCGAACGACCGTGTCGCTTCCACCACGGATCCGCCCGCGAGTTGCGCCTGGCCGAGCCCCAACCAGGGTGCCGGCGCGTCGAGTTGGATCGTCGACTCCCAGACCGCTTGCGAGACTTCCGGGAATCCAAGTCGCGTGAGCAGCGCGGCGATGTGCTCCCGCTTGGCCCGCCAAGGTTCCGCCCGGATGTGCCGCCGCACATGATCGAGGACCCGCATCCGGACGACCGCGCTCCGGCCTTTCGGATTCAGTCCGAGGGATTCGCACATCTGCTTGAGGGCGGGCCACTCCGCGTGCTCGACCTCCGCGAAGGACGGGAGGCTCACGGAGTCACCTCTTGACACCGCGGGCGGATCTCACATTCCGCGCAACCCGGATCGCCCGCGAGGTGCGTCCCAAAGCATTCGTAGACGCCGCGGTAGAAGTCGACCTTCTCCCGCAGTTCCCTCGCTCGACCCAGCGCAGCCTTCGCTTCGGCGAGATTCGGATCGATCGTCAGCGCGCGTTCGAACGATTGGAGCGCCAACGTGGATTCGAGGAGCCCGAGGTGGGCGAGGCCTTTCGCATACCACAACCACGCCGCCTCGCGAATCCGGAGCGCCCGATCGGCCCAGAGGACCGCCTCTCCGTGGCGGCCCTGCTGCTCGTACAGGTACATCCGGTTCGCCATGGCGTCGAAGAAATCGGGGTCGAAATGTAACGCCTCGTCGAAGCAGCGGGCGGCCCCGGGCGCATCGCCGAGGCGGAGCAGCGCCGCGCCTTTGTTGTTCCATGCGGCGGCGCTCTCCGGGCGGAGCGAGAGGGCCTTCTCGTTGCAGGCGATCGCGCCTCGATAGTCCTTCAGCTCATGGAGGACCGCGCCTTTGTCGATCCAGGCTTCGACCGACCGGGGGTCGAGAGCCAACATCCGATCGTACGCCTCCGCTTCCTCCTGCGTCCGTCCGAGGTCGTGGAGGACCGACGCCAAGCCCATCCATCCCTCCTTCGACTCCCCGTTCGCTTTGAGCGCTTGCGCAAAGGAGTCGAGAGCGCCTTCCCGGTCGCCGGTCTTCCGGAGGATGCGGCCACGGAGGATCCAGGCGGCGTCGTACTGTGGCTTCAACTTCAGGGCGACGGCGAGCTGCCCGAGTGCCCCGTCGGCGTTGCCGCGTTCGAACGCGTTTCGCGCGGCGTGCATCGCGGCTTCGAGCCGATCGACGCTCGGGAGGAACCGCCGGGTCTGGTCCGGCGGGAACGTCAGTCGCCCGCCTCCCGCTTCAGGTGACGGACGCATGTCGCTCGCCACTTCTGGGCGACCTCGTGATCCGGCTTGAAGGACAACGCGCGATCGTACGCTTCGAGCGCCTCCCGGTACCGCTCGAGGTGTTGGAGGGCGACGCCCCTCCCCGTCCAAGCGTCCGCGTTGCGAGGCGCCTTCTCGAGGACTTGCTCGTACCGGAGCAGCGCCATCTGGGGATCGCCGCCCTCCAAGGCGAGCTCCGCGAGCTGCAGGAGGACCTGGGCGTCTTCCCGGTCGGGCTCGATCGACTCGACGAACGATTGGAAGTCCGCCGAAGTAGATGTCGGGGTCGGCTCGGACTCGTCTTCGATCGCCTCGAACGCTTTCGCGAGCGACGAAAGGTCGGGGATGTCCTCGTGCGACGGCGGCCCCGGTTGCGTTTCCGATCCAGGTACGGCGAGAGAATCACGCGCCTCCCGCACCGTGGGATCGTCCGGACCCAGTTCGGTCGCCTTCGCCAGTGCGGCCTTCGCTTCCCGGGCATTCCCCAATGCGGCCTGGGCGCGCGCTTGACCGGCCCACGCGGCGATCCGCTTCGGGTCGAACGCGGCCACCTTCTCGAAACACTCGAGCGCCTCCTTCGGATGATCGTGAGTCAACAAAATCCGGCCCTTTGCGAGCCACGGGTCCGGGAAATTCCATTGGAGCGCGATCGCGCGGTTGTAGTACTGGATCGCCGCGCCCCATCGACCTTTCTGGTCGAGCAGCGCTCCTTTCCGATGCAGGATCGGAGCGTTCTGGGGGTTCTTCCCCAGGGCACGGGTGAACAGGACCTCCGCGGCCTCCGAGTCGCCGAGATCCAAGAAGGCGTCCCCGAGGCCGAGGGTCGCCCGTGGGTCGTCCGGCGCGACTTCGAGGACCGCTTGGAAGAGGGACACCGCCTCATTCGGATGTCGATCCCGCCGGAGCTGCTCCGCCTTCTGCACGACCTCCCCCGATTTCGAGGGCTCGAGGCGGAGCGCCTCCCGTAGCGCCGGGACCGCGTCCGCGAGCCGCCCCAGACCGAACAGCAAGTTCGCGCGCTCGTACCAGGCCTGACGATTCCCGCGGTCGACGTCCACGATTCGCGTGTAGCACTGGAGCGCCTCCTCGGGCCGGTCCAGGAGGACGAGAAGCTCGGCTCGGTCGAACCACACCGGCACGTCCTCGGGGCGCTCACGGAGCAACCGGTCGTAGCAATCGAGGGCCGCCCGATACTCGCCTTCTTCGATGAAGCCCTGTGCTTCTTCGCGCAGCCGCGTCGCGCGCTGCTCCTGTTCGACCTGGCCGGGGGCGATCTCCAGCCGAATCGCTCGGGCGAGTGCCCCCGTCACGCCCTTGCATTGGGTGAGCGCCTTCGCATCCGCGGCCCCCAACGAGGCCATGTCCGGAAACGCGGTCGCGATCACGTCGGCCTGGTCCAACGAGACCCCCGGGACCGTTGTGAGGAACCGCAGGACCTCGCGGCGGGCCGTGTCTTTCTCGAGCCCCGCCAGTCGATCCGCGGCGGCCCGGTCGCGGGCTTCGACGATTTCCTCCTTCGAGGCGATGGCCGCCGCGCGGCCGGCGAGGCTTTGTTCCTTCGCGGTGAGCTCCTCTGTCCGCAAGCGGACGAACGCCTCGGTCTCCGCCTGTGCGCGATCCAAGGTGCGGCGCATCTCCTCGAGCTCGGCCCGCATGGCGGCCTCCGCCGCCGGCTCCTCGGGCTCCGGTTCGGGCTCCGGTTGTGGTTCGGGAATCGGACTCGGCTCGGGCAACGGAAGCGGGGGTTCGGGCCGCGGGACCGGGTCGGGGGGAAAAGGCTGAGGGGCAGGAAGCGTCACTCTCTTCTCCTCCGGTTCGACCTCATCGGTCGACGGTGGCGATGGAGCTTCGACCGCCGCACCGCGTTCCGCGGGGACCTCGGGAATCGGTGGCGCAGCGACGGCCGGAACCTGAAGGCCAAGGTCCTCGAAGGACGGGAACGGCTCCTGGTTCTCTTCGATTTCCGTGTCCACTCGCGGTTTCGCGGCGACGGGAGGCTCGAGGACGCTAGCCCGCAATCGGTATTCGGAGGCCAGGTGCGGAGGCGCCCACTCGCGGGTCCCCAGGTAGCGGCACAACGATGCGAGGGCCGCCCGGACTTCGGGGTCGCTGGGCGAGGACCGCCGGGCGTCCCGCAGGAACGTGTGGAGGACTTCGGCATCGCCAACGCTCATCGGCGAGCGGGCATCTGCATCAAGATGGAGAAGCCGAACGAGGCGAATTGCGTCCTGCGCCGATGGCTCGCCCGTCGACGTTCGCCACTCAATGTGCGACAGGTCCGTGCCGAGGACCGCCACCTCCCGGGTCCCGGTGAGATCCAGGAGCGAAGGCCCGGGCAGAAGCGCCGGATCCAGCCAGAGGGGGCGATCCGCGACGAGGAAATCGACGCACGACGCGCAGAGAAAATCGCGACTCGCGGCGCCGCATCGAACGCAGCGCGAGGGGAGCACACGCGCATCAAGGGAGGAGGGTCATATAAAAGCTGGGCAGTGAGTGGTGGCCGCTCGCAAACAGCGGCGGAAGCTCAACGGCAACGCGAGGCCGACATGTTCATCGCGACGGGGCGCCGTGCCGCTCGACGGGTTCCTCGTTGGACGTCCGGATGCGACCGGCGCATCGCAAAGACTACGCGGTAATCTGGCAAGCGACGCTCCAGACGGTTTGGGATGACGTGCCCGAGGACGAACGGACGCGACTCGACCGGCGCAAGTGGGAATCCCACTTTCGCAAGAAGATCGAACCGTATATTGAGGGAGACCGGACCGAGAAGTGGATCGCCGAGAACCCGGACCGCGAGTTGCTCGGCTACGTGATCGTCGGAGAGAGCGGATTTCTTACGCCGGAGACGCACGGGTTCATCTACGACATCTGGGTCGTCCCCGCGCACCGAGGCAAAGGGGTCGGGAAGTTCCTCGTCGAATGGGCGGTCGATTGGGCCCGCCGGCGGGGCCATCGGAAGATCAAGCTCGAGGTTTCCGAAATGAACGCCCGCGCGCGCCACGTCTACGAGAGCCTCGGCTTCCACGTGGAGCGCCGGTACATGGGGAAGTCCCTGGAGTGAGGCCAGCCCGATACTCGGATTTGCGACACGAGCCACCGGTTCTGCAACGTCCGGGTTGGTCCTCCGACATTGCTCCGCTCCGCATCCGCTCCTCCCGTGCGCCCGAGGACAACGTCCGCAGGTCGTAGCGGGGAATCACGACATCATCGCGGAGGGCACCGGGGTGGAACCGTACACCCCTTGGCCTCGTTCGAGGCCGGGTTGAGCCCTCGATGGGCCTTCGCACCTCCGAGATGCGACGGCGTTCGTCGCACCCCGGGCCCGTCCATGTTCTGCGCAGGGCGCGTCATGCCGGACGGGCCACTCGACGGTGGTCTTCCACCGGAGGTCTTGGCGATCTAGCCTATGGACTGGCTTTCGCGATGAATGTATCGGAGGGAGGTCGGTGAAACTACCCCTCACCCACGCTGCGGTTACAGACTCTGGCCACCAAAGGGTTAAATAACGGGGAAATCGTGTTCGGAGGATGCGGGGTAGCGCAATGATTCAAGTCACCCTAACCGAAACCGCAGCGAACAAAGTCAAGGAACTCATCCAGCGGTCCGACCCGGAGACCGGCAAGCCGCTAGGCTCCCTCGACGACACATATCTCCGGATGTACGTGGCCGGCGGCGGCTGCTCCGGCTTCCGCTACGGGCTCGCGCTCGACCGGAACGTCCATGAGGACGACGACGTCGTCCAAGTTCACGGCCTGAAGGTCTTGGTCGACGGCAACAGCAAGGAATACTTGGACGGCTCGAGCGTCGACTACGCCGAGAGCGTCGCGGGGAGCGGCTTCCTCGTGAGCAACCCGAACAACTGGTCCACCTGCGGATGCGGCCAGAGCTTCAACCCGAAGGGAGAGGAAGCTCCGGACCACCAGGAAGGCCAGCACGCCCACGCGCATACGCACTGAGCGACGGCCACAGTTGACGGTTTACGGATCAGCGACCGCGCCGTCGGGGCTCGGCTCGATCGTCACCGTCCCGTCAAGGACGGATCGCTGGCGCTGAAGGTGGCCCTTGTACGCGTCGATCCGCCGGAGGATCTGTCGGACCTCGGGGGTGTCCCCGGTCTCGAGGGCGTCCTGTCGGAGCGCATCGAGCGTTCCGTCGACCGCGTCGAGGACGCGGACCGCATCTGCCGGGCGTAGCGAGTCGATCGTTTCCTCAAGGATGCGAGTCATTTTTTTGCACCGGCGGCCGACCGGGCTTCCTCTATTTAGCGATGACGGCCGAGAAAATTCCGCCGCGAAAACCGTTCCGATGGGCTCAGACGCCGCCGAGGACTTGGACGACTGCGCGATCGTCGTCGGGAGGATGCGACAGGATCGCCCACGCAAGCTCGGCCTGCGGGGAACGCAAGCGGATTTGCCGGAGAATTTCCGCCGCGTCGGCGCCGGAATCCGGCGACGACATCAGGACGACCGCGTACCTCACTTCCTCCGGTAGCGACGTGAACCAGGGCGATGTGTACGCCTCCTCCACGGCAACGAAACAGCGGTGCTTCTCCCGTCCAGCGCCCATCCCGAACCGCCATTCTCGCACGCGACCGAGCATCCGGCGCAACGGGGCGACATCCGCGCGGCCGAGGACGTCGGACAAGCCGGACGCGGGCCGGGCCATGATCGCCCCCAGCGCCGCGAACGCCTTCGTGAGGGGAAGGTCCCGGGCGACCTGGAGGAGGCGATCGTTGCTGAACGTCACGACGCCGTCCACGCGCTTCTGGAGGAGCTGAAGCTGGGCCTCCGCGAGTTGCCGCCGAATCGGCCCCTCCATCGTGAAGGGGACCGTCGCGAGTGCGAGCGTCGCATCGCCAAGGATCCGCGCGACGCGGCCGACGAGGCTCATTCCCCATCCGCCGAGCTCGCCGCCGAGACCTCCGAGGATCAGGATCACGTCCCGGTCGAGGAGCACCGCGGAGATTTTTTTCTCCTCGTCCGTCTCCATCGTCTGGACGGCCTTCTCGTCCATCGAAGCATAGGCTTGCAAGGACGCGGCGGGGACGAGAACCCGAGACGGGATGTCGGCCATCGAGGGATGCACGGCATCGTTCACCGCGATTCGGATCGCGTGCGCCGGCGACGTGACGTGACGAAGGATGTTGCAGCCGGCACCTCCGCAACCCACAATCGCGACCCGGGCGCGCTCGTCCCCGACTCCTAGCTGCCAGGCGTCCGGCACGGCCCGTGCATCAGGAGAGCGCGGAGATAAAGGATTGTCACCGTGGGACGATATCTATTCATGATTCTGGATAGAAATGGACCGAGGAAAGCGCGATAAGGGGACAAGGGATGCCGGGGCCGATGGCGACCTCTCGGGTCCCGCGGCGCGCCGACGTCGTCGTGGTCGGCGGCGGCTGCATGGGAACGAGCATCGCCTTCCACCTCGTCCGCCGGGGGGTCGATGTCGTCCTGGTCGAGAGAGGGCATGTGGCCTCGGGCGCAACGGGGCACAGCGGCGCCCTCGTGCGCCAGCACTACGAGGCGCGGATCGGCATCCGGCTCGCACGGGAAAGCCTGGGGTTCTTCCGGCGGTTCGAGAAGGAGACGGGTTACTCGTGCGATTTCCGGACCACGGGCTTCCTCTCCGGGACCCGCCATCGCGATCTTGCGGCCTTCGAGGCGCTCCTTTCCCTCCTCCGTTCCGAAGGCGTGAAGGCCGAGCAGCTCACGCCGTCGGAGGCGAAAGGGATTGAGCCGCAGCTCGAAGTCTCCGATTACGCCGCGGTCGTGCACGATCCGGAGGCGGGATACGCGGACCCCATCGCGACCTCGGTCGGGTTCGCCCAATCGGCTGCGGGTAGCGGCGCGGTCCTCTTGGAAAACCGCGACGTGTCGTCCGTCGTCATTCGCTCCGGCCGGATCGCGAGCGTTCGGATACGCGGCCGGTCGACGATTACGACAGACCGTGTGGTGCTTGCGGCGGGCAACTGGACGCCCGAACTCGCGCGTGCCTTACGAGTGCCGCTCCGCGTACGATTCGTCCGAGGCGACATCGTCATCTTACGGCGTCCCGTCGGCTTTGGGTCGCCTCCCAAAATCCATTTCGACTTTTACGGCAACACGTACGTTCGGCCGGAGGGCGAGAAAGACGTGCTGGTCGGCTACATGGATACGGATCCTCGGAAGACAATCCGCCGCCACCTGCTTTCGGACGACACCGTCCCATCGTCAACGGTCCGCGACCTTCGTACGCGGCTC
>Ga0209157_1004179_pt1 | contig 10849 bp, 6 predicted proteins | sample GraSoiAngelo_135_FD_185892 | JGI IMG/M metagenome (GOLD analysis project Ga0209157, IMG submission 185892) | Grasslands soil microbial communities from the Angelo Coastal Reserve, California, USA - 14_0929_05_40cm (SPAdes) (version 2) | ecosystem: Environmental > Terrestrial > Soil > Grasslands ... | reverse complement strand
CGCGATCTCGCCGCCGGGGCCGAGGCGGAGCAGCTCGGGGCTGATCGGCGTGGCGAGGACGGCGCGCAGCACCCGCGCTACCTCGGGCTCGTCCTTGAAGATCACCTCGGCCGCCCAGCGGATCAGCTCGGAGATGAGCGTCTTCGGCACGCCCGCGTTGATGCCGTAGTGCGACATGTGGTCGCCACCGTACGTCGCCCAGCCGAGCGCCTGCTCGGAGAGGTCGCCGGTGCCGAGGTCGATGGCGCGCTCGCGCGAGGCGAGCGCGAAGAGGAGGAACTTCCGCGTCCACGCCTGCACGTTCTCGAAGGTGTGGTCCTCGCGCCCGGGGTCGTGGCCGACCGCCTCGAACACCAGACCCGCGAGCCGCGTGATGTCCATCTCGCGCGGCGTCGCACCCACCGCGCGCACCAGGGCGCAGGCGTTCTCGTGGGTCTCGCGCGAGGTCCCGAAGCCGGGCATGGTGACGCCGAAGATGCGCGTGCGGGGCAGCCCGAGGAGATCCATGGCGTGCGCCGCGACGAGGAGGGCCTCGGTCGAGTCCCGCCCGCCCGAGATGCCGATCACCACCCGCCGCCCGTCTTCCGGCAGCGCGAGCAGCCGCCGCGCGAGCGAGGTCGCCTTGATGAGGAAGATCTCGCGGCAGCGAGCGTCGCGCTTGGCGGGATCGGCGGGCACGAAGGGGAGCGGCGCGATGCTGCGGCGGAACTCGCGGTAGACGGCCGCGCTCCGGCGCTCCTCGGCCGCCGCGGCGACGACGGTGCGGAAGGCGCGGGCGTGCTGGCCGGCGTTCTCGCCGAAGGACGTCTGCCGCATGCGGTCCTCGCGCAGCGCGACCAGATCGACGTCGGTCACGACCGCGCTCCCGTGGAGCGCGAAGCGCTCGGTCTCGGCGATCATCTCGCCACGCTCGGCGATGAGGCCGTGGCCGTCCCAGGCCAGGTCCGCCGTCGACTCGCCGAAGCCGGCGGCGCTGTACATCTGGACCGCCAGGTTCTTCGCGGCCGAGGAGCGCACCAGCTCCTGACGGTACTCCCACTTGCCGACCGTGACGTTCGAGGCCGAGAGGTTCGCGAGCACGGTGGCGCCGGCGAGCGCCGCCAGCGTCCCGGGCGGCACCGGCGTCCACAGGTCCTCGCAGATGTCGGTGTGCAGCACGAAGCCGGGGAGGTAGGGCGCGGCGACCAGCACGTCCGTGCCGAACGGCACGCGCTCGCCGAGGAGCGTGATCTCGCGCGCGCGGGCGTCGGCGGCGGGGTGGAACCAGCGCCGCTCGTAGAACTCGCGGTAGTTGGGGGGGAAGGCCTTGGGCGCCACCGCGACGGGGCGCCCGCGGAAGAGGGTCACGGCGCAGTTGAAGAGGAGGTCGTCGACGACCAGCGGCATGCCGACGGACACGATCAGGTTCCACTCCGCCGTCGCAGCGGCGACCCTGCCGAGCGCCGCGAGCGACGCGGCGAGCAGCGTCTCCTGGAAGAAGAGGTCGGCGCAGCTGTAGCCGGAGAGGCCGAGCTCGGGGCAGAGGGCGTAGTGCGCGCCCTCCCGGTGGACCTGCTCGAGCAGCCGGAGGTGCGCCTCGGCGTTGAAGGCCGGGTCGGCGACCCGGACCTCGGGGACCGCGACCGCGACGCGGGCGAAGCCGTGGGTGCGGACGTCGAGGAAGTCGTCGCCCATCGCGGCCATCATAATAGCGTGGGCCGGGGGCGGTTCCTATGGCGCCCGCTGCACGGCCGTGGGCGCGCCCGGCCGGCGAGGGACGTCAGTGCAGGGCTCGCGCACCCTGCTCCGCGCTTGCGGCCGCGACCCCGGCGAGGAGGGCCTGCAGCACGTCCATGTCCGGGGGCTTCACGAGGTGGTGGTCGAACCCGGCCTCGAGGGACCGGCGCTTGTCCTCCTCGCGCCCGTAGCCCGACAAGGCGACGAGGAGGACCCGGCCGAAGCCCGGCTGCTGCCGCAGCCGCCGGGCGAACTCGTAGCCGTCCAGGCTCGGGAGCCCGAGGTCGGAGAGAACGACATCGGGCGCGAGCGCCGCCACCGCCCGGAGGGCGGCGAGCCCGTCGAAGGCCACCTGCACCTCGTGCCCCCAGCCCTCGAGCATCGCGGCGAGGCTCTCGGCCGTGTCCTGGTGGTCCTCCACGAGGAGGATCTTGAGACGGCCGTCCGCCGCAACGGCCGGAGCCGCCTCAGGCGCGGCGGCGAGCGCGGGAAGGCCGCTCGGGAGCACGGGCAGCCACACCAGGAACTCGCTGCCCTGCTCGAGCCCGGCGCTCCGTGCCTCGACGCGCCCGCCGTGCAGCTCGACGAGCGCGTGCACGAGCGTGAGCCCGATGCCGAGCCCGCCGGGCGTGCGGTCGAGCGAGGCGTCGCCCTGCACGAAGAGGTCGAAGATGCGGGGCAGCAGCGCCGGCGGGAGCCCCACCCCCGTATCCCGCACCCGCACCATGACCTCGTCGCCCACGCGCTCGGCGGTGAGCCAGATCGAGCCGCGCGGCGGCGTGTACTTGGCCGCGTTGCCGAGCAGGTTCGCGAGCACCTGCACGAGGCGGACGGCATCCGCCTCGAGCCGCACGGGCTCCGACGGGAGCGAGACGGTGAGCGCGTGCCCGCGGGCGTCGACGAGCGGACGCGCGAGCTCGACCGCGCGCGCCGCGACGTCGGCGAGCAGGAGCGGCTCCTTGCGGAGCGTGATCTTCCCGCGCGTGATGCGCGCGACGTCGAGCAGGTCGTCGACCAGCCGGACCAGGTGCCTCACCTGCCGCTTCGCCATCTCGAGGAAGCGCTCTCCTCCGGCGACGCCCGCGCCGAGGAGCTCGAGGCTCGTGCGGAGCGGGGCGAGCGGGTTGCGCAGCTCGTGGGCGAGCATGGCGAGGAACTCGTCCTTGCGCCGATCCGCGTCGGCCAGCCGCTCCGCGTGCCGGCGCAGCTCGTCCTCGAGCCGCCGGCGCTCGGTCACGTCCATGGCGGTGCCCAGCATGCGGAGCGGACGGCCTTCGGCGTCCCGCAGCACCTTCCCCTTGGCCGCCATCGTGTGCACGCTGCCGTCGGGCCTGAGGTTCCTGAACTCGATGTCGTAGCCGCTCCCCTCGTCGAGCGCGCGCCGGATCGCCTCGTTCACGCGCGCGCGCTCGTCGGGGTGAACGAGCGCCTGGAAGCCCTCGACCGTGCCCGCGAAGCCGCCCTGGGGAAGGCCATGGATCGGGTTCCCGCTCCACCGCACCTGCCCGGTGCCGACGTTCCAGTCCCAGACGCCCAGGCGGCCCGCCTCGAGCGCGAGCCGCAGCCGCTCCTCGCTCACCTGCAGGGCTCCGTAGTCGGCCGCCCGGCGGGCCTCCGCCGCGTCCCGCTCGGCGATGGCCGCGCCCAGGAGAAGCCCGCTGCCCGCGACCACGGCCATGAAGAGCTGGAGCATGACCAGGCTCTCGTGCGCGGTCGCCAGCGCGAAGGGCCCGAGCCCGTTCGCGGTGCTCCAGATCGCCACGCCGGAGACCACGAACGACACCACCGTCGTCCCGATCTGCCCGAAGCGCAACGCCGCCCAGATGACCAGGGGGAAGACCGTGTAGTGGAGCGGATAGTCCCGGAGACCGATCCCCAGCCGTCCGGCGAACACGATCAGGGTCACGAGGGCGGCCAACCCCACCAGCGCGGCCGCCTCCGGGGGACGGCGGCGCGCGAGCGCGAGGTGAGGCGCGCGTGACCAGACGAGGAGGAGGGGCGCCACCACCAGGTCGCCCATCCCGTCCCCGATGTACCAGTCCCGCCAGAGCGACCAGAAGCTCGTCCAGGCTCCCGCGGCGTGGCAGAGGCTGGCCGCGCCGATGGTGGCGCTCACCATCGTGCTCGCGAGCGCGGCGCCCAGGATGAGCGCGAGCACGTCCCGCAGCCGATCGAGGGTGGTGCGGACGCCGAGGCGGTGGAGCAGCCACGCCCCCACGACCGCCTCGAGCGTGTTCCCGACCGCGATCCCGCCCGCCGTCCAGAGCGGCTCGTCCGCGGTGGCGTTGGCGAGGAAGGCGCCGAGGGCGATGCCGGGCCAGTAACGCGGGCCGAGCACGAGGAGCGCGGCGAGGGCGATGCCGGTGGGGGGCCACACCACCGTCACCTGCTTGGCGACGATGGCGAACACGAATCCGAGCTTCGCCGCGGCGAAGTAGATCGACGCCGTGACGAGGATGCCGGCGATCCACGCGCCGTGCTCGACGTGTGCGCTAGCGCGATCGTGGGCGATCGAGGGGGGCAGTGGGTCCACCACGTGGCTCCGCGTGTTTTCTACAACCCCGGGGTCGTCAAAGACAAATCGACGAGGAAATCCCGGCGCGCCCTACCCGGTCTCCGGCGCCGTCCCCGCGATCGCGTGCGTGATCTTGAGCGCCACGGCAATGATGGTGAGGGTCGGGTTGTAGCCCGAGGAGGTGGGGAAGACGCTCCCGTCGCAGGCGTAGAGGTTGTCGACGTCGTGGAAGCGGCCCCCCGCGTTCGTGACCGACGTCGCCGGGTCGGTGCCCATGCGCAGCGTCCCCATGATGTGGCGCGAGCTCGGCGCCGCGCCCTGCTGCTGGTCGGTCGGCGTCACGAAGACCTTGTCCGCCGGCGCGCCCGCGTTCCGGACGATCTGCTTCATGAGTGGCAGGTAGAACATGCGGGCCGCCATCTCGTAGGTGTGGGGCTTGTAGGTGATGCGGGGCACCGGGAGCCCGTACACGTCCCTGTAGGTCGGATCGAGGTCGACCAGGTTCGTGCGCTGCGGCGCATCCTCGGCCTGCATCGTGAGGCCGAAGAGGTGCTGGCCGAGGGCGCCGTCGCGGAGCGCGTTCTTGAGCGGCAGGCCCATGCGGGCGCGGAAACCGCGGAAGGCGGGGAGCTGGATCGCGTACACCGCGCCGTCCTCGCTGATCGGCTGGCCCTGCGGGGCGCCGAACTCGCAGATGCCGCCCAGGAAGACACGCGGCGTGCCGCTCACGGTGAAGAGACGGATGTCCTCGCCGCCGGGCTCGACGCCGCGGAAGTCCGAGATGCCGTGCGTGACCGCGCGCCCGCGCTGGCCGTGCACGCGCCGGGGGAGGAAGCCGTTCACGTTCGACTGGGAGTGGAACATGAGGTTCTGCCCGAGCTGGCCGCTCGAGTTGCCGAGCACGGCACCGCCCGGCGTGGGGGAGAGGAGGCAGAGGCGCGCCGACTCGATCGGGCTCGCGGCCAGGACGAAGGCGTCGGCGGTCACGCGCTGGCGGATACCCGCGCCGTCGATGTACTCGGCCGCGCTCACGTGCCCGCCGTCGTTCACGAGCCGGCAGGCCTGCGCGTTGAAGCGGAGCTGGCAGCGGCCGGTGAGCAGCGCGCGCCGCAGGGTCGTCACGGCGGGCGAGCCCTTGGAGTTGTTCGGGCAGCCGAAGCCGCTGCACAGGCCGCAGTCCACACACGGCGGCCGGCCGTCGTAGAAGCGCGAGTTGATGGCCGCGGGATAGGTGTGCGGGTGGAGCGGCCCGTAGTCGGGAAGCGGCTGCCGCGCGCCCTCGGCGAGCAGCAGCGCGAAGTACATCGGCACGCCGGGCGGCATGGGGTAGGGCTGGCTGCGCGCCGACTCGAAGAGGTTGTCGCCCTGCTTGCCCTGCACGCCGTAGAGCTGCTCCGCCTCGACGTAGAACGGCTCGAGGTCGGCGTAGGTGAACGGCCAGTCGGCGAAGTTCGCGGGCTCGACGTTGAAGCCGGGCACCTCGAGGCCCGGGGTGGCGGCGATGAGCGCGTCCATCGTCGACTTCAGCCGGAAGTCGACCGCGTTCAGGCGGGGCGTCTTCGCGTCGGCGTGCTGGAAGGCGCCACCCACCGCCTTGGGGAGCACGTTCACGTCCTCGTTGACGGCGGCGGCGCGGGCGGCGTCCCCGCGGAAGGTGCGCGGCTCGAGGAAGCCGTCCTGCTGCACGAAGTGGCGGATCGAGTACTTGAGCTCGTCGTTGCTGTGCAGGGGCAGGGGAAGCCCCGACGGGTCGTCGAGGCCCGGGAACGGGTTCGGGCCCGCCTCGAGCACGAGCACGTTCTGGCCCGCCGCCGCCAGCACGTGCGCGGCCGTCCCGCCGCCCGCGCCGCTCCCGACGATGCAGAAGTCGAAGCGCGCGAGGCCGCGGTTCCCGAGGACGTCGTCGTCTCGCCGGTGGCGGGCCATGCTCAGTCGGGCGCGAAGATCCCGGTCAGGGCGATGATCGTGTCCTGCACCTTCTCCGCGTCGGGCGTGATCGGGCGCGGTGCGGCCACCTCGTCCGGGTTGGGCGTCGACATGGGATGGTCGGGACGCTCGACGTAGTCGCCCTTCGCGCGCGAGAAGATCGAGTAGCCGAGCGGCTGGTCGTCGCCCTCGATCCCGAGCATCCTCCAGCCGCCGAGCCGGCGGTTGCCGCCGTATTCGGGCGCGGCGAAGCAGCCCTCGAGCGTGTGCTCGACCAGGAGGTCGATGAAGGTGACGCCGCGGCGCGGATCGGGCGCGAAGCGCACCGACGCCGGCCCGCTGTCGAGCAGCGCGAAGACGGCGTCCTGCTCGGCCGGCTCGAGCCGCACGAACGCCTTCCCGTGCATGGCGCGTGCGGTCTTGTCCACCCGGCGAAGCGACTGGCGATAGATGGCGCGGAGACCCGTGAGCGGCCCGAGGACGGCGTCGTTGAAGTCGGCGCCGGGGACCTTCGCCGAGCCGAAGAGCTCCGCGCGCCAGCGCAGCTCCTGCACGCGCGTCGGCGGGATGAAGTGCCGGAAGGCGTTCTTCGGCCGCCGGCGCGAGGGGGTGCCGTCGTCGTTGTCGGGGAAGGGGTTGCGGTTGCTGAATGGGCCGCCGGCGAAGACGAGCGGCACGCGGTGGTCGAAGGCGGTCAGCATGCGCTCGATGTAGTGCGCCGCACCCAGCGCGCGCGCCCCGGGGTCGTGGTCGGGGGGAATCACGCGGTCGCAGAGCGCCGCGAGCGTCGCGAACTCGTGCCCCGTGAAGAAGCGGCCGCGCGCCGCCGCGTACGCCCGGCGCATGCCGGTCAGGGGCGCCGCCAGCGCGGCGAGCAGGGCGCCGAGGCCCTTCAGGAACTCGCGGCGGCCGAGGAGCAGCGCGGGCGGGGACGGCGGCGCGAGCGGCTCGGCGGGCCCCGGCAGCGCGCGCGGCAGCTTGAGCGTCGGCATCGCCGCTTATACCCACGCCATCTCGCGCGGCGTCAAGTTTTTCGGAGGGGGGACGACTTGCCCTCGCGCGGCGCCGGGCGGTAGAGACCGCCAGCACGCACGGGAGGGCTCGCATGCGGCTCGAGAACAAGGTCGCGATCATCACCGGCGCGGGGCAGGGGATCGGCGAGGCCTACGCCCGCCGCTTCGCCAGCGAGGGCGCCCGCGTGGTGGTCGCGGACATCAACGCCGAGAAGGGCGAGGCCGTGGCGCGCGACCTCGCCCAGGTCTTCGAGCGCGTCGACGTGTCGAGCGAGGACGACACCCGGCGCCTCTGCCGGGCGGTCGCCGAGCGCTTCGGGCGCATCGACGTGCTCATCAACAACGCGGCCATCTTCTTCGGCATCGACAACCAGGACACGAGCTACGCGTATCTCCGCAAGATCTTCGACGTGAACTACTTCGGCGCCTGGCTCATGTGCCGCGCCGTCTTCCCGCACATGCGCGACGGCGGGGGCGGCTCGATCATCAACCAGTCCTCGGGCGCGGCCTACATGCACCCCGAGTATCCGATCGAGGGCGAGCTGCCCTCGTTCCACTACAGCGTGACCAAGGCCGCCATGAACGCGATGACGCACTACATGGCCGGCTCGGTCGGCCGGTACAACATTCGCGTGAACGCGATCGCGCCCGGCCCGACGATGACCGAGGCCACCCGGCAGGGCGTGCCCGCGCACTTCCTCGACATGATCGTCAACTTCCAGATGGCGATCCACCGTGCGCTCGATCCCGACGACCTGACCGGGACGGCGGTATGGCTCGCCTCGGACGACGCGAAGATGGTGACCGGGCAGGTCATCCCGGTCGACGGCGGGATGATCATGCTCGGGTAAGCCGGCGGCCTCGGCTCAGCGGATCGACGAGGCGCGCTGCACGTCCGGCTGCGGCGACTCCGGCGCCGGCCCCGCCGCGACCGGCGTGGCGCCGCGGCCCGCGCGCGCCGCGTCGGCCCGGGTGCGATAGGTGTCGGCGACCTGCAGGAGCTCGTGCCCCTTCGCCCGATCGCCTTTGTCGGCCTCCATCGCGCCCCACGCCCCGTAGGTGTCGGCGAGGGCGTACTGCGAGGCGGGGTCCCACTCGCCCTCGAGCTGCTTCACGGCGAGCCGGAACATCTCGCGCGCCTTCTCCACCTGCTCCAGCTCGGCCGCGTAGAAGCTGCCGAGGTCGCGATACGCGTCCGCGTGCGCGGTCGGCGTGCGGCTAGCGTCGAGCGCGCCCTGGAAGAAGCGCCCAGCCTGCGCCAACCGCAGGGCGTAGACGTTCTCCCACGCGAGCGTCCGATAGGCGCTCGAGGTCACCTGCTTCGGGATGTCATCGGCCAGGGCCTCGGCCGCCTCGAGCAGGATGCTCTGCTTGGCCTGCAGGATGTGGCCGATATCCCGCTGCTGCTGCGGGTCGGAGATGTGCGCGAGATCGGCGACGTATCTGAGGCGCATCTCGGTCAGCTCCTGCACGATCTGCCTTAGCTCCTGCCGCTTCTGGCGGAGCTCGGCCGTCCGGTCGCTGCGCCAGGTATAGGCGAAGCTCGTGGCCGAGACGACGAGGGCGAGCACGCTCACGATGCCGCGCGCCTCGCGGTACCAGGGCGTGTGCTTCTCGGCCGCGGAGACCTGGAGGAGCTGCGCGCGGCCACGCTGGAGCTTCACGTCGAGCTGGACGCCCGCGCCCTCCGACGCGCGCTCGATCGTCTCGACCGCCTCCCGCTCGATCTCGCCGCGCTCGCTCATCATCGACCTCACCCGGACGGAGCCGCCCAGCCAGGTATCGGCATTCTCGGGCGCAGACTTGAGGGCCGCCGGGGGGCTCAGATCACGTCCTGGTCCCGCAGCCGCCCGATCTCCTCCCACGAGTAGCCGAGCACCTCGGTCAGGATCTCCTCGGTGTGCTGCCCGAACTCGGGGGCGGGGAGCCGGATCGACCCCGGCGTGTCGCCGAGGCGCACGGGGAGCCCGACCACCTGCGTCGGGCCGAAGGCCGGATGCTCGAACGTCGTGACGTAGCCGTTCGCCTGCATCTGCGGGTCGTCCGGCAGGTCGTCGACGGAATTAATGATCGAGTAGATGAAGTCGCCGCCCGCGGCCAGGCGGCGGAGCCACTCGGCACGCGGGCGGCGCGCGAACACCTCGTCCAGGAGCGCGATGCACTCGCCCGCGTTCGCCATGCGGTCGAGCATGCTCTTGAAGCGCGGGTCGGCCGCCGCCTCGGGGATCTCCAGCACCGCGCAGAAACGCTCCCAGTAGCGATCGGGCTGGAGCATGCTGAGCGCGAGCCACTGGCCGTCGCCGCACTTGTAGTGGTTCCAGAGCGGGTTGGTGGCGTAGCGCCGCGGCTGGCGGGGCAGCGCGCGGCCGAGCATCAGGCGCGCCGAGAGCCCGAGGCCCTGGAGCCAGGACATCGAGCCCAGGTGCGAGGCGTCCACCTCCTGCCCGCGGCCGGTGCGCTCGCGCGCGAAGAGGGCCGTGACGATGCCGTAGGCGAGCATGATCGCGCCCATCTGGTCGGCGATGCCGCCCGCGATGGCGAGCGGCTCGTCGTCGGGCTCGCCGCACGAGTACATGATCCCGGAGCGCGCGAGCCCGAGGTAGTCGAAGGATGGCGCGCCGCTCTCCGGCCCCTCGGGCCCGTACCCGCTGGCGCTCGCGTAGACGAGGCGCGGGTTCTGGGCGCGGAGGGTGGCTGCGTCGAGCCCGAGCCGCGCCGCCACGCCCTTGCGGAAGTTCTGTACGAACACGTCGGCGCGCTCGGCGAGGCGCTGCACGATCGCCACGCCCGCGGGCTTCTTCAGATCCACGGTCAGGCTCCGCTTGTTGCGGTTGTTGGCCTCGAAGTAGAAGTTCGGCCGGTCGCGGAGATCGAGGCCCTGCGCCTTCAGCACGCCGCGCCCCGGATCGCCGCCGACGCGCTCCTCGATCTTGATCACGTCGGCGCCGAGGTCGCCGAGCATGAGCGAGGCGACCGGCCCCTGCTGCCAGATGGTCCAGTCGATGACGCGGATCCCGTCGAGCGGCATCGGCATCGTGCATGACCTCCGGGCGGGCTCCTCGCACACCGCCGGGGCGGTTCGCAAGGCGGCTCTCGGCTACGCAGCGCGCAGCACGCGGCGGCGAAAGAGGAAGAGCCCCGCCGCCAGGTAGACGGCCCCGTAGGCGAGCAGGACCGCGGTCGCGCCGAGCGCCGCGCCGGCCGGCTGTCGGCGGATCATCAGGTCGTTGTACGCCTCCATCGCCCAGGTGGTCGGGAAGACGAGCGCCGCCCGCTGCATCCAGTCGGGCTCGAGGTTGATCGGCCACCAGCAGCCGCCGACCGCCGCCATGGTCATGATGGCGATCGAGCCGAGGGGCAGCACCGCCTCGCGGCTCGGCGCAGTGGCGGCGACCACCAGGCCGAAGGCCGTGCCGGCGAACACGATGCCCGCGGTGGGCAGCATGAGCGCCCACGGCTCGGGGCCGAGCGAGACGCCGAAGGCGAGCCGGCCGACCAGGAAGAGGAGTGCCATCTGCACCGTGCCCACCGCCGCGCGCGCCGCGAGCTTGGCGACCAGCAGCGTCGCGAGCGACATCGGCATGCTCCGCACGCGCTCGAGCGTGCCCCACTCGTGCTCGTCGAGGAGGCCGAGCGAGACGCCGAGCAGCACGCCGAGCAGGAGGAAGGTCACGCCGAA
>Ga0209157_1004175_pt1 | contig 10861 bp, 11 predicted proteins | sample GraSoiAngelo_135_FD_185892 | JGI IMG/M metagenome (GOLD analysis project Ga0209157, IMG submission 185892) | Grasslands soil microbial communities from the Angelo Coastal Reserve, California, USA - 14_0929_05_40cm (SPAdes) (version 2) | ecosystem: Environmental > Terrestrial > Soil > Grasslands ... | reverse complement strand
TGTCGCACGTCCACGCAACGAGTTCGCGCGCGCTCGTCTGTGCGCTCATCTTAAGAAAACTTCTCAATGTTACGGTGAGCGCCACGATTGAGCCGCGCCCTGAACCACCGCGAAACTGGATCCAGGACGCATTGTCTGAATGTGTGGGCGGCCGTTTGAGTGATCGCAAACTGCTCGAGCAATACCATTGTAGGGCGCCTGTGTCAGACGCCCCATCGGAACGGTCCCGGCGCTTCACAGAAACGCCCTACAACGGCAATTCATTCCTTCTTGATAAGACGACATTTCGTTCTGCTCCGCGGAAGGCACTCGGGCTGATCTCTCGCAAGACCAGGATCGATTTGACCACAGGAGCGCGTTTCTGGCAGGGATGGGCGGAGTTGCTTTTACGCTGTAGCTCCAGCGATCGAAAATCGAAAATCCAAATTCCAAAATGAAAAAGGCCATTCTTCTCGCTGGTGGCGCAGGAACACGGCTTTTTCCGCTGACGAAGATCGTCTGCAAACAGCTTCTGCCGATTTACGACAAACCGATGATCTGCTATCCATTGGCGACCTTGATGCTTGGCGGGCTGCGCGAAGTTCTCATCATCTCGACACCAAAAGATTTGCCGATGCTGCAGGATTATTTGGCCGATGGGGCGCAACTCGGTATTCGCATCGAGTACGCTGCGCAACCGAAGCCCGAAGGAATCGCCCAAGCTTTTTTAATCGGCGCGAAATTTATCCGCGAGTCGGGCGCATCGCTTATCCTTGGCGACAACATTTTCTATGGAAAACTCGATTTCTATCGCGACGCGCTGGCCATCGAGCGGGGGGCGTGCATTTTCGGCTATCAAGTTCGCGATCCCGAGCGCTATGGCGTGGTTGAGTTCGACGCCGAAGGCAAAGCCATTAGTCTGGAAGAAAAACCGAAGGAACCGAAAAGCCATTTTGCCGTGCCTGGCCTTTACGTTTACGACGATCAAGTCGTCGATCTTTGTCGCACCTTGCGGCCATCGGGACGCGGTGAGCTCGAGATCACCGATCTGAATTTGCTCTATCTTCAACGCAACGAGCTGCACGTGAAGCTACTCAGCCGCGGCATGGCTTGGCTCGACACGGGGACCACCGCAACGTTGCTCGAGGCGAGCAATTACATCGCCACCATCGAGCATCGGCAGGGTTTAAAAATCGCCTGCCTGGAGGAGGTCGCACTCCGCATGGGTTTTATCACCCAATCCGATCTCGCCAAGATCATCGACGGATTACCGAAAAACGAATATCGCGACTATCTGCGAATGGTTTGCGACGAGGGGCCAAGCTCAGGTCCGGAGCCGGTAGGGTGATCTGACTTTCCTGTAGCGGCGGTTTGCGACCGCCGAAAGGCGCTCGCCGCGGCGAACGCCTCTCCAATCATTTCGGCTGCTCGCGCAAGAGGTGCGTTGTGTCAGCGACCAGTTTTGTTATCGCGTCCGCCTCGGTCGCATCGTAGTAGCTGCGGATTTGACCATGCCGATCGACCAGCGCCATGCGCGTGCTGTGCACTGGAATTCCCTGAGCATCGCTGCCGTCGGATACCGCGAGCTTGAAGCCGTCATGGGAAAGTTTGTAGATCACGGACTTCGGTCCGGTGAGAAAATCCCAGCGGCCCGGCTCAGCTTGCAATCTTTCCGCGTAGCTGCGCAGAACTTCCGGCGTGTCTTTCTCCGGATCCACACTGAACGAGACCAGACGCACATCGCTTTTTTCCAGCGGCTTTTGCAGTTCGCTCATCCGGCTGCTGATCATCGGGCACGGCCCCGGACACGTCGTGTAGATAAAATCGGCGATCCAGATTTTCCCTGCTAATTGCGCTGAACCAAACGGCTGCCCGTTCTGATTGGTGAGCTGAAATGCGGGGACCGTGCCGTAGGAAGAAACAGTGCGCTTCTGGAGCGCGTTCACTTCCAGCTGACGTAGCCAAAGCAATAGTCCCAGCGTGATCAGCGGGATCAGGATTAGCGTCACTTTCCAAGCGATGCCGCTGCGCGTCGGCGCACGATCTGTTGCCACAAAAGTCGTATTCATGATTTCGTCAGAACGAGCGCTCCGAGTAACAGTGGAAGATAAACGATCGAGGCGATGAACAATGAACGCGCTGCGCTTGGCGTGCGCATCCGTAGAAAACGCATCGCAACGGCAATGAACAAGCCGCCGAGCAAAAGCTCGATTGCAAGGTAAACAAAACTCGCGATTCCAAGAAACCCCGGCAGACCTGCTATCACCAGAAGCAGGATGCAGAAAAACACACTCTGACTGGCGCTGCGTTCGCCGCTAAGGTCATCGCCCGAAATCATGCGGAACCCGGCCCGCGAATAATCTTCTCGGTACATCCACGCGATGGCAAAGAAATGCGGCAATTGCCACAAAAAGACGATTGCAAAGAGACTCCACGCTCCCGCGCCGATGCTTCCGCGTGCAGCCGCCCAGCCGATCATCGGCGGAATCGCACCTGGAATTGCGCCGACTGCCGTGTTCGCGGTGCTGGCGTGCTTTAGTGGAGTGTAAGCAAAAATGTAAATGGCAATTGTTATCGCTGCCAGTGCGGCGCTAAGCAGATTGCAGACAATCGCCAGATAGCCGATGCCAAACACTGATAGAACGATGCCAACAAGGAGTGCTTGCAGCGGCGGCATACGCCCAGCAGGTATCGGGCGCATTTTTGTGCGGCGCATCAGCGCGTCGTCTCCGCGTTCCCACCATTGATTGAGCGCCGCTGCGCCCGCTGCTGCGGCGGCTGTTCCAAAGACGACATGAAACAGTGCCATGTAGTTGATCGGCGATTCCGATCCGAGATAAAAACCGACCGCGGTCGTAACCAAGACAAGCAGTGTCAATCGCGCTTTGACGAGCTCGGCGAGATCGGCAACGACACGATTGCGCGACGGCGCAAAACTCGGATTTTCAAGCGCGGCCGTTTTCATGCGGGTTTTGGAAGGGCGCGACCGGTCCGAGCCGGACTGGCATTTGGCGCGCCGTGCCGCGACACCGCCACGACTCGCCAGCAAATCGCAGAAATGCTCACACCAAAAGATAGCATGACCGCGCCGAACGCGACATGAGCGGTCGCGATATCGGCTGCTTTGTTGCTCCAAATCGTCCAGGCGCCGAGCGCAATCTGGCAAGCGACCAGCGCGACCCAGAAGACCGACAATCGCTTCAGGGCAACGAAATCCCGCGCATCTCTCCCGATACGAAGACAAAACGCAATCACCCCGACGGCGATGATCAACGCGAAAAATCTGTGCACCATTTGCAACCAGATTTGGAATGCTGTCACATCCGATAAGCCCCGCGCGTCTCGCCAGGCGTTGATCTTTGCGAGTGCAGTTGCGCTCGTGTCCGGTATCCACGCGCCGTTTGCCGTTGGAAAATCGAGGATCGCAAGGTCGCGATGTTGATGACGCATTGTCGCTCCGAGACCAAGCTGCGCGTAAATCGCAATGGTGATTGCAAGCGCGAGCGTCTTGATTGGCGCAAATTTTCTGAAATCGAACTGTTCATTTGCGAGCATTCGCCAAAATCTTGTCGTCACCAACGCAATGACGACAAGCAGCCCAAGAAATGCCTGCGCGATACAGGCGTGAAAGATGCCGATTTCATCTTTCATCATGGTGACGCGAAGGCCACCGAGAATTGCCTGGACGATCACGCCACCAAGCGCGATCACGCCGAGATTGCGCACCCATTGCCGATCTTCACCGAGCCAGAGCCACACCGCGAGAATGATCGTGAGAAACCCAACGAGCGATCCCATCAAACGGTGCGTATGCTCAAATAAAATTCCGCCGACCCATTTCGAGACTGGAAACAAAAACATGTTGTAACCGAATGTGGTCGGCCAATCAGGCACGGCTAGGCCAACGCCTTTACTCGTAACCATTCCACCGCTGCAAATGAGCAAGAGCGTCGCGACGCACGTGAGCCATGCGAAACGGTTCAGCGACGTTGTTGAGGTTGCCGAAGGCATTCTGTTCAAGTTAACCGCGGATTTCGCAGGGTAATCCGTAGCCGCCGCCCTGCGGGCGACGTGCGCGCTTCGCGCAGCGAAGCAGCTACAGCTGACCCGGACTTGGCGATGACGCAGCGGGCGCAGGTGGTTTGTTTTGCGGCTGCTGCGCTGCGCCCGGCGAGGCTTTCGGCTGTTCGCCAGCGTTCTGAGGTTTGGGCGCGCCGGGCGGAGTAATCGTGCCCGGTGTAGGGCCTATTGGCGGTTCGCCCGGCGGGCGTTGCGTCGGTGGTGGAGGCGTCGTTTGTGTTCCGGAAAGTTCGGCACGCTCCTTGAGCCACGCCTCGTAGTCCTGCGGCGTATCGACCACGAGCGTCCCTTTCATTCCGTAATGGCCAAGGCCGCAAAGTTGGCCGCAAATCACTTCGTCCGTGCCGGTCTTGATTGGCGTGAACCAAATCGGAATGAGAGAACCGGGAATTGCGTCACCGGCGATCCGCATGCTTGGTAAGAAGAAATCGTGGATCACATCTTTCGAGGAAAGCTCGGCAATCACCGGGCGATTCACTGGTACATGAAGCTCTCCGGTCGTTACGATGTCGTCTTTGCCAGCGGGATCATTTGGATCGAGACCAAGCGGGTTTGAGTTGCTCACAAAACCGACATCGCGCCGGCCAAACTGCCCATCCGGTCCGGGCAAGTGATAGTTGAAACTAAACTGCTGCGCCACCACGTGAACAACCAGCGCCTCTTTGCCTGGCGGAAACTGATTCACGCGTTTTGCCCAGAGCGGGATAGCAAACCCGAGGAGGAGTACCGCTTCGATCAAAACGACCGAGAATTCCAGATGCGTTGAAATGCCGCTCCTTACGCCTTGGTGATCTGCAACCAGTTGGCGACGTTTCCGAAAACGAATCAGGACAAAAATAAAGAACGCCGACCAACCGATAAACAGCGCGGCCATGAACCAGTGACAAAACTCGAGGATGTGGTCGATCTGATATCCGTGCGAGGAGGCGTTCGGCGGCTGCCCCAGGAATTCATTGATCAGCGCGAGGCTACTCATATTTGCTCAAATCTTCCTCGGTAATCTCCTGGTGAGGTTCGACCGGCATGCGCCCATGGCGCCACAGATGAAAACTGAATGCGCCAATACCACCGATGACGGAGAGAACTGCACCGAACAGAAACCAGATCGCGATCGCCATGTGCTCGGTCGACTTTCCATCTTTCGCGCCGTAGCAAAACGGACATGCCAGCGCTTCGTCCGCGGCAAACAGAATCGACAAGAACAAAACCGACAAAATCTTTGCCTTCATGTGATAATCCGAAGCCGTTTCATTTTGCGGTAGAACCAGACGCCGTAAACGATCAGCGCAATCGCAGCGGCAAACGACGCGATCGCGCCTGCAAGATAGATCGGCGCGCCTTCCACGAGATCGACCCAGACGCACCAGGCCCCGGTCCCCAGCGCAAGCAGCGTCGAGAAAATAATGAAAACAATATGGAAAGCTTTAAGGGACATTTACCGGAAGATCGGGTAGTCGTACCACGCCAATAAAATAAGCCAGAAAAGTCCCAGCACAAAGAAACCGGTGAAAATGAGGATGCGGTAGATGAGGCGTTTTTCCGCGGCAAGGTGCATGAAAATTGCCGCCACCAAGCCGGCCTTCAGCGTCGCTACCAACATGGCCACGGCGATGTTCGCCTTGCGCGCACCAAAATCGACATAAGACAGCGCCACCGTGATTCCGGTAAATACGAGCAGCGTGATACCGACCATAACATAGCGCATGACATGTTGATGCACGCCGTGCGCGTATTCCTCGTATTCTTTTGGATCTTGTGTAACGTCAGGCGGATTGTTCATGGCTTAAAGCAGATAAAAAAGTGGGAACACAAAAATCCATATCAGATCGACAAAGTGCCAGAAAAGCCCGCTTACTTCGACGCGGTTCGCAAGGTGTTCCGGGTTGCGCTGGTAAAGCCGTTTGCTTACCGGTAGCCACATGTAAATGAATACGAGCACCCCGCCGAGCACGTGCAGGCCGTGCAGACCTGTGATGGTGAAATAGCTCGCGAAATACGCGTTGTGCGTCGGCAAAAACATCGTCGCGCGCTGAACATCTTCCTTCTCGATCGTGGCGATCTTGTCCGTCGCCGGCAGCGGGAAAAAGTGCGGCCGATCCATCACCGGATTGTCCGGGTCGGCATTCACCGGATCGAGTGCCACTTCATATTCCTTTGCGTTCTGGCCGTGCAGATGGCCGGTGATCTCGATTCGAGGTTCCAGTCCTTTTTCGGCACGACGCTCGTTCCCTAAATATTTTTCGTACTTCCCAAGCGCTTCTGGCTTAATGTAAGCGCCGAAGTGCTCGAACTTCTGCGGCCATTCGTAAACGAGTTTGACCGTTAAAAAAATCACGCCGCATAAGATGGTGACCAACATGTACCACCAGTAGGCGCGGTACCTTCTCATCTTCAACGACGCCCATGCCAGTACGACCGTCACCGAGGACATAATCAGGATAGCGGTGTTCATCGTGCCAACAGGAACGTTGAGTAGTCCGTGCGGCCACATTCCGGGCGCTGAATCGATGCGCAGGAAGATGTAGGCGGAGAAAAGCCCGCCGAAGAGCATCACTTCCGACGCAAGAAAAAGCCAGATGCCGATCTTGGCGTTCCAAAGACCTGTATCCGGACGAGTGGAGATTGTGTACGGAATTTCCATCGGGTCGGTCAGACAAGGACCGGCTCGGCGGGAGGTTTGCGCCGCGTTCGTTCCGCCGGTTCCACCGGTTCGTTCTGCATCGTGTAATCGCGTTCGCTGCCTGGAAGGCTGTATTCATAAGGCCCGCGGTAAGCGACCGGCATGTGGATGAAGTTTCCGTGCGGCGGCGGCGAAGGCGCAGTCCACTCCAACGTGGTCGCTTCCCACGGGTTGTCGTTCACCTTTTCGCCATGCCTGATGCTCCAGAAAAAATTAATGATGAACGGAATTTGAGCGAGACCCATGATCCAGGCGGCCCACGAAATTGGCTGGTTCCATTGAAATCCCGTCAATCCCCAAATGGTGTGCTCGTTGGACACGCCCCATCCCTGCCCGCCGTCGTACCAGCGCCGATGCATTCCAGCCATGCCCTGCAAAAACATCGGTAGAAAAATCACGTTCATGCAGATCAGCGTCGGCCAGAAATGCACTTTGCCCCAGAAATCGTTCATCTTCCGCCCGGTCGCCTTGGGGAACCAATAGTAAATGCCGGCGAAAAGTCCGAAGATTGTGCCAGGGGCAACGATGTAATGGAAGTGCGCGATGATGTAGTAGGTGTCGTGCAGATAAAGGTCGGCTGAATTAAATGCCAGCGGAATGCCGGTGAGGCCACCGATTCCAAACATCGGCAGGAACGCGGTGGCGAAAAGCATCGGCACTGTAAAGCGAATGCAGCCGCCCCACAGTGAAATGAAAAACGCGCTTAAGATGATCACCGACGGGATCGAGATCAGCAATGTGGTCGTCTGGAAAAACGCGCTGACTGCACTGCCCATGCCCGTCATCCACATGTGATGGGCCCACACGATGAACGACAAAAATCCGATCACCAGCACGGAAAAGACCAGCGATTTATAACCCCAAAGCGGCTTGCGCGAATTGTTCGCCAGAATTTCGGCCACAATACCGAATGCGGGTAAAATCAGCACGTAAACCTCGGGATGCCCGAGGAACCAGAACAAATGCTGCCACAAAAGCGGACTGCCACCGCCGCTGATGTCCACCGGCGCGCCATTCACTACCAGACCGGCCGGCAGGAAAAAGCTGGTGTGCGCCACTCGGTCCATTAACTGCATGACGATCGCAGCCTCCAGCGGCGGGAACGCCAGCAGCAACAGAAACGCGGTCACAAATTGCGCCCACACAAAGAACGGCAGCCGCATCCACGTCAGCCCTTTGGCGCGCAATTGGATGATGGTCGTGATGAAATTAATCGCGCCAAGCAGAGACGACGAGATGAGAAAGATAAACCCGATCAGCCAAAGCGTCTGGCCGTTGAACACCGGATTATGCCCCGGGCCGGTATCGGCGAATGCCGCCAACGGCGTGTAGGAAGTCCAGCCGCTCTTAGCCGCGCCGCCGGGCACGAAGAAACTGATCATCATGATTACGCCGCCCACTGCGAACGCCCAAAAACTTGCCGCGTTCACTTTCGGAAAAGTCATGTCCGGCGCGCCGATTTGCAGCGGCACGACAAAGTTTCCGAAGGCGGCGAACGCCAACGGCACGACGCCGGCAAAAATCATGATCGTGCCGTGCATCGCGCCTAATGAATTGTAAAAATCAGGCGTCATCTTTCCGTCCGGCATCGAGCCCGGCCCGAAGATGTGCGGGAGCCATTTACCGATCACCGGGAGCGCCTGGCCGGGATACGCCAGTTGCCAGCGCATCAACATCATCAGGCAAAACCCGAAGAAGAGGAACACCAGGCCGCAAAGCCCGTACTGGATCCCGATCACTTTGTGGTCGGTGGAAAAAATATATTTTCGCCACCACCCAAGCTCGTGATGCTCGTGAGCAGCGGCGTGTGCGTGTGGATCGTGATGGGTTTCGACAGAAGTGGAAGCGTCCATTTGGGGAAAAAGTTACGCTTCAATATCTAGAGACAAGTGCGATTTGCAAAGCCTGAAATTTGCGATCGCACAGAGAAAACGCCAGATGGTCTGGTTCTTGCGTTGTGCGAGATTTCAGTGTGCCAAGTGAACAGAAATCGCGTGCGATCATCCATCTGGACATGGATTGCTTTTATGCCGCGATCGAGGTGCGCGATCGCCCCGCGTTGCGCGGCAAACCCGTGGGCGTGGGCGGCGCTCGTGACCGGCGCGGCGTGTTGACGACGTGCAATTATGAGGCGCGCGAGTTCGGTGTGCGCTCGGCCATGCCGACTTTCATGGCTTTGCAACGCTGCCCAAATCTCATTGTGCTACCGACGCGCTTCGATCTGTACCGGCGCGAAGCCGCAGTCATCCGCGGAATTCTGTATCGATACACGTCAACGATCGAACCGCTCTCGCTCGACGAAGCTTACCTTGACGTCACTGCGCACCCGAGCGCGCCGGGAGCGCTGGCGCACGAGATTCGCGACGCGATTTTCCGGACAACGAAGCTCACATCCTCCGCCGGGATTGGCCCGAACAAACTGATCGCCAAAATCGCCAGCGAAATAAACAAGCCGAACGGCCAGTTTGAAGTGAAACCGGAGGAAGTTACGGAGTTCATGATGGATTTGCCAGTCCGCAAGATTTGGGGCATCGGCGAGAAGAGTGAGCGGAAGTTGGAAGAGCTCGGCGTCAAGACTTGCGGCGAGCTCCAGCGATTCTCACGTCCCGAGCTTGTCGACGTTTTCGGCAAGTTTGGGCTCGATCTTTACGATCTTTGTCGCGGGATCGATCAGCGACCGGTCGAACCCGATCGGCCGCGCAAGTCCCTCAGCACCGAGGAAACATTCGCCATTGATCTGAACTCCCTCGAGCAATGCGAAGAAAAACTGGAAGAACTCTTCCAGGATTTGATGGCTGATCTGGCGCAGAAGGAATCAACCCGCGAGATCACGAAAATTTTCGTCAAACTGAAATTCAACGATTTCACGCGCACCACCGCCGAGCGCGCGGGACTCGCACCTGCTCTCCAAGATTTCCGCACACTACTTGCAGAAGCTTTTGCACGCACCGGAAAGCCCGTGCGCCTTATCGGCGTAGGCATCCGATTTGCCGAAACAACACCGGAGAGCGCCCAAATGGATCTGCTGTAGCCAGCTGTAGGGGAAGCTGACAGTTTTCCTACACGTTTAGAAGCTCATCGCGAGCCACTCCACTACTTACTGCTCGTTCAGAACCGCCGCGCATTCGCTCTTCTGCGACGTTGTTCATTTCAACCTTGTCGTTCACTTTTTGAATAAGCGCCTTTTGCTCTTTTAGTTCCGCTTCGAGCGCATCAATATGTTTCTGCTGATCCTCGATTTTGCGATGCGCTTTGAGGAACTCATTTGGCAACATCGCGTTCACCGCTTCGTAGCGAACGGTGTAAGGTTTTCCGTTAGCGTCCCGAGCTACCAGATCCGGATTCACCTTTGCCACGTCCTCAGCTACGAGACCAAATTGAGGGATACCATCGGGATCAAGGTTCGGCTTGTAGCGGAAACTCACCGGTTTGAGGCCCAGGATTGCTTCGCTCACTTTATCCATCGGTCTGATCGCATCTTTAAAATGCCGCGAAGAAACCATCGTGCCAAGGTGGCCGTCGGTGCCTACGACAACTGTTACACCTGAGGCGACGGTGGCCCCGCTGATGCCGGCGATAAAGGTAGCACTCTGTCCGTTTCCGATGCGGATAGTATTATCCTCGTTCGGATCGCCGTTCACGTTGAAGCCGATATCGATGTTGTTATTGCCTGTTGTCAGGTTACCGCCGGCATTGTGCCCCACGGCAGTGTTACCGTTGCCGGTTGAATTGTTGGTGAGCGCGCCGCTGCCGATCGCTATGTTTGCTGTCGCCGTCGTGTTGGAAAAAAGCGCGCTGTCGCCAATCGCTATGTTGGCGATGCCGGTTGTGTTGTTAGTAAGTGCAAAAGAACCGTCGGCTACATTGACGTTGCCAGTTGTATTGTTAAAGAGCGCGTTATAACCAGTGGCCGTATTGTAACTACCAGTCGTATTATTATGGAGCGCGCCTACGCCTGTCGCCGTGTTATCTGCGCCGCCTCTGCTTGCTCGTGCGATTGGCGAAAGCAGTAGCCAGACGAGCACGAGCGATATGAGCAGGAAACCCCGTCGCACCGGCCACCAGTCAACGGGATTTCTTGCGGGTGAGATTATTATTGTTGATGCGAATAGGTTCATAGTT
>Ga0209157_1004172_pt1 | contig 10863 bp, 8 predicted proteins | sample GraSoiAngelo_135_FD_185892 | JGI IMG/M metagenome (GOLD analysis project Ga0209157, IMG submission 185892) | Grasslands soil microbial communities from the Angelo Coastal Reserve, California, USA - 14_0929_05_40cm (SPAdes) (version 2) | ecosystem: Environmental > Terrestrial > Soil > Grasslands ... | reverse complement strand
AACCGGAAGGGTCAATTCAAAATTGGGGGATATCTCAACAACCTCAAGGACGATCGCGAGTCGGGCGACTACGATCTTTATTCCGGAATCGATCGCGCTGTTGCCGAAAATGCGGTGCGTGAAGCACGGGAATTCCCGACTGAAGTCGAGCGTTATCTGCAGCCGCTCCTGTCGTAGTCCTCGCTATTCCGCTTTGTTCGGCTATAATCCGAACCACTTTCAATGGCGATCGCAATCGGCACAGTCATCTTGAATTGGAAGGCGAAGCCTTGATGAACGAGCCATCGCTGCCTGCTAACGCCACAATCTCTCACTACCGCATCCTGTCTCGAATCGGCGCGGGCGGAATGGGTGAAGTGTATCTCGCGCAAGACACGAAACTCGGGCGCAATGTCGCGCTGAAGATACTGCCTGCCGCAGTCGCAGCTAATCCGGAACGCATGCGCCGTTTCGTACAAGAAGCGAAGGCTGCGGCGGCGTTAAATCATCCGAACATCGCGCATATCTACGAGATTGGTGAAGCCGCCGGAGTGAACTTCATCGCGATGGAGTTCATTGATGGTCAGACGCTCGGCCGATACATTCACGGAGAGCGAGTCGGTCTGCCCAAGCTTCTGCGCCATTTGCAGCACGTTGCCGAAGGACTGGCCAAGGCTCACGCGGCGGGCATCGTTCATCGCGATCTCAAGCCGGGTTGCTGCAACGCGGCGACAGCCTGATGGTCGGCGCGGAGTTGATCGACGTGCGCGATAACAAGCAGATCTGGGGCGAGCAGTACAACCGCAAGCTCGCCGATGCGCTCGCGGTGCAGCAAGAGATCTCTCGCGAGATTTCCGGGCGGCTGCGCACCAAGCTGACTGGCGAAGAGCAAAAGCAACTCAGCCGGCGCGAGACCACTAATGCAGAGGCCTATCAGTTCCATCTCAAGGGCCGTTACTATTGGAACCGCCGGACCGCCGACGGACTGAAGAAAGCAATCGAGCAGTTTCAGCAAGCGGTCGGTAAAGACCCGGCTTATGCACTTGCCTACGCAGGACTGGCCGACTGTTATGCATTGCTCGAAGAATACGCCGGTACCCCTTCGAGTCAGACGCTGCCAAAGGCCAGGGCCGCGGCTTTGCGCGCCCTCCAGATTGACGACTCGCTGGCGGAAGCGCACACGTCACTCGGATACATCAATGAGCATTCGTGGCAGTTCGCTGAAGCTGAAAAAGAATTCAAACGCGCGATCGAACTCAACCCGAGTTATCCGACCGGACACCATTGGTACAGCACCCATCTCCGCATGCTCGGGCGGCTTGACGAATCGATGGCGGAAATCCAGCGCGCGCAACAACTCGATCCTCTTTCGCCCATCATCGGCGTAAACGTCGGAAATATCCGCATCGTAAAGGGCGATCTCGATGCGGCCGTTGAAGAGCTCAAGAAGACCATCGAGCTCGATCTGAACTTTGCTGTAGGACGTAGCTTCCTGGGCCTGGCCTATTTGAAACAGGGGAATGAGCAGGAAGCGATCGCCTCGCTGCAGAAGGGGGTCGAATTGTCCGACAAATCGAGCGAGCAACTGAGCTTTCTCGGATACGGTTACGGCGCCGTGGGGAAGCGCGCTGAGGCCATAGCGATACTGAGAGAACTGGAAGACAGGCACTCCAAACGAGAGTCGCCCGCGATCTTTCCAGCAGCGGTATACGCGGGCCTCAGGGGAAAAGGATCAGGCGTTCGCCTGGCTCGAAAGAGATTTTCAGAATCGGACCGGCATGTTAGTCTTCATCGCCTATTACCCGAACTACGAAACGCTTCGGGACGACCCACGCTACACCGACTTGCTCCGTCGCATGGGGCTCAGGCCCTGAATGGGCGCACTACCAAATCTCGGAGATATTGAAGACGAAACCCGGCAAGACCGGTTCGCCGCTCAGGGTTAATGGGTTTTCCAGCGTCTGGACAGGCGCACCAGGACGATAGACGTAAACGGTTCTGTGATCGGGGTCGATCAACCATCCGAGCAGTGCGCCATTCGTGATGTACTCCTCCATCTTTTCTTTTTGCTCGGTCAACCTATCGCTGGGTGACATGAGTTCCACGACGAACTCCGGGCAAAGCGGGGCCCCTTTTTTCTTTGTCTCGGCCGACAATGCGTCCCAGCGTTCTCGCTTCAGCCAGGCTGCATCGGGCGCGCGGTTGGCGCCGTTGGGAAGGATAAACCAGCAGGCAGGGTCGAATGTGATCCCGGTCCCGTCCTTTCTTGCCCAGATTGTGAGTTCGGTTGTGATAATGACATTGCGTCTGCTTGTGTCCGCCCCCGGTGGTGGCATGATAACCAGTTCCTTCTGGGCGGTGAGTTCGAAGCGCAAGTCGCGATTGTCGCTACAAAGTTGGAGAAATTGATCCGAGGTTAAGCCGACATTTTCGACGTTCAGAATGAATGAACCCGTTGTAACTTGTTGTTCAATCAGAGGCGTTCGCGCCATGGTGTTTCCCCTGCCCGCCATTGTAGCGCACGCGACGAACCACCGTGGCGCGAGGTGGCTGAGGCGTGCGTCGAGGGCACGCCGCGCTGGACATCGAATTGATATTAACGAGGTGCCGAAGCTTCGTCGGGAATGCCTGCGAACAAGTCCGAGACACGGCATACGAAGGCAGGAAGCAGTGGTGTGGTGAGCGAATCAGACTCTATCATCGTGGCAATCAGTGCAAGCTGCGCATTCTCTCGGCGGAAGACCTGAAGACGACGTTGGCGCCAATCGACGATCCAGTACTCGTCGACGCCGCGCCGGGAGTAGAGCTTGAGCTTCGCTTCGCGGTCACGCTTTTCGTTGGCTACGCCCCGCGACAACACTTCGACGATCAACTCGGGGGCCCCATGGAAGTGCCCATCGCTTCCGAGTGTCATGGACATGCGACGTGAGCTCGTCCATACCAGATCCGGCACGACATCATCATCTTCTGCGAAGACGAGTCCCGGCGCGACGAAGACCGCGCCGTTGCCAGACTGGTTACACCATTGATCCAGCTTAGAGACGATCCGAGCGCAAACGAGCTGATGATAAGCATGTGGCGTCCTGGACACGTACAGGTCTCCGTCAATTATCTCGTAGCGCTTGCCGTCATTCTCAGGGAAGGCTTCAAGATCAGCCGAGGTAAAGCGAGGCGTCGTTGTCATTCGGTCCTCTGCCATCAGGATCACTCTTTTGCGAATATAACACACCAACTTGATCAAAACTCGTGGATCCCGATCCCAAGCGATCGAATCGCATTGAGCAGTTTTATAACCAAGCGCTGGAGTGGAAACCGCCAGAGGCAAGTCTTTTCTTGCCGAGGCTTGCCTGGCCGAAGGCGTCTATCGCCGAAAAGTCATCACTTCCGTCTCGTTCGGCTATAATCGGGACCACTTTCCATGGCGATCACCATCGGCACACATCTCGGGTCCGTGCAGATTACGGCACTCCTGGGCCGCGGGGGAATGGGAGAGGTTTATCGTGCGCGCGACACGAAGCTGAAGCGGGATGTCGCGATCAAAATCCTGCCGGAGGAATTCTCGCGTGATCCGGATCGGGTGGGCCGCTTCCAGCGCGAAGCCGAAGTTCTGGCATTGCTGAACCATCCTCATATTGCCGCCATCTACAGTCTCGAGGAAGCGAATGGCTCACGCTTTCTCGTGCTGGAACTGGTTGAAGGACAGACGCTCGCGGATCGGCTGAAGCGCGGTCCGCTGCCCATGGACGAAGCCTTGACCGTCGCCAAGCACATTTGTGAAGCAATCGAAGCGGCCCATGAAAAAGGGATCATTCATCGCGATCTGAAGCCGGCCAACATCAAGATCACTTCCGATGGCATCGTGAAAGTACTCGATTTCGGTCTTGCAAAAGTACGCGAGGCCGAAGCCCATGCCTCCGATCTCTCGAATTCACCGACGCTGATGACGGCGCGATCCACGCCGGGCATCATCCTCGGGACCGCGGCGTACATGTCGCCGGAGCAGGCGAAAGGGCAGGAAGCGAATCGCACGTCTGACGTGTGGGCGTTTGGATGCGTGCTCTATGAGATGCTGACCGGTCGAGCGCCATTCGAAGGCGACACGATGAGTGAGCTTTTCGCGGGAATACTGAAGGCGGAGCCGGATTGGAGCCGGTTGCCGGCGGAAACACCGGAACACATTCGCCGCCTGCTGCGGCGTTGTCTGCAAAAGGACCGGCGGATCCGGCTCCGACATCTCGGGGATGCGCTCATCGAGATCGAGGAGCCCCAACCACAGATCGCAGCAGCAGCTCCGCCAGTTGTACCGCGCCGACGCGAGCGGCTCGCATGGACAATAGCATTAGTGGTTGTGGCAATTCTTAGCGCTGCAGTAGGCGTGCGGGAGTTCCGAGGCGTACCACCTGCCGCCGAAATGCGCTTCGAAATTGCGACGCCGCCGACAGCGGATTCCGCATCGATCGCGATTTCTCCCGATGGACAGAAGATCGTGTTTGTAGGCGCATCCGAGGGACAGTCCAAGTTATTGGTGCGCGCGCTGGACTCCATTTCGGAGCGGGCTTTGGCCGGAACAGATGGCGCTTCGTTTCCCTTCTGGTCACCCGACAGCCAATCTGTTGGCTTCTTTGCGGAGGGAAGATTGAAGCGGGTCGATATTGACCGTGGAGCCGTGCAGATTCTGGCCAACGCTCCGGCGGGCCGGGGCGGCGCGTGGAACCGCGACGGTACGATCATCTTTACTCCGAATGTCACCCAAGGGATCTTCCGCATTTCAGCGACGGGCGGTACGGCTTCCGCTGTCACGCGAACGGAGACGACGAAAGAGACAAGTCATCGCTTCCCGCAGTTCCTTCCCAACGGACATCACTTCGTGTACTACGTGCTAGGCACTCCGGAATCCCGTGGGGTCTATGCGGGCGATCTTGACGGCTCGACCGCGCGACGGTTAATCGATGTAGAGTCGGCGCCGGTTTATGAATCTTCCGGCCACCTGTTCTTTGTTCGCCAGGGTACACTGTTTGCGCACGAGTTCGATGCTGCTCGTTTGGAATTGAAAGGAAATCCGTTTTCAGTTGCCGAACATATTGCAACTAAAAGTGACGCTCAAGGATCCGCCGCGGTAGCGGCATCTTCGGTGGGCGTGATCGGTTATCGCACAGCTTTGGCGGGCGGCAGGCGTCAACTTTTCTGGGTCGATCGTTCGGGCAAGGAAATTGGTAAAGCGGGTGATCCTCTGGGCAACAACTCAGTTTCGATCTCACCAGACGGCCGCCGCGTCGCATTGTCCGTAGCGATCAACAACAATGGAGACATCTGGTTACTCGATGTCGGGCGGAATGTTCTCAGCCGATTCACGTTTGACGCTGCAGTCGACTCTAATCCCATCTGGTCTTCCGACAGCAACCGGATCGCATTCGGCTCCAACCGGAAGGGTGCATTCGACCTTTACACAAAACCGGCAACCGGTCCGGGAAGCGAAGATCTGCTCTTGGCAAGCGGGCAGGACAAACAAGTACTGGACTGGTCGGCGGACGGGCGATTTCTGCTCTACCAAAATAGAGATTCGAAAACGAGCCTCGACGTTTGGGCATTGCCCATGGATGGAGATCGAAAACCATTTCCAGTTGTCCGCACGAACTTCGATGAGGACTTGGCGCAGTTTTCTCCCGATGGAAAATGGATCGCATATCAATCGACCGAGTCTGGCCGCTATGAGATTTACATGCAGCCTTTTCCCGGTCCAGGAGGTCAAACACAAGTGTCCACTAATGGTGGCGCCCAAGTTCGCTGGCGTCGCGACGGAAAGGAATTGTTCTACATTGCGCTGGATGGCCGGTTGATGGCCGTCCCGATTCGTATCGCTCCCAACTCCGAGACGATCGAGGCAGGTTCACCGGTTCCGCTAGTCGTGACGCGTGTGGGCGGAGCTTTGTCCTATCCCAATACCCAGCAGTACGACGTCTCTCCCGACGGCCAGCGATTCCTGATGAACACGATCATCGAGGAAGTTCCCTCACCGATCACCGTCATCTTGAACTGGAGAGCCAAACCCTGATGAATGAGACCTCACTGAGCGCTAACGCAACAATCTCTCACTATCGCATCCTGTCTCGAATCGGCGCGGGCGGGATGGGCGAGGTCTATCTCGCAAAAGATACTCGGCTTGATCGGACCGTTGCGTTGAAGATTCTTCCCGCCGACGTAGCCGCCGATCCGGACCGGATGCGGCGCTTTGTCCAGGAAGCCAAAGCGGCATCCGCCTTGAGCCACCCCAACGTCGCGCACATTTACGAAATCGGCGAAGCCAACGGCACGAACTTCATCGCAATGGAGTACGTCGAGGGACAGACGCTTGATGCCAAACTCAAGGGCCGCGCTTTGGAGACAGCGGAAATCATCGACATTGCGACGCAAGTCGCTGACGCTTTGGATGAAGCGCACTCCAAAGGAATCACTCACCGGGACATTAAGCCCTCGAACATCATGATCACTGCGCGCAGCCAGGCCAAAGTGCTGGACTTCGGACTGGCGAAGGTCGCCGCGCATCGGGCTGCGCCCATTGAGAGTGATATGCCCACCGTGCGGAAGACCGACCCAGGTGTGGTCATGGGCACCGTCCAGTACATGAGCCCGGAGCAGGCGCTCGGCCGGGAAGTCGACCACCGCACGGATATCTTCTCGCTTGGCGTCGTGATGTATGAGATGTCGGCGGGCCGCCTGCCCTTCTCCGGCGCATCGACCAGCGAGACCATCGATCGAATCACTCATGCGCAACCCGAGGCGATCGCGCGGTTCAACTACACTGTTCCGGCAGAGCTCGAGCGAATTATCCGGAAGTGCATGGAGAAACAACCGGCGCGCCGTTATCAGTCAGCTCGTGACTTGTTGGTCGACTTAAGAAACCTGAAGCGAGACAGCGACTCCGGTGTGACGGCTCGCGGTGAGGAGACTGCCACGCCTCGGAGCAATCTTCGCTTCACAGTTTCCGCCGCAATCCTAGTAGTCATCGTTCTGGCGGCCGGCTTGGGATGGTACATGCTGGCGGGGCGCGGCAAGGCGATCGACTCGGTAGCGGTCCTGCCCTTCGTCAACGCGAATGCAGATCCGAATATCGATTACCTCGCCGACGGGATTCCGGAAAGCATCATCAACAGCCTCTCCCAGTTGCCGAACCTGAAGGTGATGTCGCGCAGCTCGGTATTCCAGTACAAAGGAAAGGACACGAAGCCGCAGGCTGTGGCAAAGGACCTGAAGGTGGAGGCGGTGCTCACCGGCAGGGTGAGTCAACGCGGAGATGGGTTGGCGATCAGCGTCGAGCTTGTGAACGCCGCAGACAACAGCCAGATCTGGGGACAGCAATACAATCGCAAGCTCGCCGATGTCTTCGCGGTCCAGGAAGAGATCGCGAAAGAGATTTCCGACAAGCTGCGTCTGAAGTTGACCGGCGCCGAGCGGCAGCAGCTTGCGAAGCGGCCGACCGAGAACCTCAAGGCTTTCCAGTACTACACGCAGGGCCGTCTGTATACGAATCGCCGCACGCGCGAGGATCTGCTCACGGCTATTAGTTATTGTGAGAAAGCCATCCAGGAGGACCCCAATTATGCGCTCGCCTACGCGGGCTTGTCTGATGCCTATATGAATCTTGGAGTCCGAGGCTACATTGCGCCCATTGAAGCTCGGCGCAAAACGGAAGAGACCGCACGCAAAGCCATCGCGCTCGATGAGAACCTGGCCGAAGCTCACGTCGTCCTTAGTCACGCCTACAGTCAGTTCTATCCGGCCAATTTCTCCCTGACTGATCGCGAACTGCAGCGTGCAACGGAACTCAGTCCGAGCTTGGCATTAGCTCATCAATATTTGGGATTCTCTTTCATGCGGCAGGGGCGTCTCGATGAAGGCCTGGCGGAATTTCTGAAAGCTCGGGAACTCGACCCGCTTTCGCCAATCATCACGCGGGGAGTGGCCACTTCTTATTATCTCAAGCGAGATTATAGGCGAGCATTGGAACTGCTGAGGCAGGCCAACGATCTAGGCCCGGCTTTTAGTACGCCGTTTGAAATCGGAATGTACATTCAGAACCGGCTGTTCAATGAAGCGCTGGCGGAACTGGAGAAGGCCGAACAAGAGAGGAAAAATGATCCACTCTTGATTTACAGCACGGGGATGGTCTATTCGGCGCAGGGGAAGCGGGAGGAAGCCCTGCAGATCATCAAAGAGTTGGAGGAGATGTCGGGTGCAAACCTGAGCCAGGCGCACTATATTGCCAGCGTCTATGCGGCCTTGAACGAGAAGGACTCGGCCTTGACGTGGCTTGAACGCGGCTTAGCCACGGGCGCGCTCGGACCCTTTTTTAAAGACGAGCCGTTTTGGGATCCATTCCGCGGAGACCCGCGATTCACAGACCTGCTCCGGCGGATGGGCGTCCCGTCGTGAACCGTTACCAAGCCGCATGAGCTCCGGGTCTAGGTTGAGACGAGGATTCTCAGGAGCGCCGCGGTTCAGCGCGGGAACGCCAGTGCGGTAAGCCGCGCGACGAGATCCTTCAGGTACTGGCGGATTTCTTCCAGTGAAACGTCGCCCGGCGGCGTGAAGTCGTTCGCGATCTCAATCTGATTGAGCACCCAGGCCAGTTGCGCCGGAGTGAGCCCGCCGTCCTTGAGAGCAGCCATGGACACGGTGTTTTCGACGCCGTAACCGGCCATCTCCAGCGCGCGCACATCGATCAAGTCCCGGATTTCGGATCGGGACAGCAGCGCACAAAGTTTGTTCGCAAGGATCTCTTCTGGCGGATCGACACGTATTCCATTGATGACGGGCTTCTCGGGGATGATCTGGGGGACCCGATCGCGAACCAGATCGATGACGATGGCGTCCGCTTCCCGGCGAAGCAGAAAGCGGCGAAAATCCGGCGCAGTTCGGATTGCTTCCAGTGTCGCATTGAACTGGCGGGCAATTTCCGTTGTTAGCGTAACAGCATCCTCGAGAGCATCACTCGAAGTAAACAAGTCGAGGTCCTTCGTCTCGCGATGCCGCAGGTAAAACCCCGCCAAAGCGGCGCCACCCGTGAGAAAAAAGCGGCTTTCTCGAGCGAAGAATGCCTCCAGAAAGTCTCGCTGCAAGGGCGTGAGCTTATCGCTCTCCAAGCAAACCTTCTTCATGCCAGCGGTGAAATAGAAACTCCCAAAATGCGCGACGGCGGCCAAGATGGGGCGCTATGGCATCCCATTGCCGCCACACTTCAAATGGAGTTAGGAATCTCCAAACATCCGTGTCGCGAGCTTCTCGCAGCAGTTTCCCGATAAGCCGCATCCGTTCTGGGATGGATGCGGACGCTAATCGCTCTTTGAATTGAGCGACCGTCATCGGCTCGTCCCAAAGGAAGTATGGAATCGCCTCAGGATCATTCATGTCCGCCGACAAAGACGTCTTCATGACGCTAGTGTAACCTAGCGTTCACCAACTTGCGCACCGGAGGTACTGTAGCGGCGGTCTGTGACCGCCGGTATCTCGTTAATTTCAATAAAAGCCGGCGCTCATAGAGCGCCGCTACAGATTCTGACGGCCCTTGAGATTTCGCGTCAGGTCCTGCTTTCTTCGCACCTTAGGCGAAACCCGTTGCCGAAAAGTCATCACTTCCGTCCCGTTCGGCTATAATCGGGACCACTTTCCATGGCGATCACCATCGGTAGACAACTTGGCTTTCTGCAAATCACCGCACTGCTTGGTCGCGGGGGAATGGGGGAGGTTTATCGCGCGCGCGACACGAAGCTGAAGCGGGATGTTGCGATCAAAATCTTGCCGGAGGAGTTCTCGCGGGATCCGGATCGGGTGAGCCGCTTCCAGCGCGAAGCTGAGGTTCTGGCATCGCTGAACCATTCTCACATTGCCGCTATCTACAGTCTCGAGGAAGCGAATGGCTCACGCTTTCTCGTGCTCGAGCTCGTTGAAGGACAGACGCTCGCGGATCGGCTGAAGCGCGGTCCGCTGCCCATGGACGAAGCCTTGACCGTCGCCAAGCACATTTGTGAAGCCATCGAAGCGGCGCATGAAAAAGGGATCATTCACCGCGATCTGAAGCCGGCCAACATCAAGATCACTTCCGATGGCATCGTGAAGGTACTCGACTTCGGTCTCGCGAAAGTACGCGAGGCCGAAGCACAGGCCTCGGATCTCTCGAATTCACCGACGATGATGACGGCGCGATCCATGCCGGGCATCATCCTCGGGACGGCCGCGTACATGTCGCCGGAGCAGGCGAAGGGGCAGGAGGCGAATCGCACCTCCGACGTGTGGGCGTTTGGATGCGTGCTCTATGAAATGCTGACCGGCCGCGCGCCTTTCGAAGGCGAGACCGTGAGCGAGGTTTTCGCGGGAATACTCAAAGGAGATCCGGATTGGAGCCGGTTGCCGGCGGAGACACCAGAAAATATTCGCCGGTTGCTGCGCCGTTCTCTGCAAAAGGAGCGGCGGCTCCGGCTTCAACACATCGGTGATGCGCGCGTCGAGATCGAGGAACCACAGCCACACACCGCAGCAGTAGCCCCGCGAGTGATACCGCGGCCCCGTGAGCGCGCATGGATGACGGCGTTCGTGGTTGCAGCGGTTCTTGCCGTTGCGATGGGCATTCGGGAGTTTCGAGGCGTGCCGCCAGCCGCTGAAATGCGCGTTGAAATTTCGACGCCGCCGACGTCATACCCCGCGTCGATCGCGATCTCTCCCGATGGAAACAAGATTGTGTTTGTCGCTGCTTCGGAAGGACAGTCCAAGTTATGGGTGCGGCCCCTGGACTCCGTCGCGGGTCGGGCTTTGCCCGGAACGGATGGTGCGTCGTTTCCCTTCTGGTCACCGGATAGCCAGTCTATTGGCTTCTTCGCGGAAGGAAAACTA
>Ga0209157_1004168_pt1 | contig 10867 bp, 13 predicted proteins | sample GraSoiAngelo_135_FD_185892 | JGI IMG/M metagenome (GOLD analysis project Ga0209157, IMG submission 185892) | Grasslands soil microbial communities from the Angelo Coastal Reserve, California, USA - 14_0929_05_40cm (SPAdes) (version 2) | ecosystem: Environmental > Terrestrial > Soil > Grasslands ... | reverse complement strand
CCGGCGCTCCGCGTCGGCGGCGAGCGCGCGGCGCTCGCGTTCATCGACGACGTGGGGTTCGCGTCGACCTTCTATCGCTTCCCGGAGGGTGTGGCGTGCCTGTGGGAGGCGGTCGCCGGCCGAGCGAACCCGCGCTGGCCCCGTCGCTCGCACCACGACGCCGGCATCGGGCTGACGTGGGACCTCAAGGACACGCTGCCGGCGCGCAAGCGCGTGTACTACGGCAAGCTGCTCAAGCGCCGGCCCCTCCTGGTGGCGCTCGATCTCTTCCCCGCGTTCTACGCGCTGGCCCGCGGCCGGCAGCGGGCGCGGGACTATCGCGTGGAATACGAAGCCGGACGCCTGTCGCACACGGCCCGCCGGATCATGGACGCGCTGGTCCACGAGCACCCGCAGTACACGCGCGGCCTGCGGGCCAATGTGTTCATGCTCGAGCCGACGAAGACGCGCGAGTTCGAGCGCGCCATGGCGGAGCTGCAGCAGGGGCTCTGGGTCGTCAAGAGTGAGGAGCGCTACGAGCCGACCTTCTCGTACCGCTGGGACCTGGTCGAGTCGTGGCTTCCGGAGGCGGTCGCCGCCGGCCGGCGGATGTCCCGTGACGCCGCGCTCGCGTGCGTGATCGAGCGCTACACGCGCGGAGCCGTGTTCACGACCGAGCGGCTGCTCGCGCGCTTGTTCGGGGTGCCGTCCGAGGACGCGGCGCGCGCGGTGGGGCGGCTGGTCGCCACGGGCGCGATCGACGCCGACCACGCGATCGACGGTTGGCCCGGACGCTGGCTGGTTCACTCTTCGTAAAGGAGTCACCGATGCCGACGGTCAGGCTGAGAGACGCATCCGAGTATCCCGGCCCGGTCCAGAAGCTCTTCGAAGCGGCGAAGGCGTGGTTCAACCACGACTTCGCGCAGCCGCCGGCGATGAGCCGGGTGATGGCGTGGGACACCGAGCTGGGCGCCTTTCACGGCCGCGCGATGAAGCGCGCCATGACACCGGGGGAGTTCACCCGCGCCGAGAAGGAGATGGTCGCGGCCGTCGTCAGTGGCGTCAACGCCTGCGCCTACTGAGTGCAGGCGCACACTGCAGCCGGGAAGCTGCAGGGGATGAGCGACGACGCGCTCTGGTACGAAGCGGCGCTGCTGGTCGGCCTCACCAACGCCTTGAACGTGGTGGCCGACGCGCCGCTGGCGGTGCTCGAGCCCGCGCAGCCCGCGCCGGCCGCGGAGGTGGTCTTCGCCGAGATCCGCGCCTGCTACGAACGTGCCGACGTGCCCTCGCCGTTTCGCCGGGTGGCCGCCGATCCGGGCTACCTGGCCGACCTCTGGGGGGCGACGCGCCGCGCGTTCACCGACCATCACCTCGGTCGCCAGCTCAAGGAGGCGCTCGCGTTCGCGGTCTCGGTGACGACGCGCTCGCAGTTCGGCACCGCGTTCCACCTGGGTGAGATGCGCCGCCTCGGCGTCGGCGAGGGCGGTGTCATGGAGGTGCTGGGCGTGACGCAGATGTTCTCGAGCTACACGAAGATCGCCGACACGCTCCAGCTCGAGCCCGACATGAGCGCCATCGCCCCGGTGGACTGGTCGCCAGCCCCCGGCGGCACCCCGCCCCCACCGAAGCCGCTGGCACCCGAAGCGCCCTAGTATCAGCCGCGACATTCGCTTCGGGGGAGTCGAGAGGGGGCAGAGCCCCTTCTCCAAACAAAGCAGTGCGGTAACGCGGACGCAGGTCCGCAGGGGAGGGGGGCGGAGCCCCCTTCTCCAAAGGAGAGCCTTCATGAAGATCGAGAAGCTCTGCGCGAAGTCGGTCTACGATCCGCCGGCGTACTGTCAGGCCATCAAGGTCACAGGCGCCCAGTCGATTCTGTTCCTGGCCGGCCAGGTCGCCTACGACAAGTCGGGCAGCGTGCTCCATCCCGGCAACTTCAAGGCGCAGGCGCAGGAGGCGTTCCGCGCGCTCCTGGCCCACGTGAAGGCCGCGGGCGGGACGGCCGAGAGCATCGTCAAGGTCAACACGTATCTCACCGACATCCGGTACCGCGCGGATCTGCCGGGGATCCGGGAGGCCGTCTTCGGCAAGAGGCTTCCGGCGTCGACGCTGGTCGCGGTGTCGGCGCTCGCGCACCCGGACTGGCTGATCGAGGTCGAAGCGATCGCGGTGGTCTAGGCGATCGGGGGCAGAGCGGGCGATGGAAATCGCCCGGAGCACGCGATCAGGGATCGCCCGAGTGGACGATCACGGATCGCTGCAGTCGCGCATCATGCCGCAGTTGGTGCAGATGATCTTGCACTGCCGCTCTTCCATCCGCTCGCCGCACCGCTCGCAGTCGTGCGCCCACTGGGTGCCGACGGAGGGTGCGAGGCCACGGGGAAGGGCCGGAGACTGCGGCGGGTGCGGCTCCATGCTGTTGGTACACTACCCCGCATGGCCGACGAGTGGCAAGACCTCGAGTTCCTCCGCCACGTCTTCGACGAGACGCGCGTGGTGCGCAAGCCGATGATCGGCATCATCACCGGCTACCACGTGCTGCCCTACATCCTCGTCGGGCCGGAGCATGATCAACCGGGACACTCGGTCGAGGTGCGCGGCCGCATCAAGGTGTCGCCGCGGCTCGTCATCGCCGCCGGGAACGACGCCCCGACGTATGGCGAACTGTTCCGCGAGACCGAGCTGATGGATCATCGCCTCGTCGCGCGCGTGTTCAGCTTCCGCTACGCGTCCCGCGTCTCGCTCGAGAGCGAGGAGCTGCGGATCCGCCGCCACCAGCGTGACGCCGGGGGCCACCTCGAGCGCGTCCTGGAGGAGTTGTCGCAGCGCGAGGTGATCAACACCGGCGTGATCGCGTCCCCCGACGTCCGCTTCTATCCCGTCTCGGTCGATCGCTTCATCCGGGAGATCCTGGATCAGGAGTTCCGCGAATAACGACGCTCGCCGGCGCGCCGCGTTGACCGCCCAACCTTGACAGGCCGGAACGCCCGATGCTAAGTGATATCCGCTGCTATCGCCCTCAGGAGGTTTCCATGCGACTCACCGCGCGCATTGCGCTTATCGTCGGCGTCATCGTCGCCGCGTCGACGCTGCCGGCCGTGGGGCAGCAAGGACCGATCCGGATCGGCGCGTCCCTCTCGCTCACCGGTAGCTACGCGAAGCTCGGCAGCAACCAGCACGAGGGGTACAAGCTCTGCGAGCGCGACCTGAACGCGAAGGGCGGGCTCCTCGGCCGCAAGGTCGAGTTCGTCGTGTACGACGACCAGTCGGCGCCGCCGACGGCGGTGCGCCTCTACGAGAAGCTCATCACCGAGGACAAGGTCGATGGGGTGATGGGGCCGTACTCGTCGCCGGTCACCGAGGCCGCCGCCAACGTCACCGAGAAGTACAAGAAGGTCATGGTCTCGCCGCTGGCCGCGACCACGTCGATCTTCCGGAAGGGACGGAAGTACCTCTTCATGGTCATCTCGCCCGCCGAGGGCTATCTGGAAGGACTGGTCGACATCGCGGCCAAGCGGGGACTCAAGACCGTCGCGGTCGTGAACGAGGACACGCTCTTCTCCAAGGCCGCCGCCGCCGGCGCCGTCGAGCTGGCCAAGAAGCGGGGGTTGCAGGTCGTGTATCAGGAGGCGTACCCGAAGGGCAACACGGACTTCTCGGCGCTGCTCACGAAGGTCAAGTCGCTGAACCCCGACGTGATCGCCGCCGCGACCTACTTCGACGACGCGGTGGCGCTCACCCGGCAGATGAAGGAGCTGAACGTCAACCCGCGCATGTACGGCGTCACCGTCGGCGGCGACCTGCCGGAGTTCTACGAAACGCTCAAGCAGAACGCCGAGTACATCTACGGCGCGACCCAGTGGGAGCCGAGCTTGCCGTACCCGGGCCAGAAGGAGTTCCTCGACGCCTATAAGAAAGAGTTCGGCCACGAGCCGTCGTACCACTCGGCGGCTGGCTACGCGGGCTGCGTCGTCTACGCCGAGGGCGTCAAGCGCGCCGGCAGCCTCGACTCCGACAAGGTGCGCGAGACACTGCTGAAGCTCGAGACGCGCACGATGTTCGGCGATTACAAGGTCGACGGGGACGGGTTCCAGCTGGCTCACAAGATGGCGCTGTTCCAGTGGCAGGACGGCAAGAAGCACACCGTCTGGCCGGACGAGCTCGCGTCGGCGAAGACGCGATTCCCGACGCCGTCCTGGACCCAGCGCTAGGCGGCTCGCGCGGCGCGCGCCGGCAGGGGGGCGGCTCGCCGTGAACGTGGTCATCACGCCGGCGATGCTCGGACAGGTCGTCGTGTCGGGGATCCTCGCGGGCGCGCTGTACGCGATGGTGGCGCTGGGGCTCGCGCTGATCTTCGGCGTGATGCGCGTCATCAACATCGCGCACGGGCCGCTCTTGATGCTGGGCGCCTACACGACGTTCTTCCTCTATCAGGCGCTCGGGCTGAACCCCTACCTCTCCGTTCCGATCACCATGCTCGTCCTGTTCGCCCTGGGCGCGCTCCTACAGCGCACGCTCGTGTTCCGGGTGGTGGACGCGCCGGAGCTCTCGTCGCTCCTGCTCACCTTCGGCATCTCGATCGCGCTCGTGAACCTGGCCCAGCTCGCCTTCACGTCGAATCTGCGCGCGATCGAGTACGCGACCGGCTCCTACACCCTGGGGCCGCTCGCCTTCTCGAAGTCCCGGCTCATCGCCTTCGCGGTCGCCGCGGCGCTGACCGGGCTCGCGTTCCTGTTCCTGCAGCGCACGCGGCTCGGCAAGGCGATCCGCGCGACGTCGCAGAGTCGGGAGGTCGCGATGGTCTGCGGCGTCGACGTGCGGCGCATCCACCTGATCACCTTTGGCGTCGCGGCGGCGCTGGCCGGGGCCGGCGGCGCCCTCGTCTCGGTGATCGTCGCGATCCAGCCCGAGATGGGCCAGATCTGGACGTTCAAGTCGTTCCTGGTCATCGTGCTGGGCGGCGCCGGCAACTATCCCGGTGCGCTGCTGGGCGGCATCCTGCTCGGTCTGGTCGAGCAGATCGCCTCGCTGTTCCTGACGACCCAGCTGTCGGAGGCGGTCGCCTACATCCTGCTGGTGGTGATTCTCTTGGTGCGGCCCACCGGGCTGCTCGGCGGCCGGCAGACGTGAGGCCGCGCACCGCGTTTCGTGTCGGGCTCGTGCTGCTCGTGGCCGCGCTCGCCGCCTATCCCGCCGTCGGCACCGGGTACGGCGTGCGCGCGATGCTCCAGATCTTCATGTGGGTCGCGCTGGCCGCGTCGTGGAACCTGATCTCGGGGCTGACCGGCTACGTCTCGTTCGGCCACGTGGCATTCTTCGGCGCCGGCGCCTACACCGGCGCGATCCTCATCACGAGTGCCGGCTGGTCGTGGCCCGCCGCGGCGCTCGCCGGCGGGCTCGGCGCGTGCGTGGTGGCCCTCGTCATCGGCTACCCGTGCCTGCGTCTGAAGGGGCCGTACTTCGCGATCGCGATGCTGGGCCTCAACGAGGTGCTGCGCGCGCTCGTGTCCTACTTCGAGGGGCTCACCGGTGGCGGCAACGGGATCTCGCTGCCGACGCTCGAGGCGACGGTGCCGGTCTACTACGCGATGGGCGTCGCGGCGGCGGCGGTGACACTGCTCGCGTACCTGGTCATCACGTCGCGGTTCGGCTTGCGGCTCATGACGATCCGCGAGGACGAGGTGGCCGCCGAGGCGATGGGTATCGACACCGCGCGCCACAAGCTCTACGCGTTCCTGCTGTCGGCGGCCGGGCCGGGGATCGTCGGCGCGCTGGCCGCGCGCGATCAGGGCTACATCGAGCCGATCAGCGTGTTCCCGCTCGCCACCACCATCACGATGATCGTCATGGTGCTGTTCGGCGGCAAGGGGACGGTGTGGGGCCCGGTGCTGGGCGCGGTCGTGCTGTTCGTCTCGCAGGAGCTGGTCTGGGCGCGCTTCCCGTACCTCCACCAGCTGCTCTTCGGCTCGATCATCGTCGCGGTGGTGCTCCTGATGCCGCGCGGCGTCCTCGGGCTCCTGCAGCAGAAGTACCACCTGCCGCGGACAATCTGATGACGCGACCTGTCCGCAGCGGTGATGGGCTGGTCAAGCGCGTTGGCGGCGGCGTCGCGGCCGGTGTCGCGGTGGTGCTCCTGATGCCGCGCGGCGTCCTCGGCCTGTCGCAGCAGCGCTATCGCCTGCCCCGGACGATCTGATGACGCGGCCCCTGCTGGAGATCGAAGGGCTGAGCAAGAGCTTCGGCGGCGTCGCCGCGGTCGATCGCGTGTCGCTGGCGCTCGAGCCGGGGCGCATCTACGGCCTCATCGGGCCCAACGGGTCGGGCAAGACGACGCTCTTCCACTGCGTCACCGGCGTCGAGCGGCGGGACGCCGGGCGCGTGCGCTTCAACGGCGAGCGGATCGACGGGCTCGAGCCCCACGCGATCGCGCGGCGGGGGATCGGCCGGACCTTCCAGATCATCCGCGTGTTCCCCGAGCTGACGGCGCTCGAGAATCTGCTGGTGGTCACCCGCGGGAGCCTGGCCGGCGCCGAGGCGCGGGCGCGCGAGCTGCTCCGGTTCGTCAAGCTCGACGGCCTCGTGCACGAGTACGCCGGCAACCTGTCGTACGGCCAGCAAAGGCTGGTCGAGTTCGTCCGCGTGCTCATGCGCGATCCCTCGCTGATCCTGCTCGACGAGCCCGCCGCCGGCGTGAACCGGACACTCCTCAACGACCTGCTCGAGGCGGTGCGCCGGCTCCGCGACGACGGCAAGACCATCCTGCTGGTCGAGCACGACATGAAGGTCGTCATGGGGCTGTGCGAGACCGTGTTCGTGCTCGACCACGGCGAGAAGATCGCCGAGGGACCGCCGGGCGTGATCCAGGCGGACGAGCGGGTCATTGAAGCGTACTTCGGTCGTTGAGCTGCTCGTGCTCGTCCCGCTCGCGTGCCTGGCCGCCGGCCTGGCGTGGCGCTCGCGCGGCTGGCCGCTGGTCCACGACGCGCCGCTGATGCACTACATCGCCTGGCGCATCGGCGAGGGTGCCGTACCCTACCGCGACCTCTTCGACATGAACTTCCCGGGCGTCTATCTGATCCATCTCACGGCGCTCCGCCTCTTCGGCGCCGGCGACGCCGGATGGCGCGCCTTCGACCTGGCCTGGCTCGCCGCGACGTCGCTCGCCGCGGCCGCGCTGGCCGCGGCGTGGGGACGGCTCGCCGCCGTCGGCGCGGCGCTCTTCTTCGCGCTCTATCACCTCGCGGGCGGCGCCTGGCAGACTGGGCAGCGCGACTTCTACCTGTGTCCGCTCTTGCTGCTGGCGGCGCTCGGCGTGTCGCGATGGGCCGAGCAACCCCGCGCTCGCTCGAGCCTGGTGTGGGGCGGCCTGGCGCTGGGCGCCGGAATGACCGTCAAGCCCCATGCCGGCCTGTTCGCGGCGATGCTCCTGGTCGTCGTCGCGGTGGTGGCCCATCGCACCGGTCGCTCGGCGGCGTGCGCGGCGGCGATCTTCGCGGCGGCCATCGCGGCGGCGCCGGCGGCGACGACGGCGTGGCTCGCGGCCAAGGGCGCGCTGGCGGCGTGGCGCGAGGTCGTCTTCGACTACCTGGTGCCGCTCTACTCGAAGCTCGGCCGGCCGGACCGCTGGACGTTTCATCGCTGGCAGGTGTGGATTCCGATCGCGGTGGGCGTGGCGCTCTCGGCGTGGTCGGCGCTCGCCCGACGACGCCTCGGCGCGCGGCACACCGTGCTGGCGCTCGGCCTCTTCTACGGGCTCGCTCACTTCGTCGGCCAGGGGAAGGGCTGGGAGTACCATCTCTATCCACTCGCCGCGTTCGGGGCGGTGGCCCTGTTCGCCGAGGCGGGCCGCCACATCGAAGCGCGCAGCAGCGTGGCGCTTCCGCTCCTCGCGTGCGTCGCGGTCGCGGCCGTGCTGCTGGGGCTCAAAGGCGTCGAGGCGGCGGACGCGGCGTGGATCTGGGCGAAGGAGCGTCGCGTGAGCGCGCTGGTGGCGGACCTCGAGGGCCGGATCGGCGGGGGAGACGTCGTGCAGATGCTGGACACGACCGAGGCGGGCGTCCACGCGCTGCTGCGGCTCCACGCCGTCCAGCCGACGCGCTTCCTCTACGATTTCCACTTCTACCACGACCTCGAGACACCGATCGTCCAGAAGCTTCGCGCCGACTTCATCGCGGGGTTCGACGCGCACCCGCCGGCGTTCGTGGTGCTGTTCGAGCGCGGCTGGCCGGCCGGCGGCTACGAGCGGATCGAGCGGTTCGAGGAGCTGCGTCGCCGGCTTTCGACCTATCGGGTCGTGGCGCGGCGCGACGGGTACGTCGTGTATGCGCGCTGACGTCATCCGACGTATTGTTGGCGCGTACCGCGATCCGGTGGTGCGCGCGTACTGCTGGGTTCGCTTCGGCATCCTGCGCCAGCGGTTCCTCGACGAGATCGGCCAGTACCTGCCGGAGTCGGGGCCCGTGCTCGACATCGGTTGCGGCTTCGGGCTCTTCTCGCTCTACTACGCCGCGACGGCGCCGGGTCGATTCGTGCGCGGCATCGACGTGAACGCGCGGCGGATCACGATGGCGCGCCGCGCAGCGGCGCGGCTCGGGATCGAGAACGTCGCCTACGAAGAAGGCGACGCCCGCCGGTTCAAGGGCGACGGCGAGTTTGCGGCCGCCTACATGCTCGACATCGTGCACCACATCCCGCCGGAGACCGTGCCGCCGCTCCTGCGCCGTCTGCACGCGTGCCTGCCGCCTGGCGGCGTACTGCTCGTGAAGGACGTGGACACACGGCCGGCGGCCAAGCGCTGGTTCACCTGGGCGCTCGACAAGCTGATGGGGCCGATGACCCCCGTGACGTACTGGAGCGCCGAGGAGTTGACGGGCGCCCTGCGCGCGGCCGGGTTCGAGGTCCGGCGCCACGCCATGCTCGACTTCCTCCCGTACCCGCACGTCCTCTACGTCGCGACGCGACGGCCGTGACCGGCCCGCTCCTGTCCGCCCACCGGATCACCGCCGGCTACGGGATGCTCGACATCCTCCACGGGGTGTCGCTGACGGTGGCGCCGGGGGAGATCGTCAGCATCATCGGCCCCAACGGCGCCGGCAAGTCCACCGCGTTCAAGGCGATCGTCGGCCTGCTGCGCCCGCGCGCCGGCAGCGTCGTCTTCAACGGCGCCGAGATCACGGGCCTCCGGCCGGATCTCGTGCTCCGGCGCGGGCTCGCCTACGTGCCACAGGGCCGGATCGTGTTCCCGCAGATGACCGTGCTCGAGAACCTCGAGATGGGCGCCTACACGGTGCGTGACGAGGCGCGGATCGCCGACGCGCTCGAGCGCGTCTACGCGCTGTTCCCGATCCTGCGCGAGCGCCACGGCCAGAAGGCGGGGACGATGTCGGGAGGCGAGCAGCAGATGGTGGCGATCGCGCGCGCGCTCATGACGACGCCGCGCCTGATCCTATTGGACGAGCCCTCGCTCGGGCTCTCGCCGAAGTTCGTGGCGCTGATCTTCGACCGGCTCGTCGAGATGAAGCGGGCCGGCTACACGCTGGCGCTCGTCGAGCAGAACGCGGCGCGGGCGTTGGCCATCGCCGATCGCGGCTACGTGCTGGAGCTCGGAAAGAACCGTCTGGAGGGGCGCGGCGCGGCGCTGCTGGCCGACCCCGAGGTCAAGCGCCTCTACCTCGGCGGTTGAGGCGACGACTCCTCCGCCACCTCGTAGCGCAGGCGTCGCGACTGCATCCAGCGCACGCCGAGCGTATCGACGAGCCCGCGCCACGCGCGGTTCCGCACCCCGTAATTCGAGGCGCCGAACCGTCGCGGGCGATGGTTCACCTCGACCTCGATCACGGCGAAGCCGGCCTGGCGGAGCAGCGCGGGCACGAACCGGTGGAACCCGTTGAACGGCACGAGGCTCTCGACGCAGCGCCGGTGCATCGCGCGCAGCGAGCAGGCGCTGTCGTGGATCTGGTCGCCCAGGACCGCCCCCCGCACGCGGTTGGCGATGCGCGACGAGAGCCGCTTGAGCCACGGGTCGCGCCGCGCGGCCCGCCAGCCGCAGGCGGCGTCCCAGCGATCGAGCCGGCCGAGCAGCGCCGGAATGTCCGCCGGATCGGACTGGAGGTCAGAGTCGAGCGTGACGACGATCCGGCCGCGCGCGGCTCGCAGGCCGGCGGCGAACGCCGACGAGAGCCCGGCGTTGTGCGCGAAGCGAATCAGCCGCACTCGCGGGTCGGTGGCCTGGAGCATCCGGACGAACTCCGTGCTGCCGTCGGTCGATCCGTCGTCGACGACGATCACCTCCGCGCCGCGTCCCACGCTCTTGAGCACGGGCATGAGCTCTTCCCACAGGATCGGCAGGCTCTCGGCCTCGTTGTAGACCGGCAGGACGATCGAGATCTCGGGCAGGGGTGACGACGTCATGCTCCACCTCCACCGAGGACCACGATCTCGCGGCTCGCCACCGAGTGAGCGGTGACGACGCGCCACGACGGATGGGCCTTCGGCTGCAGCTCGCTCCACGTCTTGCGCATCACGATCAGCGACCCGCGCGGCTCGCCGGCCAGCAGCCGCTCGACCGCGGGGCGGTCGAGCTCGGCCACGGGCCGCCGCAGATAGAAGTCGTAGGTGAGCCAGACGTCGGGATGCACGGGAACGGCGACGCCGGCTGGCGTCAGTGCTCGGGCGGCCGCCGCGATCGGTCGCACGTCGAAGTCGCGGGCGAACCGCGCGGGATAGCGCATGCCCTCGACGATCAGGACGGCGCCCACGCCGAGCGCCACGATCAGACCGGTGGCGACGAAGGCCGCGCGGCGCGCCGCGCCCACCGCGAGCACCGCGGTCACCACGAGCAGCGCGGCCGTCAGCCCGAGCTCGCCCGCGGTGTCGGGGATCCAGGGCC
>Ga0209157_1004167_pt1 | contig 10874 bp, 12 predicted proteins | sample GraSoiAngelo_135_FD_185892 | JGI IMG/M metagenome (GOLD analysis project Ga0209157, IMG submission 185892) | Grasslands soil microbial communities from the Angelo Coastal Reserve, California, USA - 14_0929_05_40cm (SPAdes) (version 2) | ecosystem: Environmental > Terrestrial > Soil > Grasslands ... | reverse complement strand
GTGACTGACTTCCACTCCATCACGGGCGGTGGCGTAAGGGGTAAAGTCGATGGGAAATCCGTCCTTGTTGGGAAAGAAAAATTCCTGTCCGAATCAAAGATCATGATCCCTGAAGATCTGAAGAAGGAAGCGAAGCGGTTGCAGGAAAAGGCCCAAACAACGGTGTGGGCTAGCGTAAACGGGAACGCAATCGGCGTTCTTGGTATTGCGGATCCGATTAAAGAAACCACTCGGCAAGCGATTCGCCAACTTCATGCCATGGGATTGAAAGTGATTATGTGCACAGGAGATAACTGGCGCACCGCCAAGTCAGTCGCTCACGAATTGGGAATTGATGATTTCACTGCCGAAGTTAACCCGCGGGACAAGATCGATGTCGTCAGAAAATTGCGATCACAAGGCGCGATCGTTGCGATGGCTGGCGATGGAATCAATGACGCCCCCGCATTGGCCGCGGCAAATCTCGGCATCGCTATGGGGACCGGGACTGACGTGGCAATTGAGAGTGCCGGTATCACGCTGGTGAAAGGTGACCTGATGGGAATCGTAAAGGCAATTCATCTCAGTCGCGCCGTAATGCGAAATATCCGGCAGAATTTATTTTTCGCGTTCATCTACAATGCGCTCGGAGTGCCCATCGCCGCCGGAGTTTTCTACCCATTCTTCGGGCTTCTTCTCAGTCCGATGATCGCCGGCGCTGCGATGAGCTTCAGCTCGGTTTCAGTAATTGCGAACGCGCTCCGTCTGCGATCGGTTAGACTGTGAACCGAATAGTGATTGCTGGATGCGTAATCATTTCGTTCCAGCACGGGTAGGGTGAGCATCTTGATTGCGAAAGATCGCGAGTCGTTTTATTGAGTTGAGAAACTTCAACATCCAATCGTATGACTACACAACTTGCCATCCGGATATTCGTTGGACTGCTTCTTGCACCGGTCGTGCCGCTCCTTGCGCAGGAACATCCAAGGGCGCCGCAGCAATCGCAACAACTCCCGCAGACAAGAACAGGCGCTCCTCAAGCTGCGGTGATGCAAGCGAGTATGTCGGACGCTTCTGACGGCCTGAAGAGGTTCATCAGCGGCTACGCAGCGAAATCCGCCGACAAGAAGTTTCACATGCCATATCAGCGTAAAGATCTCGCGTTGGACTTGGTCAAAATCCATGACGACCGGTTCTCGAGCCTCGGCGGGGACAAATATTTCGCCTGTGTTGATATGAAAGGGACCGACGGCAAGATTTACGACGTTGATTTCCTAATGGCCGTACAGCCCGGCAAACTGACCGTCACACAAACTTCCGTTCACAAAATCAACGGCAAGCCGCTTTACAACTGGAAGCAAGAAGGCGGCGTTTGGAAGAAAGTACGTGTTTCGTAAATTGTAGGGCGTCTGTGTCAGACGCCAAACCAATCAAATCGGCGTTTCACAGAATGGAGCCGGCGGGCGCCGAGCGACATGGACGGGAAGGCCGGACGGCCGAGCAAGCGGGAGCGCGCGAGTCAAACGCCCTACAAGAACGAATGTTGTAGCCACGGCACCGTGGGCCGTTCCAGTGTACGCTCCGCAGGCGCGTGGCTACAGTTGCCCACGTACTGTAGCGGCGGTGTGTCACCGCCGACGTTTGCGACAGTCACAGACTGCCGCTACAGATGAACACAGAAATGCCGAACATGTTTTTCATCACCACCGCGATCGACTACACAAACTCGCCGCCGCATGTCGGACACGCTTACGAAAAGGTGCTCGCCGATGTAATGGCGCGCTATCATCGGCTCAAAGGCGAAAAAGTGTTCTTTTTAACGGGCGTCGATCAGCATGGCCAGAAGGTCCAGCAATCCGCGGCGAAAGCCGGCATTCCTCCAGCTGAGTTTGTTAAAGACATCACACAGAAGTTTATCGATCTCTGGAAAAAGCTGGACGTGACGTACGACGAGTGGGCGGAAACAACGAGCGACCGCCACAAAAAGGTCGTGCAAGGAATTTTGCAGCGGCTATTCGATGCAGGGCAAATCTACAAGGACAAACAGGCCGGCTATTACTCAATTCGTCAGGAACAATTTCTCACGGATAAGGAGCGCGGACCTGAGGGCGAATTTGGTCCTGAGTGGGGACAGATCGAATTTCGCGAGGAAGAAAATTATTACTTCAAGTTAAGTGACCACAAAAAATGGTTGCTTGATTATCTCGAGAAACGACACGACGCGGTCATTCCAGATTTTCGCCAGACGGAACTGGGAAATGCGGTCGAGAAACTTAGCAGCGATCTTTGCATCTCGCGTCCAAAATCGCGGCTCGACTGGGGAATCGAACTCCCGTTCGACAAAGATTTTGTGAATTACGTCTGGTTCGATGCCCTAACGAACTACATCAGCTTCGCCGGTTACGATCCATCTCAATCAGACATCAGACATCAACCATCAAACTTCCTGGATAAATGGCCTGCGCTACAAATCATTGGGAAGGACATTCTCGTCCCCGCGCACGGCATTTACTGGCTCATCATGCTGCACGCGATCGGTTTCCCAGATGAACAAATGCCGCAGTTGCTCGTCCACGGCTGGTGGAATCTCGGTGGCGCGAAGATGAGCAAGAGCGCAGGGAACATTATCGATCCGTTTGTTCTCATCGATAAATACAGTCCCGACGCGCTCCGATACTACTTAATGAGCGACATCGCAAGAGGAAAGGATGCCGATTTTTCTGAGGAACGGCTGGTCGAACGTTTCAATGCCGATCTTGCCAATTCGTTAGGGAATTTGCTTAATCGTACGCTGAATATGTTGCAAAAATATCGTGCTGGTCGAGCGAAGAAAATTACGTCAGCAGTAATCAGCACGGATGTGAATAGTGGATATGCGGCGTTTCTAAGAGAATATCAACAAGCGTTTGCTCTGCATGAGATCAGCGGAGTCGTTGAGTCATGGCAGAGTCATGTCGATTTCTTTAACAAATTCATCGAGAATCACGCACCATGGGCGCTCGCAAGATCCACAACTGGCTCGGAGGAATTGGATGAGGTTCTTTATGATGCAGCTGAATCGTTGCGCATTATCGCGATTCTAATTTCGCCGGTGTTGCCAAAAGCGGCCCATGGAATTTTCGATCAACTGAATTGGAAGATGGAGTTGAGCGGAAAGGAAGAACGGTTCTCACTCGCAGATGCGGAGTGGGGGAGATTGCCGGACGGACATGTGGTCGGCAAACCGGTGCCGCTCTTCCCGCGGATTGAGGTTGATGAGGGCGTTTGACACAAACGCCCTACAATTTGAACCGTATCTTGTAGGGCAACCGCGTCGGTTGCCGGCAGGCGAAGCGCCTGCCCTACAAAGATTTGAGGACGGTCATTGCGCGCATTCTTCGAATGCTGCGGGTTCACCGCGCAAGTGCGCGAGAACTTCCCCGGCGAAATGCAGCGAGCCCGTGATCAAAATCGAATTTGGATTGGCGCGTGCATGGTCGAGCGCTTCGCTGACAGAAGGAGTGATGGAGTAGGGGAGTGATGGAGTAATGATGGAGAAGATTTTCGCCAATTCCCCCGGTGCGGCGGCCCGTTCACTGCGGATTTTAGGGAGAAGAACTGACGCGGCGATCGGCGCGAGCGCTTCACCGATGCCGCGCAAATTTTTGTCGGACAGAACTGCAAGAATCAGCGTCGCCTTTTGATCGCCAAAAATTTCGCGCCACGTTTCGGCGAGCATGCGCGCAGCAGCTGGGTTATGCGCGCCATCGATGATTGTGCGCTCGTCCCAGCTCTGAAAACGAGCGGGCCAATCGATAGTGGCAAGTCCGCGCGCAATCGTCGAGTTGTCGACCGCAATCTTTGCGGCGCGAACTGTAGCGATCGCCATCGAGGCGTTCTGTTTTTGAAGATGACCACGCAACGCGATTGGCGAACCGTCGTAAGATTCAGTTACAAATTGCAGTGGCGCTTCGCACTCGGCGGCGCGTGTGCGAATCACCTTCTCAGCCTCGGGTCGCTGCGAGGCGCAAACAACCGGAATTCGGGGCTTGATGATTCCCGCCTTTTCACTGGCGATTTCAGCAAGTGTGTTTCCCAGCCATTCTTCATGATCTAAATCGATTGGCGTAATGGCTGCGACATCAGATTGAATGGCATTCGTTGCATCGAGGCGACCGCCAATTCCAGTCTCAAGAATAATCACATCGGCGTTTGCCTCAGAAAAATATTTTAGCGCGAGTGCGGTCGTGACTTCAAAAAAAGTCGGATGCGGATCCCAATCGGCGACCAGATTGCGAATCGTGGTCAATCCATCGGCAACTGCGTCCTCGGAAACCATTTCGCCATTAACACGAATCCTTTCGCGGAAAGTGATGAGGTGAGGGGATGTGAAGAGGCCGGTCCGATATCCTTGCGCGCGACAGATCGAATCGATCATGGCGCAAACGGAGCCTTTACCGTTTGTGCCGGCGACGTGGATCACGCAAGGTGTGGAGACGCTCGCCGCAGCGAGCGCCGGCCGTTTGGCACAAACGCCACTACAACATTTGTCGAGCAACCGTTGCGTGTTTTCCAACCCGAGCTTGATCCCGAAGCGCTGGAGGCTGTAAAGCCAGGCGAGCGCCTCTTTGTATGATAGGCAAGGTCGCGGCACCAAGGCCCCTCGCACCTTCACGCCGCGACAGCGAAGTAACCAAGCAATCGGCTTATTTCTTCGCGCAGTTTTTTCCGATGCACAATCATGTCGATCAAACCGTGTTCCTGCAGAAATTCCGCGGTTTGAAATCTCTCCGGCAGGTCCTGATGCGTGGTTTCCTTAATCACGCGTGGTCCGGCGAAACCGATCATGCTTTTTGGTTCGGCGATAATTACGTCGCCTAACGAAGCAAAGCTGGCCATCACGCCGGCAGTCGTCGGGTTCGTGAGAACAGAAATGTACAGCAGCTTTTCTTCTGCGTGACGCGCAAGCGCGCCGCTTGTTTTAGCCATTTGCATCAAGCTTAACATCCCCTCGTACATGCGCGCGCCGCCGGAGGCAGCAACGATGACGACCGCGCAACGCTGGGCCGTGCCATATTCGATCGTCCGCGTAATTTTCTCGCCAACCACTGATCCCATGGTCGCAGCGAGAAAACCGAAATCCATCACGGCGATCGCCACCTTGTAGCCGTCAAGAATTCCATACCCGCTGGTCACAGCATCGAAGAGTCCGGTGCTCTCCTGATACTTCTTGAGCCGGTCTTTATAAGTAGCCATCCCCTGAAAACGCAAGACGTCCACGGATTTCAAGTTGGCATCCATCTCTACAAAAGTTTCGGGATCGAGCAGATTTTGAATCCGCTCCTTAGCAGGTTCTGCAAAGTGATGGTCGCAGCGGGGACAGACACGTTGATTTTGCGCCAGTTCGATTTCCGGCACGACTTCCGAACAGCCGGGACACTTCTGAAAAAGGCCGCGGGGAATTTCTCGCTTCTTGCCGGCTTCCGCCTTGATTGCTGGCTTCTTAAAGATTGCCATGAGACTTATGCGCGTGCTGCCGTGGCTGCGTGAACGGAGAACGCCCCCGCGCGTTTCAAAACCCGCGCGCACTCGTTCAACGTGGAGCCTGTGGTAAGAACATCGTCGACTAACAACACCCGCAAACCTCGCACGTTCGCGTTTTTTCGTAAACGAAATGCGTTATGCAAATTTTCCATGCGTTCCGAACGATCAAGTGCAGTTTGTGTCGTGGTGTACCGAGTGCGTTCGAGCAGCGGTTTGGGAGGAATCGCGGTCTGCGCGCTTAGCAATTCTACAAGCAGGCTGGCCTGATTAAATCCGCGTTCTCGTTGCCGGGCGGGATGTAGCGGCACCGGCACCACGACGTCGAATCGATGGCCGCACAGCCGTTCATCGTCCAGCGCAGCATGCAGCCAACGCGCTACAAGATGGCGCAGGTGAATGTGGCGCCCGTATTTAAATTCGTGAACAATCTGGCGAACAATACCGCGACCGCGGTATGCGGCCACGGCCGCCTCGAAGTAAATTGTCCGATGGGCGCAGTTGGCACATGTAAATGGGCCTTTGATGGAGCCGTCGAATGGTTCCGAGCATTTCTCGCAAAATGGCGCGCTGATGCGAACGGCTTTTGCTTCGCATTGATCGCAAAGATACTCGCCAGCTCGAATGCTTGTCCCACAGATTGTGCAGACCGGTGGATAGAGAAGCGATACGGCCGCTTCCAGGAGCTCAAACCTTTGAGGGGCGATCATATTTCAGCCAGGTCCGCATGAGTATCCAAGTGAATGTGGCTATGGCCAACGGGATGATTCCAACAAGCAGATTCTTTCCCAGCCATGGGAGGGCCAACGTTTGCCGACGCGCCAGCAAGCTAAAAGTGCCGCTCCCAAAGATCCATCCTGCATGAAGTCCAATCGATAACCATAAGGAACGCGTAAGCACGCGCGCATCCGCGAGAATACAGCCGATAAGAAATAACGTCGCAAACGCGGACGCTACCATCATCGGGTTGCTCAGTCGTCCAAACGAATGCGCAATCGAATTTAAGCCTGAGCTCCATGTTACGACGGCCGATGTTTGTTCCGGAGCTTTCAAAAAATGGACAGCAGCAAAGAGCGCGGAAACGGCAAGGATCGCCAGGTACTTTCGACCTGTCCTCAGGAGAACGCCTAAAACGATTCCGCGAAAGAACGCCTCTTCGATGAATGGAACAGCGATTGAAGCAGCAAGCAGTTTACCAAAGCGTGACCAGGCAAAGATGTGCCGAAATGAATAAACATGAAGTGCAATGAGCAAAGCGCCGCAACAGAGTAGGGGAATCGCCGAGAGAACAACACCAGCGCAGAGATCGCGGCCCCAACGCGGATTGGGTGCAAGACCCACATCAGCCATGCCACGTACGTGGCTAATTAGCAGAAAGGGCCAGAGTAACAGCGCAGCAGCCATCAGAATGGCGCGATGGAAAAACGTTTCGAAATCGTACTTTGCCAGAAACGAAAAGACACCGTGGGCTGCAAGCGACTGGGCTGACCAAAAGAGAAATGGAGCAAGGACTGCTCCAGCAACGACGATCGCGATAAAATAGAGCGCCAGTTTAGCTACGTCTTTCAAGCCTGCTAATGTAAGGTGTTACCGCAATGCCGAGTCAACACATATGGACGCACAAGGATCAGCATGGGACCAAGCGTGAAGTTCGAGCCACGAAATTCGGGGGCGCGTGGAAGTTCCAAGCCAAGACTGCGGGCGATCTTGAGTGGATCTATTATGAGCGCCCGTTACTGGAGGACCTGTTGACGTTGAAAGAAATTCTCGCGCGAAAATATCAGCGACGACGCGCTTCGGCCGATGACGTTGCTTCGGTCGAGAAATTGCTTGCCGATGAAATGGAGTTAGGGTCGCCGCGTCCCGGCGTTCCGTCGGCGCAGCGCGCCGACCGCACCAGATGACTACACGTTCATGCCTGAGTGGAACACGGGAGAACTGATTGCCGCTGACAAGCGGTTTGTCTGGCATCCATTCACCGACATGCGCGAATGGTGCGCTCCGGAACATGAACGGCTGGTCTTGGTCGAAGGCCGCGGCGCATTGCTGCGCGATAGCAACGGCCGCGAATACATCGATGGTAATTCATCGATCTGGACAAACATCCATGGCCACAATCACCCGCACATCAACGCGGCTATCCGCCGTCAGCTCAGCCGCGTGGCGCACACTTCATTTCTCGGCTGTACGAACCCCGCGGCTATCGAATTCGCGCAGGCGATCGTGGCTCTTTTCCCGGACACGCCGTTGACCAAAGTTTTTTTCTCCGATGATGGCTCAACGGGAATTGAAGTGGCTATAAGAGTTGCCGATCAGTACTGGCGGCTGCGCCGCTCAAGACGATATCAGTTTATCGCCTTTCGAAGCGGCTATCATGGCGATACTGCTGGTGCCGCCAGCCTGGGTGCTGCCTCGATGTTCCAAACCAGATCGTCTCGGTGGAACTTTCCTGCAATCCAAGTCTCAGATTTCAATACCCTGTCGGCGCTTACCCCAGCCGAGATAGCGAAGATTGCTGCTGTGGTTATCGAACCGCCTATCCAAGGGGCGGCGGGAATGCGTGTTTGGACATCTGGCACGTTACGAGCCGTCAGAGACTGGTGTAGTCGGACCGATACGCTTTAATTGTCGACGAAGTGATGACCGGCTTTGGCCGGACGGAGCGAATGTTTGCAAGCGAACATGAAGGCGTGATTCCGGACATCCTGGTTCTAGGTAAAGGATTGACTGGAGGATATCTTCCGCTCGCTATTACTGTAATTTCAGAAAAACTGTTTTCTGCGTTCGACGGCTCGGTCGCCGACGGTAAAGCGCTCGCCTACGGCCATAGCTACACGGGAAATGCCTTGGGTTGCGCTGCGGCCAAGCCAGCTTGGAGCTTTTTGAAAATGAGCGCGTTTTGGAAGCTCTGGAGCCGAAAATCCGCTACCTCAGCTCGGCACTTGCCGGTTTAAAGGAGGTTCCTTGCGTAAGCGAAGTGCGCCAATGCGGATTTATTGCCGGAATAGAAACCTCGCGCGCCGAGATGGCCGCAGCCACTTGCATCGAAGCGCGGCGCCACGGCCTGCTAACCAGACCAATTTGGAATGTGGTTGTTCTTATGCCGCCACTCTGCATTACAATGGCTCAGTTAAGGAAAGCCGGAGAAGCTCTCCGAACGTCGATCATCGAGGTCTGGCGCTGGACCAATAACTCCGGAAGAAAAGATGCCGAAGAAATTACGGCTTGATCAGCTTCTCGTTGGAAAGGGTTTCTTCCCAAGCCGAGAGCAAGCGCGACGAGCAATAATGGCTGGTGAGGTGATCGTCGGCACTCGGGTTGCGGCAAAGACTTCAGAGCTTCTCGATAAAGGGGCGGCGATCACAGTGAAACCGATGCGAAAATACGTCGGGCGAGGCGCACTGAAGTTGGAAGCCGCTCTCGATCATTTTAACATCGATGTGGATGGAAAGAAGGCGCTGGATATCGGCGCTTCAACCGGCGGCTTTACCGACTGCATGTTGCAGCGTGGCGCCTGTAAGGTTTATGCGGTGGATGTCGGCCAAGGTCAGTTGGATTGGAAGCTCCGCAACGATCCACGGGTGATTGTTCTCGAAAAAGTCAATGCACGTTCGCTCTCACGTGAGCAGATTCCCGAACTTGTCGACATTTGCGTGATCGATGTTTCCTTCATCTCGTTGACCCTGGTCCTGCCGAACGCGTTCGATTTGATAACCTCAACTGGAGTGATTCTCACGCTGATCAAACCACAGTTCGAGTTGCAACGCTCCGACGTGAGAAAAGGCGGAATTGTTCGTGATCCGACCTTGCACCAAAAGGCACAAGACAAGATTGTCGCGTTTGTCACGCAGCTGGGACATGTGGTAACTGGTGTCGTTCCGTCTGCCATTAAAGGAGCTGACGGAAATCAGGAATTTTTTGCATGCATGCTAAAACGATCGGCTTAATAGCTCACACGGGGAAACCAGGGGTTGCTGAGCTGATCAATGCAATTGCCCAGGAGTTCGGCCGGCTTTCAATCTCGGTGCTCTTCGAAAAGGAAACCGCTCGATTTGCCGGAAAAAAGTCGGGACACTCGCTCACGGAATTGGGAGCTACGGCGGATCTCCTGGTGGTAGCTGGGGGTGACGGAAGCATACTGCGCGTAGTTGGTCAGCTTGGCGAAAACATCAAGCCAATCTTCGGTATCAACGTCGGTTCACTTGGGTTTCTAACCTGCGCAAGTTCGTCAACATATCGGGAAGCCGTGGAATGCATTGCGAAAGACCGGATCAATTTCAGCCAGCGGGCGCTACTGGAGGCTCGAGTTACCCTTGGCGACAAAAGAACACGCAAAATGATCGCACTGAACGATGCCGTGCTAAGTCGCGGTGAACTGTCGCGGCTGGTCTTGTTGCGCACCCGAGTCAACGGCGAACCGCTTACTGAGTTCAATGCCGACGGTTTGATTGTGGCAACGCCCACCGGTTCGACGGCTTACTCGCTGTCGGCTGGTGGACCGATTCTTGATCCTGAGTCCGGTGTTTTTGTTATCACACCGATTTGTCCGCACGTTCTCACGAATCGATCGATCATTGTCGCTCAAGGATCAATAATCGAAATCGAAGCAAGTGATCCAGATTATCCGGTCTTCCTAACGCTGGACGGCCGTAAGCCGATCCATGTCGAGCGAGGGTCAATGGTCACGATCCGCAAAGCCAGAAAAACACTTCCGCTGGCGTCGTTGCCAGAGGCCTCGTTCTTCAGTGTCGTCCGGCAAAAGCTTAAGTGGAGCGGCAGTAACGTTTGAGCGGCGGGTTGCACGCAACGCCGCTTCGGCCGATTCGAGCAGCGTGACTGCTACGCGCAATTTAAGTCGCCAGAGGTAGATACGAAACTCATAAGGACTTCTTTTTGCGTTGTGCGCCTATTCGAGACCTGATAGTTGAGTCCTGACTATGAATCTAGTCAGCACGCCGGACGGCCGCATAATAAATCTTGATCACCTCACATACGCAGAGCGCACCGGCGAGTATTTGGTTCTGCATTTCGCTGGCGGAACTGACAGCGGCTCCGGATCGGTTATCAGGCTCAAGCAAGGCGAAGGCGCAAGGCGGGTTTGGGCGTATCTGGCCGACAAATGCACGATGAAGATCGAGACGCTTTAGCGCAAGTACGAGCACTGCTTTCAATGCTGGGTGTGCCGGTAATCGGCAGGAATATCCAACGATTTCATATGACATATAGTTTTTTACCGAATTTTGGGGCCCGGGATGTGCCCCGCATCACGGTTTACGTGCGGCGGTGTTTTCCGGTAAACTGCCTCCTAATAGATTGCATGTTGAAGTGTAATTCTCAGTATGGAGGCATAGATTCAGCATGAAACCAAGAATCGC
>Ga0209157_1004166_pt1 | contig 10874 bp, 10 predicted proteins | sample GraSoiAngelo_135_FD_185892 | JGI IMG/M metagenome (GOLD analysis project Ga0209157, IMG submission 185892) | Grasslands soil microbial communities from the Angelo Coastal Reserve, California, USA - 14_0929_05_40cm (SPAdes) (version 2) | ecosystem: Environmental > Terrestrial > Soil > Grasslands ... | reverse complement strand
GTGGCTTCACCAATGCTACCCGCGAATCACAGGAACGAACTCCTAGCGAAAAGCTCAGCGTCGCTGCGCCTGGACTACATACAACGGAATCCGGCTTTTGGTGTCGCCGTCGACCTTGAGCTCGAAATAATATTCTCCGGGAAGCTCAAGGTGAAAACCGAGGTGCTGCCAGATGTGAATGTGTGTCTGAGACTGATGACCGGGAATGCGGATCTCAAAATCCTGCCGTATCGGTTTGAGAACTGGCCGCATGTCAGGATCGCAGAAGTGCATCTCGAGCCAGTGGCGGCCCTCCTCGCCGACATCAAATCGCAGTTTGCATGCGACGGCACACAAGGGATGATCACAGGGAAAAGATTGAGCGCCAATCGTGTCAAACGATCCTAGAATGTTCAGTTTGCCGGCAGCCACCGTGGCAGCATCGCAAAGTGTGAATATTTCAGTCTGCACGGTGAAAATACTGGGTTTACGGAGAGCAAGATCAGGCGCAGCTGGCGACAACGCGAGTGAAAAACAGCGGAAATGTGACCGTCCTCGCATGGCCTTTGTGGCCGACACGGGCCGCCTCGACAACTCGACGCAAAAAAGTTGCCGGAACGCGCAGACGCTAGGTTATTGACTGTTAGCAATGCAAGACCAGCCGCAGCGCGATTCACTTTCAAAGAATCAATCAGTAGCCACCGCTGCACTACCGCCAGGCACAATCCAGCGAACGCTTGCAATCATTATGGGTGGCGGCGCCGGCACGCGTTTGTTCCCATTAACGAAAGATCGTGCCAAACCCGCAGTGCCGCTCGGGGGGAAATATCGCATCGTCGACATTCCCATCAGCAATTGTCTGAACTCTGGACTGCGCTCGATCTATGTGCTCACGCAGTTTAACAGCATGTCGTTACATCGACATATTCAGGCGAGTTACAAGTTCGACAATTTCTCGCGTAGCTTTGTCGATATTATCGCTGCTCAACAAACGCCCTCCGGTTCACAATGGTACCAGGGAACCGCCGACGCGGTGCGGCAAAACATGCGCTACTTCCTCGAGCGCCCGTTCGATTATTACCTGATTTTAAGCGGCGACCAGCTATACCGCATGGATTTTCGCGCGCTGTTGCACCAGCATATCCGTTCAAGCGCGGACATCACGCTGGCCACCAAACCGGTCCATCGACATCAAGTTTCCGAGTTCGGCATCATGCAAAGCGGAGTCGATCGCAGGATTACTCGTTTCGTCGAAAAGCCGACCGACGAGACTGTGCCGGGCGAGATGAAGATGAGCCGGGAGCTACTCGACGCCATCGGTTCAAATGAAGAGGAGGAATTATTCCAGGCTTCGATGGGAATTTATGTCTTCAACCGGAAGGTGCTGATCGAATGCTTGGAGAACGATCTGGTGGATTTCGGGAAATATGTCATCCCACAATCGATCAAAGATCGACATGTAAGCGCGTTTATCTTCAAAGGTTACTGGGAGGACATTGGAACAATCCGGGCCTTCTATGAGGCGAATCTGGATCTGACCGATCTAGTGCCCGAATACAGTTTTTTCGACACCGAGGCGCCGATTTACACACATCCGCGCTTTTTGCCCGGCAGCAAAATCAATGGAGCCACGCTGCGGCAAGCAATTATTTCAGATGGATGCATTATCTCAGATGCGCACCTGGAACGTTGCGTGGTTGGGATACGCAGCATTATTCAAAGCGGCGCGACCGTCCGGAACAGCATCGTGATGGGCGCGGATTACTTCGAGCAAGATCGACATGGAGATTCAGGGCGACCGCCCATCGGGATCGGGCGCAATTGCGTAATCGACCGCGCGATCATCGACAAGAATGCACGTATTGCCGACGGAGCAGTTATCACGCCCGAAGGAAAGCCGGAGAACTTGGACGCGGACCATTACTTCATCCGCGGCGGCATCGTGGTGATACCGAAAAATGCTGTTATTCCAGCGGGTCTTTGGATTTAGTTGCGTCCTTGTTGTAGCCGGATCGGTGACCCGGTTTGCCACGCTCGATCACCCAACTGACCCGGTCAGCGACCGTATCTACAGCAGGCCCCTTAATCAGTTATCGTCTGTCGGTCATACCGGCGAACTGCCCACCGGTCTCCCATTTTTCCTGTTTATTCCACGGGATTGTTGATTCGTGGTGATCGTCGGGATCATCGACCAGACGGACCTGCTCCTTCTGGCTCGCGCACGAGGCGATGGTTATCGCTAATGCACATAACAGGACGGAGCCGATGTTTCTTCGAAGCTTAGGAATTTGTGCCAGCATAGATTACAGTATCTCCAGGTTGCACTTGGACGCCGCGCGCCAAACTGCTGGTGATGATATCGCCGATAGCGGTGGCGGGTTCAACTGAAGAAATGCGAATTTTTCCAATCAGGGTGCCTTCCCGCAAAACAAGCATTTCAGAGTTCAGTTCGACGCCATGGCGAGCCCCAAGATTTAGAACGACAAAATTGTACGCTTGATTAACTGCAAGGATGGTACCGCGAACACCCGCTCTGCGGACACTAGTTTCCCGGCGTTTTTTCTCTTCCTGGACTTGGGTCGAGCGCTCCTGAGTGCTCTGAAGTTTTTCGGACAAGAAGGCTTTCTCTTTTTCGGCGCTGTCGAGTTGACGGCGGGCATCATCGAGTTGCGTCTTTAAGTCTCCCGTCTGGGCGCCAGCGACGGGATTTTCCGCCGGCTTGGCCGCTGTTCCTGCTTCTTCGACACGCTTTTGCAACGAAGCAATCTCATTCTGGTTGGCATCCAATTTGGTTTGCAAATCGGCCTTTTCTTTCTGCAATTGCGCAAGTTCCGCTTCAGCCTTTGCCGCCTTGTTTTCTGCTTCCGCGACTTTGTCTTCTCCTCCCATTACAGTTGTTTCACTGGTTCCGGAACTTGGTTGTTGCCCAGTTACGCGTCGGTGCTGCGCCGCATCGCGCACCCGTGCTGCCTCGGCATTCGCTGCATTTGCACGCAGAGTTTTCACTTTGTGACTGTTGAGAAGCCCGAAGACTGCCGCCAGCACCAGGCATAGGATCGAAAGTCCGATCACGTTTTTTTGCGTGATAGCAAAACTGGCCGATTCCCGATGTATCATGAAGCGTGCTCTTGTACCAACGAATGATGCCGAAATGCAAATTCCAATTTCGGGTTCATGGCAGGATTTAGAATCATCGAAGTTTGAATTCAGATTGCGTTTCTCGACGTTTCAACCGATAAACACGCGCCATGGGTCAACAGCATCGGGTGCGAGCCAAGCGCAAGCGACGAAGAGCCTATCTGCAGCGCAAAAAGGTATCACTTCGCGCAACTCGCCGAGATCCAGTCAAGCCGCGGCCGAAAAAGCAATCCACCGCTGCCGAATAGCTCTGCCACGCTCGTTGGGGTGCGAAATTCAGTATGTTGAAGGTTGATGCAACGACTTCCAGCAATGCCGCAGAGCCCGCGTTATTTAATTGTCGATGGGCACAGCATCATTTTTGCCTGGCCAGAGTTGCGTACGCTGCACGAACGACGTGCCTCGGCTGCGCGCGAGGAATTAATCAAGCGGCTACGCAATTATCAGGATTGGACCGGTGTACGCGTGGTAATTGTTTTTGATGGGAAAGGCACGAACGTCAGCACGACCTCAGATCCAGGCGACGTACAAATCTTTTATTCGCGCAGTGGACAAACAGCCGATGCCATCATTGAGCGACTCGCGAACAAGTACGCAGAGCAGTTTGACCTGATGGTGGCGACCTCAGACACAATGGAGGCAGAGACAGTGCAGGCTTGCGGCGCGGCATGGATTTCTCCCGTCGCACTGGGTAACCTTCTTTCCCTGCATCGTTAAATGGCCAAAGCGGACTGAAGTAGGAGACTTACGGCAGAAGGAACGGCGGAATTCGATGCATTGCGCTAACAGGCGAAAAGGATAGCGTCGGGCCATGGCGGCAGATCACGGCGTGTTCACGTTGGGTCATTCCCCCGATCCAGATGATGCGTTCATGTTTTATGCGATCGCAGAAAACAAAATCGATCTTCGCGGTTATCGGTTCGAACATCGACTGGAAGATATTCAGACGCTGAATGAACGCGCGCTTCGGGGCGAGCTGCACATTTCTGCCATCTCCATTCACGCCTACGCATATGTGAGCAAGCGTTATGCGCTGCTCCCCTGCGGCGCGAGCATAGGGGATGGGTATGGGCCAATCGTCGTCCGAAAAGATCTAATGCCCAGCATTCAATCCGCCGATGGACATACTGGCCCTGTTGAACAACCAAAGCCGAATCAAGGTGCCGATCTTCGCGAGTCGTTGCGCAATTGTGTGATCGCTGTTCCCGGGCGTATGACCAGCGCACTTCTCGCGCTTCAGCTTTTTCTTGGGGAATTCGAGTTTGTTGTTGTGCCGTTTGATCAAATCTTCGATGCGGTAAAAAAGGGGCGTGCCGACGCTGGCCTAATCATTCACGAAGGTCAGCTTACCTATGCGCGATCGGGCTTTCAGAAAGTGATCGACCTCGGCGAATGGTGGAAGCGTGCAACAGGATTGCCGCTGCCGCTCGGCGGCAACGTCTTGCGCAAGGACATCCCGAAGGCGGTGCAACACGATCTGCTCGAGATTGTCCGCGAAAGCATCGAGTTCGGTCTGGCGCATCAGGACGAGGCAGTACACCATTCGCTTCCTTATGCGCGCGATATGGACGCGACGCTAGCCGGTAAATTCATTGGGATGTATGTGAACGAATTCACTCGCGATTACGGTGAGCTTGGACGCGCAGCTATCCGAAGATTCCTAGGCGAAGCGCGCGATAAAGGCTACATCGACGCTCCAATCGAAATTGAGTTTGTCGAATAAATCAGGGCTGTTTTTTTGGTTTCTGGATTTTCTCCGTCTGCTTCACGACGAATGATTTTACGCGGGCGAACTCCTTCTGGAATCCGTTCTTGAAATCGTGTGGCCCGTACTCGAAAAGCACAACAAAGCAGAAAGCCAGAACGATGAACAGGGCGAACCAAAAAATCCCGCGCAACAACGCCATGATTGACAGAGTAACTTGCTCGAGGGACACGGTCAACGCTGCCTCTCTACTGAGCAAGTTCCAGATTGAACTGGGATCGAAGCCGCAATCTTCGTCAACTCCTTGCACAGCTTCGGCTTGGCAGGCGACAGAGTGATTTGCCCTCTCCCGCTCTCTTATCTTTGCGGGCTTTCCGTCCACCGGCGCCGGTTCCGCGACTGCGTGTTTTTGCCGCCGCCAGGATCGGCAAAGTACGAATTGAACGGGAGACCGAAACTGCCATGCTTTTGGTGCCATGCGCGTGCCGCTGCTTGATCTTAACGAACAATATCGCACTCTAGCCGAGCCAATCCATGAGGCGATTCATGCCGTCCTGGCAAGCCATCGTTTCATTCTCGGGCCGCAAGTGAAGGCGTTTGAGAAAGCGATCTGCGCCTATTGCAAGGCACCCCATGCGATCGGACTTTCATCCGGGACAGACGCTCTCCTGGCCGTTCTGATGGCGTTTGGAGTCGGGCCCGGCGATGCCGTCATCACGACGCCTTACACATTTTTTGCTACGGCTGGATGCATCGCGCGCACCGGCGCGAGACCACTTTTTGTGGATATCGATCCGATCACTTACAACATCTGCCCGTCCGCAATTCAGGAGTGCTTCGAAAAAAATTGCCAGCGCGATTCGAACGGTGAATGGAAAACCAGGAGCGGAGAGAGAGTCCGCGTCATTGTTCTGGTCCATTTGTTCGGTTTGTGCTGCGAGATGGACGCGATCCACGAGGTTTCGGAACACTACCGGCTCGACGTAATTGAAGATGCGGCGCAGGCAATTGGCGCGGAGTATCCGTTTGGCGAAAGAGCCGCGAAAGCAGGGACGATGGGCGAAGCGGGTTGCTTTAGCTTTTATCCCTCGAAAAACCTTGGGGCGGCTGGTGATGCGGGGATGATCATTTGCCGCGACGAAAAGCTGGCAAGGGAACTGCGCATTTTCAGAGAACACGGCATGGAACCCCGTTATTATCATCGCGTCATCGGCGGGAATTTTCGCCTGGACGAAATCCAGGCGGCAATTCTTGCGGTAAAACTTCCGTACTTGGAACGCTGGTCAGCGGCGCGGCGCGCCGCCGCGGATTTTTACCGCGCAGAATTGGCACGCGCCGGGTTGGCGGAAAAGATCACGTTGCCTGCCGAACCGTATCGTGGCCGCGGCTTAACGAATCACCATATTTATCACCAATACGTCATTCGCGCACCAATGCGCGATGATTTGCGCGAGCATCTTGCTAAACGCGAGATCGAGACGGCGATCTATTATCCGCTTGGCTTGCACGAGCAAAAATGTTTTGCCTATCTCGGTTACAAGAAAGGTGATTTCCCACAGGCCGAGCGCGCCGCGCGCGAGGCGCTTGCTCTACCAATTTATCCGGAGATTTCGCGCGAAGCGCAGCGACAGGTAATCGGGGCGCTTTCCGAATTCTTCAACTGAAGGCCAGCCGCTTTATTCGCGAAGCGCGAGCCGTCAAATTCCCAAAGGGCACAGATCGCGTCGCCTATCCGCGAAGGTGGACTCGCCACCTCGAACAACGCGACGGCAACAGGGAATACCGATGGCCAAACGACTTGCGAGCTGCACAGCGCGAGCCTATATCAACGCTCGCACGGACGGGTAGGTACCGAAGTGGCCAAACGGGGCAGACTGTAAATCTGCTGGCTTTACGCCTTCGCTGGTTCGAATCCAGCCCTGCCCAATTCCCTTGCCGATCGGCTCCGCCGAATTTTAATGGCCTCTTCGCTGGCCACCTTCGCGGCGACCGTAGCCCCCGCCCCCGCCGTAGCCTCCGCCGCCATAACCGCGCCCTCCGCCACCGGGCGGCCGTGCCTCTCGCGGACGGGCTTCGTTGACGGTCAACGCTCGACCTTCAACGGTTTGACCGTTGAATTTGGAAATGGCGTTTTGCGCGTCCTGCTCTGAGCCCATTGTGACAAAAGCAAAGCCACGCGACTTGCCGGTGAATCTATCTTGCATGAGAGTGACTTCTTGCACGGCGCCAGCCTGTGAAAAAAGCTCCTGCAGTTCGTTTTCCGTCGTGTTGAAGGAAAGATTGTCTACGTATAATTTGGTTCCCATTGAGTTTATTCTGGAAAACGCAGCCAGGTCACTGTTCCCGCTTATCGGATTTCAAATCGCCGCTGAATAAACTCAACTGACAATCCACCAACTGCCGAGCTTCCGTTTTTCCGTTTCGTCTGATTAGTAAAATGCTTCTTTTAAGAAAGCAATAAGAATCAGGGATCAATTTTTTCCTTCCCAAAGATGGTTAAATCCACTAGCGCGAATGGGAAAAAGTTCACTGCCCGCGTCGCGGTGGTGGCCGCAGGCGTGGTCAGCCCACTGGGATTCGGGTTGAGCGAAACGCTCGATTCGTTGCGCGAGGCACGCGATTGCGTCAACCGAGTAACGCGATTTTCGGTAGCGCAATGTCGATGCAAGACCGCAGGTCAAGTGCCTGCTGAGCGTCTGCTCGACGAGCAGCGTAACAGAGTCCGCGCTCGACGGTTGCATCGCGCGTCGCACATGATCATTTACGCGCTAGGAGAAGCGCTGACGCAGGAGCCTCAGTTCAAACCTGAGTTGACGGTAATTGGAACAACGAGCGGTGGCATGTCTTACGGCGAAGATTACTACCGGTCATTAAAGCAAGGTGGAAATTTGCGACATTCGCCGACTTGGATCGCGAATTATCCAGCGCAAAAGCCAGTGATCGATGCGCTGGAAGCCTTCGGAATTGCTGCACCATGCGAGGTGGTTTCAAATGCCTGCGCCTCCGGCACGAACGCTATCGGTCACGCATTCGACTGTGTGCGATCGGGCCGCTACCAGCGCGTGTTGACCGGTGGGTATGACGCACTCTCGGAACTCGTCTTCGTCGGCTTCGATTCGCTTCAGGCCTCGACGCCAGAGAAATGCCGTCCATTCGATCGACATCGCACCGGCATGGTTCTCGGAGAAGGCGCGGCGGTTCTCGCCTTAGAAAACTTTAATGCTGCTCGGGCGCGTGGCACGACTGTTCTCGCAGAAATAACCGGCTACGGCATTTCCACCGACAATTTTCACCTGACGCAGCCAGATCCCTCCGGTATCGGACCACGGCGGGCGATGGAGCGAACCCTGCAGAGCGCCCACACTTCAGCCGATGCAGTCGATTACATTAACGCGCACGGAACTGCTACACCCTTCAATGATACAGCCGAAGGCAAAGCAATCAGCGAATTATTTGATCGCGTGCCGGTAAGCTCGACCAAGAGCATGATGGGTCATTCGTTAGGGGCGGCCGGTGCCGTCGAAGCCGTCATCTGCCTGCTCGCGCTCCAGCATCAATTTCTTCCTCCCAACATTAATTTTCGCGCTCCAGACGAAGATATTCACCTAAACATTGTTGCGAACAAAGCGCAGCCAGCCCTTGTGAGCACAGTTCTTTCGAACTCCTTCGGCTTCGGCGGGACGAACGCTTCGATTCTGATGCGTAAATTCGACGCATGAGTCTGGCAATCGCCGGCATGGGGTGGATCACACCCCTTGGAAGCGGCATTGATCCGGTATGGGAGCGTTTGCTCCAGGGTGATGAAGCGCAGGCGGAAAAGATCACGGAACAATTCAGTAATCAATGTTACAGCGTTTTTCGAGTACCTGAATCCGCGCTGACCAGTTCGCCCCGCCACCCACGTCTTCGCCGGGCCAGCATGATTTCGCGCTTTGCCGCCGCCGCGGGTTTGGAGGCGTTGCAAGCCGCAGGAGTAAAGCTCGATTCGCAGAGTGCAGAACGAATGGCGCTCGTCTTCGCAATCTCAAACGGCGGGGTGATTTACACGAAGCGCTTTTATCGTGACATCGTTGAGGGGAGCGCGCAATCAGCCAGTCCGCTCCTGTTTCCTGAAACAGTCTTCAACGCGCCAGCGAGTCATCTCGCAGCGATTCTCGGTATCACCGGCGCCACCTACACTCTGGTGGGTGATAGCGCGGCAGGTCTTCTAGCGATAAGAATGGCCGAGGACTTGATGACGAATGAGGCGCTCGATTATTGCCTGGTCGTCGGGGCGGAAGAGGTCGATTGGCTGTTGTGCGACGCGTATCGGCGATGGCGGCTGCTCCGCTTGGCGCCTCCGGTAGAGCCATTCGGTCGAATCGATCGAGGAATGATCTTGAGCGAAGGGGCAGGAGCAATCCTGCTTCGACGGGACGGCCCGATAATAATCGAAGGCACTCACGCCGGCGGGAATTACCGGAAACGCGCGGAAGCGGAAGAGTTAATGAAGCGGATTCTCTGCGATCTCAGCCGAACCAAAATTGATTTTGTTATCTCGAGCGCAAACGGCACATTTATCGATAAGGCGGAAAGCAGGGTGCTACAGCAAGTTATCCCCGATGCATTCGTCTATACGGCAAAGCCAGCTCTTGGTGAGAGCGTTGGCGCTGCCGGACTGTGGCAGGTCATTTTAGGAGGCCAGGCTTTGCATTGTGGTGAACTTCCGCCCCTGCTTCACGTAAGGCGAACAATTCCATTGCAGATTTCGCCTACGCGTGTGTCCTTGGCGGCGGCAGGTCGCGCAATCGTCTTAGGCTCTGGAGTCAATCAGCAGGTCGCAGGTTTGCGGTTGTCGATCCGATGATTGTGGATTCAATTCGTCAAGTGGCCAGCGCTCGGGATCTCAGCGCAGAGTGCTTTTGGGCTTTTCAGGAAGCCTTTGCTGCAGTACTTTCGGCGTCCGCCATGCGAAAGCCGGTTTTGTTGTTCATCGCTCTCCTTGCGAGCGCCGGTTTAATGAGAGGCGCAATCAAGACTCCGGAGAATGCTCCGATTGAAATTACGTCTACTGGGGAAACGACGTATGAAAACGGACTGGCAACGGCGCGCGATAATGTTGCGATTCATGTGGGCGACACAGACATTTACGCCGACTACGCACAGTACAATTCCAGCACGCACGATGTGGAACTGAGAGGCCACGTGCGGATCTATCGTGATGTGAGCCTCTACATTGCCGATAGCGGTGTGTATAACACTGACACAAAAAAAATTCGGGCGATAAAAACGCGAACAGAGTCCGAACCCTATTTTGTAAGCGGCGAAAATGTGACTGAAATTTCCGAAAACGGTTACCTCATACGCAACGGAACGTTCACGACGCATGATGCGCCGAGCCCCGATTTCCATCTTCGAGCACGAACGATTCGTCTCTACGAGGGGGATCGAGTGATTTTTGTGAATGTGACGGCGTTCGTTGGAAAAGTGCCGGTTTTCTGGTGGCCCTATATGTATCAATCGCTCAGCGACGCGTTCAGCTTTACGGTTTCACCAGCGTACCTGAGTTCATGGGGACCGTCGCTTCTTGGCGAGGTGACATTTCCGATCACAGACCACATCAAAGGGCGCCTCCGGCTTGATTACTTTGGCCGTCGGGGCCCCGCCGTCGGCTTCGATCCGACTATTGATTATGGAAAGGACGACAATAGCCAGGCCCGTCTCAAGACTTTTTACATTAATGATCAAAACCCCGATATAAATCAGACGGCCGTGCCGCGACAGAATGTTCCTACAGGGCGATACCGGCTTAGTCTCGAAGACCGGACGAACTTTTCCGACGATATCTACGGCATCGTCAATATCACGAAGCTAAGTGACCAGTACGTGATGCAGGACTTCTATCCGGGTGAGTTTCGTGTCAATCCTGTTCCGGACAATGTTGTTTCAATAGCAAAAACGGACCCATTTTATACCCTGACCGGCATAACCCGTTTTCAGTCGAACGATTTCTTCACGACAACCGAACGTTTACCGGAAGTTGTATTGGACATTAAGCGTCACGCGCTTTTCG
>Ga0209157_1004162_pt1 | contig 10877 bp, 11 predicted proteins | sample GraSoiAngelo_135_FD_185892 | JGI IMG/M metagenome (GOLD analysis project Ga0209157, IMG submission 185892) | Grasslands soil microbial communities from the Angelo Coastal Reserve, California, USA - 14_0929_05_40cm (SPAdes) (version 2) | ecosystem: Environmental > Terrestrial > Soil > Grasslands ... | reverse complement strand
TACAAAGCTTATCACTGCAGTCAGGGAAATCAACTTGTCAATCGATGATGGGCAGTTTGTCTGTTTGGTGGGGCCTTCGGGCTGCGGCAAGACGACGCTGCTAAACATTCTGGCAGGGCTTGACAAGCCCACTGAAGGCGAAGTGATCCTTGACGGTCACCCGGTGACCGAAACAGGCCCAGACAGGGTTATGGTTTTCCAGGAAAACGCGCTTTTTCCCTGGCTCAAGGTTGCGGATAACGTTGAGTTTGGGTTGAAAATGGCTGGCGTTGAAAAGGACAAGAGGCACGAGCGGGCGATGCATTTCCTTGAGATGATGCAGCTGACCAAGTTTGCGAACGCCTACACCTACCAGCTTTCAGGTGGCATGAAGCAGAGGGTGGCAATAGCTAGGGCGCTTGCAATAGATCCTGAAGTACTTCTGATGGATGAGCCCTTTGCGGCACTTGATAGTCAGACACGCGATCTATTGCTTGTTGAATTGCAACTGATATGGGCGCGCACAAAAAAAACGATAGCGTTTATCACACACAACATACTAGAATCTGTAGTCCTCGGCGACAAGGTCGCGGTATTCACAAAGAGGCCGGGCACAGTAAAAAAAGAGATAGCGGTCAACTACAGAAGGCCTCGGCTCCCGGAGGATGAAAACCTGCAACCCTACTACCGGCAGGTCATTGATGCAATGAAGGGCGAAATATCCGGGAGAGACGACGACGGCGTCACTTGAGCTCATTCAAAAGTTCCAGACCTGATCCAAAGCTATTGGGCGAGGTTAAGAGCACCGTGTCGGCTATCCTGGCAGCCTGCCTAACAAAATCTGCAGCATTTCTTTCATATTCTGACCAGTCAAGCCCGATTACCGCAGCCGACTGCCTGTTCTTTTCTACTGGGACCATTACTACGGCCACTACCTTGATCCCATGGGGCTTGGCAAGGTCGACTATTTCGCCAAGGTCTGAGACGGACGAAATGGATTGCGTCACAAGCGAATGGGGTCTAGCTTCGAGCTTGTTACGCACCGACTTGGCAGACCTGTCTTGCACCTTTGCTGGAAACGACAGGTCCAGCTTTATGCTCGAGCTGTAGCCTTCCTTCCTGAGCATCCTTACTGCCGCGCTTGGCCGCAGTCCTGAGTCGCTAGGTCCATCTACTGGATCGTCACCCATGAGTACCAAGACGCTGTCAATTCCGATCAGTATTGCATCTGACACCGCCTGACATAGGGAAGTAAAATTACGATCGCGCACTCTTATGCTGCAGTTCAGCTTAACTGTGCTCACGCGGTTCTTGATGTAGCCGGCTGCGGTGACGCTTGACACCCGGGGAATGCCAAGTACAGAGTCTGTCAAGTGTATCCCGCTCACAAGACTGGCCAGCCGCAACGCACGATCTGCCATCGCCTCCATGTCGGCGTTCAGCTGCGCTAGATCGAACATATCCCCTTTTACTATCTTTGGCGGGTTTAGCTCGAAGGATATCTTCATCGCTCTACACAAAATCGATGTCAGGCATTATTAAATGCGAGGTCACACATTTTGAGAGCATATATTTGGCCACGTCATTTCAAGAATTATTGCACAAGAAAGAGCTACTGTCGCTACTCCGGCCGGCGCTCTTACACAGGTCGTACCTCCCGGCGGATGCTGCTTCTGGAACCCCGGCTGCTGTGCTCGTGATAATCCATTACCACGATGATATTCCGCATGTGTTCTTGACAAAGCGCAGCTCTAGGCTAAAGTCGCACAAGGGCGAAATTTCGTTTCCCGGCGGCAGATATGTCAAGAGCGATGGCACGCTTCTTGCCACCGCGCTGCGAGAGACGGAAGAAGAGATTGGGATCGCATTCAGGCCAGAACAAGTGGATGGCAGCTTGCGCGCAGTCCGCACGATGACTTCGAACCACTTTATAGTTCCCTTCGTGACAATACAGGACATGCTGCCAAAGTATATGACAGCAACGAGCGAAGTCGAAGCTGTTATTGATGTGCCACTCATTGAAACACTCGATAGCATCGAGCCGGATACTGAACACTATAAACTTGCCCGCGACGCGTACAAATTCACCTGCGATAACAACATTATATGGGGCGCGACTGCAAGAATCCTAAAGCAGTTGTCTGATCTCATCAGACCGTCCTGATTGATTCATCGCGTTTTCGCGCTCATCGATAAGAGTAATCATTTGAGCTCTGATCATTGGCATTTGTAACTCGCAAGGATAGCGGGCCCGGTGGGCTTCGATCCCACGACAACTGGCTTCGGAGGCTTGTGCTCTCTTTTTGCAAAAGATGAACAGCACCCTGTCCTGACTAGGCGACGGGCCCTATTTTCATTCACATGAGAGCCTGTATATGAAACATAGCATTTGCCAGCCTTTGTAAGTAATTTTGCTCAAACACTCCTTACACCAATAATCACATTTGCCGACCTGAGTCTGGCTCCCGTTCTCCTTCCTTGTAGACCTGCGGTTTGACATGAATAGTCACCTTATGGTTGCCGGATTTCCAGTTTGATAATATGATTTGTCCGTAGTGACTGAAATGGGATTGACAAGCTCTCTTGGCTGAGATAAGGCAAATGTTCTAACAGCTACTACAATAATTCCAACTATTGCAAGAATAAGCGACTTTTTCAATCGGCCTGTATACTGATTCCATGTCTTTGAATCTTGTGCAAAATGAACTCATTACTAGATCTGTTCGCGCCATTGTTTAGGAAAAGTTACATCACTAAACATGACAAAACCCTGATTAGCCTGAATGCGTCTGAATTGCTCATGTTTCACATGGCGTCCGGATGAAATCATGAATGACGTCTTTCCTTAGAAATTATATTAAATGTTACAATTTGCTACATTATCTATACAAGCGTAAAATTAAGCCAAGCTTATTTCAAAATAGTGCATCTTTTTCCAAAAGTTATTTAAGCTAGAAGCGCCTTTACTTTGATATGTACGCGAAGCTCTGCAACATTGAAATTCTGTCAAGCTACATCAAGGAAGTTTCAGTTGGCGACATGCTGACAGTACAAGCGCTCATCACAAACCCTCTTGACTGGCAGCATTTTTACGAAAAAATATCGACAATAAAGGCGGGCGATAGGACAGACTTTACGGTCGTCACGGCCGAAGGAGACAGGCTCGTCGGCACCGGCGACATTGTCGAAGTAGACAAGTGGAGCAACCGGGGCAAGTACGGCTTTAAGATCAAGGTAGATATCAAGAAGCAAAAGTCGTTGACTGATAGAAGGATAAGAGGGCCGGGCAAAGTAAAGCCGGCTGAAAAGGTGCCTGCAGCGCCTATGGTCGAGATCCCCGAAGCCCCAGCGATCGCTCCTCTGACAGCCACCATCATAACGCCGCAAGATATCGCAGCATTTCGCGAAATGCTGAAAGGTTCAGTTTCGATGGACATGGCATAAACCTCACTACACTTATAACGTTCAAACCCTGCTTTAATCCCGCCCTTGAAAATCAAGGTTTTCGCGGTTGATATTGATGGTACCCTTACGGAAAATGGGGGTGGTGCGATTCATCTACCGGCGCTTGCAAAGCTGCGCTATCTTGAAAGGCTAGGCTGCAATGTAATTTATGTCACCGGAAGGTCTTCAGTCGAAGCGTACGTGCTAGCGGTTTTTGGTGGCACCACAAGAATCGCAGTGGGAGAAAACGGCGGCGCGATAACGATCGCGCCGCAGGAACATAAGCTATTGGCGAACAAAGAAAAATGCATGCAAGGCTATGAAGCCCTGAAGAAAAGCATCGACGGTGTGCAGGCAAAGCCGGTCTTTCAAGGATGACTGAAGTAGTAATGCTCCGCACATTTGACCTCAAAGAAGGCCAGAAAATTTTGGAAGAGCAAGGTCTCCCGCTTTATCTTTCAGACAGTAAGTACGCTTTTCACATCAACGAAAAAGGGGTCAACAAGGCATATGGGCTTGTAGAGGCACTAAAGATGCTCAAGGCAGACCCCGAAGAAACAGTCGCAATAGGCGACAGCGAAACTGACGCACCAATGTACGACATTTGTGGCTGTAGCATAGCGCTGGGACACGCTGACGAAATCGTCAAGAAAAAAGCTGATCACGTGGTGGCTGGGCGCGAAGGGGTTGGCCTTGCCGAAGCTGTAGATTACGTCGCGTTCAACTATTTGGGAGAGAAGGCATGACACTCCGCGTTTTGATACAGCAGGTAAGAGAAATTGTTGGGGACGCGGTCAAAAGCGCTGGCTACCCTGCAGTCGAATTTGACGTAACCGAGCCTCCACAAAAGGAATTTGGCGATCTCTCATGCAATGTGGCATTCCTCCTTAGCAAGCAGGCCAAAAAACCGCCACCCAGAGTAGCGACCGAGTTGGTTGAAGCACTCAAGCAGCGAGTTAAAGACACGTATATCTTGTCGGCAGAGCCTGCCGGCGGCCACATCAACTTCAAGGCAGATTACGCGCGCCTGTCGCCGACAACACTTGCACAGGTGCTCAAGAACCCAGAGACATATGGTTACCATGACTCCGGGAAAGGCAGACACATTGTAATTGAACATACGAGCGTCAACCCAAACAAGGCGCTTCACGTAGGCCACATGCGCAATGTAATAATCGGAGACGCACTTTACCGCATAATGAAGGCTACCAACCACATAACAACAGTGCTCAATTACATCGATGATTCAGGATTGCAGGTCGCCGATATAGTCGTGGGCTTCAAATTTGCCGGCTTTGAAGTTGAACCGCCCAAAGGTAAAAAGTTTGACCACTACTGCGGCGATGAGGTGTACGTCAAGATAAACGAGATGTACGAAAAGGACCCTCAGCTGACAGAAAAGCGCAAACTGGTGCTCAGGGAAATAGAAGAAGGCAAGTCCGAGATCGCCCGCTTTGCTGCCGAAATTACCATGCGGGTTCTGGACGAACAATTAAAAACATGTTGGCGGATGAAAGCGCGTTACGACCTCCTGAATTTTGAGTCGCAAATAGTAATGTCAAACTTGTGGAGCAAGGCATTTGAGCTGCTAAAGAAAAACAAGATTACTCATTTTGAAGACGAAGGCAAGAACAAGGGGTGCTGGGTCATAGAGGCAAAAGATGAAGAGGACAAGGTCTTGGTAAGGAGCGATGGCACTGCAACGTACGTCGCAAAGGACATACCCTATGCTGCGTGGAAGCTTGGGCTTGTAGACGATCCGTTTTCCTATGTCGAATTTGAAAAGCAGTGGGATGGTTCGATGCTTTACCGTACTACTCTTAATGACAAATCCGTCATAGAAAGGGAATTCAACAGGGGCGAGCGGGTGATAACAATTATCGACTCACGGCAAGCCCGGTTACAGCGGATAGTATCGCAGGTCCTCTCAAAGATCGGGGTTCACACGCGTGAATACTTCCATCTCGGCTATGAAGCAGTAACCCTAAGTTCAGACACTGCAAAGATTTTTGGAATGGACATAGGCGACAGGCAATCCATGCACATGTCCGGCAGGAAGGGCATCTTTGTCAACGCCGACTATGTGCTTGACACCCTGCATTCAAAGGCATATGAGGAAGTAAAGAAAAGAAACCCCGGGTTTTCAGAACGCGAGCTGAACACAATAGCTGAAGAGATCGCAGTATCCGCGATACGCTACATTATGATCAAGCAGGACCTTGACAAGATCATCACGTTTGACATTAAGGAGACGCTAAGCCTCGAAGGCGATACCGGCCCATACCTGCAGTATGCCTATGCGCGTTCGCAGCGAATACTGGAAAAGTCAGACCAGACGGTCAACAATGATTCCCAGTTTCAGCTCCTGACTCATGAGGCAGAGATAGCCGTGATAAAACAGATAGCCAAGCTCGACCTCGTCGTCGAAGACGCCGCAAAATCGTTATTGCCCAAGTCGCTTGCGCGCTATGCGTACAACCTTGCGACGACATTCAATTTGTTTTATGAAAAGGTGCCTGTACTAAAGGAAGGAAATGCAGATGTTAGAATGGCGCGCCTTGCCCTTGTCAAGGCGTTTGGTATCGCCTTGAGAAATGCACTTAACGTCCTCGGCATAATCGCGCTTGAACGCATGTAGTCAGTGGCGGCGCAGCATAGATTCTTTTGCAGCCCTGCTATTTTCGCCATAGTAATGCGGCTTTGTGCGCAGATTCGTTGCAGCACGAGCAGTGATAGTTTTGTAGTCCCATTGAATATGGCCCTGTCGCAGGTCATGCACACCTTCATCCCCTTCGAGTAGTCGATCTTTTTCACTGGGATATAGTTTGGGTGCGTTGTACAAAGGCCCCTACAAGACATTAAGGGCGGTGCCAGCTCGGGCATTAGTTAATTATTGTGCAAGTAGGAACTGGAAGGTCTCTACCCTTTTAGATTCATTTTTATCCCCTCTGGATTGCTATGCGCTTGTATCTTGGGCAAAATCGAGGAAGGTTCGTACGTGCTGCTGTTCCACACACCACGCAAGAAGTGGCTTACCAAGGTGACGCAGGAAAAAAAACTCCACACACACCTGGGCATCATAGACATTTCTGCCACAATTGGCATGGAGTTCGGATCTGCCGTCAGGACGACTGAGGGCAAACTCATCTTTCTCATAGAGCCCACCATTCACGATTTTATCATGAAGTCGGAGCGCAGGACTCAGATTGTCTATCCAAAGGACCTTGGATACATTGCTGCTCGCACAGGCCTCAAAAACGGCTCTAAAGTACTTGAAGTTGGTACAGGCAGCGGCGCTCTTGCGACATTCATGGCTAGCATAGTCAAGCCAGATGGACACATTTACAGTTTTGACGTCAATCCGGAATTCATGGAGATAGCAAGGCGCAATTTGGATAAGGCTGGCATGTCGCAGTATGTGACATTAAATGAGCACGACCCACACCAAGGTGTTGAAGTAAGGGATGCTGATGTCGCCATCGTTGACCTTGGTGACCCATGGACGGTCCTGGATCAGGTGCACGATGCACTAAAAGGCAGCGGCGCGTTTGTAGCCATCTGCCCAACGATGAATCAGATTGAAAAAACGGCGACGGAGCTGAAGAAAAGTGGCTATGCCGACATTGACTGCGTGGAGCTCTTAATCCGCAACATGGAGGCAAGAGAGGGGATGACCCGGCCATCGATGAGGATGATAGGGCACACGACGTACCTGGTGTTCGCGAGGAAGGTGCAAAAGATGGAAGAAAGGGTTGAAGCGGCTGCTGAGGAAGAAGACGAGAACGAGGAAGAAGAGTCCGAATAGTCTTAATATCAAAAGTCACCAGAAATTCTACTATGACCAGGACTGTCGGGTTTTTCAGCAAATACAAGGACGCTATACTCTTCAATAGGAACCTGATAATTTCCGGAGCTGGCGGTTTTTTTGCAAGCGCCTATGCGTCACAGGTCTATGCGCATTATGACAGCGATGACTTCGCAAATTCTCTGGTCGCGCTCGCAGTGGAATATGGCGTCTACATTCCGGTCTTTGCAGCGTTATTCTATGTTGACAATCGGAGCAAGTACGTCAACCCAGCGACCGGCAGGCGCGATTCGCACCGGATAAGGCAGGACCTAAAGAAGCTCTTTGCCGCCTTTTCCGTCTCTGAGGTCATATTCTCGATAACTAGGGTCCTGATGCAGTACGGGCTGCTCCAAGCCGGTACCCAGCCTTATGAGGCATCTATGGCCAGTTCTTTGGTTGCATGGGGCACGTTCTTTGTGGCGATAAACTCGATGGCAAAACTGGTCAGACTGTTCAGACACACGCCCTAATCCAGGTCAAACTCTACCAGAGTGCCTTCAGTTACATTGTATTTCTGTGCAAAGCCGGCCACGGTCTCTAGCACGTAAAGCGAGTCAACGTTGGGCTCATACGTCTGGCAGGTTGAATCTGGTAAGCATGGCTCCAGGCTGTGCTCGATATGGACCACTTCTTTGTGAGCGTCAAGCCAGATGATGTCAATAGGAAACTTCATGTTCTTCATCCAGAACGAGTGTGTCCACTCTGTGCTGAAGACAAATAGCATCGCCTCATTTTCGTTGAGGGTGTCCTTGACGGCCAGTCCCACTGTCCTCTGGTCGTTAGTCTCCGCAATGTCAGCCGCAAGTTCTACGCCGTTTACAGTTATGCTAACCTGCCGGTAGCCGTTGTTACTCGGCTTCGTCCCACTCGCGACAGGTCCTTGCTGCTGATTTTCATGCTCGCTGGTTGTGCGAGTTAGAGGGGTGACGTACAGGATGGTTCCGGCAATAATCCCGGCAGCCGCTGCTGCAACAATTGCGATTATTGTGATCGCGCGCACTAGCTGTCATAAGCAAGCTCGATATTTAATTCATGCAATTGGCTTTGAGAGCCGCAGGTGAACCAGATGAGCATTTTTGCCATGTTGCATTATCCGGGGTTCGTTACCTGCATGTCTGAAGTATGACCCCAATACCAGCGCCCATGGGAGGACATGCTTGCTTTCCACTTTTGACTGGAGGCTTAGGATATTGTTGCTCCTGTCGTGCTTCAAGCTGCCGAGGCAGCTTATCTTAAGGGCGGAATCGATTAGATCCATCACTTCTCCAGAGCTCATCTCTGAAATTTTCAAGCCATACTTTTCGTCAATATCCAGCACAAGCTCGGCCGGCATGTCCTTGCCGCTAACTGAGTATTCTAACATCGTGAGCGAAAGCCCGTTCTCCACAATCCTTGCAAGTTCGACCGCTTTTGCAGCCACCAACGGCTCTGTGCCCAGCAAATACTTTAGTTCACCTGCCCGGCCCCACGCCTCCTCAAAGTTTCTGGAGTGTAAGGCACCAAACGAATCAGTCAATGAGAAAAGTGCGGCTTTTCCGTTGCTGCTGTCGACAGATATCATGTGCGTTGCATCGATTATTATCAAGTTGGAAGACACTTCGTCCGTCCGAAGATCGATCGCTTCTGGTAGCTGGGAAAGGTTTTCGCTTCCAATGCATTGCGGTCCGAGTATGAATCGCGCTCGGACGCCTGACGTGACCGCCTTTACAAGCGAGGTTTTGCACTGCGAAATAAGCCTCAGGCCCCACGGGTCCAGAGTTGCACTGATTGACGAACGAGATCCCGCTATCAGGCTTCCTATTTTTTCCAGAGCCGAGTTTGCGTCAAGGATGAAGTACCGCCGCTCCTCAGAACCCTTGGGGCGTTGGCCCTCATCGTTTAGCTTTTGCAAGCGATCAATAATCTTCCTCATGTTCTTCACCCTGCGCTCGTGGAGGTTCACTATTTCGGCAAACGCCTCCTCCGGAGGAATCGCGCTGCAGATAAGCGGTTTTTGCTTCGAGATGACTGCCAGCCGCTTTTTCTCCAGTTTTTTTATTGTCTGGTAGATTTTTGTCCGGGGCAGGTTTGCATAATAGGCAATCTCACTTGCTGCAAGCGAGCCCTTGCCCGTCATTGTAAGGTACGCCCTTGCTTCATACTTTGACAGCCCAAATTCTTCAAGACTGCCTGGAAGATCGTTATTACTATCAGTAAGCACATCATTTCAAAATAGAAAATGAAGGTAAAATGATTGGTCAAATAGATTGCGTCAAAGCTCGAAAAAATGCTAAGCTGTTACTGTCGATGGTTGTTACCGCAGTTACAAAACTTTCCGGCACATGACAGGTATTATTTCAAGGGTCATATTCAAAGCCAGAATGAATTCAAGATGGGTAAAATCCGAGTCAATACTCAATAACGATGATCAATCCGTTTCGCCTCCCAAACCAGGAGGGCCGCTAAAACCACGGCTTGATGCGGTTCAGAAAAAGATAGAGCTGCAGATCGCCCGGCTTGAGGAGCTCCATACCTTGCTCAAGTCAAAGGATGAGGAGGTCTTCCTCAAACTGGTAAGTTCGATAAAGGAGAACAACGCTCAGTACTCGGCAGTGCTCTCGTCGGACCTTGCGAGGGCAAGACAGGTTTCAAAGATCGTTTTCATGTCGCGCGTCGCACTCGAGAAACTTATCGCAAAGTTGTCATCGGCTTCTGACTTTGGCGACCTTGTAATAGTGCTAAGCCCTGCTATGGCAGTTGTAAAGAACCTGAGGTCGGCCCTGACTTCGCGAGTGCCAGAGATGGAAGAGGAACTTGGCATCATATCTGAGCTCCTCAGCGGGATACTCGTCGATGCCGGCCAGGTTGGAGGTTACACTATTAACTTTGAGACGGCGAACGAAGAGGCCGTGCGCCTCATAGAAGAAGCATCGAAGGTAGTAGAACAAAAGATGAAAGACGAGTTACCCGGCATTCCAGACTTGCCGGCAATGCCACAGAAACTTGCCTAGGGCGGCTAGTGGCTGGGCCGACTAGGCAAGCTATGGTAGGCAAAAATGCCAACATCTTTTGACTGTGTAGTTTTTCGTTATTTTTCAATACTCAGGCTAGAATAGCAATTGCTGTTCAAGAAGAGCGGTTGTGTAAAAGAGAGAGCGAACGCTGCGCTCGCAAGCCTCCAGCGAAACGCTTACGCGATGGGCATATTGCGATCAAGGCTCGAATCACGGATCAACTTTATCCTTAGCGCGAACGGCAAGAGCGAAAGCTGCCAGGAGATGACCCGGGTGCTTGAGCTCGTGAAAAATGGCGAAATGATACTGCATGAGATGTCGGAAAAGATTGAGTCAACCCGCTACTTGGAAGACTTTATCATGATAATCGAAGGCGCCGCGTCATCTGTCAGCGAGATAAAGGATGACATCGGACAGATGGTCCCAGCGGCCGAGGCCGCGCTCGAAGAAATACATCACGCCATTTCCAAGCTGTGTGGAGGGCATGCCGTGGATTTGAGGCATGAGATAGAGCCGGCGATCCTCGCCGAAGTAACCGTAGCATTAGCCGCGGGCAATGTCAATTCAACTAGAGATGAGGTGAAAGAAGAGGCCGTGCTAGCACAAGAGAAGAA
>Ga0209157_1004161_pt1 | contig 10878 bp, 6 predicted proteins | sample GraSoiAngelo_135_FD_185892 | JGI IMG/M metagenome (GOLD analysis project Ga0209157, IMG submission 185892) | Grasslands soil microbial communities from the Angelo Coastal Reserve, California, USA - 14_0929_05_40cm (SPAdes) (version 2) | ecosystem: Environmental > Terrestrial > Soil > Grasslands ... | reverse complement strand
GCGGTGCGCTGCTGGGGGGCGAACGAGTCAGGCCAGCTCGGCGACGGGACCGTGACCAATGCCTCGACGCCGGTGACGGTTGCCGGAATCTCCGGCGCTGTTGCGATCTCAGGTGGCGGCTTCCATACCTGCGCGCGCTTTCCCGACAGCACGCTCCAATGCTGGGGGCGCAACAACGCCGGCCAGCTCGGTCCGGCCGTCACTGGGGAGCGATCCCTCACTCCGATGCCGGTCACTGGAGTCACCGCCACCGCCGTCAGTGCCGGCGGCTTTCACACCTGCGCACTCCCCGGCGATGGCACCGTCCTCTGCTGGGGGCAGAACGACCTCGGTCAGCTCGGCAACGGGACCGTGTCCCCCACCGTTAACGCCCCCAACCCCGCGCCGGCAAGCGTCAGCGGCATCACCACCGCCGTGGCCGTCGCAGCCGGCGGCTGGCACACCTGCGCGCTCCTCCAGGACGGCAGTATTCGCTGCTGGGGGGACAACACCTGGGGCGAGCTCGGCAACGCAGCGGTCATCGCTTCCAATCCTCCTCGGGACCAACAACCCGTCACGCCCGTACCAACGCCGGTAACCGTCAGCGGCATCACCACCGCCGTCGCCATCGAAGCCGGCATCTTCCACATGTGCGCCACCCTCCGTGACGGCGCGCTGCAGTGCTGGGGACGGGGAGAGGAAGGCCGGCTGGGGAACGGGAGTACCGCCAATTCCTCGACCCCGGTGGCGGTCAGCGGCATCACGCCTGCCGCCGTCACACCCGGCGCCGAGCACACGTGCGCGATCCTTCAGGATCGGACGAAGCGCTGCTGGGGCGACAACAACTTCGGCCAGCTCGGCAATGGGTCCCCGGACGGCGTCGTTTCGACCATCCCGTCAGCGCCCGTCACCGGCATCACCGCCGCCACTGCCGCATCGTCGGGCGCCGAGCACACCTGCGCCCTCCTTCAGGACGGCTCCCTGCAGTGTTGGGGAGCGGGGAACTTCGGCCGGCTCGGCAATGGGACAATCACCGATGCATTCACTCCCGTGGCAGTCACCGGTTTCGGGGGCGTGACGTGGACGAGCAGCGACACGAATGTAGCCACGATCGACGCGAACGGCCTGGCCACGGGCCGTAACCCCGGATCTGCGACGATCATCGCGACTTCTGGCGACCGCAGCGGCAGCACAACGCTCACGGTCGTGAGCCGCCCCACCCTCTCGCTGGTCCGCGAGGGCACTGGCAGCGGCACGGTCACTTCCAGTCCCCCGGGGATCGACTGCGGGGCTACCTGCTCGGCTTCCTATGATCGGAACACGCCGGTGACGCTCACGGCCACGCCGGCCACCGGCTCCATCTTCGAGGGCTGGAACGGCGGCGACTGCTCAGGGGTCGGCCCGTGCACTGTGGCCCTAACGGCGAACACGACGGTCTTTGCCCGCTTTACGATCCCCCGCTTCCTGCTCTCGGTGACTCGCGAGGGCACTGGCAGCGGCACAGTCGCTTCCAGTCCCCCGGGGATCGACTGCGGGGCTACCTGCTCGGCTTCCTATAATCAGAACACCCCGATGACTCTCACCGCGGCGCCGGCAACTGGCTCCACCTTCGAGGGTTGGAGCGGCGGCGACTGCTCGGGCACTGGCCTCTGCACCCTCACTCTCACAGCGAACACCGCCGTGTTCGCTCGCTTCGGCGTCACGTCGGGCAGTACGCAATTCACTCTCTCGGTGACTCGCGCGGGCACTGGCAGCGGCACGGTCACTTCCAGCCCCCCGGGGATCGACTGCGGGGCTACCTGCTCGGCTTCCTATAATCAGAACACTCCGGTGACTCTCACCGCGGCGCCGGCCACCGGCTCCATCTTCGAGGGCTGGAACGGCGGCGACTGCTCCGGTGTCGGCCCTTGCCCTGTGACCCTGGTCGGAGATACGACAGTGGTCGCCCGCTTTACGGTCCCCAGCACCACGCGGGTGGACTTCGATAACCCCGCGCCTCCGGGAACAACCATGAATGGAGTTTTCCAGGGGATCGACTTCGGCACGGGACAATGGGCAGGGTCAGGACCCTACAGCGTCAACTCCACTAATCACATCTACTTCGCCGACTCGACCGGCACGTCGCGGACCTTTCGGTTCTCGCCGGCGCCCCGAGTGCTCGACAGCATCCGCGTGTACAGCGTGACGCCGGGGACCTTGACGCTCTCCGATGACACAGGCCAAACGTTCATCCGCGAGGTAACGACTGGTTCGCTACAGTTCGTCACCACTGGATGGGCTCAGCCGGCAACCATGGTCACCATGAGCTTCACCAACGGGTGGGATCTCGGGGTCGACGACATCACCTACAGGACCGCTCCCTAGCGCCAGCGACCAGGATCCGTCACCGCCGCGGTCGTCCATTCGACACCGTCACGGTCACCGGGACGCTCGAGCCCACGTTGCTGGCGACATCGAAGGCCTGGGCGGTGAGGGTATGGGCTCCATTAGTCGCCGTCGTTGTGTCCCAGACGATCGAGTACGGTGGCGCGGTCACCAGCCCGCCGAGGGCGACGCCGTCCAGCCTGAACTGGACGGTCATGACTCCCACGTTGTCCGAGGCTGTGGCTGACACCATCACGGCGGAGCCAGACACCGTCGCCCCATCGCCAGGGGCCGTCAGGACGATCGTCGGGGCCGAGGTGTCGGACCCCGCGGGCGGAACTCCAGAAATTGCGCCCGCCGTCGCCGCGTCGAGCGCAGTGATATTCGCGCCGACGTCCGTCCCGTCCGTCGCCGCATTGTGATACGGGCTGGACGAGTCGAGGCGATAATCGCCGGCTCCGCGGTTCACGAAGCCCACGTCGTCGAGCGAGACGGGGAAAGAGTTGTTGGCCGGGTAAATCGACGCGTTGCCGCCGACCAGGACGTTACGCACGAAGACCGCCAGCGGGAAGTAGGTGTTGAGTGTGTCGATCCCTTCCGCCGTGCCGGTCCCGATGACACCGCCGAAGCCGCCGACGTCGCCTCTCGGCGTGATGTTGTTCCGGTAGACGAAGCCGGTATGGGCGACGCCTTCCGCGAAGATCACGTCCTCCTGCTGGAACGCCGTGGTGTGATCGATGGCCACGTCCGTCGTTCCGACCCTGTAGTCGAGCACCTGGAAGAGTCGGCCGGACCCGCCCCAGGTCGTACCGTTCACATCGTCGAACAGGTTGTCTCGGATCAGCACGCGCTTCATGCTCTGACTGCGGTGGACATCGTCGGTCCCCAGGATGTTGAGCCCCGACCCGGCGTGCCGCACGATGTTCTTCCGGAAGGTCACATCTTCGATCGTCGACCACGGCGCCCGGCCATCCTGGTTGCGGACGGTGAACTGAACGGCCCAGCCGGCCTGGGCTGCGGCCCAGTTGTTCTCGAAGACATTGCCCTCGACGAAGACGCGCTGTGCGTTCTTGAGCTCGAACAGGTTCTTGACCGCGGCCCACACGTTGCGCCAGCTCGTCGGCTTGAAGAAGTGGTTGTGTCGGATCTCGATGTCGGACGGCACGAGGTTGCGAATCGACGGGTCCGCGCCCCCGAACATGACGTTCTCGCCCGTCGCCTCCAGATAGTTGTTCACGAGCTTGAACGGGCCCGGACCGTTCCACCCCATGATCGCTTGGGTGTCCTGCGATTGGTCCTTGAACTCGCTCAGATAGGAGTCGATCACGGCCAACCGACTGCCGTTCAGCGCGATGCCGCGCTTCGCCGGTTGCCCGACCAGGCCGTGGATGTAGCAACGGTCGATGATGATGTCGTGAGGCAGCGTGTCCGTGCTCCTCTCGCTCCCCGTGCCGAGCTGCACGACGTCAAAGGTCGTCACCCCGTCTGCAGCCATGAGCTCGATGGCGATCAAGCGGAAATGATGCGCTCCCGATGCCGCCACGATCGCATGTCCCGAGCTCGCTCCGACCACGATCTTCGGCATCGCGGCGGCGTAGGCGGGAGTCACCCGGGTGCTCGATGGCGGCAGGCTACTGTCGGGGGCACTGGTGCGGACGGTGATCCACCCGATTCCGGTCTTGTTGGGCAGGGTGAATGATCCGGTGAAGGTCGCCCCCGCTTCGAGTGTGATGACGTCGCCGGGCTGGGCGACGTTGAGCGCAGCCTGAACGTCGCCTCCGCCGGCCACGGCAATGGTCTTGCCGGTTGGCGGCACGAGCGTGGTGTCGAGGAAGACGCGGGGGAGTTCCGGCGAAAGGCCCCAGGCGGGCCCGACCAGGAGCGTCGATAGGAGCGCAAGCAACCCGGGAGCGACCGCTATCCAACGGCCCATATCAACCTCCTCGGCCCACATCAGTGGAGTGCGTGGAGGGCCCGATGAGCTTCCTCAATTTCTGAGGACTTTCCCTCAACCAGTTACGCGGGGATGGGTGTCACATCATGGCGAAGGGCGCGCCCCGGTGATCTGGATGTTGTCGATGAACCAGTTGTCCCCTGTCGACGACATCTCAGCGTCGAAAGCGATGCTGAAGTTGGCCGTCATCGCGAAGCCCGCGAGATCGAGATCGTAGTAACGGTACGTGTTGTTGCTGTCGGCCGAGGTGAAGACCTTCACGGTCGTGAAGGTCACCCCGTCCGGGCTCACTTTCACCAGGGCCTTGTCGGAGCCCTCGAAGGACCGGACCTTGGCCCAGAAGGTCAAGCGCACATTCTGCGCGCCCGAGAGATTCAGCGTCCGCTGGAGGTACCCCGTGTTTCGGCGCAGCCTGACGTGACTCTTTCCTTCTATGGGCCCATCCACGTTGGTCCGGATGCTGACGTCGCCGGACTTCGTCCACGGCCCGCTCCAGCCGGTTCCGCCCGAGAAGGTCCCCGACTCGAAGCCGTCGGCGGCGATCGACAGCGGCGCGGGCGTCGTGAAGGTGAAATCTCCGGAGACCGCCAGGTTCGAGGCCGCGTCGCGGGATTTGACCCGATAGTGATAAAGGGTGCCGGCCGTGAGCCCGCTCAGTCCTACGCGGTGGCTCGTCACCAGCGCGCTGTCGAGAGTGGTCTCTCGTCCGTACGCGATGGTGGGACCGTACTCCACCTGCGAGTCGCTCGTCTCGTTGGTCGTCCAGGTGATCGTGGCGGCCGAGGTGGAGATGTTGGAGGCGGCGACTGAGGAGATCACGGGCGGGGTCGTGTCGGCGGGCACGCCGAGCGCGCCGATCCTCGTGATCTTTGCGACCGATGGCACGCCGGCACTGTTCAGGATGAACAGCATGTAGTGCCCCGGCGGGCAGATCTTGGGATCGGAGGGCGCCGTCACGCTGAGGCCGGTTCCGTCCGACGTTGTCGAAAACGCCAGCTGATTGAACCGCTGGTTCTGGTTGAACTCGTGCGTCACCGACGAAAGGCGGACGAGCGTCACCTTCGTGATGTCCGCGGTATCCGAGGTTCCCACGAGGAAAGTCTCCCCGTACCCCACGGTGGCCTGCGCTGAACTGATGCTGGTGATGCTGGGGCGCACGCCCTTGAAAAGATACGGCGGGGAGTAGTACTGGGCGTTGTAGTGATCGATATCGCCGCCTGCGCCATCGCCACCGCCTCCGGCGAGGAGGATGCGGCCATCGGGCAGCAGGAGTGCGGTCGAGTGGTACAGCCGCGAGGTGCTCATCGCCGCCATCGTGGACCAGGATTCCGTTGCCGGGTCCCACATCTCGGCGTTATAGATCGCCCCGCTCGGGTCGCTGAATGCGCCGGAGCTGCTCCCCCCGGTCACGAGGACTTTGCCGTCCGGCAGGATCGTTGCGTTCAGGTACCGCCGCCGAAAGGTCATCGAATTCGTGGATCGCCACTGCGGGCTGGCGTCATTCAGGTTGATGACCTCAGCCGAGGCGGTTGCCGGATTGCCGCCGCCCACGATCAGGATCTTGCCCGGCTCGTACATGACGGACGTCCCCTCGTACTGGTGGCGATCTCCGAAGTTCGTGAGTCCCACCGTCGTCCAGCGACCCGTCCCCGTGGTGTCGAGATAGCGGGTGGTTCCCTCGGGGCCGGAGTAGAACGCCATACCGTTGGGCGCCAGGTGCATCCACGGGTAGAGCGGGAGGCTGAGCGCCGCCCCGGTCAAGGACCGCCAGCCGGCGGCGGCGTTCCAGACCTCGGGGATCGTGTTGACCTGGCTCTCGGTAATGCTTCCCGACACGACAAGCACGTCTCCGTTCTCAAGCGTCGTGTTGGTGGGATACCAGCGCGCCCCGAGCATGTCCGCGCCGCGGCTCCAGGTCCGACTACTGAAATCGAAGATGCTCACGACTTTCGACCCGACGAAATCGTTCATGTGGCCGCCGGCGGCCAGCAGCCGGCCGTCTGCGAGGAACGAGTGGCCGCTGCAATAGATCGTGACGTACGGGTCGTGGGCCCCATAGAAGGTTGGCGGCGTCAGGGTCGGGTCCCAAACGGCCGCCTCGACCCCAAAGCTCGGGTCCGGCGGTGTCTCGGGCTTACCCCAGGCCAGCACGCTGCCGTCTGGCAGCAGGTGCATATGAATGGCGACGATCGGAAGATCGACCGTGCCCGACCACGCACCGACGACGGCGGGTTCAGTGGTTCCCTGAGCGAGCGCCTCGCCGGGGAACTTCTTCGCTTTGACCCAGGCGGGCGCCCGACCGAAGTCGAGGATTCCCGCGAGCCCGGTCGCTGCCGCCACCGCCCCACCTGCGATTTTGAGGAATGTGCGCCGGCCGGAATCTTTGCGCGCCGTCTCAGTCAAGCAGTCGCGATCCCGATTCTCCATTTGTGCATCTCCGTCGTCTGGGTCACGCTGTCGATGTCGGCACCGATGTCCTTGCCGTCCGTGCCGGCGCCCCTGGAGGGGCTGGTGAGGCAAGCGTCCAGGATGCTCGCACCCGACTCCGCGCTTTCCGGGTTCACGTCGGGCTCGACGAGGGAGAGTCTCCGGTGCGCGCTCATGGCGAAGGGCGGACCCCGGTGACCTGGATGGCGTCGATGAACCAGTAATCCCCGGTCGACGACATCTCTGCGTCGAAGGCGATGCTGAAGGTGGCCGTCATCGCGGCTGGCCCCGTGCTGGGACAGTCATCAGGAGCACGGCGATGAGCGCCCGGACACTGACGATGATCCACAGTCGCTGGCTCGGCGCGGTGTTCTGGCCCATGGTTGCCCTCCGCGGTCAGGCGCTCGCCCTCAGACGGAGGGAGTAAAAGACGGGACCGGCCCGATGAGAGTCCTCATTTTTTGATGGTTTCCCCTGAGAAGGGGGCGTCTGAGAGGAGCCAAGGTCAAGGCGGCGGCCTCCCATTTGGCCACGAGGACGGCCAACCCTTCCATTTTTTGGCCACCACCGTCGTGCCTTTTCCGACTTCGGACGAGATGTGGAGCTCGTCCATCAACTTGCTGACTCCCGGCAAGCCCAGTCCGAGCCCGCCCGAGGTGGAGTGACCAGCGACCAACGCCCGCGGAATGTCAGGGATGCCGGGGCCTTCGTCACGAGCCACCACCATGACGCCCTGCCGGGCACCGTCGCGGACGAGCCCTACGACGATCTCGCCGTGCTTCGCGTAGAGCACGATGTTGCGGGCCAGCTCCGAGATGGCCGTTGCGACGAGCGTCGCCTCGCCGGACGAGAACCCCAGGAGCGAGGCCAGCGCGCGCCCCTCCTGGCGCGCAGTGACGATGTCTCTGTCCCTGTGGATCGGTACTCGGACCTCCCTCGTCCCGTCAGATGTTTCTTTGAACGCGGAAGCTTCACCCGCCACGGAGGATCATCTCGCCCGCTACGGCGCGACCGGCGTGGTCATGTCGCTTTGGACCTCCGCCTGCGTGAGGGCGCGCGAGTAGACCCGGACCTCATCGATTCTCCCGCCGAAGAAGTCGTAATTGGCGGATCCCTGGGTCCATGCACCGACTTGCAGGGTTCCAGTGATGGCACCGAACGAAGCGGCTTGCGGCGTGCCGCTGGGAGCACCGTTGAGGTACACGCTCAGGGTCGAACCGTCCGAGACGACGGCCACATGGTGCCAGCGCTTCCTCGAGATCGCGCTGCCGAACGGGCGCTCAGTCGACCCGTCGTAGAAGGTAATCACCCCGCTACGCAGATAGAGATCGCGGTTCGTCCCCACGGTCACGATCGTCTCGTACGCGGTATTGGTCGGGTTGTAGACCCACGCCATGATCGTGAACGCGCCGCTGAGGGTCACGTTCGAAGCCCTCACCAGAGCAGTCACGCCATCGAAAGAAAGCGCGCTGCCATATCTCCCCTGGCTGGTCCAGGTCGCGCCTGAGATCGTGCCGTTGTTTCCATTGCCAGAGGCGTCGAGGGCCGTCGCGCCGCTGCCCTGGTTGAAGCTGTAGGCGGCCACGAGCCCTGGGGGGATGCTCGCGTTCGAGACCGTGACCGTGACCGCGGTCGCCGTCGCCGTGTTGCCGGCCGCGTCGCGGGCGACAGCGGTGAGACTGTGGGAGCCGTTGGCTGCGGTAGAGGTATCCCACGCCGTGCTGTAGGGCGCAGTGGTGACCTCGGCGCCGAGGTTGGCGCCGTCGAGCTGGAACTGCACGCCGACGACTCCGACGTTGTCCGAGGCGCTGGCGGCGACGGTCACGGTGCTGGCGACGGTCGCCCCGGCGGTCGGTGTCGTGATGGAGACCGTGGGGAGGGTGGTGTCCCCCGAGGCGACGACGCGGAGGGCGTCCAGGTTGAAGTACTCCTGGTCGGCGTAGATCCGGAGGACGTGCTGGCCGGCGGACAGGGAGATGCCGCCGACGCCGATCCACTGGAAGGTGCCCCACCAGCCGGTGTTGGGCACGGCGACGGAGCCCGTCACGTTGACGCCGTCGATCTCGGCGTGCCAGCGGCTGGTGGAGAACTCGCTGCTCGCGTTGGCCTCGAGGCGGTACGTGCCGGTCTGGGCGACGCTGATCGTGTACTCGAGCCACTCGCCGGTTTGGAAGTTGTTGACGACGGCGCCGGTGGCGTTGCCCATGGGAGCGATGATGTCGACGTCGGTGTTGGTGCGGTAGAAGCCGCCCTGGTTACCGCCGGTGAGGTCGTGCCACGAGACGCCTTCCCCGCCGTTGTCGAAGTCCTCCGCCTCGATGAGCCCGGGAACGGAGAATGGGACTCCCTTGTACGGGGAGCGAGCGGGAGCCGGTGGCGGCGGCGGAGGGGGAGGGGAGGCAACGTTCGAGACGGTCACGGCCACGGCGGCGGAGGTGGTGGCGTTGCCGGCCGCGTCGTAGGCCCGGGCGCTCAGGCTGTGAGAGCCGTTGCTCACCGTCGTGGTGTCCCAGGTGAACGTGAAGACGGCCGGGGACAACACGGCGAGGACCTGGCCGTCCTGCAGATAATCGATGCGGGTGACGCCGACGTTGTCTGCGGCGGAGGCGGTAATCGTCACCACTCCTGACACCGTCTGCCCGGCGGTCGGTGAGGAAATGGCCACGGTTGGCGGCGTCTTGTCGTTCGACACCGTCACGGTCACCGGCGCGCTCGAGCCCATGTTGCCGGCCGCATCGAAGGCCTGAGCGGTGAGGGTATGCGATGCGTTGGTCGCCGTGGTCGTATTCCAGCTGATCGAGTAGGGGGGCGTCGTCACCGCAGCGCCGAGGTTAGCTCCATCGAGTCTGAACTGAACCCTCGCGACGCCCACGTTGTCCGAGGCGTTGGCCGACACCGTCACGGTGGAGCCCGATACGGTTACCCCATTGGCCGGAGCCGTCAGGGATACCGTGGGGGGTACCGTGTCAGACGTCCCCGGCGCTCCGGAGATCACGCTCGCCGTCGACGCCTCCAGGGCGTCGATGTTGGCGCCGATGTCGGTCCCATCGGTCGCCGCGTTCTTGTACGGACTGGACGCGGCCAGGCGATAATTGTGCCCCGCGAAATCCACGAAGCCCACGGCGGCGAGCGAGGACGGGAAGAAGTCGTCCGCGGGATAGATCGCCGCGTTGCCCCCCGCGATGACGTTGCGCTGGAACACCGCCAGTGGGAAGTAGATGGTGAGCGTGCTGATGCCTTCCGCCGCCCCTTGCCCAATGAAGCCGAACCCAGCGGCCCCTCGCGGCGTGATGTTGTTGCGGTAGATGAACCCGAGATGAGGCATTCCCTCGGAGTAATTCACGTTCTCTTGCTGGAACCCCGAGTTGTGCTCGATCACCAGATCGGTCGACCCCCCCGCATAGCCCAGGATCTGAAAGAGCCGCCCCTGGCCCCCCCATGTCGCCCCGTTAATGTCGTCGAACAGGTTGTCCCGGATGGCCACCCGCTTCATGGTCTGGCTCGGATTGGGATCGTCGGCCGCCAGAATGTTCACCCCCGAGCCCGAATGCCGCACGAGGTTCTTCTGAAAGGTCACGTCTTCGATGGTCGACCACGGCGCCGTGCCGTCCTGGTTGCGGACCGTGAACTGAATCGCCCAGCCGCCCTGGGCGGCCAGCCAGTTGTTCTCGAAGATATTTCCCTCGATGAGCACCCGCCGTGCGTTCTTCAGCTCGAACAGGTTCTTGACGGCGGCCCACACACCGCGCCAGGACGTGGGCTTGAAGAAGTAGTTGTGCCGGATCTCAATGTCGGCCGGCACAAGGTTGACAATCGAGGGGTCCGCGCCCCCGAACATGACGTTCTCGCCAGCCGCTTCCAGATAGTTATTCACGATCTTGAACGGGCCCGGGCCGTTCCAGCCCATGATCGCTTGGGTGTCCTGGCAGCAGTCTTTAAACTCGGACAGGTAGGAGTCGATGACGGCCAGGCGACTGCCGTTGAACGCCACTCCGCGGATCTCGGGCTCTCCTGGATTACCGTGAATGTAGCAGCGGTCGATGATGATGTCGTGGGGCAGCGTGGCCGTGCTTGTCTCGCCCCCTGTGCCAAGTTCTATGATACGGAACGTTTTTGCCCCTGGCAGCGGTTTGGCCTCGATGCCGATGAACCTG
>Ga0209157_1004157_pt1 | contig 10886 bp, 10 predicted proteins | sample GraSoiAngelo_135_FD_185892 | JGI IMG/M metagenome (GOLD analysis project Ga0209157, IMG submission 185892) | Grasslands soil microbial communities from the Angelo Coastal Reserve, California, USA - 14_0929_05_40cm (SPAdes) (version 2) | ecosystem: Environmental > Terrestrial > Soil > Grasslands ... | reverse complement strand
CGCCCGCCTCGAACAGGCCGTATCGCAGGTCAATCTGGGATAGCTTGATCGCGGCGCGGCTGCGGTACGACTGCTTCTTCGCGGCCCGGTAGAATCGATCGTGCTTCCGGGCCTTGACCCAGGCCTTCCCCATCGAGCAGAACGATGCCGACGTCCCGCAATAATCCTTTCTCCGGCCGCCGGCTTAACATGTTAACCGGCACAGCGTAGTTTCACTCACCCCATGGAAAGGCTATAATATAGCTATCGCTATCAGTGAGGTGATGACGATTGAAGGATACGACGGAGAACGGATCTTGCTGTCCTACGATGTCTCGGGCGCGGTCCGGACGGTGGCCTCGAGGGTCTGTCAGATCATCTTCGGACGACGGAGGATCTCGCAAGGGCCTGCCAGGCTCCGATACGAAGAGAAGGGATTCATCCACCGCCCCGGCGTGGTGTGGGTCGGCCAGAGCGTATTGGTGATGCCTCCGAGTGATGCAAACGAATTGTCCGACCGCCTCCGCGCCCTTGGCGTTCGCGTGGCGACCGGTCCGGTGTCGATCCCACGGCCGACCTTGGAGGCGTTCCGCCGCGGCCGCGAGTTGCTGGCTTAACATCTTAACCATGGCCGCGCACCTTTGAAATAGACGCGGCCTCTTTCGTGCTATATGGTCCGGACATATGCGGAAGCGGGCGTGAGCCAGGATGAAAAGGCGGCGCACATCGCTGCCCTGGTCTCCGCGCTCACGTACCGCCGGCGAGGCTTCGGAAGGCCACTCACCAAGATTGGACATTTCACCGGCCTGGTCGACTTCGGCGCGTACGCTCTCTCCCTGTGCACTGACAGCGTGGGGACGAAGGTCCTCGTGGCGAAGGAGATGCGCCGCTGGGACACGATCGGGATCGACTGCGTCGCGACGAATGTGAACGACATGATCTGCGTCGGCGCCGAGCCGATCGCCTTCGTCGACTATGTCGCGATCGAGTCGTACGACCGCGAGGTCGCCCGCCAGATCGGCGTGGGGCTCAATCGCGGAGCGGAGATGGCAAACGTCTCGATCATCGGCGGGGAGATCGCCGTCGTGCCGGAGCTCGTCCGCGAGTACGACCTCGCGGGGACCTGCTTCGGCGTCGTGCTGAAGTCGAAGATCGTGGACGGCCGGGCGATCCGGCCCGGAGACGTCATCCTGGGTCTCCCGAGCAACGGCATCCATTCGAACGGCCTAACCCTCGCGCGTCGAGTCCTGAGGGACGCGTCGCTCACGGTGTTCGACAAGGTCGGCGAATCCGGACGCCCCTGGGGAGAAGAACTCCTGGAGCCGACCGCGATCTATGTTCGACCGGTCCTGCGCGCGCTCCGACGGGCAAAGGTCCACGGGATGGCCCACATCACCGGAGGCGGGCTCCGAAATCTCATCCGGCTCAAGCCGAACGTCGAGTTCCGGATCACGGAACCCCTCGAGCCGCCCCTTTGGTTCCGGGAGATTCAGGAACTCGGGGGGATCGAGGACCCGGAAATGTACCAGACGTTCAACATGGGCATGGGCTTCGCCGTCGTGGGATCGGAAGACGCCGCGAAGAACGCGATTCGCGCGATGCGGCCGGACGTTCAAGGAAAGGTCGTCGGCGAAGTTGCACGGGGCCGAGGAGTCGTCCACGAGCCGCTCGGTCTCCGCTGGGAGTCGTACTGACGATCGTGAGGCAGGTTCCGTGCCTCTGGCGCTTCTCTTCGATCTCGACGGGACGCTGATGGACACGCTCGACGTGATCGTCCTCGCCATGAACGCAGCGTGCGACGAGATCGGCGTGTCGCCGCCCTTTCGCTCGGCCGAGCTGAGGCCGATGATTGGGACACCCGTGCAGCGGCAGCTGAGGGACCTGCGAGGCGTCACAGGCCCGCGGGCGGAGGTTTTTACGGACGCATACTACACACACTTCTCCCGGTCCGTGGACGATGGGATCCAACTCTACCCGGGTGTCGCGGAGACGTTTCCCATCCTTGCGGGACGGGCCATGACGACCATGTCGACCCGCAGGCGGACGCAGGCGGAGCGCATGCTCCGTGTCGCGGGGCTCCGATCTTATTTTCAGGATGTCGTCGGCGGCGATCAAGTGGCGAGGCCGAAACCGAACCCGGATCTGCCCTTCCTCGGGGCGAAGTTGCTCCGCGTGCCACCGGATCGATGCGCGGTGATCGGGGACAGTCCGGTCGACATCCTCGCGGGCCGCGCCGCGGGCATGAAGGCGGTCGGCGTGCTGTACGGCTATGGTGATGGAACCGCGATCGGAGAAGCCCGACCCGACGCCTCGATCCAGAGATTCGCAGATCTCCCGAAAGCCCTCGAGGCTCTCGAACCGTAACTGCGCGGAACCCTTATCCGCGGACCAAGACTTTCATCGGACGTGACGGTATCTTCGAAACGGAAGCTTCCCCCGAGGACGAAATCTGCGAAGACGACTTCCCTCGGTGTGGCCGCCGCGGAGGGACGCACGCAGGGAGGACTGCCACTTCCACTCTTTGTGGCGCCGCGAGCCCTTTCCACGGACGAATTCGGCGACCGGATCGGCTTTCCCGGAGAAACGCCATTCACGCGCGGCATCAGGCCGACGATGTACCGCGGTCGCCTATGGACGATGCGTCAATACGCGGGCTTTGGCACCGCGAAGGAGACGAACCGGCGCTTCAAGTATCTCTTCGCTCAAGGAAACGAGGGCCTCAGCGTCGCATTTGACCTGCCGACGCAGATGGGATACGACAGCGACGCGCCGATGGCTCGTGGCGAGGTCGGGCGCGTCGGCGTCGCGATCTCCACGGTCGACGACATGCACGCCCTCCTCGACGGTTTGCCACTCGATCGCGTGAGCACGAGCATGACGATCAACGCCACCGCCGCGATTCTGCTCGCCTTGCACGTGGCCGTCGGAGAGGGGCGGGGCATCGCCCGCCAGTCGCTTCGCGGGACGGTCCAGAACGATATCCTGAAAGAGTACGTCGCCCGGTCCACATACATCTACCCGCCCGCGCCATCGTTGCGCCTCGCCCTCGACGTGATCGAGTTCTGTTCCCGCGAGGTGCCGCGATGGAACGCGATCAGCGTGAGCGGCTATCACATCCGCGAGGCGGGCTCGACCGCGGCTCAGGAGATCGGATTCACCCTGGCCAACGCCATCGCGTACCTGGAGGCCGCCGTGGCCCGAGGTCTCAACGTCGACGTAATCGCGCCGCAGATCTCGTTCTTCTTCAACGCCCACATCGACCTGCTCGAGGAGGTCGCGAAGTTCCGCGCCGCGCGGCGACTCTGGGCATCGATCATGGCGGAGCGATTCCATGCGAAGGAGCCGGCGTCCCTCGAGATGCGATTCCACGCGCAGACCGCCGGGGTGGCGCTCACCGCGCAGCAGCCGGAGAACAACGCCGTTCGGGTCGCGATCCAGGCGCTCGCCGCGGTCCTGGGAGGCGCCCAATCCCTTCACACGAACAGCATGGACGAGGCCCTCTCCCTTCCGTCGGAGAAGGCCGTGCGGGTCGCGCTCCGGACGCAGCAGCTCCTGGCTCACGAGAGCGGGGTCGCGAACACGGTCGATCCGGTCGGCGGTTCGTTCACGATCGAGTCGCTCACGGATCGGCTCGAGGCGGAGGCGACAGCCCTCATCCGCGAGACGGACCGCCGCGGGGGCATGCTCAAGGCGATCGAGACCGGCTGGGTCCAGCGCCAGATCGCGGATTCCGCGTACCGGGTCCAAGTCGAACTCGAGCGCGGCGAGCGGACCGTCGTCGGCGTGAACGCGTACGTGGAGGGCGATGAGCGCGCCGCCGTACAGAAGACGAACCCGCGGCTCGAACCGGAACGCGTCCGCCAGCTGCGGGCATTCCGAGGGAAGCGCAGCCAAGGGGAAGTCGACTCCCATCTTCAACGGCTCGAGGACGAAGCCCGGTCCGAGGGGAACCTGATGCCGGCGATCCTGGATTCCGTCCGGGCGAAGGCGACCTTGGGCGAGATCAGCGATGTCCTCCGGACGGCCTTCGGCAGTTACAAGCCGAGGCAAGAAGTATGATTGGGCCAGCCCACCACGTCGGTATCGCGGTGAAAAGTCTCAGGGAGGCGCTCGAGGCCTATCGGCGCCTCGGGCTCGAGCCGGACTTCACGGAAGAGGTACCGTCGCAAGGCGTCCGCGTGGCGTTCCTTCGAACGGGGGCCGTTCGGGTCGAGCTCCTCGAGTCCCTCCAGCCGGATGGCGTGATCGCGCGGTTCATTGAGCGCCGGGGCGAGGGTCTTCATCACCTCGCCTTCGCCACGGCGGACATCCGGGAGGAGATGACCCGACTTGGGAAGGCGGGCTTCGGGCTCGTCGACGCCGAGCCGCGTCCGGGCTCTCAAGGCCGTCTCGTCGCGTTCGTCCATCCTCGGGCCCTCCACGGCGTCCTCCTCGAGCTCGTCGAGGAACCTCGGAAGGGGATCGGGAAGACTCAGCACGATTAGGCTGACCGCTGCGGAGAAGGTTTATCTAACGCGTCCCGGTGTGCGCGCGCGATGAGTTTCGAGGGCGCCGCGATCTCGCTCGGCGCAACCGTGATCTCGGCCGCGTTCGCGTCCCTCGTGTTCGCGCAGTGGATCGGACGCCGCAAGTCGTACCAACTCGCATGGTCTCTCGGATTGGGGCTGTATGCGGTCACGGCGTTCACGCAGTTCTTGGCGGAAGCGTATGGATGGTCCGTCGGCGTGTACAAAGCCTACTACGTCCTCGCAGCCCTCCTCGTCGCGGTCTTGGGAATCGGCTCGGTGTTCCTGGTGAACCGGCGCGCCGGCATTGGGTTCGCCCTCTACACCTTGGTCATCACCGTCGGGTTCGCGGCGGCGGTCGCGGGAGCGACTGTCAACACGGACGCCCTGACTTCGCCGATCCCGGTCGCGGGGATGGCGCTGCCCGACAACGTACGGGCGTTTTCCTATCTGTTCACGATCCCGGGGAGCGTCGCTCTGATCGGCATCGCGGCGTACTCGTATTGGCGGTCTCGCCTCGTGTTCAACTTGTGGATCGGAATCGGCGCATTGATCACCGCCATCGGCGGCTCCTTGGCCCGGTACAATATCCCCTGGGCGCTCTACATCGGCGTGCTCGTGGGGATTGCCGTGATGTTCGAAGGCTTCCTCCGGAGCCAGGATGTGGCCAAGGCTCCCAGGCCCGCCCCCGCGCAGACGGCCTCCTGACGCGCACGTTGAAATATCTCCGCGCTCGTCCGACTCGTCGTTGAAGATCGGCGAGGTGCACGAAGCAAACCGCAAGGCCGTCGGCCGGACGATCCTCCACTTCGACGCGGTCGAATCGACGAACGAGACCGCGAAGGAGCTCCTCGAGTCCGACGTGGAGGAAGGTCTCGTCGTCTGGGCGGACCGACAAGCGGCGGGTCGCGGACGACATGGCCGGGCCTGGGCCTCGCCGCTCGGCGGGCTCTATGCCTCGTTCATCCTGCGGCCGAGAGAGGCACATGCGTGGGTCCTCGGCCTCCTCTTCGGCATGCCTGTCGTGAAAGCGCTACGGCACTTCGGAGTGTTTGCGGGCCTGAAGTACCCGAACGACGCGATGTATCAGGACCGGAAGATCGCGGGCATCCTCTCCGAGGGCGTATACCGGCACGATGTGTACCATGTGGTCGTCGGCATCGGCGTGAACACGAATGTGGACCTGGAGAAGCTGCCTGCCGAGGTCCAGCCGAAGGCGACGACGCTGAAGCGAGAGGTGAACCTCTTCGTCGCGAATGAAGAATTCCTCGACTATCTCCTGAATCAAGTCGACGACTTGTACTCCCGCTACCGCAACACGCGGATCGAATTCCTCGTGAAGGACTACCGCGGGCAGTGCACGACGATCGGAAAGCGGGTCTCGGTGACGATGGGAAAGGAGAAGCTGACCGGCAAGGCGTATGACATTGGGACGAACGGGGCGCTTGTCATCATCGACGATCAGGGGGCGAAACACGATTTCTTCGAGGGAACTCTGGAGATCCTCAAGTGACGGTCGCGGCGCAATCGGTCGGATGGCGATTCACACGCGCGGGGGGCGCCGCGAATGCCGGACGACAAGATACGCGCCGACCCCGATGATGACGGCCGTCCCCGCGAGGATTGGAATCCAAACGGGAGTGCCGGATCTCCCAGGCGTCGAAGGCGGTCTGGGCGGTGCGGCGGAGAAGCGCTGGCCCACGTAAGCCAGGCCGACTACCGGATCGTGATAGATTGCCGTCGCCCGAGGGTACGAGAGGTAGACCGTCGCGGATTCGTTCGAAGCGATCACCGTCGAGCGGACGGCGGACGACACACCGTCGGCAGTCGCATTCGGACTCCACGTGAAGAACGCTTGAGCGGCACTCGCGTTCGTGAACACGCCGTCCGAGCTGCCGCTCTCGTTCGCGGAAAACCGGAACTGGCTGGACGTCAGCTTGAACTCTAGAGCCGCAGCTGTGTCGCTCGCCACGAAGGACATGTGCTCCAGCGAGAGGTCAAGCTTCAGGGTTGTCGGGGTGAGCGGGACGGCCTGGTACATGGTTGGCCGGAGGAAGAAGAACGAGTTCAGCGTCAGGTTCGTGGGCACTCCGTCCCCGGTGGAGATCCAGAAGTGTGAGAGTTGGTCCAAGAGCGGGTCTCCGGCAAAGAGCGCCCCCTCCGAGAGTTGAGTCTCGTCCGTCATCGTGCTCCAGTCGTACGGGAGGTCCATCATCGAACCGTCGAACGCGAACGGCCACGCCCGGACGTGCGGGGACTCCGGCTGAGCGAGCGAGATCGCGTTCACAATTGGATCTCCAGGTTCGTATCCGCCGCTCCCGTCCGCGTCTCGATACTCAATGATCCGTCGGACCTCGAGGTCGAAGGTGTCGTGGACCACCGCGGTGTCGTTCGAGCCGAGCGGGCAGGTCAGCGTGTCGAGGTGGATGCAACTCATGCTGACGTAATACGAGAAGTGGATTCTCAGGGCCGCGCCGTCCTCGGGACCCGACGCGTCCGCGGGGATTGAGAACTCGATGAAAATCTGGGAAAAGGCGTCGAGGGTCCCGTTGTTCGGATAGTGCTTCTGATAGCCCTCCGTGAGGTTGAGCAGCGCGACGTAGCGCCGGAGGCCCGACGTCGGATCGGCAATCCACCCGCTGCCATAGAAGATCTTGGCAATCGAATACTCATCGGGATCCACCGCAGCGACTGGGGTTGGGTTAGCTGAGAACGCGACCATCGCGAAGGCGATCAGACAGATGGCCAGAGCGCGCTGATGGCGAAGCGTCCCGTCCACGGAGCTCTCCATGGTCGGAGCGCGCACTTAGTCCTTTCGACCGGCCGTCGGTTTCGTCAGGTCCCCAGGGAATCCCTGCGGGGCGCGAAGGATTAATGACGCGCTCCGCGTTCGGCGGCTCCATGGTGGGCGATGAGCGCGTGGACGAGTTGCGCCGACGAAAGACCCTCGCAAAGGAAGGCGGGGGAAAGGATCGCGTCCAGGCGCAGCACGCGAAGGGGAAGCTGACCGCCCGGGAGCGGGTCGAGCTCCTCCTCGATCTGGGCAGCTTCGTCGAGACCGACGCGTTCGTCGAACACCGCACGACGGAATTCGGGATGGACGCGAAGCGGATCTTGGGCGACGGCGTCGTGACAGGCCACGGCACCATCGACGGCCGGACTGTGTTTGTCTTCTCGCAGGACTTCACGGTGTTTGGCGGGAGCCTCGGGGAAATGCACGCAAACAAGATCGTCAAGATCATGGACACCGCGATGAAAGTTGGCGCACCGGTCATCGGGCTGAACGACAGCGGGGGCGCGCGAATTCAGGAAGGCGTGATCAGCCTCGGCGGGTATGCGGAGATATTCTTCCGGAACGTCCTCGCGTCGGGCGTCATCCCGCAGATCAGCGCGATCCTCGGTCCGTGCGCGGGCGGCGCGGTGTACAGCCCCGCGATGACGGACTTCATCATCATGTCGAAGGGGACCTCGAACATGTTCATCACGGGGCCGGAGGTGATCAAGGCCGTCACCGGCGAGGATGTCTCGTTCGAGGAGCTCGGTGGCGCGACGGCCCATGCCGCGAAGAGCGGGGTCGCGCACTTCGCGGCTTCGGATGAGAAGGCCGCCATCCGTTTGATTCGAACCGTGTTGAGCTACCTGCCGTCCAACAATGTGGACGATCCTCCGATCGTCGAGACCGACGACGAATCGGACCGGAAGGATCCGGAGCTGTCGGGCGTCGTCCCGAAGGAACCGGACAAGCCGTACGACATGCGGGATGTGATCGGGCGCGTGGTGGACCGCGGCTCGTGGCTCGAGGTCCACGAGGAATGGGCACAGAACATCGTCGTGGGCTTCGCCCGCCTCGAGGGCCGGCCCATCGGCGTCGTCGGGAATCAGCCGAAGGTCCTGGCGGGCACGCTCGACATCAACTCGTCGATCAAGGCCGCTCGCTTCGTGCGGTTCTGCGACTGCTTCAACATCCCGCTCCTCACCTTCGTCGATGTGCCCGGATTCCTCCCCGGCACCGAGCAGGAGTACGGAGGCATCATCCGGAACGGGGCCAAGCTCCTGTTCGCCTTCAGCGAGGCCACCGTCCCGAAGGTGACGGTCATCACGAGGAAAGCGTACGGCGGCGCGTATGACGTCATGTGTTCGAAGCACATCCGCGGGGACTTCAATTTCGCATGGCCTTCCGCCGAGCTCGCGGTCATGGGTCCTGAAGGCGCGGTCCAGATCATCTTCAAGAAGGAGATCGAGGACGCGAAGGATCCGAAGAGCCGAGAGCGGGAACTCGTGCGCGAATATCGAGACCGGTTCGCGAACCCGTACATTGCGGCCCGGATGGGGTACCTCGACGACGTGATCGAACCGTCGGAAACCCGGCCTCGCGTGATCAACGCCTTCGCGGTGCTTCGGACGAAGCGGGAGACGCGCCCGCCGAAGAAACACGGAAACATCCCGCTGTGATGGGGACGGAATGTTTCGACGGCTTCTGATCGCCAATCGAGGCGAGATCGCGATCCGAGTTGCGCGAACCGCCAAGGAGATGGGGATCCGGTGCATCGGCGTCTACTCGGAGGCCGATCGGAACGCATTGCATCGAGCGGCCATGGACGAGACAGTGGCGATCGGGGGGCCACTCCCGGCGGACAGCTACCTCAACATCGCGCACGTCCTCCGGGCGGCTCAGGACTCACGCGCCGACGCGATTCATCCGGGGTACGGGTTCCTCTCCGAGAATCCGACGTTCGCCCAGGGTTGTGCGGACGCGGGATTCGTATTCATCGGCCCGCCGCCCGACGCGATGGCCCTCTCGGGCGACAAGATCGCCGCGAGAAGGTCGATGGCCGAGATCGGGGTGCCCGTCACCGCGGGCGTGGACCGACCGCTCCAATCGGTCGACGAGGCGCGGGCCGTCGCGGCCGATCTCGGATATCCGGTGATCTTCAAGGCGACCGCGGGCGGCGGTGGCATCGGGATGTCTCGGGTCGACCGACCTGCCGATCTCGCATCGGCGTTCGAGTCCGCCCAGAGCGTCGCGCTCGCGAACTTCGGGAACCCGGACCTGTTCCTGGAGAAATACCTCCTTCGGGCCCGGCATGTCGAGGTGCAGGTGTTGCTCGACTCGAGGGACGGCGTGGGGTTCGTCGAGCGGGAGTGCAGCGTTCAGCGACGCCATCAGAAGCTCGTCGAGGAGACCCCGTCTCCGGCGGTCGGCCGCACCCTCCGCGCCCGTCTGATCGACACGGCGGTCCGGGCGCTGCGCGCCCTCCGGTATCGCAACGCAGGCACGGTCGAGTTCCTGCTCCACGACGGCCGCTTCACCTTCAACGAGGTCAACGCGCGGCTCCAGGTCGAGCACCCGATCACGGAGATGGTCACGGGCGTGGACCTCGTGAGGCAGCAGATTCGGATTGCGGCGGGGGACGGCCCCGAGGTCTCCCAGTCCGAACTCACACGCCATGGGCACGCGATCGAGTGTCGGGTGAACGCAGAGGATCCAATCCGCAATTTCCTCCCGTCGCCAGGTCGCGTCGTCGGGTATCGGGAACCAACCGGCCCGGGCGTCCGGGTTGACAGCGGCGTTGCGGGGAGTTCGGTCGTCCCGCCGTACTATGACCCGCTCATCGCAAAACTCGTCGTCCAGGGCCGGGACCGCCGGCACGCCATCGAACGGATCCGGCGGTGCGTCGACGCGTACGAGATTCGGGGAGTCTACACGAACCTTCCGTTCCATCGCGCCCTCCTCCAGACGCGAGCGTTCGTCCGCGGGGATTTGTGGACGACGATGGTCGCGGACTTGCGTATCGCCGCTCGTCTCCGGAGCCGCGGTCCGTGGCAGGAACGGATCGCCGCGATTGCCGCCGCCCTCGTCGCGAGCGGTCGGGTCGCCCGGGGGCCCACGTTCCCGCTCCAGAGACCTTCGGTCGCGAAGTGGGCCGTTGCAGGGCGACCGCAACCGTTCGCGGGAGGTGGCCATGCGGTTTCGCCTCGACGTCGATGGTGAGCGTCGCGAGATTGACGTCGAACGGAGTGCCGCAGGGTTCGCCATTCGAATCGACGGCGCAGTGTATCGGGTTCGCACCCGGTCGACCGCCGAATTCGTAGACGTTCGAATCGGGACGAAGCGGTTTCGCGTCCGCCTCCAAGGAAATGAAGCGATCCTGGAGGACGGAGTCCACCGTTTGCGCATTGAGGATGTCTCCGAGGATCGAGCGGATGTTGTCGAAGGTCGCCCAACCGAGACGGGCGCCGTCGTGGACGTTCGCTCCTCGATGCCCGGACGGGTGGTCCGGGTCGCGGTCGCGGTTGGCGCTCACGTCGACCGGGGCCAGACGCTGGTGGTCCTGGAGGCGATGAAGATGCAGAACGAGATCCCGTCCCCCGGGGACGGCGTGGTGCGGGAGGTCGCGGTCG
>Ga0209157_1004156_pt1 | contig 10888 bp, 9 predicted proteins | sample GraSoiAngelo_135_FD_185892 | JGI IMG/M metagenome (GOLD analysis project Ga0209157, IMG submission 185892) | Grasslands soil microbial communities from the Angelo Coastal Reserve, California, USA - 14_0929_05_40cm (SPAdes) (version 2) | ecosystem: Environmental > Terrestrial > Soil > Grasslands ... | reverse complement strand
CCCGTTTGCTCCACCGAATACCCCGATGACGTGAAGTTCTGCCCGAACGACGGCCAGACGCTGCGATCCGCGGCGCCGGCGAGCGATCTCGTCGGTCAGGTGGTCGCCGATCGCTACCACGTCGTCAAGAAACTCGGCGAGGGCGGCATGGGTCAGGTTTACCTCGCCGAACATGTGAAGATGGGACGGCGCAGCGCCATCAAGGTGATGAATCCCTCGATGGTGCACGATCCCGATGCCGTCGCGCGGTTCAACCGCGAGGCAGCCAACGCCAGCCGCATCACCCACCCCAACGTCTGCGCGATTTACGACTTCGGCGAAACACCCGACGGGCTGATCTACCTCGCGATGGAGTTCATCGAGGGTGAGCCGCTGACGGACGTGCTCGAGCGCGTCGGTGCGCTCCCTCTGCCCCGCGCCACCGCGATTTTCCTGCAGACCGCGGATGCACTCCAGGCCGCGCACGATCTCGGCATCGTCCACCGCGACTTGAAGCCCGACAACATCATGCTGACCGAACGCAAAGGCGGCGGCGACACCGTGAAGGTCGTGGACTTCGGGATCGCCAAGGCGGTGGGGGGCGACACAGCCGGCCAGAAGGTCACCAAGACCGGCCTGGTTCTCGGAACGCCAGAGTTCATGAGCCCCGAGCAGTTGTCGGGCGACCAGCTCGACGGCCGGAGCGATCTGTACTCGTTGGCCCTCGTCTTCTATCGGATGCTGACCGGCGAACTCCCGTTCCAGGCGACGTCGGTGCAAGAGACGATGATCAAGCGCCTGACCGACGAGCCCGCGAAGCTCGCCGCGGCACGGCCCGATCTTTCGTTCCCCGCGGGGTTACAGCCGGTGCTCGATACGGCGCTCGCGCGAACACCGACGGAGCGCTATCAGACCGTCGCGAAATTCGCGGCCGATGTCGCCGCGGTCACGGGACGCCCGACGAGTGGTGCAGTTCCTCACACGCGGTCGCGGGGCGACCCAGACGCAAAGACCCAGCTGCTCGACACGAGCGCCGGCGCCACGCAGCGGATCGCGGCGAAGAAGCGCTCGCTCGTCCCTGCCGTGATCGGCGTCGTAGCAATTCTGGGAGCTGGCGGAGCGTGGGTGGTTATCAACGGCGGCAATCGGAGCAATGCAACTGCCCGCGATTCGACTCGCGTGTCGCCCGACACGGCGGCAGCCACGCGAAATGCGCAGCGTGGCGATACGCAGCTGACGAGCCGGCCACTCGCGCCACCGCCGCCTGCGTCCGTAGCTCACAACACGCCCCGACAGGCAGGGAACGTACGCGCCGGCATCGATCCCGCGCGTGCAGGCGATCTGCTCACCGCGCTGATCGAGGCGACGCCCGCAGTGATCCGGGATTCCGCCGCCAAGATCTACAATACGCCTGGGGTGAGTAGAGGCGATCGAGCATTCGCGGCGTGCATGATTGCGCGGGCGGAGGAGGACCTTGGGAATCACGGCACTGCCGTGCAGTGGGCCAATCGCGGTCTCGCGATCAATTCGCAGCTGACGTCGTGCCGGTCTGTGGTCCAAGGTGGGGGGTTGTAGCGACGAATGTTCGGACGCTCTAAAGCCATCCGCGTCGAGGTCTTCGGCAAGACCGATCTGGGCCGCACGCGCGACCACAACGAAGACCGTTTCCTCGTCGCCGATCTGACGCGCAACGCCGCTTCGCTGCAGCCGGATGTGCGGCAGCACAACATCGGCCCGCGCGGTACGCTCTTCGTCGTCGCCGACGGGATGGGGGGCGCGGCAGCCGGCGAGCTCGCGAGCGAGATGGCGACGGACACGATCTATGCCCACCTGGTGAAGACGTGGAACGCCGAGCACGAGGTGACGCCGCAGCGTTTTGCGTACCGGCTGAAAGAGGCGGTCGAAGTCGCCAACGCCAGTATTCACGCCCACGCCAAAGCGCATCCGGAAGTCCGCGGGATGGGTACGACGACCACGGCTGCGGGCGTGCTGAACGATCATCTGTATCTCACGCAGGTCGGCGACAGTCGCGCCTATCTCATTCGCGGCGGTCAGGCGCATCAGATCACCAAGGATCAGTCGTTGATGCAACGGCTGGTCGAAGCGGGCGAGCTGACCGAAGAAGAAGCGGCACAGAGCGAGCGCCGCAACATCATCCTCCAGGCCCTGGGCCCCGATCCCAAGGTCAAAGTCGATCTCACGCACCAGGAGGTACGCCGCGGCGACGTCCTCGTCCTCTGCTCCGACGGCCTGTCGGGCCAGGTCAAGAGGGAAGAGATCGCGCAGGTCGTCACCACGACGCCCGAGCTGAGCGCGGCGTGCGACAAGCTGATCGCGCTCGCCAACGAGCGCGGCGGACCGGACAACATCACCGTGGTCATCGCGCGCTTCGACGGCGACGGCCTGCGCTCTTCGGATGGCGGCCAGCAAGCGGACGTCGGCCATCAGGTCTACCCGCTGATCGATACCGAGACCAGCACCGAGCCGGTGCCGGTCTACAAGGGCAGCCGCCCGCCCGTGCCGAACCGGGAGAAGCACAATCCCGGCGCGCGAGTCATCGTGCTCGCGGCGATTGCCGTCGCCGCGGCCGTGATCTGGTACTTCACGCGGAATCGGTGAGAGCCCAGTTCAAGTTTCTTTCCGGCGCCCGCGCGGGACAGGTCGAAGCCTTCCGCAAGGGCTACATCGGTCTCGGCCGGCACCCGCTGTCCGATGTGCGCTTCGACGCCGAGCGGGACCTGGACGTCTCGTCGCGCCACGCCGCCATCGTGCGCAAGTCCGAAGGGTTCGTGCTGCAGGATCTCGGCAGCCGCAACGGGACGTTCGTGAACGGGCAGCGCATCACGGGCGACACGCTGCTCAAGGGCGGCGACATCATCGGCTTCGGCGCGAACGGGCCGGCGCTCGAGTTCGCGGTCATCGAAGCCGATGCCGATCTTCCGCTCACGACGGCGGCGGAAGGGCTGGCGGAGCGCACCTCGTCGCCGCGGGAAGTGTTCCCGGCGGCACCCGGGCAGCGCCCGACCGCGCCCCGACAAAGCACGGGCGTGCGCATCGCGGTCGAGGTGGCGCGGCAGACGGCGCAGCTGCGGCGTACGACCAAGATCCTCATCGCGCTGCTGCTGATCGTCGGCACCGGGTTCACGTGGATGCAGCTGGATGGCCGCCGGCGCGCGAACGAGCTGCTGCAGCTGCAACTGCGCGCTGACTCGCTGATGCGCGAGTCTCGCGCGCTGACGACCGAGTTTCAGAGCCAGCTGCAAGGCGTTCGGGATGCCCTGAAGGCGTCACAGGACGAGACCGCGCGGCTGCGGCGGGAGCTCGACGCGTCGGGCGGGGATGCCGCATCCGTGGCACGGCTGCGGACCGAGCTCGACGCCGCCGAGCGGCGGCAGCGCGCCCTGGCCGGCGCGATGGGGGCGGGGGTCAATTATCGCGCGATCTCGCACCGCAATCAGGACGCCGTCGCGATCGTGCTCGTCGAGTACACCGATAGCGAGCGATTCAGTGGGACCGCCTTTTCGGTCGACTCGATGGGTACGATGGTCACGAACAAGCACATCCTGACCGGGGAAGATGGCACCAAGACGCCGCGGCGCCTCGGCGTCATCTTCTCCGGCAGCACGCAGTTCTGGCGGGCCGAGTTGATCGGCGTCTCGCCCGACGCCGACATCGGCGTGTTCCGCGTGCTGATCAAAGGTGGGACGCCGAGAGTCGCCGGGCTCGCCAAAAGTCGCGAGGGACTCGAGCGCGGCGATCCGGTCGCGATCCTCGGCTATCCGCTGGGCTTCGATCTCCCGATGGAGTCGCAGGGCGGCCAGCCGATCGCCGAGCCGACATTGACGGTGGGGACGGTGAGCAAGTCGCTCACATCGGTCGTGCAAGTGGACGCGTATGGGGCGCCCGGCTCATCGGGGAGCCCAGTCTTCGATCGCGACGGAAAGGTGATTGCCGTGTTGTACGGTGGAGAGCGAGAATCGAATGGCAAAATCATCTTCGCGGTGCCCGCCTACTTGGTGTCGGATTACCTCCACAGCCTCAACCTGCCGCGCTAGCGTGCACCGCATCGCCGGTCTCCTCACCGTCGCGACTGTCGTCGCTGTTCAGGTCGCTGCGCAGGACACCGCCTCTTTCGATCGCCACGAAGCGATGGTGCCGATGCGCGACGGCGTGAAGCTCCACACCTCCTGGTATGTGCCCCGGAACATCACCGGGCCGCTGCCGATTATTTTCTCGCGCACCCCGTACGGGATCGAACACGCGGACGGCGCGTTTCGCAGCTATTACCAAGCGCTGGTGAAAGAGGGCTATCTCTTCGCCTTCCAGGACATCCGCGGGCGATTCGGCTCCGAGGGCACGTTCGTCATGCAGCGCAAGCCGGACCACCGCGCGACACGCGGCGCCGACGAAAGCACCGACGCATACGACACGATCGAGTGGATGATTCACAACATTCCCAATAACAACGGTCGCGTGGGGATGTTGGGCATCTCCTACGACGGCTGGACCACGGGAGAGGCGCTCATCGATCCGCATCCCGCGCTGCGCGCCGCATCCCCGCAGGCGTCCCCCGACGACATGTTCCTGAACGACGACTTTCACCATCAAGGCGCGTTCCGGCTGAGTTACGGCTTCGAGTACGCGGTGCTGACCGAGGCGTCGGACACCAACAGCTCCTTCGACTTCGGCCGCTACGACACCTACGACTGGTATCTCGCCCTGGGGCCGCTGAGCAACGGGAACGCACGGTATCTCCACGGCAAATTGCCGAGCTGGAACAACTTCGTGGCGCACCCGAACCACGATGATTTCTGGAAAGTGCAGGCGCTGACGACGTATCTCCACAAGACGACTGTCCCGACGCTCAACGTCGCGGGATGGTGGGACCAGGAAGATTTCGTCGGTCCAATTCAGATCTACGAGGCGATGGAGCCGCGCGACTCAGCCGGGGTCAATTTCCTCGTCGTGGGTCCGTGGAATCACGGCGGCTGGGCTGGAGGCCCGGGACGCCAGCTCGGCAACATCGACTTCGCGAGCAACACGGGCGAGTACTTTCGCGACAGCGTGCAGGCGCCCTTCTTCGCGTACTATCTCAAGGACAAAGGACAGCTGAGTCTGCCCGAGGCGCTCACGTTCGAGAGCGGCGCGAACACCTGGGTCCGCAACGACGCATGGCCCGCGCGGGCGCATGTGACACGCCGCAAGCTCTATTTCCGTGAGAATCGTGGGCTGAGCTTCGAGGCTCCGCCCGCTCGCGCGCCGGCGGGGGCATTCGACAGCTATGTCTCCGATCCCGCCAATCCCGTGCCCTATCGCAATCGGCCGATCCAGCCCACCTACTACGCGAAAGGCAGTGGGTGGTACACGTGGCTGCTGCAGGATCAGCGCTTCGTGGATCACCGACCCGACGTGCTGAGCTGGGAAACGCCGCCGCTCGAGGAGGACGTCGTGATTCGCGGCGCTATCGCCGCTCACCTCTTCGCGAGCACGACCGGCACCGATGCCGACTGGATCGTGAAGTTGATCGATGTCTATCCGGAGGATTATGCGAATCCCGCCGCGCCACGGGTGGCCGGAGGGTATCAGCTCATGGTCGCGAATGACGTGCTGCGCGGGCGCTTCCGCACCGGTTTCGAGCGGCCCGCGGCGATCGTCCCCAACCGCGTGCTCGACTACACGGTGGACTTACATACGCAGGATTACCGCTTCCTCAAGGGACACCGCATCATGGTCCAGGTGCAGAGCACCTGGTTCCCAATCATCGACCGCAACCCGCAGACGTTCGTGCCGAATATTTTTGAGGCGAAAGCCGGCGACTTCAGGACGGCGACTCACCGGATCTACCGGTCGGGGGCACAGGCGTCGTACGTCGAGCTTCCGGTGTGTCAGGAGCCCTGATCACGGAGGGTCCTTCGCGATGTTTCGCCAGCAGGCGCTCGGCGAAATCCACGCGCTCTTCCAGCTCGGCGACCCGATTCTGCATCGCGTCGAGGTTCTGACGCAGCTCGTTGATCTCGCTGTCAGACGGTAGCTCTCGGCTGGCGCGCGAGTAGCGACCCGAAATCGCGCGACCGATCTGAATCGCGATGAGGATGACGGCCACGCCGAGCGCCCAACTGGGAAAGAACATTGCGATACCTCCCGAGAACGAATCTAACGAATCGCGATGGGCGGGCTCAGCGCTGACACACCATTCTCGTCAAAGCTCTCGATGGCCACCCAGTAGGCCTGCCCCACGGTCAACGCGCGCAACTCCAGCGTCGTCCCTTGATCGGCGAAGCGCTGGTAGGTTTCGTACAACTTCGTCGGCGCGATCCCCCACCGCACGTTGTAGCCGACGGCCCCTGGCAGGGGGCGCCAGGTAATGATCGCATCGCGCTGATCTGGGAGGCGCCGGGCACTGAGATCCGCTGGCGTCTTCGGCCGCGGACCCGACGCGTTGCCGAACACGCGGATATCACTGATCGCCAGGTTCGCCGCGCCAACGTGGATGTGCTCATAGCGCACGTACCGCGCGCGCACCGGCGACGGCAGCTCGATGTAGGCGTCTGGGCGATCGCGCGTCTCATCCGAGAGACCAGCGATGGTCGTCCACTGACGGCCGTCGACTGATGACTGAAGACGAAACCGGGTGTAGACGCTGGAATCGGTGCCGTACAGTCCCGACTTGTAGTCGGCGTAATTCACCTGCACTGCTTTCACGTCGGACACGCGCCCTAGATCGATCGTCAGCCACTCGCCGGGCCGATTCTCCTGCGCCACCCAGAACGTGCGCGGATTCTCGTCGACGATGTTGCTCGCTGGAAAGCTGTCGTGCGCGGATGATGCGGTGACCGATTTGCGATAGGCCAGCAACATCCAGCCGGTAAACAATTCGGCGCTCGTCTGTCCCGCCTTCGTCGGCAGCCAATGCGGAAAGTCGCCGAAGCGCGTATCGACGTACATCTGACCGTCGGCATCAAAGCCGGCGGGGTGGAGCCCGATGCGACGCTCGAAATTCCAGTTCACGCCGATCCACGGCGTGCCCGTGTTCCACCAGTTACCGTAGACGTCCTGGAACGTGTTGCCGTGGCCGGCACCTTGCACGAATCCGCCGGGCTTGTACGCCACCGGATTGTACGGCGCATAGGTGAACGGCCCGAAGGGATCAGTGGCCGTGGAGACGCCCGTCGCGTAGACGTTGTACTCGGTACCCGGCGCGCCGTACTGCAGGTAATAGCGCCCGCCGTGCTTCGTCATCCACGAGCCTTCGATGAACGGATGGATGGTCGTGTCGCGATGATCCCGACCAAATCGTTCCCACCCATGGAGCCAAACAGCCACCGGGGCGTTCCTTTATATGCCAGCCGCCGGCTCTTATCGAGCTCGATGGCGTGCAAGGGATACGCGTTCGAGGAGTTCCAATAGAGAAACCAGCGGTCGGTGTCGGAATCATAGAAGAACTGCGGGTCCCAGGGGCCCGGCTGTATGGAGTCCGGCTGTGCGAGAACGTTGGCCTCGCGCGCGCGCGCCATGGGCAACCACGGGAGCAATCGATTGTAAAACTCAGCGCGTCCGTTCGCCGCATCGGCGAACATCAGAATCGGCAGCGGACTGGTTGTACTCGGCAACAGATAGATCGTATCGCGCACTGACAGCACCGCCGGTGCGACGACGTCGAGCAGCGGCCAGCGCGAGGGGGTGATGTGGCGCCAGGTGCCCAGGTCTTCCGACTCCCAGTACCCATCCCCGATGGTTTCGAAGAGGTAGTACTTGCCGCGCTGCACGACGATGACGGGATCGGCGCCCGAGCGGTACGAGATGCCCTGGTTCTGTTGCTCAAAATTGTAGCGGTAGTCGATGTCGATCGGGTTGGTGTAGGTGCGTTGCGGCGTGTGCTGCGCGGCGGCTCGCCCAACAACGAGCACGGTCAGCAGGGCCAGCGCATGCTTCTCTCTCAAGAGCCCTCGAACCGTGCGGGACGGAGCAGAATGAGCGCTGCAATCGCGAGCAGACCCACGGCAGCCGGCACCCACGATCCCGTCATTAAGTAGCCCAACCACGAGAGTATCGCGCCGGCCTCGACCAGGGCCCACAAGATGATCGCAGCACCACGCGTTTCGCTCCGTGCCCAATAACGGTCCGGCGCTTGGTCCGCTTGCCGCTCGGGAAATCTGGGCGTCAGAAAGCCCAGCGCGATCGTCAGGTTCACCAGCCCGATGCCCGCCATGATCATGCCAACGGACGCCCCGAACCCAAACGTCAGGCCCGTACGCTGCCGCAGGATGTAAAACACACCTGCGACGATCACGAGACCGAGTACGAGGGCCAAATGGATGATCCGAATGGCGCGTGTCACTGACGGCCCATGAGCAACTCCTGGATTTTGCCGTCTGGTGTGCGATACATCAGCGCCTGAGTATTGACCGACCCGACCTTGAATTGCAGGACGGCGACCTCCATGCCGCCCCGCTCCACCCTGTTTGTCACCTTGAGATCGGTGATTGGCCCCAGGCGTCCGAGCGACGCACGCGCAGATGCCAGCAGCTCTGCCGTCAGAAAGGCATTGAAGTCGTCACCGAGCGTCGAGCGATCGACCGTTCCCTGCCGTAGGCCGGAGAGAAACGCGCGTGCCGCGTCGAGCGGCGGTAATCCCTGGATCGCGGGCACATCGACTTGTGGCATGAGCTTCGGCACGATCGCTTGGTTGATCTCATCGATCGCGGCAAAGTCGGTGTTCGCGAGCACGACGACCGCGGACCGCGTGGCCGGGATAACCGTGTTTTGTGCGACGAACCCGCTCACCGCGCCACCATGCCGCAGGATCACAGCCGCCCCGCGATCGTTCACGCCTTCGCCGCATCCGTAACCGGTCGAGCGCCCGTCGGGCAGCCGATGGGCTGTTGTGAGGATGCGGTACGAATCGGCGTTGAGCACCTTTCCCTCGATCAGCGCCATGTCCCATTTCAGCAGATCCGTCGGCGTGGACCAGATGGCACCCGCGCTTCCCGCCCAGCCCGCACCTTCCGGTGTTGCTGTCATTGGCGCGCCGAGCGCGAACGACGTGTAGCCGCTGGCCATAGTCGAATCACCGGCTGGTGGGTCGTAGCGCGTGTGCGTCATACTCAACGGCGTGAAGATTCGGCGCTGGAGGAAAGTGCCGAATGACTCGCCGCTCACTTTTTCGATGACTCGACCGAGGATGAGGAAATTGGTGTTGCTGTAGGACCAGCGGCTGCCGGGCTCGAAATCGAGCGGCCGAGTCGCGTACTCCGAAATAATGCTGTCGGCAGCGCGCGGGTCCAGCATCTCGCGGTCTACGAAGTCGAGCGGATAGTAGTCCCGATATCCGGACACGTGCTGTCCCAGCTCGAGCAGCGTGATGTCGCCCGCTCTCGTCAAATTCGGCATGTACTGCGACACCCGATCGTCCAGCGACAGCTTCTTTTCCTGCGCGAGGAGCAGCAGGGCGCTGCAAGTGAACTGTTTGGTGACCGAGCCAATTGCGAACATCGTCTCGAGAGCGACCGGGGCCCGCTTGCTGAGTGAACGCACGCCGTAGCCGTTCGAGAAGACGATCTTGCCGTCCTGCGCGACCCCGACCGAAACGCCGACGAGTCCGCGGTCATGCATCGTCGCCCAGATCACACTGTCGATCGCGGCAGTGTCGATCGGCGCCGCGTGCAGCGCGGCGGGCGGCGCGGCCGGCGGCACGGGTGCCACCTCCTTGCGGCAAGCGAGGGCCGAAGAGGCAAGCGCGGCTGCGATGGCAAATCGCGCGGCATGGTGGTGCATGGAATCCTCACGATGAGACGATGGAGCAACTTAGGGCGCGCCGAGACTTCCGGCGAGCTAGCGGCGCGATCCATTTGGAGTATGATCGCCCCATGAAAAAATCCATCGGCGACAACATGATTCCGAAGGACTGGGGCTTCGACCGCGGCCTGGAGCTGGTCAAGAAGGCGGGGTTCGACGGCATCGAGCTGTGGCTGGGTGATGTGCCGTGGTTTCAGATGAGCACGACCGACATTGATGTGCGCGAGCTGCGGCGCAAAGTCGCAAGCGCCGGCCTCGTAGTCTCCAATGTCTCGACCGGACTGCATTGGGGCTCGCCGCTCTCGGCGCGCGACCCGCGAGTGCGAGCGCAAGCCGCGCGCATCGTCGAACGCCAGATCGAGACCGCAACACTACTCGGCAGCGATGCGATCCTGGTCGTCGCCGGCCTCGTGACCGAAGAAGTCCCCTACAACGAAGTGTATTCGCGCTGCGTGGACGCGCTGCAATCCCTGGGCGGGACCGCCGCCCGCGCCGGCGTCAAGATCGGCTGCGAGAACTGTAATTCCGAGCAGCGGTTTCTGATCAGCCCGCGCGAGTTCTGGCAATTCCTGAACGACGTGAACAGTCCCGCGGTCGGCATTCACCTCGACGTCGGCAACATTCACGACACCGGATTTGCGGAACAGTGGATCGAGCTGCACGGGCCCCGGATCACCCGCATGCATCTGAAGGATGTCATGAAGCACCGCGGCCGCTGCGGCAACCAGAGCGTCTACACGAATCTGTTTCTGGGCGACAACAACTGGCCGGCGATCCGCGCCGCCATGACCAAGGTGCGCTATGACGGCTGGCTGATCGCCGAGATGGAAGCGCGCTACCGCTACGCGCCCGACCAGCAGTTCTACGATACGGCCCAGGCGATGGATCGTCTGATCTCAGGCAGGCTGTGAGATGGTGATGACCCGCCGAGAATTCCTCACGGCAAGCGCCGGCGTGATGAGCGTCGGTGGGGTGCTGCGAGGTCGAACGGGCTGCATCCTTCTCGACTTGAAAGGCGGTTGCTTGCGGGAGTCGGTGGCGGGCTACGTCTCGGCACTGCATCCACGCGTGCGGATTGCCGAGTGGCATTCACTGTCCCCCTGCGCCGTATTGA
>Ga0209157_1004155_pt1 | contig 10888 bp, 14 predicted proteins | sample GraSoiAngelo_135_FD_185892 | JGI IMG/M metagenome (GOLD analysis project Ga0209157, IMG submission 185892) | Grasslands soil microbial communities from the Angelo Coastal Reserve, California, USA - 14_0929_05_40cm (SPAdes) (version 2) | ecosystem: Environmental > Terrestrial > Soil > Grasslands ... | reverse complement strand
CGGCATTATGTACCTGACGCGTCCGGAGAACGCTATATACGCTCTGGATGCAGCCACCGGCCGGCAAATGTGGATGTATGAGTACCGCAATCCGCCGCGCACTTTCAATTGCTGCGGCAGAGTGAATCGCGGACTTGCAATTTTGGGCAACACGCTCTTCATGAACACGCTAGATATGCACGTAGTGGCTGTGGATGCGCGCTCCGGACACGAAATCTGGAAGACCGAGATGTACGATTACACCGAGGCGGGCGGTTACGCTGCGCCAGGCGCACCGCTGGTGGTCAAGGACAAACTGATTGTCGGCATGGCAGGAGGCGAGCGTGGCGTCAGTGGCTTCCTCGACGCTTATGACACCAAGACCGGGCAGAGGCTGTGGCGTTTCCACACCATTCCGCAACCCGGCGAACCCAACTTCGGAACATGGGCGGGCGATTCCTGGAAAACCGGCGGCGTCACCACCTGGAATAACGGTTCCTACGATCCGGAAACCAATACGCTGTTCTGGGGCACCAGCAATCCCTGGCCGGATTACAACGATGACTTCCGCGCGGGCGATAACTTGTATTCATGCTCGGTGCTGGCGCTCGATCCGGACACCGGCAAGCTCAAATGGTTTTTCCAATTTACGCCGCACGATCTGCACGATTGGGATTCCACGCAAATCCCGATCCTGCTCGACACGCAATTCCGTGGCGAAAACAGAAAGGCGCTCGCGTGGGCCAACCGCAACGGCTTCTATTATCTGCTGGATCGCACCTCAGGAACATTCTTAACGGCCAAAGCCTTCGTCAAGCAGACCTGGGCCAAAGGCTTCGACGAAGGCGGGCGGCCGGAACCGATTCCCGGCAATGAGCCGACACCGGAGGGCAACGATCGCGTCTGGCCCGGCGTCGACGGCGGCGCTAACTGGATGTCGCACAGCTACAGCCCGTTGACCAGGCTGCTCTACATATTCGCGCGCGAGGAGCACAGGATGTTTTCGAAGAACGCGCTTCCGCATCCGACCACGGATCCGGCGGCCAACGCGATCGCGGCGCCAACCACGATGACCCAGGCGAACGCCGGCGCCTACGATCCCGCAATCGGAGGTGCGATAACGCGAGCCGTCGGCACGCCCGAGGAAAGCTGGGGCATGGTGATCGCCGTCGATCCGGGAACGGGAAACATAAAGTGGGAGCACAGGGTTCTTACTCCCCCATGGGGCGGCGTGATGGCCACCGCGGGTAATTTGGTTTTCGGCGGAACGCTGGAGGGAATGATATTTGCGCTGAACGCCACCACGGGGGAACGCCTCTGGACCTTCTCCTCCAATGGACCTGTGTTCGCATCGCCGATCAGCTATACGGCCAATGGCAAACAATTGATTTCCATTCCGGCGGGTGATTTGATTGTCACGTTCGGGCTGGATTAGACTCCCGGCGCTGGGGAGTAGTGTCAAACCGTTCGCGATCCTCCTCGCCCTGTGCCTGCCAGCGGCGGGTAGTGCAACTTCCGGCCGTGCAATATTCGAAGGTAAGGGCGCCTGCCTGGCTTGTCATGCGATCGGGGAGCGCGGCGGGAGCCTGGGGCCGGAGCTAAGCAAAATCGGGGTTATACGATCGCCTGAGTCTCTCCGTCTGGCGCTCGTGAATCCCGACGCTGAGATTGCCCCAGAGTACTTCACGGTCGTCGCCGTTACCAAGGGCGGACAGACGCTTCGTGGCATCGCGCTGAACGAGGACGACCTTTCGATTCAAATTCGCGACAGCGATGGAAATCCGCGTTCGTTTTTGAAGGACGACCTGAAGAGCGTACGCCGGGAACGGCGCTCCATCATGCCTTCTTATGCGGGCCGTTTGACGGCCGCGGAGATCGGCGATTTGGTCAGTTATCTTCGTACTCTGCGAGGACCCCCTCCCAAGATTGGCCCACGAACGCGTCAGCCTCATCATGCCTATTCGAGCATCGAGTTTCTGGACCGCATCGGCAGGGATGCGGATGAGCGTCCCGATACGCTAATCACCGCCCTGGAAATTCCTGCTGGTGGGACGGTCGCGGACCTCGGATCGGGCACGGGCTATTACACCTGGCGCCTTGCGCGAGCGGTTGGACCTGGCGGTAAAGTCGTCGCGGTTGATGTACAACAAGCGATGCTGGACCGCACCGCTGAAACGGTTAGAAAGCATCAACTCAACAACACCGAACTGGTGTTGGGTGATGAGACCAGCCCGCGCCTTCCCTCGGGAGCGCTTGATTTGGTTTTTATCGCGCATGCCTATCATGAGTTTTCGAGTCCCGGGGCCGTCATCCTGGCCGTAAAGCAGTCCCTGAAGCCGGGCGGGCGTCTCGTCGTGGTCGAATTTGCCGAAGGCCAACCCTTCGGCCCGCTAGACAAAGCCGAGCGAATGACCGAGGAACAAATCCGCGCCGAGATCGAGCCGGCGGGATTCGACCTCGACCGCGTGCTGGAGATCGTGCGGATCGAGCATTGCTTGGTCTTCACCAAGCGGGAGGCTAATTAGCCGGCAAGGGCAGCAGCGTAAAGATCTGCACGTATTGCCAAAAGGAATTTGAGCGCTCGCGTTACCATCCCGATCAGCAAGTCTGTAGCTCGAAGGATTGTCAACGCCGGCGCCGCACCGACTATCATCGAAAGAAACTCGAAAACGACGCCGTGTATCGCGAGCAGTGCCTCGATAGCCAAAGAAAATGGCGGGAGCGAAATCGCGCGAATATAGATCGGTATCGCTCGAAGCGGCGCATCAAGAAAATGTTCGAGTCAGCGATCTCGAAACTTGTTCGCGAACATCAATTGCTCGGCCTGAACGAGAACAACTTAGCTCTCAATCTAAGACCTTTGACGGCGGCGATTTGGCTGATTTACCCACGAAGCGAAGGTCCAGAAGAGAACATCTTTGCCCACGCGAAACTCGTTGCGCTGCAAGGCACCCTGTATGCAGTGCTGAACGACAAGGCCGAAAGAACATCTCTTTGAAACTCTTTAGAGATCAACCTTATAAAGAAAGAACTTGCTCGGAGCAGCTCAGGAATGGAAAGCGCCAACAGTGATGGACCGCGAATATCTTCTTCGGCTCCGGCTGTGCCTCAAATACGCGCTGCCGAATACGTCCGCATGTCTACCGAGCACCAGCAATACTCAACGGAAAATCAAAGGGACATTATTCGACAATATGCGCAACGGCGGGGAATGGTCGTCACGCGTAGCTACGAAGACGCTGGCAAGAGTGGATTGCGAATTGAGGGACGGAACGCTTTAAAACAACTCATCAAGGATGTGGAGAATCGTCAGGTGGACTTCACTGTAATTCTAGTTTACGACGTCAGCCGATGGGGTCGTTTTCAGGATGCAGACGAGAGCGCGTATTACGAATACATCTGCCGGCGGGCGAACATCCAAGTCCATTATTGTGCGGAACCCTTCGAAAATGACGGCAGTCCTATTGCGACCATCTTCAAGAGCGTCAAGCGCGCTATGGCCGGCGAGTACAGCCGAGAATTGTCGAGCAAGACATTCATTGGAATGTGCCGGCTTATCGAGCACGGCTATCGTCAAGGTGGCGCCCCTGGAATTGGACTGCGACGGATGCTGGTGGACGCGCATGGAGCTCACAAGGGTTTGTTGAGTCGGGGCGAACAGAAGAGCATAGACACCGACCGCATAATCCTTGTTCCCGGCCCGCCGCAGGAAGTCGAAATCGTCCGCTCCATTTTTCGAATGTATGTAGAAGAAAACCGGTACAAGACCCATATTTCACAGATTCTGAACGATAGCGGCGCAAAAACGGAGTGGGGGCATCGTTGGAATCATGTAATCGTCCATGACGTTCTGACGAGCGAGAAGTACATGGGCTGTAACGTCTATTACAAGACCTCGTTCAGGCTCAAGGCGAGATTCGTGCGTAATCCGCCCGATATGTGGATCAAAAAGCCTGGCGCGTTTGAGCCGATCATCTCGCCAGATCTTTTCAACAAAGCGCAAGCAATCATGGCTGAAAGAGCGCGCAGAATTATGGATGAGGAAATGTTGGATAAGTTGCGCAAGGTTCTGGAACGTGAGGGACGAGTCTCCGGCCGTCTGATCGATAAAACCGAAGGGATGCCTTGCAGCTGGGTCTATCACTACCGGTTCAAGAGCTTGGTTAACGCCTTCAGGCTGATCGGATATTTTCCCCGCCAGGACTATCGATACATTGAGATAGATCAGGAACTCGAGCGGAGGAAGTCCACAGTTGTTGCGCATATCATCGAACAGATTCACCAGTTAGGCGGAACTGTCACACGAGAGCAGGGAACTGACCTCCTGACGGTTAATAACGAGTTTACGGCGTCGGTCGTGATCGCTCGTTGTCGCCGCTGGATGCGGTTGCAAACGCACCACTGGTTTATCCCTGTAGACGCACGTCTCAAAGCGGACGTAACCATTACCGTCAGAATGGATCAGGACAATCGAGAACCAACGCGACTACTATCTTCTGCCGCGCATCGATATAGCCGATAAAAACATAATGCTGCGCGAACGAAATAGCTTTTGCTTCGACACTTACCGATTCAGCTCTCTCGACTTCTTTTTCGGAATGATCAAGAGGGTGAAAGCCCAGGAGGCCGTATGAGCGCTGACATTCAGGCAGTTCAAATGATTCCGATCAGTCAGATTAGGATTCTCAATCCACGCAGCCGCAACAAGAAGATATTCGACAATGTAGTTTCCAATATCTCCAACCTCGGATTGAAAAGACCAATCACAGTTGCGCCTCGACAAGAGGTCACTGACGGAAAGTGTTACGACCTCATTTGTGGTCAAGGCCGATTGGAGGCCTTCATCACGCTTGGGCAAACAGAAATACGGTGTTCGATTTGATGGTTCCCGCGCAGTTCGACTAAGTAATGAGTCGCTGGATCGAGGCCGACCAAATTCAAGATTTGCGCCACGGTGAGAGTGTGCTCGGTCGTGAACTGCGGTTCGCCATCGACGAAAAACTCGGTGGTATGACCGTGAGTTCCCGGTTGGGATTGATCCTGCTTGTTGATTTGAGAATCATTTCTGCTCATATGTGTACCTTTCTCCTCGAGTGAGGCTGTTGGATTATTTTGACAGAATCATACATGTATGCCATAATTATGTCAATAATTCTAGACAAAGGAGGCAAACGTGAAGGAGGTAATCGGCAATAACATCAAGAAAATGCGAGAAATAGCCGGGATATCCCAAGAAGCTTTTGCGGAAAAACTTGATGTTTCAAGAGCCACTCTCAGCGCTATCGAGAACGGACACGTCGCGATCGACAGCTCGAAATTGCTTCAAATTGCGCAAATCCTAGGTCGGCCGGTTTCTGACTTTTTCGAGGAGAAGGCGGAGGCCCTTGCACTACTGTACCGCGCCGCCGAGGATGCGGTTGCCCCTGTCGATACGCAGCGTTCTTTCGAAAGATTCTGCAAGGCCTATCGCGAACTCGAAGAGATAGTGGGGGTGCAGGACGCCCTCCTGCCCGCTCCCGAATATTCGTATTTCCCTGAGGTTCATTCCAGGCCCCAACAATTTGCTTCGCAGGTCGCTGCTTCTGAACGGGAACGACTGGGCCTTGGCCAGCGTGATCCAATTGAGAACATCTTCAAGTTGCTCGACGAACAGGGAGTGCGGATCTTTCGCCAAGGGATGCCGAACCATGAGGTGTATGGGCTATCTGCGTTCTCACCTCGATATGGTCTGTGTGTGTTCGTGAATCAAGCAAACACGTTGGAGCGACAAACCTTCTCGCTTGCGCACGAGTACGGTCACCTATTGATGCACCGCTCTTTTTACCAGGCGCGAAAACCGTTCGCAGGTCTCGACAAAAATCACGAGATGGAAGAAATGGCTCAGACGTTCGCGGCAAATCTCTTGGTCCCGGAACTAGGCCTTCGGGAAGTGTTTATGAGAGATGTCGGAGAAAACACCATCGGAATCGAGGACATCGTCTTCTTGAAACGCTATTTCCGGGTGAGCGTGGACATGATGCTGCGCCGGCTGAAAGATCTGCGTCTGATCTCTCAAGCTGACTACAACCATTTATTGGAAGAAGTCAACAAACGCAGAGTCGATGAAACCAAAGAACTCGCACCAATGTCATCGGAGCCTGTCGAGGCTTGGGAGGAGCTGAGTAGATTCTGGCATCTTGCGCGGAAGGCGGCTTTGGATGAGCTCGTGTCCTTGGGGAAACTCGCGCAGTGGCTAGGCCTGAACGTGGTGGAAATGAGAAAAAAGATTCAGGAGTGGCAGAAGGAAGTCAGCTTTGCACAGGCTTAGTTCAGGTGATGTCAGTCTGGACACCAGCGTCATCTTGGATTTCAGCGCTACTGATCGACTTGATCTTCTTCTGGACGTATTCGCCGGTCGAATGCTCCTCTCCGACTTCGTGCAGGCTGAGCTTGCATCGACAGGAATCAAATTGTCCGACTTCGAAGTGGTAAAGCTCGACAGCGATGAACAATGGAACTTTTTCAATGACCTCCGAAAAGCGAAGCCAGGCTTGGGCGCCGGAGAACTCGGCGCCCTTACGGTTGCACGGTTTCGTAACGCGACGTTGTTGACCAATGACAAGCCCGCACGACAGATGGCGGAGACAGTCGGCGTCGCCTATTCTGGTGGGATCGGTGTTTTGGAGTGTTGCTGCGAGACTGGAAAACTGTCGGGCAAAGAGGCTGTTGCGCTTCTAGACAACATGATCACAGCAGGCGCGCGGATCTCCGAGGATCTCGTCGCGAATTTTCGACGCACCGTCCTCAACGAGTGAAAGTCGATTCAAGAATTGTGCTTGGATAAGAAAAAATATATGACCGTGCAACTTCAGTGGACCCGCATTCGACCAAATACCGATAACCTCTGGCGGTTGTGCCGCGTCCTTTACGCGTACACCACTCCAGACTTACGTGAAGTACTGTACGTTGGAAAAGCGCTCACAACGACCGTTGCACAGCGGTGGGATGCAACGGACAAATCGTGTTTTTGGCGTGACCTGGAAATCCAGCGCGGCATTTTCGGTCATCAGGTGATCGTGGGTGAGCCACTTTTGCCGCTGAATTGCAGATTCTCACCAGAGCTTCTTGCCGACATGGAAAGTCTCTTAATCAGCAGCATCGAGCCGTGGGGGAATATTCAATGTAGGAATTCACGAATCTGCCGACGGGGCCTGACGGTTCGTTGCATGGGTGACTGGCCAAACCTGAAAAGGCTATTCCATGACAGGTGATTCGTTTTTTTCCGAAGTTGTTAAGATTTTGCACTGCGGTATCTCGTAAGTGAATCGTTGAGGCACTGATAACATGGATATTGTTTATGCGGCTCGGGAACAAAGAACAGCCTAAATCGTCAGAAGCTGAATCTCACGACGCGGATCTGCTACCGTTCGATGTCTACTTTTCCGCGGACGTTGAAACAGACGGGCCGATTCCCGGCCCTTTTTCGATGCTCTCCTTTGCATTAGTTTATGCCGGCCGGTTCGATGGCGTACGTTTCACGCGTCCTGACGCCTTCGACCGGACGTTTTATAGAGAACTCAAACCAATTTCCACAAATTTTGAACCCCAAGCTTTGCAAGTTAACGGACTTGATCGGGATCGTCTTTGCCGTGAAGGAGAAGATCCGGAAGAGGCAATGACAGCGGCCAGTCGCTGGATAAAACAGGCCGCCGGAAATGAGCGTCCAGTTCTCGTTGCATATCCATTAAGCTTCGATTGGGCGTGGTTATACTGGTACTTCAGGCGATTTTCGAAAGAAGGTTCGCCTTTTTCGCATTCTCGATGTTTTGACCTGAAGACTGCTTTTGCCGTGAAAGCCGGCCTTCCAATAGCTCAAGCAGGCAAGAGCAACCTCATTCCCGAACTTCGTTCGAGGCGAAAGCATACGCACAACGCCCTGGATGATGCCATCGAACAAGCGGAAATCTTCGCAAAGATCTTCCAATGGGAAGGTGTACGTGGAAGAGATCCTCACCGCTAGAAGAACTCAGAGCCAAGAACGTCTCAAGGAGTTTGTCAGCAAACTCAATCGAGCTGAAGAAATCGCCGGGGACAAGGCATGCGTATACGCAACGGGTTCCTTTGGTCGCAGCGAGGCAAGCTGGCATAGCGACTTGGATTTGTTCATAGTGGGCCGGGGCACTGAAGAGCAACGTGAACTTAAGAATCTCAAAGAAATCTGTCTCAAAGCCGAATTGATCGATGCCACGCGTCAGCTTGGAATCCCGGAATTCTCAGGAGACGGAGAATATTTGATTCACTACACCATTGACGAGATTGTAAAGACGACAGGCAAGCCCGAGGACGACCTCAACAATACCTTCACGGCACGTTTGCTGCTACTGCTCGAAAGCCGCGCTTTGATCGGCCAGAATGTTTACACCGATGCGATCAATGAAGTGATCTCAAAGTATTGGGGCGATTATGAGGATCACAAGAACGAATTCGTCCCGGGATTCTTAGCGAATGATATTTTGAGGCTGTGGCGCACTTTCTGTGTCAATTACGAAGCAAGAACTGCGAGAGAACCGGAGGGGAAGAGAAATAAGCGACGGCTTAAGAACTACAAGCTGAAATACAGTCGCTTGCTGACATGCTATTCCGCGCTCCTCTATTTCCTTGGCGTTTTTCATGGGAATGGTACCGTCAGTCCGGACGACGCCGGGGCAATGGTCAAACTCAGTCCGACTGAGAGATTGGAGTGGATACTTCAACTGCGTCATCTCTCTCAAGGGCACGACAAAACGAATGAGCTTCTGAAGCAATACGGAGAATTCCTCATGGGCACCGATGAAAGCGAGGCCGAACTTCTCGAACGCTTCAAAGACCCAGCAACACGCCGTGCTCGTTTTGCTGCCGCCAATGCTTTCGGCGACACGATGTTCGAACTGGTTGAGTTATTGGGTCAAAAATCCCGACTTCACAGGTTGCTTGTCGTCTGAGATTTCCGGCTCAACCGAACGCATTCGTGTAGGCGTCATTGGAATCGGGTCATCGCGAAATCCTCATGTCTTCAACAACACCGCGGCTATTCCAAACCCAACGGGACCTCTGGCAGAAGCGGGAACAGCTCATTCAAACATCGAAAATATTCACGCGAGCACAGTTCCGCGAAGTGAGGCATTCCCCGAATTGAGGGAATCCGAGTCGAATCCGCAACATAAAGGGCGGGACCAAATCGGGAAGAGATCCACGAGCCATAAAGACCTCGCTGCAGACCGCGCGCCATAGATATTGCCCTGTTGCGCCTCAGCAACGTAGGATACCGCTCACCCGAAACATGCGGTGAAAAAGCGATGAGTACAGCTGATGCGAGTTGGCAAGTGTTCAGCATTGTCCGAGCTTTATGGTGGCACAACAGCGTGTACAAAAAGTGAGTAAGCCTCGGAAAACTACCAGGATCTTCGCCGGCGCAGTAATTTGATGTAAAGACATGAGCATTATTCAGGTTACAGATGCGGATCTACGAAGGGCACGGGAGCGCTTTGCCGAGCTGCTTGCCAACGTAAAAACACTAGAGACAGATTGGCAGTACTTTTTCTCCGAATTTCCATTTGTGTTTTCGCGGTCCCTTCCGTTGCGGCTTGAAGTTTATGACATTTTGCCCCGCGGTCGCCCCGGCAAGGCGGAACCGGATTTCATTTTCTACCCTCAACGTGGGAGCTCAAGCCTTCTGTATGGTGCAATCGAGATAAAACGACCCAGTACACCCGTTCTCACGCTACCACGCAAGGGAATCATTGATCTGACGCGCGACGCCCACACGGCTATACGCCAGGCGACGGTGTATTCGCAGAATGTATTCAAACAACATTCGTCGGCCCAGGAATGTGCAATGTTCATCGGCAATCGAATTCATGCATTCGTCATCATGGGACAATCCGCGGAGATCGCCTCCAAACTCCAACGTAAGCGGTAAGCCTGGCGCATCTACAACCCAGCCGTGGGATTTCCTACGCTGGGTGCATGAAAAATCACACTCACAATTTAACGACAGGAAGAAAACCAACGGCTGGCGAGCGTCTGGAGATGGTCGAACGGTTTTGTCGCAGTGGTCAGACTCGGCATGCGTTTTGCCAGAGCGAAGGGGTGGCCAAGTCGACGCTGGACTGGTGGCTGCGCAAGAGCAAGGAACGCCCCAGAAGGAGGCGCGTGGCGTTTCGGGAAGTGGCGCTGGTGTCGGCGGACATGGGGACAACTTCGAATTGGGCGATGGAAATCCACAGCCCGGGGGGATGGACGATTCGCTCACGGCAGACGCTGAGCGTGGAAGGGATGGCGCGATTGCTGCGGGAGCCGCGATGTTGAGCGTGTCGCCGGCGACGCGGGTGTTTGTGGCGCTGAATCCGGTCGACATGCGGCGTTCCTTCAATGGGCTTTATGCCCAAGTGCAGTCGGTGCTGAAAGAGGATCCGTTGAGCGGCCATTTGTTTGTTTTCACGAATCGGCTGAGGAACCGGATTAAAGTCATTTTCTTTGACGGCAGCGGGCTATGGGTCTGCGCGAAGCGTTTGGAGCGTGGGACATTTGGCTGGCCGACTGGCGAAGGTGTCAGTTGCAGTCTGCGGCCCGAGCAATTGCAATTGCTGTTGCACGGGATGGAAGCGACATCCCGGCAACGTTGGTACCGGCGATAGCGCATCTGCATTTTTTGCTGGACTCCGGTTTTCGATTTCGGCACAATCAGCGCGATGAAGGAAACGCTGATTGTGCAGGGACGAAAGCTCGAAGCAACCGATATCGAACGCGTTCGCCAACTCGTGGCAGAAAACCCAACGTGGAGCCGCCGGCGATTATCGCAAGCCGTGGCGGCCGAATGGAACTGGCGGAACGCCTGCGGGCAGATGAAGGATATGGCTGCGCGGAGTTTACTGGCAAAGCTACACGAGCG
>Ga0209157_1004147_pt1 | contig 10901 bp, 12 predicted proteins | sample GraSoiAngelo_135_FD_185892 | JGI IMG/M metagenome (GOLD analysis project Ga0209157, IMG submission 185892) | Grasslands soil microbial communities from the Angelo Coastal Reserve, California, USA - 14_0929_05_40cm (SPAdes) (version 2) | ecosystem: Environmental > Terrestrial > Soil > Grasslands ... | reverse complement strand
ATGGGCGCACAACGTGCCGTCCCCAGGGATTCGGACACCGCACGCTGCGCAAAGGCCCATCGCTCTACAGCCTGAGGCGATTTTACACCTCGCCTACAACGGCGATGCCGACGCCCGGGCCTCGGCATCGACGGCTGCCACGGACTCACGCCGTCCCGCCAACCGGGACGGTGATCAGGTAGCTCCTGGCGGGATTACTGATTCAGCCGTGACGACGGTCGGCTTGCCAGACTCGGCGGTGCGATCCCGCCGCGACCGTTCCAGAGCGGAACGGGTAGGCTGACGCTACTCCCGCTTCTGTAGACGCTCCTCAAGCCGAGTGAGCCTGGACCCGACATCCACGGCGCCGGCGAGAACGAGACCGGCGTCCAGCTCCTCGACGAAATCGACGAGGCCGAGCAGCGCCGAGTAGAGTTCTCGTTCACGCTTCACCTCTGGCGTCGATCCTTTCGCGATTTGTCGGCGCAGCTTCTTGAGGGTGGCGGTGACGTCCTCGAGCGCCATCGTGGGCTCTCCTTGGGTCAGCCGGGGCGGGGCGGAGCGCCACGATCGTACTCGAAGGCGCTAGACTGCGACACTTCGCGACAGAGGAGAGGCGGCCTCAGCGTTCCCGCCCCGCGTGGCGATCGACCCACCGCCGCGCGTAGACCAAGCCGCGCTCCTCAGCCACCTTCGCCGACGGCTTCCGGCACGTCACCTGCTCGACGTGGGGTTTCGTCTCCGACAGTATGCGCCGGACCCGGACCGCGGCGTCCCACACGCCGTCAACGCGCTGCGCAGTGACCCAGGATGCGAAAAAGGGGATCCTGGCTAAGGTGGCAAGGAGGCGCGGGATGGCTCTGGTTCCGATGGTGGTCGAACAGACCCCGCGCGGGGAGCGGGCGTACGACATCTTCTCCCGGCTCCTCAAGGAGCGGATCATCTTCCTCCCGACCTACATCGAGGACGAGATCGCCAACCTGGTCATCGCCCAGATGCTCTTCCTGGAGGCCGAGGATCCCGACAAGGACATCCAGCTCTACATCAACTCCCCCGGCGGCTCGGTGACGGCGGGCATCGCCATCTACGACACGATGCAGTACGTCAAGCCGGCCATCTCCACCATCTGCATGGGGCAGGCGGCGTCTATGGGCGCGCTCCTGCTCTGCGCCGGTACCAAGGGCAAGCGCTTCGCGCTGCCGCACGCCCGGATCCTGATCCATCAGCCGCTAGGCGGAGTGCAGGGGCAGGCCACCGACATTGACATCCAGGCCAAGGAGATCCTGCGGATGCGGGAGGAGCTGAACCGCATCCTGGTCCACCACACCGGGCAGTCCATGGAGAAGATCCAGCGGGACACCGACCGCGATTTCTTCATGACGGCCGAGCAGGCGAAGGAGTACCGGATCGTGGACGCGGTGATCTCCGCCAAGCCGACCACGCGGCCCGTCCCCGAGGGGGCCGTGCCGGCGGCGGCGCCTGAAGTACTCGTTCTGCGGCAAGAGCCAGAACGACGTGTGCAAGATGATCGCGGGTCCCACGATGTATCTATCTGCATCGAGACTCAGAGGTCGATTCAGTAAGGTTCTGGCTTCGTGTAGCAATCCGCATATCCCCCCGGACCCAACGACGGGTCAGGTGTCGACTTGCGTTGTGACAGCATCAGCGCTACCGTCCCCGACCACTAAGCCAACAGGGTGACAGAACCCTGCGAGAGGCCGCGGGGGCGGGATGACGAGATACGCCATCTTTCTCGCAGCGCCGGTCGTCGTTGGTGTCCTGATCGCCGTTGCGATTCTCCTTATCAACGGATTGCGTGAACGTCACGAGCGAAGACGATTGGAGTTGCGTGAAGCAAGACGTTTCGACGGTGCACCGCTTTCTGCCGGATCGGCCCCTGAGGTCGAAGACCGCCGGATTGCTTCCTAATCCGCGCTTAGACAGAGGGTCATCAACCTAAAGAAGGCCAGGGCGCTCGGCCTGCCGATCCCGCCGTCGCTGCTGCTGCTGCGGGCGGATCAAGTGATCGAATAGAGGGCTGTGCCACGCGGCGCTGGCATCTCAGCGATTTGATCCTAACCGGCCTGCTCATCTTCCTGGCCCTTCTTGTCTTGTTCTTCGTGCTCCACGCATTGCAGTAAAAGTAAGAAGCATACGGAGCGCGGAAATAGCGTGGGCCGGGTAACCTCGGTACCGGAACCGAGGCGTTCCGCCGTCGCGGTGGTGCTCGTTCGAGAAGCGAAAGAAGATCCGACGCACTGGGTGGTAGAACTGATGCCGGCGCGCCGACGTTGGTTCCCATGCCACCTGACCGCGTTCTGCTCGTCGGTTTCTGTTTTGTGAGTGCGGGCCCGCGCTTTGAGTAAAACACCTTGATGTCGTCTGGCACTCCGCGTACAGTCCGGTCACGATCCCGGGAGCAAGGAGGCGAATATGTTCAAACACATCCTCCTGCCAACAGACGGTTCCGTTCTATCCGAAATGGCCATCAAGAAGGGGGTGGAATTCGCCAAAGAGATCAACGCTAAGGTCTGCGGGCTTACCGTAACGAAGCCGTTCCACGTCTTCACGACCGACGTGACGGAGCTCGAGGACACTAGGGGAACCTACGTGGAAGACACGAAGGTCTTCGCTGATAAGCGCTTGTCGGTGATAGAGCAAGCTGCCAAGCTGGCCGGGGTCACCTACGAGGTGGTCCACAAGATCGGTGACCATCCGTGGGAGGAGATTATCAAGACTGCGACGGAAAGAGGCTGCGACGTAATCTTCATGGCCTCCCACGGCCGGCGCGGGGTAGCGGCTCTCGTGATCGGCAGCGAAACGAACAAGGTTCTGACGCACACGAAAATCCCCGTGCTTGTGTATCGCTAACGCGGGGTTGTCTCGCTCTGCGATCGAGCCGCGGCGTTCATTGCCCTTGCCCTTTTAAGGGCCGGCGGCGGATCGTCGCGCCTGTCCTCATCGCCGCGCTCGCCGCCTTACGCGTGAAGAGCCGGGCACCCGAGTTCGCCAGCGCCTTGACCCTCTCCGCCTGACGCCCTACAGTCGCGGCGTCCCACCGTCGCCGGGAAGGCGTGCCGTGAAGGTCAGGGCCGCGCTCATCCTTGCGCTTGTCCTCGCCGTCTTGCTTGTGGCGCCGCTCGCCGCCGAGGCGCAACAGGCGGGAAGTTACAAGGGGTTGGCATCAAACCCTTCCCTCGATCGAGGAGCGACTGGCCGGTCGGCCCTTGAGTTCCTCGTAAAGCTGCAGTCGCTGTCTAGTCCGAAACCTCCATCGCGATTTTCCCCTCGAGCGCTCCGGTGGTGTTGCCGCCTTCAGCTCGCCAGGAACTCATTCCACTTGTCGGTGTAGTACTCCTGGTTCTTCGGCTTGGTGTTCCACACGAAGACCTTGGCGTTGCGGCGCTCGACGGACCCGCCGTCTCGGCCCTCGCCGCCATAGAAGTGCTTGACCTGCTCCGGCGTCAGGTACTTCGTGTACGTGTCGACGGGTGAGTAGTATCCGATCTCGGCCTGTCGCGCGCCCGCGAAGCCTTCCAGCCAGAAGTTGATCCACTCGTAGGCGCCGTCGAGGTTCTTCGTCGAGGCGCTGATGCAGGAGCCGACGGCCCACGCGCGGTAGCCCTCGACCGCTTCCGCATAGCGGCACGGCACACCTTTCTTCCTGACCTCGAGCACCGTGGGCCACCACGCATCGGCGATCCACACCTCGCCCGACGCCATCAAGTTCACTAGCTCACCGAACGCCTTCCAGTGCGCGCGGAAGTGGCCTTCCTTCTTCTTCTCCTTGAGGTAGAGGATCACCGTGTCGACCTCTTTCTCGGTGAGGTTCGTCGGGTCGGCGGCCTTGAGCAGGCCGAGCGCGTGCATGCCGAGCGCCGCGTCGAGCATGCCGAGCCAGTCGATCCCGTAGAGCGCCACCCTGCCGCGCCACTTGGGATTGAACAGCTCGCCCCACGAGAGCACGTTGTCCTTCGCCGGGATCTTTTCCGGGTTGTAGCCCACGGAGTCGAACTGGTACATGGTCGGGATGTACTTCGCCTTTGTCTTCTCCTTGTCCACGTACATCATCCGACCCGGATTGTCGCCGAAGCCCACCGGCGACTGCGGCGAGTGCTGACCCTCCACGAACAGGCGCGCGGCGTGCTTCCAGTTCGGAATGCGCGAGAGGTCGATCGGCTGGATCAGCTTTTCCTCCCATGCGTACTTCACGAAGTCGGCGCCCGACTCGAGATTGTCGACCGGTGTCACCCGCAGCCGGTCCACCCGGGCCTGCGCCGAGGGATTGAGCCACGGCTTGACGGTGATGCCCGTCCGCTTCGTGAACTCCTGCAGAATCACGTCGCGCAGATTGAAGGTCGCGCCGACGACGTTGAGCTCTTTGCCCTGAGCCATTGCGGCGGGGATCCGTCCGAGCGCCATCGTGCCCGCGGCCATCGCTCCGCTCTTCAACACCTCGCGTCGCGTCGTGATCATGTGCGTGATTCCTCCGTCGAACGTCTCGGGTTCACGGAATGTTCGGCGCGGGTACCGCCCGCGCGCGGGTGAGCGTCCGTCGCCGGAACAGGCGGACGAGACAGGCGAAGAGGGCCACCGCGCCGAGCGACACCGCAGTGGTCACGGCACCGATCGCGTAGAGGGTCGGCTGCAGTTGCCGGTCGAACTGCGCGTAGATCACCAAGGGAAGCGTCTGTTCTGGGCCGGTGGCAAAGAGGCTGCGGGCGAACTCGTCGTAGGACAGCGTGAAGCCGAAGAGCGCCGCTCCGATGACGCCCGGGAGCACGAGCGGGAACGTGATCCGCCAAAACGTCGTCCAGTGGGTCGCGCGGAGCGTCAGCGCCGCTTCCTCAAGCCGCCGGTCGAAGCGGTTGAACACCGCCAGCATGGTCAGAAAGCCGAAAGGTAACGTCCACACGATGTGCACGGCGAAGGTCGACGTGTACCACGCGAGTCCGAGACCGAGCGCCCGCGCGAGCAGTGCCACGCCGAAGCCCACCAGGAGGCCGGGCGCCATCACACCCAGGAGGATCAGGTAGAAGTAGATTCGGCTGCCGCGGAACCGCGCGCGCATGGCTTGCGCCGCGGCGAGCGCCAGCGCGGCGGTCGTCACCGAGCAGGCGAGGGCAAGCGCGACCGAGCGAGCCAGCGGCGGCTTGAAGTCGTCCACCATCTGCACGCGCAGGAGTTCCCGGTACCAATGGAGCGAGACGCCACGCATCGGAAAGGTCGTGCCGCCTTCCGGACCCGTGAACGACAGGACCGCCATCGTGAGCATCGGCAACCACTGGTAGGCGAGGAACAGCACCGTGACCGCACCAAGCGCTCCCTTGACGAGCCGTTGGCGCGTCCGCCAGGCGATCATGGTTCGCCGAACCGACGGATGTCAACCACCTTGAGGAGCAGGGCGACGCCGAGGAGCATCGTGGTCATCAAGAGCACGGAGACGACCGCGGCGAAGGAGAATTGCCCCGACTCGTAGAGCAGGATGACGAGGTTGCCGAGGAAGGCGTACTTGTGGCCGCCGATCGCCTGCGCGGTCGCGAAGTCCGCCATGACGTTGAGGAACACCAGGATCTGCCCGATCACGACGCCTGGCAGGGTGAGCGGGAAGGTGATGAGCCAGAAGACGTGCAGCGGTGTGGCCCGCAGACACTGGGCGGCTTCGGGCAGCGAGCGCGGGATGTTCCGGAGCGTGTAGACCACCGGACCGGTGGCGAGCAGCGTGTAAAACGATACCTGGGCGAGCGTAATGCCCGCGCGCGAGAAGAGGAACGCCTCCACCGGACGGTCGACCGCGCCGATCGCGAGCAGGGCCTGGTTGATCACGCCGTTCACGCCGAGGAACGGGATCCACGCGATCGTGCGGATGAGCGCGCTCGTCCAGAAGGGCACGACCAGCCCGAGGAACAGCGCGAGCTGGAGGCCCGGCCGCCGTACGTGCACCACGAGGAAGTACGCGATCGAGTAGCCGACGACTCCGGTGATGACCATCATCACGAGAGCCTGCTGCACGGTGTCGCCAAGCACGTGCACATAGGCCGGGCGCGCGAAGAACTTCCCGTAGTTCGCGAGCGTCAGCGGGCTCGCGAGCGTGAAGCCGCGGGCGACCCAGAGCGACACCCACACGATGAAGAGGGTCGGCACCACGAGCGCCACCAGCATCCAGAGCCCGGCGGGACCCGCGAGCGCGTAGCTGGTCGGCGACCGCTCGCGACGCGTGCTCACGCCGGCTCCACGGGCGGCGCGTGGAGCCAGCCGTCCTCGATCCGCCACCCGAGGGTGACGGGCTCGCCCTCGCCGATGCGGCGATCGCGACCGGTGAATTGCTCGAGCTTCAGCGAGCGCCCGTCGGCGAGACGGAAGTCGTAGCGGCGGATCACGCCGAGGTACTCGATCGCGTGGCAGACGGCTCGCACCTGGTTGACGTGCTCGGATCCCGGCCGCATCGTCAGGAGTGCGGCCCGCACCGAGAACGATGTCGGCTCGCCGGCCGACGGCGAGCGCTCGTCGGGGCGGGGGACGAGGAAGCTGCCGCTCGGCGTGCGAACACGGATGTGGTCGCCGTCCACACTCTCCACGGTGCCGTCGAAGACGTTGGTGCCCTGCACGAAGCTCGCGACGAACCGCGTGCGCGGCCGCTCAGCGATGTCCTCCGGAGCCCCGACCTGTTCGATGCGGGCGTGGTTCATCACCACGACACGATCGCCGAGCGAGAACGCCTCGTTCTGGTCGTGAGTGACCCAGATGAACGAGATGCCGAGGCGGCGCTGGACGTCGCGCAGCTCGAGCATGACCGCCTCGCGCAGGCTGTAGTCAAGCGAGCCGATGGGCTCGTCGAGCAGCAGGATGCGAGGCTCGGTGATCAGCGCGCGGGCGAGGGCCACACGCTGCTTCTGGCCACCCGAGAGTGTGTCCGGCTTGCGGTCGGCGAGCGCTCCGATGTCGAACGCGGCGAGCGAGTCGGTCACGCGGCGCCGGATCTCCGCCGCGGGCCGGCGCAGCATCTCGAGCCCAAACCCCACCTGTCGGGCCACGGTCATGTGCGGGAACAGCGCGAAGTCCTGGAACATCATCGCGATGTCCCGCTGCCACGGCGGCGTGTCGTTCACGCGCACGCCCGCGATGCGAATCTCGCCCTCTTCGGCCGTCTCAAGCCCGGCGATCATGCGGAGTGTCGTCGTCTTGCCGCAGCCCGACGGCCCGAGCAGACACACGAACTGACCGCGGTCGACGACGAGCGAGACGCGGCGCACGGCGGTGAAACCGGCGAAGCGCTTGGTGATGTCGATCAGTTCGAGATCGGGCTCTCCAGCCATGCGCGTTCCGGTGGCGCGACGTCCGATTCTACGATGTGAGATGCGATTCAACCATGCTGACCGCTTACCTCGTAGAGCACGGCGATCGTTGCGAGGGCGATGACAGCCCGGCTGCCTGCTTTGAGCGGACAGATCATTTGCTCTCGGGAGCGGACAGATCATGTGCTCCCGACAGTGCCGCTGATCGTCGCTTGACGCCCCTCGCCTGACGACCTACAGTCCCGGCGTCCCACCCGTCGCCGGGGAGGCGTGCCGTGAAGGTCAGGGCCGCGCTCATCCTTGCGCTCGTCCTCGCAGTCTTGCTTTTGACGCCGCTCGCCGCAAACGCGCAGCAACCGGCGATGCCGGTGATCGGGTTCCTCAACACCCAATCGCCTGGTCTTTTCGCGCATCTCGTAGCCCGGTTCCACTAGGGCCTCCCGAAGCCTGCGCGGCCGCCACGGCACCGTGAAATACCGTGGCCCGCGTGCGGCCGCGGGAACGGTAGCCATGGTTGGCTCGCTCGTGCGAGCGTCCTTGCTGATGCCGATCTTCCAACTCGGCTGACGGAAGCGGTTGCCCGGTGGTGGTCTCTGGAGCAGTGAGGTGTTCAGCCGCGGCATGGAGCGCGCGAGGGGGCGCGTGGTGGAAGGCCCGATGACGCTTCGTGGAGGTCAGATGTTGGGCGCCCCCGTTGTCGCTTTCTTCTTCGTGACGCTGGCATGGGCGGGCGCCCCAACCGACACGGTCAAAGCCGCGAGCGACGAGGTGATCAGGATCCTCGAGAACCCCGCTCTGAAGTCCCGGACACGCCGTTCGCTGAGGACTACTCGCTCAGCGAGGAGTCGAGCGGGGTTCAAAAGTTTGGTCAAATTTCATCCCCCCTCTTCCGACGAGGGGTGATCGTACTGGAGTTTTTGAGCAGACGCGATCTCGACGCAGGACTTTATGGGGAGGTGCGATTCCACAGGCAAAGCCTGCGGAGATCGCCGAAGCCGTCCGCCGGTGCCTCATCCTTGATCCTCAACGGCGAGGTCCGCGCGCTTCGACGAGCAGCTCGTCTCGCGGTTTCATCTGCTCCACGAAGAGACCGGGGCGTGCGCTCCTGGTCGCCGTCCTCGCCGCAGTGCGCATCCGGGAGTGGTAGTCCGTCCGCCAGCTCGTCATGACACGACGTGACTAACAGAGTCTATGGCATCCGCCCGCGCTGCGCGGCCTCGGGGCGTGTTTCGATTCGTAAAGAAATCCGGCATGCCAAGACCCGCGTTGCCTGTCTTTCGGAAGAGTTCGAAGGCTTGGCGGGCCTCGGCGCTCGGCGCCGCAGTTCATCATCCGCTCTCTGATTTTTCCCGCGATTTTCGTCTCTGGCTCAAAACGTGCTGACGCCACGGCATCGTCATCAATCCATTTCATTCAGGAGGTCATCGTATGAAGTCCTGTGCTTTACAGTGGTGGATGTCGCTGACAATCGTCGTATGCGTCGTTCTCAGCGGCGGCTGGGCGTCGGCACCGAACGCTCAACTACGCTGGCCTCGGTGACGCTCGTCAACGGGAGCGCCTCCCTCGTCACCTCCACGCTGACGACCGACCGGCGTCTGCGACGGTCGAGTTGTCCGACTCGGCCGTGCGTGAGAGCCGCGAGCGTGTGAGGAGGTCGATCAGGAAGCCGTCTCCTGAGCTATCTGCGGAGGACGTTTGCCACGGTCAGCAGTACGGTGACGATCGCCCTCCTCACGTCTTGGGGCAGTAACCGCGCCAGCGTGCGGATCGGACGTGAAGCGAGAAGTGGAGCGATCAGGAGCGCTGCCCTTTCGACGATCCCGGGTCCGTTTGTCTCGTAGTCTTCGCAGGTCATTACCGAATCCTCAGCCACGAACGATGAAGGAACGATCAAGCAACCTCAGCGGCGTATGCCTCGGCCAGCGCGGCGCGCGCGGCGTCGTACCGGGGGGTTCTCACTGGTCGTGGCCTCCGGCCGGCGGTGCCGGGTCGTCAGGCTGCTCACGGACAGTGAGACGGCGTCGACCGGCTGCCAGCGCAGTGGTGATGGTCGGGAAGAACTCGTCGGACTCCTCGAGCGCGGTGCCGTTGCCGTCGGTGATCCGCCAGCGCCAGGCGGCCCCAGATGTCGTCGTGATCGCGGCGATTGTGGCGAACGCTTGGTGGGTCCAGAAGGGGCGAGCGCGCCGCATTGCCACTCGCTACCGCCCCGGCGACTCCGACTGGGTGCGCTCCTCCTTGATCAGATCAGCAGCCGTCTTGGCGGTGCCGTAGACGCCGAGCCGCAGCGCACGCGAGATAGATTGCGAGCCAGGCCGTCACTGCCCAGCGCTCGGCGCGCGGACTGACACCGAGGCTCATGGCCGTCTCCTCTCACGGTTGGTTGAGAGTGGCCGAGAGCATAGGCCCGCCGTCTACCGAGCGTCAAGGCAACCGGGACCACAGTACGCGATCCTCTTGCCGGCGGTGGCATCGTAAGCGGACGGATACCGGCATCTGAAGACCGAGAGATAGGCGCGGAAAGACACAAGGAGGACTCGATGCGGAGATTGAGCGATTTTTGCCCGAGCGTCCTACGCCCCTGAGAGGGCGTGGAGCGTGTCCCAGTAGAGCTTCTCGTAGCCCTGGAGGAGCCGGGCCGCGCGCTTGATGAGGCGAGGGTCGACGCCGCGGGCGAGACCGCCGGCAACCACGGCCATCGCCTGGCCCTCGAACTCAGCGGGGGGAGCGGCGAAGAGGTCGAAGAAGGCCGTGGACTTCTCGGTGAGCCCATAACGGTCGCGAAGGGCGCGGCTCATGCGGCCGCAGTTGGCACCCCACGCGGCGAAGTTCACCAGGAAGCCGGCGGCCACCTCGGCCTCCGAACCGTAGAGGGCGAGCCAGGCCATGAAGGCCGTGTAGGCGTGGGCGCCGGGCGCCGGCTCATAGGCCTGAAGCCGCGCGTCGTCCATCCCCGTGGCAGCCGCGAAGGTCCCGAGCGCTGTCAGCGCCGCGGTCTCCCCGCCCAGGACCGCCTGGAAAAACGGCCGGGCGGGCGTCGCTCCGAAGCGATTCACCAGAAGCGCGATGCTCCGGAGGTCGCTCTGGATGATGTGGTGCTGCTCCCCCGCGAAGCGGGTGAGATCGTCGCGGCGCACGCGCCCCGTCTCAAGCGCAGCGAGGTAAGGGTGACGACGGATCTCCTGCTCGACAGGGGCGAGCTCGCGCCGGATCTCCTCGACCAGCTTCTCTGCGTTGATCATGTCGGCCTCCCGCGCGCCGGCGGCTCACGGCGCGCGCCCTTCCTGGATCTCGGCGCGCGTGACGTGTCCGCCCTCAGCGACCAGCGCGTCACTCTTCGCGGCCATGATGAAGTCGTTGCGGTGGAGCCCACGGATCTTGTGGGTCCACCAGGTCACCGCGACCCGCCCCCACTCGGTGAGCAGGGCCGGATGATGACCCTCCTCCTCGGCGAGGGCGCCAACCCGGTTCGTGAAGGCCAGGGCGTCGGCGAAGTTCGGGAAGTTGAAGACCCGCTCGAGCCGGGCGATCTCGTCGCGCTCCAGCAGTTGCCAATCGGGGACCTCGGGCCTGAGTTCCGAGATCTCCGCAGCGGTCACCCGGGGTGAGTCGCGGCGGCAGGCGACG
>Ga0209157_1004144_pt1 | contig 10910 bp, 9 predicted proteins | sample GraSoiAngelo_135_FD_185892 | JGI IMG/M metagenome (GOLD analysis project Ga0209157, IMG submission 185892) | Grasslands soil microbial communities from the Angelo Coastal Reserve, California, USA - 14_0929_05_40cm (SPAdes) (version 2) | ecosystem: Environmental > Terrestrial > Soil > Grasslands ... | reverse complement strand
GCGGCCTCGTCGTGACCATCGACTACGGCCACGCCGCTGCCGATCTCTTCGCGCCGGCCAGAAAGACCGGCACGTTACTCGGCTATTACCGGCACACCGTGTCCGACTCGCCGTACGTTCACGTCGGCCTGCAGGACCTGACGGCGCATGTGGACTTCACGAGCTTGGCCCTGGCCGGGCAGGACGTGGGCCTGAAAGTGACCGGCTTCACGAACCAACTGCACTTCCTGATCGGCCTAGGCATCGAATCGGCCTTTGCCGGCCTGGATCCGGAGTCGCCGCAGTCGGCCGCGATGCGAGAGCTGCTCCGGCCAGACGGCATGGGCACCACGTACAAGATCCTCATCCAGCACAAGGGCATGTCCGCGCCCCAGCTCGACGGCTTGCGGTCGAGGCCGTACTTCCTGGACGCCCTGCGGCTGCCGGAGCGGCGGCCCGGCTCGCCTCTGGAAAGTGTGACCCCCTAATGCCCGATCTGATCGTCCAGAACTACCTGCCAATCCTCTTCTTCCTGGTGATCGCCGCCGCCTTCGGTGTCGGTTCCCTCCTGGCGGGCTATCTCGTCCGGCCCTCGCGTCCCTACAAGGCCAAGCTCATGCCCTACGAGAGCGGCGCGCCGGTCTTTCACGACGCGCGCAGCAAGATCCCGATGCGGTACTATATCATTGCGATGCTGTTCGTGATCTTCGACATCGAGACGGTGTTCATCTTCCCCTGGGCCATCATCTTCAAGCAGCTCGGCCTCTTCGCTCTGATCGAGATGCTGGTCTTCATCGCGATCCTGCTCGTGGGCTACTTTTACGCCTGGAAGAAGGGAGCGCTGGAATGGGACTGATGGAGCGGTCGCTAGACGCCAACATCGTGACGACCACCCTGGACGCCGCCATCAACTGGTGCCGCAAGGGGTCGCTCTGGCCGATGACGTTCGGGCTGGCGTGCTGCGCCATCGAGATGATCGCGACGGTGTCGTCCCGGTACGACATCGACCGCTTCGGGGCGGGGGTCTTCCGGGCGTCCCCCCGCCAGTCTGACCTGATGATCGTGGCCGGCACCGTGACCCGCAAGATGGCGCCGATCATCCGCCGCATCTACGACCAGATGCCGGAGCCCCGCTACGTCATCTCCATGGGCTCCTGCGCGACATCCGGCAACCACTACAACTCCTACAGCGTGGTGCAGGGGGTGGATCAGATCGTGCCGGTGGACGTATACGTCCCCGGCTGCCCGCCGCGTCCGGAAGCGCTCCTGGACGGCCTGATCAAGCTGCAACAGAAGATGATGTCCGAGAAGGTCCTCGTCAAATAATTTAACCCCATGCACCCGTTGCTCACCAAGCTGAAGGACCGGTTCCCCGACGCCGTCCTCGAGGTCCGCGAAGAGGGCCCTTACAAGGACCTCGTCGCCCAAGCGAAGCCGGCGGCCGTGCCCGAGATCGCGCGGTTCCTGCACGACGATCCCGAAATGGCCTTCGATATGCTCTCGGACATCCTCTCGGTGGACTACCCGGAGGACGAGGACCGGTTCGAGGTGATCTACCTTCTCAAGTCGCTGCCGCGCAACCACAGGCTCCGGCTCAAGGCCCGCGTCCCGGAAGACAGTCCGACCATTCCGACGGTCACGACCGTCTGGAAAGGTGCCAACTTCCTCGAGCGTGAGGTCTATGACCTCATGGGCATAAAATTCGCCGGCCATCCGGACCTGCGCCGTATTCTGCTGCCGGAGGACTACGCGGAAGGACACCCGCTGCGCAAGGACTTCCCGACGGAAGGCCGGGGTTGGCGCAGCACGTTCCCGTTCCTGCCGCGACTCGATGAGCCGGCCTCGGCGGCGGTGGCCGCCGGCGAAATCCCGGAGGAGCAGCATCGCCCCTTCCTGAAGGAAGCCGAAGGATTGCCCGAAGGCGTCCAGCCCGTACGCCGACAGGAAGAGCTATTGCTCAACATGGGCCCGCAGCACCCGGCCACGCACGGGGTGCTCCGCATAGTGCTGGAGCTCGAGGGCGAGCGCATCGTGAAGGCCACGCCGGACCTCGGCTACCTGCACCGCGGCGTGGAAAAGCTGTGCGAGGGCCTGACCTACCTGCAGGTGATCCCCCACACCGACCGGCTGGACTACGTCTGTTCGATGACCAACAATTTCGCCTACGTGCGGGCCGTGGAAAAGCTGCTCAACATCACGGTCCCCCCGCGCGCCGAGTACGTCCGGACGATCGTCGCCGAGATGCAGCGGATCATCGGGCACCTCTTCTGGCTCGGCACCCAGGCCCTCGACATCGGCGCCATGACCGTCTTCTTCTGGACCTTCCGCGAGCGCGAGGTCCTGTTGGACCTCTTCGAGAAGCTCTGCGGCGCGCGGCTGACCCTGAACTACTACCGGATCGGCGGCGTGGACAGCGACTTCACGCCGGACCTCGGCCAGCGCCTCAACGCCTTCCTCGACACGTTTCCGGACCACCTTCGCGAATACGACGAACTCCTGCTCAACAACCGCATCTGGCTGTCGCGGACCAAGAACATCGCCGTGATTTCCGCCAAGGACGCCATCAATTTCGGCTGCACCGGCCCGGTGCTGCGCGGCTCCGGCATCGCCTACGATGTCCGCAAGGCGGAGCCATACGGCGCCTACGACAAGGTGGAGTGGGAAGTCCCCATCGGGAAGAACGGCGACACCTACGACCGGTACTGGGTCCGCCTAGAAGAGATGCGGCAGAGCTCGAAGATCATCCGCCAGTGCCTGCAACAGCTGCCAGATGGCCCGATCATCGCGGACGTGCCCCAGGTCATCCCCCCGCCCAAGCAGAAGGTGATGCGGGACATGGAGAGCCTGATCCACCACTTCATCATCTTCACGCAGGGCTTCAAGCCGCCCAAGGGCGAGACCTATTGCGCCTCGGAGGCGCCTAAAGGGGAACTGGGCTTCTTCATCGTCAGCGACGGCGGACCGAAACCGTATCGCCTGAAGATCCGCGCGCCTTCGTTCGTCCACCTGGGGGCGTTCGACCACATGGCGCGCGGCTATCTCATCGCCGACATCGTGACGATCTTCGGAACGTATGACATCGTGATGGGGGAGTGCGACCGGTGATGCAACCGTTACGAAAGCTATGTTGATCGAGAAGCACAAGGACAAGATCACCGAAATTCTGGCGCGGTATCCTGAGAAGCGCGCGGCCCTGTTGCCGCTGCTCTGGCTGGCGCAGGAGGAGTTCGGGCACGTATCCGAGGGGGCGATGAAGGAGATCGCGGGAGTGCTGGACCTTACGCCGCCGCAAGTCTATGAAACCGTGACGTTCTACACGATGCTCAACCGCCAGCCGATCGGCAAGTTCCACATCCAGGTCTGCCGCTCGCTGATGTGCGCGCTCGTGGGCACGGAGCAGCTCCTGGGATGGATCCACGCCAGGCTCGGCATCAAGCCAGGCCAGACGACCCCGGACGGCCTGTTCACACTGAGCCAGGTGGAATGCCTGGCCTCCTGTGGGACCGGGCCGATGATGCAGGTAAACGACGACTACTTCGAGCAGCTGACGCAGGAGAAGCTGAACCGCATCCTGGATGACTTGAAGCGCGAGGGCAAGAGCCCGCTGGCGACGGGACCGTTCATGTTCCCGGTGCCGGCGGGAAGACACCGTGAGGCGTGAGGGGTGAGGCGTAAAATGAGAAATGGTGGAAACCTCACCTCACTCCTTACACCTAACGCATAACGAGTTTTAGAGAATGAACAAGTACGAACCAATCCTCCTTAAGAACATGGTGCAGCCGGGCTACACCGGCTCGCTGGCCGACTACGAGCGCGCGGGCGGTTACCAGGCGTTGCGGAAAGCGCTGGGCAAGATCGCGCCGGCAGACATCATCGAGGTGGTCAAGAAATCCGGGCTGCGGGGGCGGGGCGGGGCCGGCTTCCCCACCGGCGTGAAGTGGTCCTTCATCCCGAAAGACCACCAGGGCCCGCGCTACCTGATCTGTAACGCCGACGAGAGCGAGCCCGGCACATTCAAGGACCGCCAGTTGATGGAGCGCGACCCCCATCAGATGATCGAGGGCATGATCCTCGCAGCCTATGCCATCAGCACGCATGTCGCCTACATTTATATCCGCGGGGAGTTTGTCCTCGGCGCCAAGATCTTAGAAAACGCGCTTGCGGAAGCCTACCGGGCCAGCTACCTGGGCCCCAACATCCTGGGCTCTGGATTCGCCCTGGACATCTACATGCACCGCGGTGCCGGCGCGTACATCTGCGGGGAGGAGACCGCCTTGCTGGAGTCCATGGAAGGGAAGCGGGGCCTGCCGCGCACCAAGCCACCGTTTCCCGCCACGCACGGGTTGTTTCAGCAGCCGACGGTGGTGAACAACGTGGAGACGCTGGCGAACGTACCGCATATCGTGAACCGGGGCCCCGAGTGGTTCGCCTCGATCGGGCGCCCGCCCAAGAGCACGGGGACCCGCATCTTCTGCCTGAGCGGGCACGTGACGCGCCCGGGCAATTATGAAGTGCCGATGGGCATCACCTTCCGGGAGATGATCTATGAGATCGCAGGCGGCATGCGCGGGGACAAGCCCCTCAAGGCCTTCATCCCAGGCGGCGCGTCGGCCGCCTTCCTGACCCCGGAGCACCTGGATGTCAAGATGGACTTCGACTCGCTCGCGCAGGCCGGGTCCATGCTGGGGTCCGGCGGGGTCACGGTGATGGAAGAAGGCACGTGCATGGTCTGGGCGGCGGAAAATCTCTTGCAGTTCTTCAACCATGAGTCCTGCGGCAAGTGCACCCCGTGCCGCGAAGGGAGTCTCTGGCTCTTGCAGATCCTGCGACGCATTGAGCACGGCCGCGGCAGGCAAGAGGATCTGGACCTCCTGCTCCGCCTGTGCGGCAACATCGCAGGCCGCACGGTCTGCGCCTTCGGCGACGCGGAGATCGCTCCGATCACCAGCACGCTCCAGCATTTCCGGGATGAGTACGAGGCGCATATCCAAGGGCAGCGCTGCCCGTTCCGACCGCAGCCCGCGGCCGAATTGATCACCGTGGGGCATTAGGAACAGCCATGGCTGACATGGTCAATGTCCTGATAGACGGCAAGCCGATCGCGGTGGAGAAGGGCACCCTCGTCATCGAGGCCGCCCGGCGGCTTGGGATCATGGTCCCTCACTTCTGCTACCACCCCAAGCTCACGTACGACGCCAACTGCCGCATGTGCCTGGTTGAGATCGAAAAAATACCGAAGCTGCAGACCTCCTGCAGCACGGTGTGCACCGAGGGCATGGTGGTCCGGACCAACACGCCCGTCGTGAACGAAGCCCACCAGTCCGTGCTGGAATTCATCCTGGCGAACCATCCGCTCGACTGCCCGATCTGCGACCAGGGCGGACGCTGCGACCTCCAGGACTTCTCGCACCAGTACACGCCCACGACCAGCGTCTTCAGCGACACCAAGCGCGTGTATCAGAAGGAGTTCTTCAGCCCGCTGATCGAGAAGGAGATGAACCGCTGCGTCTCCTGCCTGCGCTGCGTGCGGTACTGCGACCAGGTCATGGACGTCAAGGCGCTGGGCAACGCCGGCCGGAGCACGATGACCGAGATCGTGCACTTCGCGGGACACCAGTTGGACTGCGAGTTCTGCGGGGGCTGTGTGCAGATCTGCCCGGTGGGCGCGATCACGAGCCGGCTCTCGATGTACGAGTTCCGCCCCTGGATGATGAAGCGGGCAGACAGTACTTGTGGCTACTGCGGCGACGGGTGCGCGCTGATCCTTCAGACGCGCGACCAGAAAGTCGTCGAGGTCATGTCAGCCTACGGCGAAGGCCGAAACAACGGCGACCTGTGCGCGCGGGGCTTCTTCGGCTACCAATACGCCACCCACCAGGACCGTCTTATGAGCCCGCTGAACCGTCAGGCGGACGGCCAGTTGCACCCCGCCACGTGGGACGAGGTGCTCCCCGCACTCGCCGAGCGGTTGACGCAGTTGAAGCTGGCGCACGGCGCCGAAGCCATCGGCGGGATCATCTCGGCCCGCTGCACCAACGAGGACCTGTACGTTTTCCAGAAGTTCATGCGCCTGACGATCGGCTCGAACCACCTGGACAGCACGCCCCGTTATGGGCACGTGAATGCGGCCCGCGCGATGCGCCGCGTGCAGGGGACCAACCGATGGACGGTCTCCTACGAGGACCTCGTGCAGGCCGACGTCCTCCTGCTCATCGGCACCCAGGTCACGGCCGCCAATCCGATCGTCGGGTTGAAGGTGAAGGAGGCCGTGAAGAAGCGCGGCGCCACGCTCCTCACGCTGGAGACGCTCACGCCGTCGATCGACACCACCAGCAACATCACGAACCTGTCGGCAAGGCACCTCACGATTCAGGTCGGCCGCCATGGCGCTGCCGTCCAGGGCCTCGTCAAGGCCGTTTTCGACGAAAACCTCGTGGACGCCGGCCTCAGCGCGCGCGCAAGCGAGCTTGTCTCGCGCGTCCGCGAGGCGGCGACCGCCCTGCCGTATCCAAGCGACGTGGACGAAGCCACGCTCCGGGCGATGGTCAAGACCTTCGCCGGCGCGCGCCGGGGGGTGATCCTGATCGGGCAGGACCTGCTGCAAGCTGCGGGCGGCTATGAGGCGACCGTGAATCTCATGGACTTCCTGTTGCTCATCGGCAAGCTGAACCAGCCGGGCTGGGGGCTCGCGCCGCTCACCGAGGAGAACAACGAGCAGGGCGCCGTCGAGATGGGCGCGATGGCCGAGTACCTGCCCGGCCCGACCGACATCACTGATCCGGCGGCGCGAAGCCTGCTCGCAGGGGTCTGGAAAGAGGAGCCGCCGGTCTCGAAAGGGCTGCGCCTGCTCGAGATGATCGAAGCGGCGCGCAGCGGACGGCTCAAGGCTCTGATCGTCATAGGCGAGAATCCGGTGCGGAGCCTGCCCGCCTCCCTGAAAGCCGCCGAGGCGCTGGAGAAGCTGGAGCTGTTGGTCGTGCAGGAGCTCTTCCTGACGGAAACCGCCAAGCTGGCCAACGTCGTGCTGCCGGCGTGCTCCTACGCCGAGAAGAACGGCACGTTCACGAATTCGGAGGGCTCGGTGCAGAAGGTCCGACAGGGGCTTGACCCCCTCGGCGACAGCCGGCCGGACTGGGAGATCTTGTCGTCCCTCTCCGTGCTGATGGGCTACCCGCTCGAATACGGCGATGCGAAAGAGATCCTGAAGGAGATCCGCGCGGCCATCCCCGGCTACCGGATTCTGGGCGCAACGCCAGAGCCCGCCCGCGTGGACAGCCGGGTCGTGGAGCGGTACGTCAGCGGCGAGTTCGCGGACGACCTCGCGACCCGCTACCGTGCCACGCCATCTCCCAAGCCCAACGGCCATGCCTGGCACTTACGGGTCGGGCAGACCCTCTTCCACTCGGGCGCGATGTCCACCAAGGCCAAGGGCCTGCTGGAGATCCAGAAGGAGGGCAAGCTCATCATGAATCCGGCCGACGCAGAACGCCTCGGGCTCACCGAGGGCGATCGCGTGCGGCTCCGCTCAACGGCCGGCGAGGCGAGCGTGCCGGTCACGATGCTGGGCCGCATCCCGGCGGGCACATTGTTCTACCCGGAGTCGTTCCGAGAGGACCTCGCTTCCCTCCTCGCCGTCACGCCCGACCCGGTGACGGGCGTGCCGTACGGCAAGTTGGCCACTGTCACAGTCGAAAAGGTGGGTTCGGGAGGGGAGAAGTAGCGGATGGAGATGCTGGTCTTCGCCGGGGCGGCGGTGGTCAAGATTACCATCGTTATGGTCACCGTCCTGATCACCGTGGCGATTCTGACCCTCGCAGAACGGAAGATCCTGAGCTGGATGCAGGACCGCATGGGCCCGATGGAAGTGGGGCCATACGGCATCCTCCAGCCGCTCGCCGACGGGATCAAGCTCTTCTTCAAGGAAGATATCGTCCCCGCCGGCGCGAATCGGCTCCTCTTCTCGCTGGCCCCGATCCTCTCACTCGTGCCGGCCCTCATCGGCTTCGCGGTCGTGCCCTACGGGCCCAACCGCGAGATCGAACTGTTCGGCGTGACGATCAAGCCGTTCATCATCACCGACATCAACATCGGGATCCTGTACATCCTGGCCTTCACCTCCATCGGGGCCTACGGGATCATCCTGGGCGGCTGGGCCTCGAACAACAAGTACTCTCTGCTCGGGGGCCTGCGCGCGGCGGCGCAGGTGATCAGCTACGAGCTGAACGTCGGGCTGGCGATCATCAGCGTCCTGATCCTGGCGGGCTCGCTCAGCATGGTCACCATCGCGGAGAAACAGGCCGGGTCGATCCTGAACTGGAACGTCATCGGCATGGGGCATGGGGCAGGCATCTGGGGGTGGTTCCCCGTGACCCAGATCGTCGCCTTCGTCGTGTACGTCATCTCGGCCGTGGCGGAGACGAACCGCCTGCCCTTCGACCTGCCGGAGGCGGAAAGCGAGCTGGTGGCCGGCTGGATGACCGAATACAGCGGGATGCGCTTCGCCTTCTTCTTCATGGCGGAATACGCGAACATGATCCTGGTCTCCTGCATCGCCTCGGTCCTGTTCCTCGGCGGGTACCACGCCCCGTACCCCGGCACCCTGCTCCCAGCCAATCTCGCCTGGATCGAGGGCGTCGCCTGGTTCACGGTGAAGGTGTACGGCTTCTTGTTCCTGTTCTTCTGGCTCCGCGCCACGCTGCCGCGCCTGCGGTACGACCAACTCATGCGCTTCGGGTGGAAGGTGATGCTGCCCTTGGCGCTGGGAAACATCGTCATCACCGCGATCGTTGTGTACTTCCTGAGGGATTAAGGAGCACGAACCGCATGGCCGTCGCGCAGTGGGTCAAGACACTTACCTTCTACGAGATCCTGGTAGGGATGAAGGCCACGATCTCGGTGTTCATCGACCGGATTTTGCTGCGGAAGCGCAAGGCCATCACCCTGCAATACCCGCACGAGAAGCGGGACCTGCCCGGCACCTACCGCGGCATGATCGCCCTGCTCCGCTACGACGACGGCACGGACAAGTGCGTCGGCTGCGACCTCTGCGAGGCCGCCTGCCCATCCCGCGTCATCACGGTCATCAGCAGCGAGGTCGAAGGCGAGCCGATGAAGCGCTACGCCAAGGAATACTACATGGACATGACCCGCTGCCTGTTCTGCGGCCTGTGCGTGCAGGCGTGCCCGGTGGACGCGCTGGCGATGACCAAGGAGTACGAGTGGGCCAAGTACAACAAGCGCGACCTGTACCTCGATAAAGAGCAACTCTTGGCGCTCGGCGACCGCAATTTCCCGGTCCGCGAAAAGAAGCTGGAATTCCAGCACCCCAACGTGGCCTATTTCAACATCGGCTACAAGAACCTCCCTCCCAAAGACTCATAAGGGACCGGGACGCCGTCGTGGGCAGCCTGTCCTTCCTCTACTTCGGGACCGTGATCGTCCTGGCCGCCATCCTCGTGGTGGCGCTGCGCAAGCCCGTGTACAGCGTGATCGCGCTCCTCGTGATGTTCTTCCACATCGCGGGCCTGTTCGTGACGCTGCACGCCGAGTTCCTGGCGGCGGTCCAACTCATCGTCTACGCCGGCGCGATCCTCGTGCTCTACCTGTTCGTCGTGATGCTCCTGAACGTCAAAGAGGACGACTCCTATCAGCGGCAGTTCCGCCTGGGGATGGGACTCGGCCTGGTGGCTCTTGCCGAGGTCATCTACATCGTGAGCGCGGCGGGGCTGCCGGAGGAGCCGGTCCGCGAGCCGGCGGCGTCCGTCTCCGCCGGCAACACCGAGACGGTCGGGCGCGCCCTCTACACCACCTACCTGTTCCCCTTCGAAGTCGCCTCGCTGATCCTCCTGGTGGCCATGATCGGCGCCATCCTCATGGCCAAGAAGGGGATCATGGGCCCGGAGACCCCGAAGGCCGTTCAGGCCGTGGAGTCCAAATAGTTCGATGACGCCGCTGTCCTCCTACATGATCCTCAGCGCGATCGTCTTCGTCACCGGCGTCGTCGGCGTGCTGATCCGGCGAAACATCATCATGATCCTCCTGTCCATCGAGCTGATGCTGAACGCCACGAACATCAACTTCGTGGCCTTCTCGTACTACCTGGACAACGTCGCGGGCCAGGTCTTCGTCTTCTTCGCGCTCACGGTCGCGGCGGCGGAAGTCGCCGTGGGACTGGCGATCATCATCGCGCTCTACCGCGGCAAGGCCACCATCGCCGCCGAAGAGCTCAACTTAATGAAATGGTGATGCTGACATGAAGTACGCGCTCATCCCGCTCCTCCCGTTTGCCGCGTTCCTGATCATTGGGCTGTTCGGACACTGGATCCGGGAGCGCGCGCACTGGATCGCCGTCCCCGCGGTGGGAATTTCATTTTTGCTCTCGGCATGGATTTTTACAGAGGTCGCCAAAGGCGAGCCGATCCACGTGACGCTCTATTCCTGGATCGCCTCCGGCGCCTTCGACGTCAGCATCGGCCTGTACATCGACCGGCTGACGGCCGCGATGTTGCTGCTGGTCACGGTCGTGAGCGGGCTCGTGCACGTCTACACCATCGGCTACATGCACGGCGAGCCCGGCTACGCCCGCTTCTTCGCCTACGTCGCGCTCTTCACCTTCTCGATGCTGATGCTGGTGATGGCCGACAACTTCCTGCAACTGTACATGTTCTGGGAGGCGGTGGGACTCTGCTCCTACCTGCTGATCGGGCACTGGTACGAGCGCAAGACCGCCTGCGACGCGGCGACCAAGGCTTTTGTGGTCAACCGGGTCGGCGATTTCGGGTTCGGTTTGGGAGTCATGCTGATCTTCGCCGTGTTCGGCTCCCTGCAGTACGACCAGGTCTTCAACCATGCGGTCCTGATCGAAGGGCAGACGATCAACCTCCTGAAGCCGCTGGGCGGCGAGTGGCCGGTGGAGGTGATGACGGTGATCT